>Ga0172376_10000142_pt1 | contig 85463 bp, 93 predicted proteins | sample Lak35m_FD_121114 | JGI IMG/M metagenome (GOLD analysis project Ga0172376, IMG submission 121114) | Freshwater microbial communities from Kabuno Bay, South-Kivu, Congo - kab_092012_35m | ecosystem: Environmental > Aquatic > Freshwater > Lake | place: Democratic Republic of the Congo: South-Kivu... | reverse complement strand
CCACCACTAGCAATCACAGGGATCGTGAGTGCTTCGGCTAACTTCTCAGTTGCTTCAATATTCAACCCATTCAACATGCCATCACGTCCAATATCTGTATAAATAATAGCTTCAACACCATAACCTTCAAACTTCTTTGCGAGCTCAATCACATTGTGTCCGGTTAATTTTGCCCACCCATCAATAGCCACTTCCCCTTCCTTAGCATCAAGCCCCACAATAATTTGCCCAGGAAATGCATAACAAGCTTCGTGAAGAAAACCAGGATTTTTAACCGCGGCTGTTCCTATAATGATGTAATCCACGCCGTTATTGATGTATTTTTCAACCGTATCGAGATTACGAATGCCGCCACCTAATTGAATTGGAATTGCGCCATCGACTTCTTTCACAATAGCTTTAATTGCAGATTCATTCACTGGCTTACCCGCAAAAGCGCCGTTTAGATCGACCAAATGCAGTCTTCGAGCCCCAAGATCTGTCCATTGTTTTGCAACTTCTCCAGGATTTTCTGAAAAGATTGTTGATTCTTCCATTAAGCCTTGTTTAAGCCTAACGCATTTACCGTCTTTCAAATCAATTGCTGGAATGATTAACATAAACTAAAAACCTATACTGACCATTGAACAAAATTTTTAATAAGTTGTAAGCCAGCTGTCGAACTTTTTTCTGGATGGAATTGCACTGCAAAAATATTTTCTCTAGCAATAGCGCAACAAAATTTTTGCGCGTATGAAGTTTCAGCTGACACAATATTTTTATCTTTAGATTCTAAATAATAACTATGAACAAAATAAAATCGATCGTTATTATTAATGTTTTCCCATAAAGGATGATGATTTTTTTGCGATACTTCATTCCATCCCATATGAGGAATTTTTAACTTATGGCCACTTTCGTCTGCTGTATTTTGATTATTAAATCGCTTAATAGTACCGCCCAATAATCCTAAGCCTTCTATATTACCTTCTTCACTTTTATCAAACAGCATCTGCAAACCAATACATATTCCTAAAAAAGGTTTTGTTTTTGCTGCGTCAATCACGGAGGATCTTAAATTTCTTTCATCAAGCTCTCTTATGCAGTCAGGCATAGCACCTTGACCAGGGAAAACTACATGGTGTGCTTTTTTAATATCGGCAGGATTACTTGTAACTTTAATATCGGCTTCGGGCGAAACCTGTTTAAAGGCATTAAATACTGACTTTAAATTTCCCATTCCATAATCAATGATAGCAATCATTATTATTTTAGTGAAAAAAGGTTTATAGACTGCCTTTGGTTGAAGGGGTTATGCCGGAAATTTTTGGATCAATATAAACGGCCATTTTAAGGGCTTTTCCAAAAGCTTTATAAATTGTTTCTGCCTGATGATGGGCATTATCACCTTTAAGATTATCGATATGCATCGTAATATTGGCATGGTTCGCAAATCCTTGAAAAAATTCGTGTATTAAATCAACATCAAATTCACCGATAGCAGCCCTTTTAAATTCGACATCAAATTCAAGTCCAGGCCTGCCTGAGATATCAAGCACAACCCTAGACAATGCCTCATCTAAAGGGATAATAGCTGATCCATATCTAGTAATACCTTTTTTATCTCCGATTGCTTTATTGAAGGCTTGCCCAAGAACTATACCAACATCTTCAACAGTATGATGTGCATCAATATGAAGATCGCCTTTTGCTGTCACTTCTAGATCAAACATTCCATGACGAGCAACCTGATCTAACATATGATCTAAGAAACCGATGCCAGTGTTAAGTTTTACACTCCCCTGACCATCAAGATTAATACTTACCTCAATTTTAGTTTCATTTGTATTTCTTGAAACAGATGCTGATCTTGTCATATTTTTTTATTTAAAGTAGATAAGATATTTTAACTCATTAAAAATGTAATTAACATCAATTATTTCATGAGCTTAGAATAAGTTTTAGGGTCTCAAGCAATACTTGCATCTCTTCATCTGAACCAATTGTGAATCGAATATAGGAAGAGATTCGTATTGGATTATCAAAGCGTCTTACTACAATTCCATGATCTCTTAATTTGCTTACGATGATTTTTCCATCAAGAGAGTTGTGCTTAGCAAAAACAAAATTTGCGCCCGAAGGTAAAACTGAAAAATTAAGAACTTTCAATTTATCAACAAAATCTAATTTTGTTTTAATAACTTTATGGCAAGTATTTTTAAAATAGGCATCATCTTTAAAGGATTCAATACCTGCAATCAATCCTAATCGATCAATTGGATAAGAGTTAAAGCTATCTTTTACTCTAATTAAAGCCTCGATAAGATCTGGATGGCCTATGGCATAACCAAGCCTTAATCCCGCCAATGATCTCGATTTAGAAAATGAATGGGTGACCAATAAATTATTGTATTTTTCTGTAAGAGAAATAACGGATTCAGTTCCAAAGTCGACATAAGCTTCATCTACGATCACTACAGAATCATTATTCCTATCAAGAAATGCTTCAATCTGTTTCAAGCTAAGTGGTATGCCTGTTGGTGCATTTGGATTTGGAAAAATAACGCCTCCATTGGGCTTCAAATAATCATTTAATGCAATTTCAAATAAATCATTAAGCGGAATAGCTTTAAAATCAATCTCGAAGAGTTTGCAATATACCGGGTAAAAGCTATAAGTAATATCAGGGAATAAAATAGGTGCCTCATGTTTCAAAAGTGCTTGAAAAGCAATAGCTAAAACTTCATCAGAACCATTTCCCACAAAAACCTGATTAGCTTTAACATTAAAATAATCTGCAATTGATTTCCTAAGCGCTTCTGAATTTGGGTCTGGATAGAGTCTTAAGGTGTCATCTGTAAATTCTTTAATGGCTGCTATTACTTTTGGGCTTGGCCCATAAGGATTCTCATTAGTATTTAACTTAATAAGATTGCTGAGTTTTGGTTGCTCGCCAGGAACGTATGGTGTTAAACCATGAACTACCTTGCTCCAAAATTTACTCATTATCTATACGATACTCTGCGGATTTTGCATGCGCCTGAAGTCCTTCACCATGCGCCAAGACTGAAGCAATTTTTCCAAGCTTACGTGCGCCTTGATTGGATAATTTAATTAAGCTTGAGCGTTTTTGAAAATCATAAACGCCAAGTGGCGAAGAAAATCTTGCTGTTCTTGATGTAGGTAATACATGATTTGGTCCAGCACAATAGTCCCCTACAGCTTCGCATGTATTTCTTCCCATAAAAATAGCACCGGCATGTTTAATACTATTAACGAGCAGATCTGGATCATCTACTGAAAGCTCCAAATGTTCGGGTGAAATAAAATTTGAAATCTCGGCTGCTTCTTCTAATGTTTTTACTTTAATCATTGCACCTCTATTTTTTAAAGAAGTTTCAATAATATTTTTTCTAGGCATGCTTCCAATCAGCTTGTTAACGCTTTCTTGAACCTGATCTAAAAAGGCAGCGCTTGGGCTAATTAAAATTGATTGTGCGAGCTCATCATGTTCTGCCTGAGAAAATAAATCCATAGCAATCCAATCTGGATTAGATTTTTCATCTGCAATAATAAGTATTTCTGAGGGTCCTGCGACCATATCAATACCAACCACACCGAATACTCTTCTTTTGGCTTCTGCGACATAAGCATTACCAGGGCCTACAATTTTGTCGACTTGAGGTATGGTTTTTGTACCATAAGCAAGTGCACCAATTGCTTGAGCGCCACCGATTGCAAATACACGGTCAACTTTAACGAGTGCTGCGGTAGCTAAAACTAATTGATTTCTTTCTCCATGAGGCGATGGGACCACCATGATAATCTCTTTAACGCCTGCCACCCTTGCTGGAATTGCGTTCATTAATACCGAAGAAGGGTAAGCTGCTTTTCCTCCAGGAACATATAAACCCACTCGATCTAGTGAAGTTACTTTTTGACCAAGCAAAGTTTGGTCATCTTCGGTATAGCTCCATGAACTCATTAACTGTTTATTATGATAATCAAATACTCTTTTGGCGGCTTCTTCAAGCGCATCTCTTGGACCTTTAGGAAGGCTTTCCAAAGCCAAATTTAATTCTTGTTTGGAAATTTCAAATTCTTCCATGCTAGAAAAATCTACATGATCAAATTTTTTTGTATACTCAATGACAGCTTGATCACCTCTTTTTTTCACATCACTCAAAATTTCTGCGACCGTTTTTTCAATCTGAGTATTTTCTTCGGCCTCAAAGAAAATGAGGTGACTTAACTGATCTTCAAAGTTTGAATCCTTAGTATTTAATTTTTTAATTTGAATCATAAGTATAGTTATGCTTTAAGTGCTTTTTCAAATTGACTAAGAATGGGCTGCAAGAGTTCTCTCTTTAATTTTAATGATGCCTGATTGATAATTAATCGCGAACTGATGTCGTAAATATCTTCAACTGCAACGAGATTATTAGCTTTTAAAGTTTTACCTGTGCTCACTAAATCGACAATGACATCTGCTAGACCTACAAGTGGCGCTAATTCCATTGAGCCATAGAGCTTAATTAAATCAATATGCATACCTTTTTTTGCGAAGTGTTCTTTAGCCACTTTTACATATTTTGTCGCCACTTTTAAGCGAACACCTTTTTGAATGGCGCCTGCATAATCAAAATCTTGTTTAGCAGCTACCATCATTTTGCAACGACCAATATTAAGATCAATGGGCTGGTAAAGCCCTTCCCCCATATATTCATCGAGAATATCTTTACCTGTAATGCCAATATCAGCTGCGCCATATTCAACATAAGTTGGCACATCTGTAGCTCTTATAATAATAAGTTTTATATCTTTTTGATTGGTATCTAAAATAAGTTTTCTTGAGGTTTCAGGATCTTCGTTACAAGTAATACCAACCGCCTCTAGAAGAGGGATGGTTTGTTCAAATATTCTTCCTTTAGATAATGCGATTGTAATTTTCATCTTAGTGAATCCGTTTAATATTAGCGCCTAATTGATTTAGTTTATCTTCTAATTTTTCATATCCGCGATCAAGATGATAAATACGCTCAATCGTAGTTTGGCCTCTTGCTGCCAAACTTGCAATAACCAGACTTGCAGAGGCTCTGAGGTCTGTTGCCATTACAGAAGCGCCTTCCAAATATTCTTTGCCTCTAATAATCGCTGTATTTCCTCTGATATCTATTTGAGCTCCCATACGAATAAGCTCTTGCACATGCATAAAACGATTTTCAAAGATCGTTTCGGTAACTTCTGATACACCTTCTGCAATAGTATTTAACGCCATCATTTGTGCCTGCATATCTGTTGGAAAAGCAGGATAAGGTGCAGTTCTTACATTTACAGCTTTCAATTTCCCATCACTTTTAATACGAATTGAATTATCATGCGATTCAATTTTAATGCCAGTTTCAATTAATTTTTGTGTAATCGCATCTAAGTATTTATGCTGTACATTTTTTAAAAGTACGTCGCCACCTGCCATTGCAACGGCTGCTAAATATGTGCCCGCCTCAATTCTATCAAATATCACGTCATGATTTGCTTTGTGAACTGAGTCCACACCTTCAATTGTAATCACGTCAGTCCCTAAACCTTGAATTTTGGCGCCCATTTTATTTAAGCATTCACCAAGATCTACAACCTCAGGTTCTTTGGCGGCATTTTCCAAAATGGTAATTCCATTAGCCAATGAAGCTGCCATCATTAAATTCTCAGTCCCTGTGACGGTAACAATATCCATATAAAATTTACAGCCTTGTAACTTGGATTTCGGCAAGTGTTTCGTCGAAGCTTCAATATAGCCATTATGAATATCTATTTTTGCACCCATCGCCTGTAAGCCTTTGATATGAATATCGACAGGTCTTGATCCAATAGCACAGCCTCCCGGCAATGAAACTCGAGCTTCACCAAATCTTGCGAGTAAAGGGCCTAATACAAGAATAGAAGCGCGCATTGTTTTTACGCGTTCATAAGGCGCATTTTTATTGGTAATTTCTTTTGCGGTTAATTCAGTTGAATCATTTTTCAGCTCAATATTTACGCCCATGTACTTTAATAAAGATTTGGTTGTATTTACATCTTGAAGATGAGGCACATGAGTTAATGACAATGTATCTTCAGTAAGAAGGGAGGCAATAAGTATAGGTAAGGCTGCATTTTTAGCGCCTGATATTTCAAGTTCGCCGTGAAGAGGCGATTGTCCTTGAATAACTAGTTTATCCAAGTTATGAATTAGCCTTTAATAACTTTACTAGCTCTCCACTCTCATACATTTCTTTCATGATGTCGGCACCACCGATAAATTCTCCGTGAATATAAAGCTGAGGAATAGTTGGCCAATTGGCAAACACTTTGATGCCCTCTCTTATTTCTGGATCTTGAAGTACATCGATTGCATGAAATTCGGTATCACATGCATCTAAAATTTTAGTTGCTAAACTTGAAAAACCGCACTGAGGAAATTTAGGGCTTCCCTTCATGTACAAAACTACATTGTGTTCATTAATCGTTTTTTGAATCTTCTCTTGCGCGCTCATGCCTTACTCCTCAATATTACGTTTTTAATTGATTCCATTCATTTGGTGTATAAGTCTTCATAGATAGGGCATGAATTTCACTTTTCATCTTATCGCCTAAAGCACTAAATACCATTTGATGTTGTTTAACCCGATTTAATCCTTCAAATAAACCACTTACAATCGTACCCTCAAAATGGGTGCCATCCTCACCTAAAATTTCTATAAATTCGCATTCAAGTTTTTCGAGAATCGATTGCTTAATATCGTCAGCGGTCATCTTTTAGCTTCTTAATTTATAGCCGGATTTTAGCATTCCTAATGTAATGGAGGCCACCACAATGAAAAAGAAGGTTACGATTGAAAGGCTTAATAATGGAGCCACATCAGATTGCCCAAAAAAACCGTAGCGGAAACCATCAATCATATAAAAGAAAGGGTTGAGCTGTGAAACCTTTTGCCAAAAAGGCGGCAAGGAATGAATTGAATAAAACACGCCTGACAGGAAAGATAAAGGCATGATCACGAAATTTTGGAAGGCTGCCATCTGATCAAATCGGTGAGCCCATATACCTGCAATAATTCCAAATGTACCAAGTAATGCACCCCCAATCATCGCAAATCCAAAAATAATCCACGGGTGCAACATAGGCAAATCAACATACAAAAGGGCAAATAAGTAAATACAAGCACCTACAAAAATACCCCTCACAATTGAAGCTATTAAGAAAGCCAAGAAAAATTGAAGATAAGTAATAGGTGTTAATAGTATAAACACAATATTTCCCATAACTTTAGATTGAATCAGGCTTGACGAGCTATTTGCAAAAGCATTTTGTAATAAAGACATCATGATTAAACCTGGAATAAGAAACGCTGTGTATTCAACATTATCGTAGACTTTTACATGATTTGCTAAGACATGAGAAAAGATGAGCAAGTAAAGGACCCCTGTGATAACAGGTGCGGCTACTGTCTGAAAAACGACACGCCAAAATCTTAATAATTCTTTCTTAAGAAGTGTCCATGTGCCTATAAATTCAGATTTAAAATTTATCATTTTTTACTTCCGGTGAGCTTTAAAAAAACGTTTTCTAAATCCGAATTGGTAAGCTCCATATCTAATATTTTAATTTTTGATTTTTTTAATTCACTTATAATAAATTCGACTTCTACTATCTCTTCAATTAAAAAACTGATCGAGGGATGATCTATATTTTGCATAAGATTCTGAATGCTTATAGGAATTTTTTTACCTTTTAAATCTAAACGTAGATTTAAATTTTTTGCTGAGAAACGTTTTAATAGGTTTTTTGTTTTATCTAATGCAACGACTTTGCCTTGGTCCATCATAGCAATTCGACTACAGAGAGTTTCGGCCTCCTCTAGGTAGTGTGTAGTCAAAACAATCGTATGGCCTTTTTGATTGAGTTTTTTGATGAATTGCCATAATCTTTTTCTAAGCTCGACATCCACACCTGCCGTCGGCTCGTCTAAAACTATGACTGGAGGTTTATGCACAAGAGCTTGGGCTATCAATGCTCTCCTTTTCATACCGCCAGAAAGCATTCTCATATTTGTATTGGCTTTATCTTTTAAATCCAGGCCTTCTATGACTTCATCAATCCAATCATCATTTTCTCGACCTTTGCCAAAGTAGCCTGCTTGGAATCGAAGCATTTCACGTAAATTAAAAAAAGGGTCAAATACTAATTCTTGAGGCACAATACCAAGCGATCTTCTTGCATATTGATAATCTTGAATAACATTAAAGCCCAACACTTTAATCGAGCCTGAAGAGGGTTTTACAAGTCCTGCTAGAATATTAATAAGAGTTGATTTGCCAGCCCCATTAGGGCCTAAGAGTCCAAAAAATTCACCCTCTTCTATTGTGAGATTAATCCCTTTAAGCGCTTCTAATTTACCGAAGTTCTTTTTAACATTCTTAAATACGATGGCTTTTTTCATTGGAATGAATGCAACAAGTTTCTTGAATGAAACTTAGGAATACAAAACCTAATGAAGGGAAGATACTAAATCTTCCACTCCATATAATTTCGCAAGACTATTTAAATTTTTTGGTAGATTTCTAAAAACAAAATGTGATTGTGTTTTTTTAGATTGTCTTTGTAATTCAAAAATCAAACTTAACGTCGACGTATCTATAGAAGTTACTTTTGAGAGATCAATCGTCGTTTTTTTATCTAATTTTTGTTTATTAATTAAATCAATAATGGCTGGTATCCTTTCAATTGTAAGATCGCCACTTAACTGCCATTGATTTTTATCAAAAACGATCATTTATTTGCGGTCGCTTTGTCAAAGCTAGCATTCTTCTCAGCAAGTTTTGAAATAAGAGAAGCCATGCCATTTTGTCTAATCTCATTACCAAATTGGCCTCGATAGTTCGTAACTAAGCTTACGCCCTCAATGATAATGTCATAAACTTTCCAGGAATTACCATCTTTCTCTAGCATGTAGTCAATAGGCAAAGGGGGCGAGCCAGGTTTTAAAATTTCTGTTTTCACTAAAACTTCTTCATCTGTTGGTTCAAATCGAGCTGGCTTATAGCTTAAAGAGTGATCTTTAAATCTTAATAATGCGCTACCATAAGTTTTAACAACCATTATTCTAAATTCTTTTTTAAAAGCCTCTTGTTCTTCTTTGGTTGCTGCTGGCCAAGCCTTACCAAGAACAAGTTTAGAAATTCGGTCAAAATCGAAATTAGGAACTATTTTTTCTTCAGTGATTTTGTATGCTTTTTCTTTATTCCCTGCTTTTAAATCTTTATCTGTTTTTAAAATCTCAAAAATTTCATCGGCTGTTTTCTTAACAAAAAGATCGGGAGACTCTCCAGCGAATATGCTCAGAGACATCATTAAACTTAAAATCATTAATAAAAACTTTTTCATAACCTTAAAATCCTTTTTAAATTTACTTTATTTTTTAGGGTCTTCAGAAGCTTTATTATACAAGAATTGGCTGATTAGCTTTTCTAATACAACGGCATCTTGTGTCTTAGAAATACGATCTCCTTCTTTTAAAAAGTGATCGTCGCCACCCGCTTCTAAACTAATATATTGTTCGCCCAATAAACCTGATGTATAAATATTTGCGAAGGTATCTTTTGGAAAAGGATATCTTTTATCTATTTTTAAAGTCACAACGGCTTGATAAGATTTTGTATCAAATTTGATGTTATCAATACGGCCAACAACAACGCCGGAGCTTTTGACGGGTGCTCTTGGTTTAAGACCTCCAATATTTTCATAGTTTGCTGTAATCATATAAGTTTCACCCAAGGTGTTACTTGTGAGGTTACCAACCTTCATGGCTAAACCCATAAGCGCTGCGATTCCGATCGCTACAAATAAACCCACCCAGATATCTAATGTTGTCTTGTCCATATTTACTCCAATCCTATATTAATGCGCAATCATAAATGAAGTTAAAATAAAATCTAATCCTAAAACAGTAAGTGAGGAAGTTACTACAGTTCTTGTAGTTGCTCGACTCACACCTTCCGCTGTTGGAGGTGCGTCGTAACCTTCGTAAAGTGCAATAATCGTACATGCAACTCCAAATACAACACTCTTGATGAATCCGTTAACCACATCAAATCTGAAATCAACATTATCATTCATTTGAGACCAAAATGCGCCATGATCTGAACCAATCATGGGCACTGCAACTAAATAACCTCCCATTACACCTACCATAGAAAAAATGGAAGCTAGTATAGGCATTGAAATGACGCCAGCCCAAAATCTAGGGCCAATGATTCTAGCTATTGGACTTACAGCCATCATTTCCATAGCAGACAATTGCTCAGTGGCCTTCATTAAACCAATTTCAGCAGTAATTGCAGTTCCTGCTCTACCCGCAAATAAAAGAGCAGTAACTACTGGACCAAGTTCTCTTAACAAGGCTAATGCAACTAGAACGCCAATAGATTCTGAAGAGCCATATTTTTGTAACGTGTAATATCCTTGTAAACCCAACACCATGCCTACAAAGAATGCAGATACCACGACAATAATTAAGGACATGACGCCGGTGAAATATATTTCACGGATGGTCAAATGAATACGTCTAAAACTTTCACCTGAATAAATTAAAGTTAGAAGAAATAATCTTGTGGCTGATCCTAAGCGCCAAATTCTTGAGGTAACTTGATTGCCTAGATTGCTTAAAATTTTAAAAATTGGATTCATAAATTAAACCGACTCGTAAATGTCTTTTTTATAGCTAGGTGCATTGTAATGAAATGGAACAGGGCCATCTTTTTCCCCGTGCACAAATTGATGAACAAAAGGAAGTTTTGATTTTGATAATTCCTTAGGCGTCCCTTCGGCAGCTACTTTGCCATCTGCAACAAAGTAAATATAATCTGCAAAAGAAAAAGCCTCTTCTACGTCGTGTGTCACGATAATTGACGTTGCTCCCAATGCATCATTGAGCGTTCTAATAAGATCACAAATGACTGCCATAGAAATGGGATCCAATCCTGCAAAAGGTTCGTCATACATAATAATATCGGGATCTAATGCAATAGCTCTTGCAAGTGCCACTCGCCTTGCCATCCCCCCTGAGAGTTCAGTGGCCATAAGTTTATGAGCGCCTCTTAGACCAACAGCATTAAGCTTCATGAGAACCAAATCGCGAATCATGCTTTCTGGTAATTTTGTGTGTTCACGCATTGGAAATGCCACATTATCAAAGACGGATAAGTCAGTAAAAAGAGCGCCGTGTTGGAAGAGCATGCCCATTTTTTTTCGCAATTCATAAATACCCTGTCTGTCTTGATTGTGAACAATCCTTCCATCCACTTTTACTTGACCAGCTTTAGGTTTTATTTGACCGCCTATTAAACGAAGAATAGTCGTTTTACCGCAACCGCTTCCACCCATGATAGCCGTGACTTTACCGCGAGGAAAAACCATACTGATATCTTTATGAAGCATAAAATTACCGTAGCCAAAAGATAGGTTTTTAATTTCGACTATATTTTTTTGGGTCATATTTAAATGTAAAAATTAAACATACATTCTACATGGAATTAAAGTTCGCCATATGAATGCAGTCCCGATAAAAACATATTGACACCTAAAAAAGCAAAAGTAGTAATAAGAAGCCCAATTAATGCCCACCAGGCCAAAATAGAACCTCTTAGACCTTTAACGATTCGATAATGTAGCCAGGCTGCATAATTTAACCAAACAATTAGCGCCCATGTTTCTTTTGGGTCCCATGACCAATAACCTCCCCAAGCTTCTGCTGCCCATATGGCACCCAATATCGTTGCGATTGTAAAAAAGATAAATCCAATTGCGATAGACTTATATATTAGATCATCAAGTACAGTTAATTTTGGTAAATAAGAGGTTAGTATTTTTTTGTTAGAGAGTAGGTAAGCGACCGATACCATAGCTGCTAATGAAAACGCTCCGTATCCTATGAAATTAGCTGGTACATGTATTTTCATCCAGTAAGATTGAAGAGCTGGCACTAGAGGCTGAACACTATCTGCATGACGATCAAATGTGTACCATAAAATAAATCCCACAGCCGCATTAATAACAATTAATACAAAAGCACCTAATTTTTTTGTATTAAATCTTTCTTCATAAAATAAATATAACAGGGAGGTAATTAAACAAAATAAAATAAATACCTCATATAAGTTACTAATCGGAATATGGCCAATATCAAGGCCCATTAAATAAGATTCATACCATCTGACAAGTAATCCAATGAAACCAAACAAAACCGCTACAAATGTAAAAGAAGAGGCAATATTGTCTATTAGATTATTTTTTGTAAGTAGGCCTAGCCAATAGAGTAAAAGTGAAAGCACGAAAAATACGTTCATCCACATAATAGCTGATTGACTTGCTATTAAATATTTCAATAAGAAGATGTCATCATTATTAGCTAGGACACCTTGATATAAATGAATCGCAAAAAGACTGATCACAAAAACCAAAATCATAATTTTTTTAAAAAGATTCCATTTCCAACCAAGCCACGTAAAAAATCCAACACTTCCAAATAAAATTACTTTTTCATAAACATCCATATAGCTATGAAATGTTTTTAGAGCATATAAGGCACCGCCTAATAAGAAAGCAAGATACAAAACATTAAATGTCTGAAATATCGCTTTAGAAGATTTAAATAATTTATTGATCATATCTCACCTATTAATGAATAATTTTCTTAATTTCTTGAATTAATTTCCTGAAGTCTTTTTCAAAGTCTACGTTCTTACGATTAGAGCTTAATGCAAGTATAACGCCGCCTTTTGCTTTAATAAGCAACCATAGTTTTCTTTCATGTAAATAAATCATTGAAAAAATACCTAGCACTAAACTTAAGGACCCAAGATAAACCCAAAATTGGCCAGGCGACTTAGTCAATTGGAGTCCGCTTGCTTCTTTTTGTTCATAGCCTATTAATTCAAAATAATAAGGAACTCCATAAAAAAATATATCGCTATAAGCATTTAATGCATCTTGTATAAATATTATTTGAGCTTGATTGAGATCTTTATCTGCCAGATTAAATTGGTGTTTATAAAGCTCACTTGATGCAATATCAATAATTTTTAAGTAAGTTTGTACCGCTTTTTCTTTTTCGCTAGCTGGAATATTTTTATCTATATTTTCAGCAATATTTGAAAATCCCCCTTGAGCAAATATAGTCATTAATTTATTAACACTCTTTTCAAATGATTCTTTAACATTACTATTTTTATCTGCACTACTTGCCGATTGATTGGCCATTTTTTTTGCAACAGACTCAATCAGTGTTTTATTTTGTAGGGCATCTTTAAATAACATAAACTCATCAATAGAGCCTTTTGCATCTGCAGGGATTTTTAAGTATTTGAATTCCTCTTGCGGCGTTTCTCTCATGCCACTTATAAAAAATGAACGTCCATCAATTGGCATAGCATATTGATATGAAAGATATTCACGGGCCTGTCCTGAGCTATTTCTAACTTTATAAGTGACACTTGGACCCACATTCCTAGGCTTTTCTTTTTCGCCCTCTTTCAAATGCAATACATTAAATTTTTTAAAGTCATTAAACTCGTAGGTGATTTGATCTTTATCTAATTTTACTTTATCAAAAATTTTTCCATCTATTTTTTGAGCGGGATTTGAATTGAATAAGCTGCGCAATTTAATATTTAGCTTTGTGCCTCCATCTTGAAAATCTGATTGATATATTGCTATGCCTTTATAGGTAAAAGGATGATTAACGCTAATTGTTTTTGTTATATCTTGAGAAAGTTCAGGATCAGAAATTACCAAATCGCTTTCAAAGGATTTTGGCATGCCTGTTGAATAATGATTAATTCTAAAATCTTTTAAAGTGACTTTAAAAGGCAAATCTTGTACAAGGTATCCATCTTTCATTCTGACAAATGCAACATTATCTGAAGAGCCTTCAGCAAGCGTCATATTTGCTCTAAATGAGGTATTGCTTACACTTAATCTACTTACTTCTGGAACCTTTGAAGCCGGCATATCTAATATTTCTATTTTTTTATAGCCTAGTAATTCTTGAGCTTTAAAAATCAAGTTACCATCCAATAACCCACCCAAGCAAATTACTACCACTCCAATATGCGTCAAAATATAACCTAAGCCCTGATAGTTGCCCTTCTTAGCAACAATTAAAAAATCGCCGTTTTCTTTTGATTTTTCCTTGATCTTAAATTTAGCTTGTTTTAAGTAATGAAGAATTATTGAAGTATTCACATCCTTTTTATTTTTTATAACAAAATGATGTGTGAATGATAAAAGTGACTTTTCCTCTAAAGAATCTTTAAATACTGAAAAGTCTTTAAGAATTGCTGGTGTATTTTTAATAATACAAAGTGTTGTCGATAACACCAAAAAAAGAAGAATCGTTAAAAACCAAACACTGTGATATACATCATAAAGACCAATTTTTTCAAAAAATAAAAACCAAAATTGACCTAATTTAATAATGTAATTCTCATAAGGCTCATTCTGCTTAAGTATTGTTCCTATAATTGATGCGATGCCCAAAAATACAAGCATCGATACCGCAAAACTCATTGAGCTTAGTAATTGATTTATTTTTTTGGAATTAATTGTTGTAGATTTCAAAATAACTCATTATTAAAAATGAAAGGTTTTGACTACGAAAACTACGAGAAAGTTGCAGCAAGTAAACGTAATATGAAAATTAGAATGGCTTATCTTAAACCTTGAATGTAATCCGCTACAGCTTCCATTTCTTGATCGGTTAACCTAGCAGCAATGGTTCGCATCACTTTTGCTTCATCATTTGCTCGAGCACCGAGTCTAAATTGTCTTAATTGATTTAAAACATACTCTGTATGTTGACCACCTAGACGCGGATATTTAACAGGAAGGCCATCGCCTGAAGGTCCATGACAAGAAGCACAGGCTGGTACGCTATTAGCCTGAATACCTGCACGATAAATTTTTTCTCCTAAAGATCCGCTACCATTTGTTTTAGCTTGTCCTAAATTTAATTTTTGCTTTGCAAAGTATTCTGCTATCGCATGCATATCCGCATCTGATAGCATTGCTGCCATTCCAGACATTACTGCGTTTGCTCGATCACCAGATTTAAAATTAATTAATTGTTTGTAAAGATATTCTGCGTGTTGTCCTGCTAATTTCGGATTGGCAGTAATAATGCTATTGCCATCAATTGCGTGGCAGGCTGCACATACGGTGCTAACTGCTTGAGGTGAATTTTTATGCTCAATCGTTGCGGAAATTGCTTTACTTGAAATTAAAAATGACAAGATGAGAATAAAAAAAACATTTCGACCGCTCATTACGCAAAGCTCCAAATATAAAGTATGTACAAGATGTTCATTTTATCTAAAATCCTATTCTCGTGATAGCATTTTGATTGGATTGGACAGGTTTAGGTAAAGCGCATGGCTATTTTTAAAAACGCATCATATTTTATATCTGCTCACCATTTAAGTGACTTGCCTCCCCCTACTGGTATTGAGATTGCGTTTGCCGGAAGATCAAACGCAGGAAAATCTAGCGCTATTAATGCGCTTGCAAATCATAATCGCCTTGCTTTTGTAAGTAAGCAGCCTGGTCGCACCCAGCTTATTAATTTCTTTGCTCTTGGTGAGAATCGTTTTTTAGTTGATTTGCCAGGTTATGGCTATGCCAAAGTGCCTCAAGTGATTAAAGATCATTGGCAAAAAACTCTAGCCACTTATCTATCTGAGCGCTCTTGTCTTTTTGGCCTTGTTTTAGTTATGGATATTAGGCATCCACTCACACCTCTTGATCAACAAATGTTAAAGTGGTTTTCGTTGAATAAAAAACCTATTCATATTTTATTAACTAAAGCAGATAAACTTTCTCGGGAGGCTTCTCATAAAACACTTGATGCTGTTCAAAAAGAAATTGATGAGAAGTGGGGATCAACTCTAGGTATTGAATGCACAGTTCAACTTTTTTCTAGCCTAAAAAAACAGGGTGCCGATGAGGCTGAAACTATCATTGGAAAATGGCTAAATACGTCTGTAGATGATGTCCCAAACTCTATAGCCTAACTTAATTCCTCGATTTTCATATTTTGTTAACGGGCGATAATCAGGTTTCTTGAAAAAATCATCCGATGTCTTTTCTAATGAATCTTCTTTATCCAAAAGATCAATAATCCATAGAGCATAATCTTCCCAATCTGTTGCAATATGAAGATAACCTTTTTTTTTAATTTTCTGCGCGATAAGCTTTAAAAAATTTGATTGTATAAGCCTTCTTTTGTGGTGTCTTTTTTTAGGCCAAGGATCTGGGAAAAAAATGTGAATACCATCCAAAGAATCGTTCTTTATCATTAAATTAAGAACCTCGACCGCATCATGTTGAATAATTTTTAAGTTAGGAATGTCGCCTTCCTGAATTAATTTAAGCAAGTTGCCTACACCAGGTGAATGAACTTCGATTGCAATATAATTTTTATTTAAATTAGATTTTGCAATCTCTGCAGTTGAAGTTCCCATACCAAAACCAATTTCTAGTATGAGATCACTATTTTTATTTTTAAAAATATCGCCGAAATTTATTATTTTATTTTTAAAATTAACAGCATGTTTTTGAAAGTTATCCTTAATAGCTTTTGTCTGGGCGGCGGTAATTCGACCCTGCCTTAAAATATAGCTTCTAATAGGTCGCTTCTTAATATCTTCTTTATTTTGTTCAGTCATAATTTTGTGACTTTATTGTTTTGCTTAAGTCCTAAAAGATCTATATCTATATTTTTTTCTAGCGTCATCACTTTAAATAAATCCCCCATTTCTGAGGGAGATAATAATTTTTGAATTTCAGATACTGATTTCATATATAGAGCCCTATCTTCTATATTTATTTTTTCAAGCAAATTTAATATTCCGCAATTAATAAGAAAATTTCCTTGAGATATAAAGCCAGTAATATTTAAACCTAATTTTGAAGCCTCTTTTGCAATATAGCTAAAATTAACATGGGTTGTAATATCTTGTATGCCTGGCTGGATAAGAGGATTGTCATGGGCATAATGCTTAAAATGACACATCAATGTTCCTTGAGATCTTTGCTCATGAAAGTATTCTGTATGGTTAAAGCCATAATCAATAATAAACACAATACCTTTGCTAAGTGATTGGCTAATTTTATTAAGCCAATTTTTAATATGAAGCGGGTATTCTGCAAGATAGTTATCTGGTAGATTTTTTAAATCAATTTCGTCGTATTTGGATATATCTTTTATTGGCTTATCCTTCCAAATTAATACATCATTTTCTGAACCAATACCTTTTTGATAATATTTTTCTGATTCTTTTTTTATTAAGTCTACGGGTAGCGCATCTAAAAGTTCATTACAAAAAATGATGCCTTCGTATTCTTTGGGGATCTCATCAATCCATTGAATTTTGCTAAATAAATGTGAAGGCAAATATTCTATTAAGAGCTCGTATTGTTGCTTTCTTAATGAAGGGCTTATTTCCAGAATAAAATAATGATTTATATGTTCGTTATCACTAGTTAATGATTGGATTACTTGAAGTGCAAACTGTCCCGATCCAGCTCCAATTTCAATGATACTTCTTGCTATTGATTGAAAAATTTCTTTGAATTGAATACATAATGTTTTTGCAAAAAAATTTGATATTTCCGATGCTGTAACAAAATCGCCTTTTTCACCAAACTTTCTTAAAGTTCCAGTGTAATAACCTAATTCGGGATCATAAAGTGCAAGTTCCATGAATCGATCGAAGCTTATCCATCCCTGATTAGAATGAATGGATTGGATAATTTTTGTTTTTAATTGCTCACTTAAATCAATTTCATTTTGATGAGCTATAGGCATTGATGGCATATGTATTAGATTATAATAGAGTCAATTCATTTATACATAAACCTATGAAATCTTATAGAAAAATTGCTCTTGTGACTGGTGGCGCCAAAAGAATTGGGCAGGCGATTTGTAAGCTGCTTCATGAATCGGATATAGACTTAATGATTCATTATCGTCATTCAGCTGATGAAGCGAAAAAATTTCAGGAAGATTTAAATAAAATTCGTAAGGGCTCCGCAAATATTATTCAAGCCGATCTTGTAGATACAAGTATATTGCCAAATCTTATTGAGGAAACAATCAAGAAATACGGCAGATTAGATATTCTTATAAATAACGCTTCTAGTTATTACCCAACAGAAATCGGAAAAATGAATGAAAAGAATTGGAACGATCTCATTGGAAGTAATTTAAAAGCCCCTTTATTTTTATCTCAACTTGCAGCAGATGAACTTATTAAAACTAAAGGCTGCATCATAAATATCACAGATACCCATATAGACAAGCCGAAAAAAAATTATATTATTTATAGCATTGCCAAATCAGGTCTTGCCACATTAACAAAATCACTTGCTCAAGAATTAAGTCCTGATGTTAGAGTTAATGCCGTTGCTCCAGGTCCAGTTTTATGGCCTGAAAATAATGAAGAATTTAATGATATTTATAAAGAACGAGTCATTTCTCAAACATTATTAAAAAAAATGGGTACGCCGAAAGATGTAGCTATGGCTGTCAAATTTTTAGTATTAGATGCTCCATTTATTACAGGTCATATTCTAGCCGTCGATGGAGGAAGATCACTGTCAATATGATTCCGCAAATTCCAATAGACGCAACGAATAACTTTCTTAAGTTACGGAATAAACTTATAGGGTTAACTGGTAAAGCAATCACTGATTTCAATATGATTGAAAATAATGACCGAGTTTTAGTATGCATGAGTGGCGGTAAGGATTCATATTCATTATTAATGTTTTTGCTAGCCCTTAAAGAAAGGGCGCCTATTCACTTTGATATCATTGCAATGAATTTAGATCAAAAACAGCCTGACTTTCCTGCGGATGTATTACCCAATTTTTTAAAAAACTTAGGTATTGAGCATCTTATTGTGACTGAAGATACCTACTCAATTGTTAAAGAAAAAATCCCAAGCGGCAAAACAACCTGCTCTTTATGTTCTCGACTAAGACGAGGCATTATTTACAGAACAGCGAAAGAACTTAATATCAACAAAATTGCTTTGGGCCATCATCGTGACGATATTGTTGAAACGCTTTTTCTTAATATGTTTTTTGGATCCAAATTAAAAGCTATGCCGCCTAAATTAATTTCTAATGATGGTGAAAATATTATTATCAGACCTTTGGCATATTGCTCAGAAAAAGAAATCTCAAGCTATGCATCTCGTATGAATTTTCCAATTATCCCTTGTAATCTATGTGGCTCACAAGAAAACCTTCAAAGAAAAAAAATAAAAGAAATGTTGATTGCATGGGAAAGGGAGCAGCCAGGGCGCATTAACAATATATACAGAGCTATCTCAAATGTTGAGCTTTCTCATTTAGGAGACCGGCAACTTTATGACTTCGAAAATCTTAATCAATCTGTCAAAGAAAAAGATGATGAACTCATCTTTACGGAAGATTTAATTAGAAATCTGAATGCCGACCTTAGTAATATTGCTTCATTCGCTGAAAATATTGCTTCTTAAAATCATTATTTAAATTTAATTAACGTAATTTATTTAAGTAAGTTAGTATAGACACCTTGTATATATCAAGATTTAAATTTATTATTCATCAAAATTTTTTGACCTAAAAACCACCTAATGTCTAAACTTTTAATTGTTGAATCCCCGTCTAAAGCCAAAACCCTTAAAAAGTATCTTGGTAGTAAATTTGAAGTTTTGGCATCTTATGGTCATGTTCGCGATCTCATTCCAAAAACAGGTGCCGTTGAAACTGACAATAATTTCAAAATGAATTATGCAATTATTGAAAGAAACTCCAGACACGTTGATGAAATCGCAAGGGCTGTAAAAAAATCAGATGAAGTTTATCTCGCTACCGATCCGGACCGAGAAGGAGAAGCTATTTCTTGGCATATTTTAGAAATACTTAATGAAAAAAAATTAACTAAAGACAAATTAATTAAACGCGTCATTTTTCAGGAAATTACAAAATCAGCTATTGACTATGCCATTGAGCATCCACGTGACATTTCGATGCCACTTGTTAATGCACAACAAGCAAGAAGAGCGCTCGATTATCTTGTTGGATTTAATTTATCACCTCTCCTTTGGAAAAAAATTAGAAGAGGTTTATCAGCAGGAAGAGTTCAGAGTCCGGCGCTAAGACTTATTATCGAAAGAGAAATTGAAATCGAAAAATTTATCAGCCAAGAATATTGGTCGATTCATTTAGATTCCATAAAATCTAAAAACAAATTTCAAGCAAAACTTATTCAGCTTGATAATAAAAAAGTTGAACAATTTACTATTACCTCAAAAGAAGATCATGAGTCTATTGTCGGAAAATTACTTTTAGAAAGTGCCGGCAAAACCAAAGTAACTCGTGTAGAAAAGAAACAAAGAACTCGCAATCCTGCGCCTCCTTTTACCACATCAACACTTCAACAAGAGTCGGTCAGAAAACTTGGCTTTACAACAAGTCGAGCCATGAGAATTGCTCAACAGCTTTATGAGGGTATTGACATTGGAAGTGGCACTGTGGGTTTAATTACTTATATGAGAACAGATTCACTCACGCTCTCAAATGAAGCAATGAATCAAATTAGAAGTTACATTCAGAAAAATTTTGATGCAGATTACTTACCTAAAGCACCTATTTTTTATAAAACTAAATCAAAAAATGCTCAAGAAGCACATGAAGCAATTCGGCCGACCGACATCAGCCGAACACCTCAAAGTCTTATTGGCAAATTATCTCCCGAGCAATTTAAGCTTTATGAAATGATTTGGAAACGCTCTTTAGCAAGTCAAATGACGCCAGCTAAATTTGATGCTGTAAGTGTAGATCTTGCTATTGGATCTGAAGCAAATTTATTTAGAGCTACTGGTCAAACACTTATATTCCCTGGATTTATTGCTATTTATTCTGAGAGCTTGGACGATGCTTCAAATGAAGATGAAGACTCTCTTAAATTACCTCCACTTGAAACTGGTGAAATTCTCACGGTCGATAAAATTTATGGCGATCAACATTTCACTGAACCTCCCCCAAGATACTCTGAAGCTAGCTTAGTAAAATCTCTAGAGGAATACGGTATTGGCAGACCTTCTACTTATGCAAGCATTATTTCAACACTCCAAGATCGTGAATATGTCATTCTTGATAAAAAGAGATTCATGCCTACTGATGTAGGTCGTGTTGTTAACAAATTTCTAACTGAACATTTCACTCGTTATGTTGATTATGATTTTACCGCTGGTCTTGAAAGTTCTTTAGATGAAATAGCAAAAAATAATAAAGAGTGGGTACCACTTCTTAAAGGCTTTTGGGATGATTTCAATAAAACAATTCTTGAAAAATCAAATATAGATCGAGCTGAAATTATTCAAGAAGCTATTCATGAAGACTGTCCTAAATGTGGCAAGCCCCTATTTTCCAGACTGGGCAGAAGGGGTAAATTTATTGGTTGTTCCGGTTATCCTGATTGTGATTACACAAGAAATGTAAACGGCGATTCAGGTACTCCAAATGAACCTGTGCTTGTTTGTAAAGATCCTGAAACTGGAAAAGATGTTCTTTTATTAGTCGGCCCCTACGGACCTTATCTTCAAGTTGGCGTTCAAGAGGAAGATAGTAAAAAGAAACCTAAGCGGGTAAGTGTTCCTAAAGAGTTATCACTAAGTGATCTAAATGAAGATATAGCATTAAATCTTTTATCACTTCCTAAAGAGCTAGGTCTTCACCCAGATAAAGGCAAGAAAGTCATTGTAAATATTGGGCGTTTTGGGCCTTATGTAAATTATGATGGAAAATTTAAATCTATTCCGAGGTCAGAATCCATTTTTGATTTAACACTCGAACGAGGACTTGAGCTCATTGCAGAAGCTATTGCTAAAAATGCACCTTTAAGAAACTTGGGTAGTGACCCCGAAACAAATCTTTCAGTTGAAATTTTTAATGGTCGCTATGGCATATACCTTCAAAAAGGCTCAACCAAAGTGACCCTTCCAAAAGATCAAGATATTGAAAAAATTACTTTTGACGAAGCTTTAGTTCTCATCAGCAATAAAGAAGCTTCGGGTAAAGATAAAAAGAAAGCGGCAGTTAAAAAAACAACCACCAAGAAAACATCTGAGAAAAAAGTGGTTGCTAAGAAACCTACAGCAAAAAAGAAGAGCGTAAAAACTAAAAAAGCTTAGCTATTTCTTTTAGATTGGTCCGAAAAAGAAATTGAAGATGTTTTTTCAATCCATTTTCGAATTCTATTCGCATCTGCAATTCGAGTGGCACTTCCATAAGATTTGAGTAATACGATAATCATCGGCTGTCCGCTAATCATAGCTTGCATAACAAGGCATTTTCCAGCCTCTTGAATAAAACCAGTCTTTGACAAACCTATCACCCAATCACTTTTTCTAACCAATCCATTCGTATTATTAAAGTTCACTGGCGCACGGTGCCCTTTAACATAGGCTTCATATGAGGCTATAGTTGTAATTTCACGAATTTCAGGATATTGATAAGCAGCCTTTACCATTTTTACAAGATCTTCTGCTGTCGACATATTATGATTATTGAGGCCTGTAGGATCTGCAAACTCGCTTCGTGTCATATCAAGCTGCAATGCTTTAATGTTCATCGCATTTATAAAACCAGTTTTTCCGGTCGGGTAATTTCTGCCTAATGCCGATGCAGCACGGTTATCTGAGGCGATTAAAGCAATTTTAAGAAGTTCCGAACGAGGCAATACTGTTCCAACAGATAATTTTGAACTTGAATTTTTTAAGGTATCTACATCTTCTTCGGTAATGGCAATCTCTTCATCCATCGGGAGTTTTGCATCCAAAGTTACCATAGCAGTCATAAGTTTAGTCACAGATGCGATAGAAGTTTGTGTATCTGTATCTTTTGCATACAAAACTTCACCTGTATTTTGATTAACAATAAGCGCGTTAGAAGAAGCCACTCTTAAAAGGCCATCTTTATTAGTCTTATTATCTGCTCTGGATATGCGAGCTAATTCTGCTTTTGTTGGTTTTTTAGATTTTGGTTGATTCGCTTCAGCTGATATTGAGGTTATGAAAAAGAAAAAGGTTAAGCTTAGGATGAAAAAAAGTCTGATACGCTCTCTCACTAGGTAATCTCCTATTCATACTAAATTTACGCGATAATAAACAAAAAAATCATATTTGTCATTAACTTAATGTATTTAAAGATAAAATTACTATTAACTAATTTATTATGAATATTCCTAATACACTTATTTACACATCTGAGCACTTATGGATTAAATCTATTGGTGAGAGTATTTATGAAATTGGTATCACTGATTACGCGCAAAATCTCTTAGGTGATATTGTTTTTGTAGATTTGCCTGAATTACAAAGTCAAATTTTAAGAAATGTAGCCTTTGGAGTGATTGAATCTGTCAAAACAGCTTCTGATTTAGTGGGCCCACTCAATGGCGTGATCATTGAAATTAATACCAATATTCAAAAATCTCCAGAACTGATTAATGACAAACCATATGAAACTTGGATTTGTAAAATATCATCTCAGGACAATATTGATAACAAAGAACTTTTTTTAGACTCTTTTCGATACAGCGAACTTACTCGTTAATTACATTTCTTTTGTGGCATCAATTAACTGAATTTCATACCCACGATCGCGATAAAACTTTAAACGATCCCTCGCTGTTTTTTTATCTTCTTCATTTTGCGAAACAATCTCAATTAACCTTAAGTATCTTGAAAAAGAAGATGAAATATCTGACTTTAAATTAATCATAAAATCATCACTCACAAATTTATGATCCCAGTCGATATGGATAGGAGCCATTTCTTCATAATGCCCTATAGAATTAGGAAGAAATGAAGTACGTGAAGTCGTATAAAGAAAATCACTTAATGTTTTTGCGCTGCTTAAATTATCTACATGAATAAATATTTTTCTTTTACGAAAAATTTCTCTTTCTATAATTTCATGAATTTTATTGAATTTATTTTCTACATTAAAATAAAAGTCGATATAAGTCATAAAGACCTAATGCAACTTACTTAAAATATATTGAGTTAGTAATCTAACTGGCCTTCCCGTCGCCCCCTTAGCTTTTCCAGATTTCCATGCGGTGCCTGCAATATCTAAATGAGCCCATTTATATTTTTTTGCAAATCTGGATAAAAAACATGCTGCAGTAATACTACCTCCTGCTCTTCCGCCAATATTAGCCATATCTGCAAAATTACTGTCTAGTTGTGATTGGTAGTCTTCCCAAAGAGGCATACGCCATGCTCGATCCATAGATACTTGTCCTGCTGATTCTAAATCTTTCGCTAACTTGTCGTCATTACTGTATAAACCTGAGGCATGATGTCCTAATGCAATCACACATGCGCCAGTGAGGGTGGCAATATCAATCACTACATCAGGATTAAATCTTTCTGCATAAGTTAATGCATCACATAGAATCAATCGGCCTTCAGCGTCAGTATTTAGTACCTCGATTGTTTGGCCTGACATGCTAGTTAAAATATCTCCTGGCTTCAAAGCTAATCCATCTGGCAAATTCTCACATGTTGGAATTATGCCAATGACATTCATAGGAAGTTTTAATAAGCCAATTGTCTTAAAGGTTCCTAATACACTGGCTGCTCCACACATGTCATATTTCATTTCATCCATATCGCCTGCAGGTTTAATTGATATACCTCCCGCATCAAAAGTAATTCCTTTACCAACCAAAACAATAGGTTTTTGCGTTTTTTTACCTTTATTATGTTGAAGCACAATAAATTTAGGTGGCTGTCTACTTCCTTTGGCAACACCGAGAAAAGAACCCATTTTTAATTTTTCAATTTGCTTCTGATCTAAAACATCAATTTTCATGCCATATTCTTTTCCAATTTCTTGAGCTTTTTTGCCAAGATAGGTTGGTGTACAGATATTCGGTGGCAGATTGCCAAGTGTTTTTGTAAGCTCAATTCCTTTTGCTAAAGCAAACGATTTATTTAGCGCCTCCTCTGCGATCTTTTGGCTTTTCTTATCTACCATTACAAAAAAATCATAGATTTTTTTGGTTTTTTTATTAATAGTTTTAAGCTCAGTAAATTCATAACTTGCATCCATCACTTCATTAATAAAATGTTCAACATTCCAGGCTATATCGCCTTGTTTAACTGAAGCAATTTGCAGATACGATGTGACTGATTTAACATCCATTTTCTTAAGTGCATAAACCATAGATCTTACTGCAGCATGGTATTTTTTCCCATCAAACTCTTTTTCTTTGCCTAAGCCTATTAGAAGTATTTTTGTAATTTTTATTCCAGGAACGTTATACAAAATAAGAGAGGAGCCAACTTTGCCACTCATATCACCCTGTTTCAATGCAGAGGTAATATGACCAATAGCGCTCGGGCTTAAAGACAATTTTTCACAAACAACCTTGAGGGATTCATAAACTCCAATGACCAATACATCTGAGAGTTGTTTATCCAGCTGATCGGTTTTTATGCTAAATTTCATATATATTCCTTAAGTATTCTCGAATTTAAAAACGGGAAAAATCAATGTTATTTAAAACTTCATTAAAAAAAGAACTACTTACCAATTCAATTACGGCACTTTTAATACTTATAAGTATCGTGATGGCCCAAAGAATTTCATTTTATCTTAGATTCGCAAGTAAGGGCTATATCCCCAATGACTCTATAAAAACAATTCTTGGTCTTAACCTTATCAAGTATTCACCACTTCTATTATCTCTTTCCATTTTCTTAGCAGTACTTCTTACGCTCTCTCGTTGGTATCGGGATCATGAAATGATCATTTGGCTCAGTTCGGGTATGAATTTGGCGAAAATTATTAAGCCTATTGCTTCATTTACCTTGCCAGCCGTATTGATGGTGGCCTTTCTTTCTCTTTTTTTAAATCCTTGGGCGGTAAGAACAGCTGATCAATATAAAAGTCAATTAAAAAGTCGTGATGAAATGGCTAGTATTAGTCCAGGGACATTTAAAGAATCAAAAAGTTCTGATCGGATATTTTATGTTGAGAGTTTTGATGAGCTAGGAAGTGCTGTAAAAAATATATTTGTTCAGACAAAGCAACATAACAAGCTTGGAGTTGTTGTTGCTAATAATGCTCACCGAGAAATATCAAGCAAAGGTGATAACTATATTATTTTACAGAAAGGTCGAAGATATGAAGGCGTTCCTAATTCAAAAGAGTTCTCTACGACTGAGTTTAATCAATATGGCATTTTAACAGCCCAACAACCTGTGGAACCTTACAAAGAAAGTATTGATAGTAAAAAACTTTTCGATGTAATTAAATCTAGCTCATTTGAAGATCGCCTAGAGTTGCAATGGAGAATTGCCTCTCCCATCGCATGCATTTTGTTAGTTTTTTTAGCTATTCCATTAAGCTTTACAAATCCTCGAGCAGGACGATCTCTTAATATCATTTTTGCTGTACTTATTTTTATAATTTATAACAATCTCTTGGCTATTATGAACACATTAATTACTTTAAAAAAAGTTAATATTATTATTGGCTTCTGGCCAATTCACCTAATCTTTCTCCTCGCAGCTATTTATTTAACCTATAGGCGATCAATGAATCAGCCATTATTCAGCTTTAGGAAAGTGTCTTAAATACAAGGTGAAAATTTTAAATCGCTACCTTAATCTAGAATTAGCTATTCCTATTTTCTGGGTCATGATCGGTATTATAGGTATATTAAGTTTTTTCGACTTTATTCAGGAAATTAATGACTTAGGAAAAGGTACATATAATGTGCTTACCATTTTTAGTTATGTTGCTCTCAGTATTCCTGGACATGTTTATGAAATCGTTCCTATTGCTGTGCTTATTGGATCGATGTATACCATGGGGCAGCTTTCTGAAAATTCTGAATTGACTGTCATTCGATCAAGTGGATTTTCAATAAAACGTATTGCATATACCTTATCTCTTACCGGATTATTTTTTACATTATTTACATTTGCTGTAGGAGATCTTATAACCCCAATAACCGAAAAAAAAGCACAACAAATAAAAATTACTGCTAAAGACGCGATTGTTACACAAGAATTTAAATCTGGTCTATGGATAAAAGATAATAATAGTTTTATTAATATAGAACATGTTTTACCTGACTCAAGCTTATCTGAAATTCACATATACGAATTTGATAAAACCTTTCGTTTAAGAACAATTACAAATGCCAAAAAAGGAAGTTTTATAAACTCCGAATGGAAGCTTGATGATATTAATCAAACAATATTTGATAAAGATAAGGTTTCTACAAATTCACTAAAAAGTGCAATTTGGAAATCACTTATCAAACCTGAAATGATGAATGTACTTCTTGTTTCTCCAGAAAAAATGTCATCAATAAGCCTTATTAATTTCATTAAATATTTAAAAAATAATAAGCAAAAAATTACAAAATATGAAGTAGCTTTATGGGGAAAATTAATTTATCCCTTAGCTTCTATTGCAATGGTTTTATTTGCCATTCCATTTGGATTTTTTCAAGAGCGTTCAGGTGGTAAAAATTTTAAAATTTTCTTAGGTATTTTAATAGGTATCTTTTATCAAATTATGAATTCATCTTTTAGATATATTGGGCTTCTTAATGATTGGCAGCCTCTAACTTGCGCCCTTATGCCCACACTTATTTTTTTCTTAGTTGGGATGGTGTTGATTTACAAAATCGAACATCAATAAAATGAAAATTCAAAATTTGATCATGAAGATATAAATGTTTTTTATTAGTAAGTGCCCATAAAAAACTTACGCCTCCCATAAGGGTTCCTAAAGTAGCATAAATATATCGTCTCCATGCTAGTTTTCTTGTCAAACGTCCTTGAGGAGATATAATTTTTAATTTCCACACCATCATCGCTAGAGTCTGGCCTGATTTTGTCCAGCAATAAGTAAAATAAACTCCAGAGATAAACCATAAATAAATTTGAAATATTAATTTTTGATAATATCCAAAAAATGTGTCAAAAAAAAATATAAAAATAAATCCTGCTATCATCCATATTGGCACAAGAGCAAATAATTCATAAACCAATGAACCATAAGTTCTTATGAGTGGGGGGGGATTTATCTTCACAAATAAAGACTAAGTCAATGAAGTGCAAAATAGAGGTATAAAGAATAAAAAATTCCGTTTACGCCTAAATGCCATACTTTTATATTTGATTTCTGAATAAGAGCTCTAATCCATAAAGAAGAAATAAGTGTTATAAGAATACATAGATACACTTCTTTTCTCGGCTCCCACGGCGTTAAGAGAATGCCTATTGCAGGCAGTAGTGTTCCTTGAAATACCATGGCGCCAGTTATATTCCCAAAAGCGAGGGTATCTTTACCTTTTCGTATCCAAAAAATACTATTCACTTTTTCTGGAAGCTCCGTTGCTATTGGAATAATTAACATAGATAAAATAAGAGCAGAAATTCCTAAAATAGATGAAGCTTCTTCAATTCCGTAAATAAAACCCTTCGCTCCGAATATTAACAAAACCAAACCAACCAATAGTTGTATAGCAATAATTAGGAAGTTATTTGGACATCCAATTCTTTCCATAAACATTGGACTTGATGCTTCCGTGGCATGCCCCTCGTTCACAAGTTTTTTTGACGCTCTAATTGTCATGAGAATATAAATGAAATACGAAAATACCATTAAAAAAGCTATCAACCCCCTAGAGAGCTCAGATGTATGAGGAATAAATAAAGCTATTCCAGCAAAAATAAATGCGGTTATAAAAAAATTTAAATCTCTAATTAATCCAGTTTTTTCAGGCTTTAAATGCCCTCCAAACCCTCGATGGCCAATTACAGATGCAGCCATAATAAACATTGTTAGAGTAGAAAGCATCAGCGGAGCACCCAAAATAGCTCCTACTCCAACTTGATGATTAGTTTCGATATCTCCATGTGACGATAAAAGTGCCAATAGTGGCACCAATGTCTCGGGAAGCGCGGTGCCTATAGCTGCAAAAATTGATCCTGTCACGCCCTCAGAAATTTTTAATTTCTCACCTAAATGCTCAAGCGCATTGGTAAATATCTCAGCTGAGACTAGAATTACTAGTAGCATGAAAGATAACTTTAAGAAGATCATTTCAATCCTTTAATTTTAATACTTCAATAGATTAACGATGCTTAACCCTATAATAATAAATGATGCTGGATTTGCAAATAAAGCAAAGATTATATTATCGCCCAATTTTGATAGTCGGCCGAATAAGTTCAATGTGAATTTAATTGTAATTCATAATATTAGTCTTCCGCCTGGAATTTACGAGGGAAATAATATTATTGATTTGTTTACAAATAAACTTAATCCTGATGATCATGAATACTTTAGATCTATTGCAAGCCTAAAAGTATCCTGTCACTTCTTGATTAGACGCGATGGCTCGCTTTTTCAGTTTGTATCTTGTCTAGACCGAGCTTGGCATGCTGGCGAATCTAGTTGGAATCAAATTAATAATTGTAATGATTTTTCAATCGGTATTGAGCTAGAAGGAAGTGATTATGATGCATTTGAAGCCGCACAATATGCTTGTCTTAACGAACTAATGCAATCCTTAATCAAAGAATATCCTATTAAAGACATTGCAGGACATTCAGATATTGCCCCATCTAGGAAAACGGATCCAGGCCCTTATTTTGAATGGGGCAAAATAAAAAGTCACTTTAATCAATTACTAAATAAAAATTAATTTTTACCAATTAATTTTTGTACGATCAAACTAACAACAATATCCCCCTCTACATTTACTGCGGTTCGAAATGTATCAAGTAAACGATCAATAGGTAATAAAATAGCAAGAGCTTCTAAAGGCAATCCAACAGATTGTAATACCATAGCCATAGTGACCATACCAGCACTTGGTATACCAGGCGCACCAATCGCAGCAATCATTGCCGTAAAGAAGATGATGATTTGCTGTCCTACACTTAAATCGATGCCGGAGAGATTTGCAATAAATAGGGCAGCAGAAGCCTCATAAAGCGCGGTGCCATCCATGTTCATGGTTGCCCCTAATGGTATAACGAATCCAGCAATATCAGATTTAACTTTTAAATTTTTTTCAACAGCTCTCAAGGTAATTGGAATTGTCGCGCTACTAGAACTGGTTGCAAAAGCGGTCAAAATTGCCTCTCGAGCACCTTGCCATAAAACAAATAAATTTATTTTTGCAAAAAAATAAAGTAGCAAAGGCAAAATGACTATTCCATGAAAAAGCGTCATGCCAATAATTACTATTATTAATTTTGATAACGTAACAAATAAATCAGGCGATTGTTGAGAAACTAATTTAACAATAAGAGCCGAAACACCATAAGGAGAAAATTTTACAATCCAAGATACTATCTTCATGGTAATTCCTAATAAACCATTGAATATCTTTTTTACCTCCAAAAATTCTTTTCCTCCTTTTACAATTGCAAAGCCTACTAATATCGAAAATGTAATAACGCCTAGAATATTTCCTTCAGTCATTGCTTTAAATGGATTAACAAAAATACCACTAAGAAATTGCTTGATAAATCCAGAAAGGGGAATTGCAGATAAGTGAAAATTATTTAATTGCTCACTAAATATAGACAAAGACATGCCTCGTCCTGGCTCAAATAAGTTCATTGATCCAAGTCCCAATATAATTGCTAGCGTCATGGAAATGAAAAAGAATGAAAATGTTAAAAACCAAATTCTTGATGACTGCTTATGTCCACTTAGATTGGCTATACCTACAGATATAGAAAAGAATATTACTGGAATTAGCACCATCTTTAGAGAAGAAACGAATATATCAGCAACAAGATCAGCTACATAAATAATTAAATCACTCCCAATAGCATAAGGATTGACTTTGATATAAAGGCCAATAAATAAACCAACGAATACGCCAACTAAAATTTGATGATTTGTCGTATGTTTCATCTGCTTAATCTTTACGCTCAAGAACTGCGGCAAAAAAACCATCTGTTTTTTGATGATGAGGTGTTAATTTTAAAAAATCACCTGTAGAAAGAGGTATTTGATTTTTCATTAATATTTCATCAACACAAATAGATCTAAAATTTTTATTATTTTTTAAAAAAATCTCAACGATAGACTCATTTTCTCTCTTCAAAAGACTGCATGTAGAATAAATTAATCGGCCCTCTTTTTTTACAAGCTTTTTGGCTTCTTCAAGAATAGCCAATTGTTTAATATTGAGCTCATCAAGATCTTGCATAGAATTTTTCCATTTTAAATCTGGATTTCTTCTAAAAGTACCAGTTCCACTACATGGAACATCAGCAAGTACTCGATCAAACTTGCTATTCAATTTTTTTAATTTAGCATCCTTTTCATTTTTTATTTTTTGTGCGAATAAGTTAGATAATCCAGATTTTTTTAATCGCTTACCTAAATTAAGAATCCTTTTTTCAGAAATATCATAAGCATATATCCGTCCAGTATTTTTCATAATTGCTCCTACTGCTAAGCTCTTACCACCTGCACCTGCACAAAAATCTGCAACCATCATTCCTCTTTTTGCATCTATTACAAAACTTAATATTTGACTACTTTCATCTTGAACCTCAATTTTTCCTTCAACAAACAATGGATTTCGGCTTAATGATGTTCCCCTGGGAATTCGGACTCCTGTGGGTGAATAAGTCATAACTTCAATATGAGTTACTTCTTTGGTAAGTAATTTAATTAGCTCATCTCTGCTCATTTTTATAGTATTAACTCTTATGTCTAGTTTGGCTGGCTCAAGAAAACTTCTGCCCAAAAGTACTGCTTCCTCAATACCATATTGGTCAACCAATAAATCCCAAAGCCAATCGGGCAAACTTAATTTTTCTGGCCATGTATATTTTTCTGTATCTCTAGATTTTAATGATTTAGCCCATTCGATTTCTTCTTTACTTAACCCGTGCTCTAAGTCACGAATGCTTCTGCCTTCAATTTTTATTAGCCACGCAATTACAAGCTTTTTGTAGTTAGGATCATCTTCATTTATTTTTTTTAAAAATCTGAGTCGCCTAATAATGCCATAGATACATTCAGCAATATCTCCTCTGTCTTTCTGTCCAAGTTCGCCATGCTCTCTATAGTAGTTACTTAATTTCATATCTGCAGGCCCATGGCAATCTAATATTTGCCCCAAAATATTTGCACAATGTTGTATTAAATTTAGGTTATGCATGTTTAAGGCCCTAAACTTTCTGTTTCAATTTTTTTTGCAGACTGATCTAAAATACTTCCATCTTTTTCTGTCTTCCTTATTTTGATAGGAAGGTACCTATAGTCTTTTGCAAGCCATAAATCAATTCTTTCTTCATTGTTATAATTAAATTTTGCAATGTGCATAGTTAGAATCTTATCCACTTCGGTTTCAATGACTTCTTCTCCAATATATGAATAATCATATGGTTTATAATTTTTACCATTTGTAATGTAGATTTTCATCTTTGTTAGAGGGGGTTCAAACATAAATTGATACATGAAACTTAACATATCTTGGGAGCCTTCAAACATATCAAATTCATTTGTTTTTCCATTCATTGTGGTAATTATTTTTTTTGACTCCCAATCAAAAACTGCGAAATTATCAATTTTGCTACCAAATTGATAATGGTAATTTTTTGGCTTCAGGCCTTCTGGAGTTACTACTCCGTCGCTTGTTTGCACTAATTTATTCCAATAAAAAAGAGAGACAAAGCCTTTTGCTTCAACTTCATTTTTAATGCTGTATTGATTATTTTCCCCTAAGAGATACATAGTTCTTGCAGAACCTACAGGAGATCCATCTAAACTTCTTCTTACATCATAATCAATAATTACTTTTTTATATTGAATTTCTTTTTTTTCACTAGATTGATAAATTTCATTTAATTCATTATTTTGAATCTCTTGATTCAAATCTTTTGTTGAACTATCTTTTTCTTCGTTTGAATTATTATCTGTCTGCCTATTTTTTTTAGCTTTAGATGATTTTTGCTTCGTTACTATTTCTTCTTTTTTTAAAGGTAATTCGAGATGACTTTCGATAATAATATTCAGATTATCGGAATTTTTTAAAAAAAATGGGTTGTATAAATCAATACCCCCCAATAAAAAAAGATGGACTAAAATTGAGACGAAGATGGCCAACAAAAATTTTATATGATTACTTTTCAGTATATTTTTTATAGGATCAAAGCCCATTGAGATCTATATTCGCCTGCACCAAATTTTGCTCTAGTGTTGAACCATTTTTTTCTTGATAACGAATGCGAATTGGTAATTTATAAAATTTATTGTTTAACCATATTTGAGTTTCCGGTTTTCCGTCTTTTTCAGCCACGCTCTGTATGAAGATAGTCTCAAAATTTCTATCTCCCAATAAAAGCATTGCTTTTTTATCTACGATCTTAAACTGATATTTTTTATATTTTTTACCTGTAGCAGCTGCGAACTCAATCATAGAATTATCGAAACTTTCAAAATTCAATTGATATAAGTAACTAATTAAATCTTGTGTTTTATTTTCTATATTTTCTTTTGTTTCCGAGCCTTTGTAGCGAGTGATTAGTATTTGATTTTCCCAATCAAAATCTACGATTGCATCTTTACTTGAATTATTTCCTTGATGAACTTCAAAGTGTTTTGGCTTCAAGCCTTCTGGCGAAATACTTCCTTCGCTCATCAATATGCGATCTCCAAATAAAGCATAGAGGCCAGCACCTTTTGTCACGCTCTCAATACGATATTTTTGAGTTTCATCAGTTACAAATTTTTCAACGACAGTACCCAGCAATTCTCCGTTTTGGGTCAACTCATATTTCATCTCTAAAATATTTGGAAGTTCTTTTGAAAAAACTAACGTATTAAATATAAATAAAAAAAATGCTAGCCACATTTTAAATGGCAATAATCTTTTCATATTTATATTAAATCACCATAGTAGGATGCTCATTAGCTTGCCGTTCTCTAATGATGCCTATTTCATAAACCGTTTCATTGGATTCTTGTAAGATTTGCTTTGCTTTTACAACGTCATTTTTATCAATGACTATAGCCATACCTATTCCACAATTAAATGTTCGATAAAGCTCATTATTTGAAATATTCCCTTTATCTTGTAACCATTGAAAAAGGTTTGGTAATGGCCAGCTTGATGATTGAATTTCTGCCATTAAAGCCGCCCCTAAAATACGTGGGATATTTTCAGTAATACCGCCCCCCGTAATATGAGCCATACCTTTAATTTGAATTGTCTCTTTAAGCCTAAGAATAGACTTTACATAGAGCCTAGTGGGCTCCATAACAACATCTCTTAATGTCCTTCCATCAAAAGAGGCTGAGAAATCAACCTTTTCGTTATTGATAATTTTTCTAATTAAAGAATATCCGTTTGAGTGGGCTCCGCTAGATGCAAGGCCAATGACCGCATCACCGGATTGTATTTTTTTGCCATTAATAATTTCACTTTTTTCTACAACGCCTACCGCGAATCCAGCTAAATCATATTCACCCTCAGGGTACATACCTGGCATTTCTGCTGTTTCCCCCCCTACAAGAGCGCATCCAGACTGAGCGCAACCTTCCGCAATGCCTTTAATAACCTGAGAAGCTGTTTCTACATCAAGCTTACCGCATGCAAAATAGTCAAGAAAGAATAAGGGTTCAGCACCTTGCACTAATATATCGTTGACACTCATAGCAACCAAATCAATTCCAACAGTGTCATGTTTATTCAATTCAAATGCTAATTTAAGTTTTGTACCCACTCCGTCAGTGCCTGAAACCAGAACAGGTTCTTTATATTTTTTAGGAACTTCAAACAATGATCCAAAACCTCCGATGCCTCCTAAGACCTCAGCTCGCATGGTTTTTTTTGCAAAAGGCTTAATACTTTCAACAAGCTGATCCCCTGCCTCAATATCCACTCCTGCATCCCGATAAGTGATCGATTGGATATCTTTTTTTGTGTCATCTTTATTCAAAAGATTAGCTCTCTTTCATTAAATATTTGGGTTAGTCGTTATAATTGAAATTTTAACCGAAATATATTTTATAGATGTGCATAATTAAGCCTATCTTTATCTGAATAAGCTCCCATAGATATGAAACAAATGCTATTAGCTCTATCTCCAACACCAAAACAATCTTTTGAAAATTTTGTAGTTGGTCAAAATATCGAAGCAGTCCATACCTTAAAGCAAATTATCTCCAATCAATTGCCCATTCAATTTATATATCTATGGGGCAATGAAGGCTCGGGCAAATCTCATTTGGCTCATATTGCATCAGATCATGGATTTGTGATTCATGATGATGTTCATTTACTTGATGAGTCAGGTCAAATTGCATTGTTTAACACTTACAATCATTGTAAAGATTCAAAAAAAAATATGTTGGTGACAGGACTTCACTCTCCCCTCCAAATGAAATTAAGAGATGATTTAGCAACAAGACTTGCTTGGGGTGTTACTTACGAAGTGATAGGTCTGTCCGATGAAGAAAAAAAACTGGCCCTCTTAAAACATGCGGATGAAAGAGGTATGAAACTGGGTATGGATATTATTGATTATTGCCTAAAATATCTAAAACGAGATATGCCAAATTTATTTTCTATATTAGAGGCTTTGGATCAATGGTCTTTAACTTATAAAAGACCGATCACATTGCCATTACTGAAAGAAATTATAGAGGCTAATAAAATTTAGCTTATTGGCGAATAAGGTAATCAAAGGCACCAAGAGAAGCTTTGGCCCCTTCTCCCATCGCAATGATAATTTGCTTATAAGGCACGGTCGTTACATCGCCTGCAGCAAACAACCCTGGCAATGAAGACTGGTTGTGATTATCAACCGTAATTTCACCAAATTTTGAAAGATCTACAGTGTTTTTAACAAAGTCCGTATTTGGTAATAATCCAATCTGAATAAAAATACCCTCAAGCTCAATAGTTTTCTTCTCATTTGTTTTTCGATCTAGATAAGTCATGCCGCTCACCTTATCTTTGCCGATCACTTCGGTAGTCTGCGCATTTAATATGACATCTACATTTGATAAACTATAAAGTCTTTTCTGTAGGATATCGTCGGCTTTTAGTTCCGATGCAAACTCAAAAAGAGTGACATGTCCTACGATATTCGCAAGATCGATTGCAGCCTCAACACCGGAGTTTCCTCCTCCTATCACTGCAACATGTTTTCCTTTGAATAAAGGGCCGTCACAGTGAGGGCAATATGCGACACCCTTACCTTTAAATTCTTTTTCTCCAGGAATGTTTAATTCCCTCCATCTTGCTCCAGTTGCAACAATCACTGATTTGCTTTTAAGTTTCCCGCTGTTTTCAAGTTCTATTTCAAATAATGAATTCAAATCATTTTTTTGAATGCTTTTTGCGCATTGCAAATTCATAATATCAACTTCATATTCTTTTACATGCTCTTCAAGAGCCGCAACTAATTTTGGGCCTTCTGTAGCTTTTACAGATATGAAATTTTCTATGCCTAAAGTATCCATCACTTGTCCGCCGAAACGCTCAGCAATAATACCTGTGCGAATACCTTTTCGCGCACTGTAAATTGCAGCTGATGCGCCTGCTGGACCTCCCCCAATGATTAAAACATCATAAGTTTCTTTTTTAGATAATTTTTCAGCTTCTTTTAGGCTTGCGCTTAAGTCAATCTTATTTACGATCTCATCGAGCTCCATTCTTCCTTGACCGAAAGGTTTTCCATTTAGGTAAATAGTTGGCACAGCCATAATCTGTTTATCTTCAACTTCTTTTTGGAATAATGCGCCATCAATCATCACATGAGAAATATTTGGATTAATGATAGACATTGCATTTAATGCCTGAACTACATCAGGACAATTGTGGCAACTTAATGAAATATAAGTTTCAAAATGAAACTTGCCTTCAATATTTTTAATTTGTTCTATTTTTTCAGCCTCTATTTTTAGAGGATATCCACTGGCTTGAAGAAGCGCTAAAACGAAAGATGTAAATTCATGCCCTGATGGAATACCGGCGAAAGTAATGCCAGAGACTTCCTTTTCACTATTTACTTCAAAAGAAGGAATTCTTTTTGAAGTATCTACTTCTTTGCTTAGAGTAATTTTTTCTGACAAAGACTCAACTTCTTCTAACATCTCTATCATTTCTTTTGATGCTGGATTTTCGTCAACATAGGCCACAAGCTTAATTGGATTAATAAGCCTGGTCATATATTCTTGAAGTTGATTTTTAATTGCTAAGTCTAGAGCCATTATGTTTCCTTAAACATTAATCTAATTATGAAATGCCCAGGCCAATGTATGGCCTGGGATTCATTTGTCTAATTAGATCTTACCTACAAGGTCTAATGATGGAGCAATTGTTTTAGCTCCTTCTTGCCATTTTGCTGGGCATACCTGACCTGGATTGTTAGCTACATATTGTGCAGCTTTTAATTTACGCAATGTTTCTTTGACATCGCGCGCAATTGCATTGTCATGTACTTCCATTGTTTTAATTTCACCTTTTGGATTAATGATAAAGGTGCCACGCAATGCTAAGCCTTCTTCTTCAATATGCACTTCAAATGCACGCGTTAGTTGATGTGTAGGATCTCCAATTAATGGAAATTTTGCTTTACCAACAGCAGGTGAGGTCTCGTGCCAAACTTTATGCGAAAAATGTGTATCGGTTGTCACAATGTAAACTTCCGCACCTGCTTTTTGAAATTCTGCATAATGATCAGCTGCATCTTCAACTTCTGTTGGGCAGTTAAATGTAAATGCGGCTGGCATAAAAATAACAACTGACCATTTTCCTTTAAGATTTGCTTCTGTAACGTCAACGAACTTGCCATTGTGAAATGCTGTTGCTTTAAACGGTTTTACTTCAGTATTAACTAGTGAAGACATCGTTTTCTCCTTCTTTGGTTGGTTTAAAAATGATTATTATAGGCAAGTCAAATTAATATGTATAATCAATTGTTATTATATTTATGATTTATTTTACTTATCATTTAATATAACTAAAGCCAAATTGAATAAAAAAAGAATCTTATTTTTTGTCTTTGATGTCTTCGAGACTATTCTCAAATTTCAATTGTTTCAAACGAGACTCCACAATTGATTTTTGATAAAAATTGCCATCTTTAGATTTCGCAGCAAATTCCATTTGCTCTATTGCTCTAGGCAAATTAAATTTACGATAATAAGCTTCAGATTGGGCTTGATATTGAAGCAATTCTTTACCCTCTTTTGAATAAGCTCTAGAAAGCAATTCATAGAAATAACTATCATCTGGATAAATATTCAACTTGTCATTAATGAGTCGAATTGTTTTTTCTGGCTCATTTGCCATTAAATAGTGTTCTGCTAATCCATAAATTAAGGCTCGATAATTAGGATATATATTTAGAGCCTTTAAATATAAGTTTAACGCTTGAGCTGGTTGATTTGTTGCGACTTCTAATTTACATGCGAGCGTTTCAATAAGTACATCCTTTTTAGCATTTGTCCTTAACCACTCAACCTCTTGTCTGGCTTTAACAAAATCATTTTTTCTCATATAGGCTGTCGCCAAGCCATATCGTTCGGCGGCTTCATTCATATAACGTTTATCTTTAATGCTTCCTTCAAACTCGTCAACTGCAGATTGTGGAGTGCCGTTTGTAGCTCTCAATTTTGCTTTGATGTACACAAAATCTGGGTTATCCGGTATTTGCCTATAACGAGTATCTTTAACTCTGTTTGAAATATCACTTATACGCTCAGTTGTAATCGGGTGTGTTCTTAAGAAGCTTGGTGCGGCACCTTCTGAAAAACGAGATCCTTTTTGAAGAGTGCTGAAGAACGAAACCATTGCTCGACCATCAAAACCCGAGTCAGTTAAAATCTGAAATCCCACACGGTCAGCTTCTTTTTCATGCTCTCTTGTGTAATCTAATTGTTTTTGAATACCCATGGCTGAAGCTGCAGTCATAGTTCCGGCTGATAATTGTGGATTAGCTCTTGAAACAAGAAGTGCTAAAGCAATACCCAATACGGTTTTAATTGAGTCATTTTTCTGCTGAGCAATCATTCTTGGCAAATGCCTTTGCGTCACGTGAGCAATTTCATGCCCTAATACACTAGCAACCTCTGATTCATTATTTGAAGCTAAAATTAAACCTGTATGAACACCAATTACACCGCCAAGCATCGCAAAAGCATTAATGGAAGATTCATTAACTACAAAAAAATAAAACTGTTGTGTTTTATTGGGACTATATGCTACTAATCTATTGCCCAAATTTTTTAGATAATCAATTACTTCAATATCTTGAACAATTTCGGGGCTAACTGCGACTTCCTTTAAGATAGCTTTAGCAATAGCCTGTTCTTCTTTGGCGGATATAATAAGCTGAGATGAATCGCCCAGATCAGGTAATTCATTGGCAAAAACAGATAGGCAACAAAAAAAACTCGCCAATAATATAATTTTAAATTTCATCATTGGTATGATACCTAGATTAATAATCACTTACATCTAAGTTTGCGAAGATAGCCTAATTAAATTTATGAAAAAACTTACTCACATTAATCAAAAAGGTGATGCACAACTTGTTGATATTTCCGATAAGGCTATTACACATAGAAGAGCAATTGCAGAAGGATCCATCCAATTAAACAAAAAAACCTTAAAATTAATACAAGATAATTTAATTAAAAAAGGTGATGTACTAAATACCGCTAGAATTGCAGGCATTCAAGCGGCAAAAAAAACTTGGGAGCTCATTCCGCTTTGTCACACAATTAATTTATCTAAAATCGATATTAACTTTAGTATTGATAAAAAAAATAATGTCATTACATGTCAATCATCATGTGAATGTTTAGCACAAACTGGTCTTGAGATGGAAGCTCTCTCAGCCGTCAGCATTGCCCTCCTCACCATTTATGACATGGTGAAAGCAGTAGACCGTACGATGGTCATCTCAAATATCCACTTAGTAGAAAAGTCTGGAGGACGCTCTGGGCTTTATAAACGAGGTGAGGGACTCAATAAAACAAGGTCCAAAGAATTAAAATAAAAGATTGTTTGTCCAATCCTATTCCATACAAAGAAATATTTTAATCATCCTCAGTGTAAGGAAAACGAACATGACCATACCGCACTATTAGGATAGCTTCAGCAATAAGTAATACTGAACCTGAAATGGCAAACATCTTAAATGCGTCAATTTGTGCAATATCTAATACAAGAAAACGAGCTAGTGCAATTATTCCGATGTACAAAGGATAGCGCACAGGTAGATTTCCTGAACCCATAATGATTTAACATCGACATCACTTCTAGGTACAAGAAAAGCATTAATAAATCACCAACCGCTATTTTGCCGGCTTGCCAAATATGCTCGATCTCCTTAAAAACTGCAAAAATAGTTGCCACAGCGATCACAATTAAAACGGCTTTGCCTACTATTGTTAGGCTATGCTGAGCAAATTTGCTAAATTTGTTAGGTTTCATAATTTTTATCCTGCTTTTTAAGTCTGATTAGCTTTTAAAATCTAATCATCAATTCATTTCTTCTAAGAAATGGCAATGTCCAAGGTGGATTATAACGAGCTAATATTACAGGGCCTTTTGGTTCTAAATTTCGCTTTCTCATTTCTTCGTTAAGAAGATTTAACATTTCCACATATTTTTTTTCTCGAACTAAACCAGAGAATGTAATTACTGCAAATTTTTCTGAAGGGACATCTATAATTTTCACTTCTGGATTGTTAGGAATGGGAAGGGTATCTTTTGAATATTGCTTTGGCATATTAAAGCTAATATACCAGCCTCTTTCAGTTTCTTCAGAAACAACTGGCGCCGTCATTTCAATTTTTTCAGAAGCATCGCGAGTAACTACCGGAGCAGTCATGTCAATTTTTTTTGAGCCTTCATTTGTTTTATTGTTTCCAAAAATAAAATCGGCTAATAAACGAAATCCTTTACTTGATGCGCTATCAAATGTGCCGGTAACGAGAACTTGAGCAATTAATTTAGGTTGGTACTCTCTTACTTCAAATGCATCTTTTTTTTCAATGCTAATGAATTCTGGTTCTTCAATCGCCAAAGCAGTAGCGCTCGTGAAAAACAAAAGTAAAGCTGTAAAAAAACTTAAACGCATAATACCTACCCATTTAACGTTATTAAATCACTAATTATTCTTGCTGCTTTAGGAGCCATCGTCAATCCATAACGATAATGGCCTACATTTAAGTATACATTATTATATTTATGATGCTTTTCTATCATAGGTACATTAGCTTCCGAGCCAGGTCTTAGACCACTCCATTGATTTTCAATATTGTAATTTTTTAAAACTGGCATTAAAAATTCAGCTTTCTGCAGAAGAGAATGTCTAGCCTCGTCAGTAATTCCTTTGTCAAACCCAACATCTTCTTTTGTGCTCCCAGCAAGAACCACACCATCCTGTCTTTGTACCAAATAAAAATCATCTTTATAAATAATATATGGCAATTTTTCTTGGATAGCAGGATATTGAATAAGCTGTCCTCTGATAGGTTTAATTTTTGGCATATCAATTTCATTTAAAACGTACGAGCTCCATGCGCCTGAGGCTACAACATAATAATCTGCTTCTAAATTAAAACCACTCTCAGTTTGAAGACAATGGATAAAATTATTTGAATCTAGAATGGGGCTAACTTTTAGATGCTCCATTATGACAACATTATTTTTAATTAAATATGTTTTTAATGCTCTAAGTAAACGAGGATTTCTTATTTGAGCTACATGGGGTAAAAATAAGCATGGGGTTTTCTCTATTTGAACTTGCTGAATTTCAATATGGTTTTTCTGACACCAATTTATTGCATAATCCTTGTTATTGATATCGTAAATCAACATACCTGACTCAATCCATTCAGGATCAATACCTGTATCTTTTTTTAGAGTCTCAGAAAGTTGATAGTAAAAATCAGCGCTACCAAAACAAAGATTATTTACAGTGTCTTGATAGTTCCAAGGCAATAAAGGTGAAAGAATGCCAGCCCCAGCCCAGGAAGCTTCCTGACCAACAGCGCTCTGATCAAGCAAAATGACTTCATATCCTTTTTCAATAAGAAAAAAAGAGGTTATACACCCCACAATACCGCCGCCAATGACAGCAACTTTTTTTTTCATACTCTATTTGCCAGTCAGTACATATTTTTCTAAAGCATTAAGTTTATCCGCTATACCCAATACTACGAGAACATCTCCTGGAGACAAAACGATGTCATCTCTAGGTTCTATATCTTCCAACATATTAGGGCGCCTCAAATATTTAAGCTCAACATTAAACATGGCGAATGGAATTTGCATAAGCTTCCAAGAATAGACATGTGATTTTTCATTAATTTCAATCGCATGCAGTCTCAATTGAGGTTGAGTCATTTCAGCCTCTGCATCTGACATGCCGCCAAAATAACCTCTAAACATTTTGTAACGCTCTTCTCTAAAAGAGCGGATTCGCTTCACAACTCGATTTAGAGGAACACCTAAAACAACAAGTGCGTGAGAAGCTAACATTAAACTACCTTCTAAAATTTCTGGGACAACTTCACTTGCTCCAGCATTACGAATATCGTCCATATGTGTGTCATCTAACGTTCTTACAATTACAGGTATATTTTTATATGTATCTTGAATAACATGAAGTACTTTCATAGAAGCTCTAAAATCTGCGTAACTAATCACAAGCGCTTTAGCTGTTTTAATGCCCGCCGCCTCCAAAACAACTCTTCGGCTTGCATCACCATACATTACATGCTCTCCGCCAGCTGATGCGTCATTTACTCGACTTAGATCAATATCAATCGCGATAAAAGGAATATTCTCTTCTTTTAAAAAGCGCCCTAAATACTGTCCACTTCTGCCATACCCACATAAAATTACATGATCTTTTAAAGTGCGGCCTATGGATTGAATCGCTTGAACTGAATCGGCGCTATTGCGGTTATAGCTTTTTGATAAATAACGCGCTATACGACCGTTATACTGAATGATAAATGGAGCTAATATCATTGAAAGTAATGAAGCGGCAAGAATAATTTGGAATGCATGGGTTCCGATTACATGTTCTTCTCTGGCAAGTGCCAATATTACAAAACTAAACTCACCTGCTTGTGCCAGGATAAGTCCAGTTCTAATACCTACACCAATTTCATAATTAAATAATCTTGCCAGCAACATAATTACGAAAGCTTTAAATAAAATAAATCCCAAAGTAATTAAAATGACATAACCCATATTCGAAGCAATTTGGTGAAGATTAAGCAACATACCAATACTGATGAAGAAGAGACCAAGTAAAATATCTCTAAAAGCTGCAATATCTGATTCAACCTGATAGCGATAACGTGTCTCGGAAATTAACATACCAGCCATAAACGCTCCAATACCATAAGATAATCCAGCCATCTTGGTTGCAAAAGAGAATAAGAGTGTAATCATCAAGACGTTCATAATAAATAATTCACGTGATCGTTGATTTGCTACTACAGCAAACCAAGAATTCATTAAAGGTCTGCCAAATTTAAAAAGAATGGAAAATAAAAAGATAGCTTTTAAAAGAGACATTAAAAAAATAGTGCCAATATCAGTTGTTGAACCCCCAAGCGCTGGGATCAATATTAAGATTGGAATAACGGCTATATCTTGAAAGAGTAAAATACCAATGGCTAATCGACCATGCCTTGAATTTAAATCAACGCGCTCCATTAGTATTTTTGAAACAATGGCAGTTGACGACATAGCAAATGCACTTCCAATTACGAATGCTGAGGTTAGATGAAGTCCTAACCACCAAGCAACACTTATAGAAGCAAATAAAGTAATAAGAACTTGTGCGCCGCCTAAACCGAAAAGTATATGCCTCATGGAATTAAGCTTAGGCAAGCTAAACTCAAGGCCAATACTGAACATCAGAAACACAATACCAAATTCAGCTAAATGCCGGCCAGACTCAGAGTCAGGTAATAAACCAATTAAATGAGGTCCTAAAATTAAACCTACTGCAAAGTAAGCAATCATTGCAGGTAATTTTAAATATCGGAAAAGTCCAACCAGTAAAACTGAGCTTACTAGCAAAATAAGAACTAAAGGTAGAGAGTCAAACATTCATTCATCCAAGATTAATCAATAATTATTAGGTTTAAAGTAGGTATAAACCCTTTTACACGAGTATCTATTACCCTCTACAATATCAAAATGACAAAGACATCATCAAAAAATACGCTAGAACGCGCCCGTCAAGTCCTTGATATTGAAGCACAAGAAATATCATCTTTAGCAAATAGGCTTGATGATCATTTCGTCAATGCTGTTCAGCTCATTTTACATTGCGATGGCAGAGTTGTGGTAAGTGGGATGGGGAAATCAGGGCATATTGGAAGAAAATTAGCATCTACTTTCGCAAGCACAGGCACTCCTAGCTTCTTTATGCATCCGGCAGAAGCCAGTCATGGCGACTTAGGTATGATTACATCTAATGATGTGGTCATTTTTCTATCAAATTCTGGTAAAAGTGATGAGCTCATATCTATTCTTCCTGTCATCAAAAGAATTGGCGCAAAAATTATTTCAATTACAGGCAATAGCAATTCCGAACTTGCAAAAGAATCTGAAATTCATTTAAGTGCTCAGGTATCTCAAGAAGCTTGTCCTCTTGGGCTTTCACCCACAGCTAGCTCTACAGCATCACTTGCTCTGGGTGATGCGCTAGCTATCTGCGTTCTTGATCAAAGAGCATTTACAGCTGAAGATTTTGCTCGATCACATCCAGGTGGCAGTCTTGGTAAAAGGCAAGTTGTTCGAGTACGAGACATTATGAGAAAAACTGATCAAGTGCCCTCTATCCATGAGCACGCATTGCTTTCTGATGCAGTCCTTGAGATATCTCTCAAAGGATTAGGCTTTACAGCAATAGTGGATAAAGAGTCTAAACCTATTGGTATGTTTACTGATGGAGATTTAAGAAGGCAGCTTTCTAAAAAAATAAATTATGAAAAACAGTCGATCAAAGAAATTATGAATAAAAATCCTAAAACAATATTTGATGATCAAATTATTATTGATGCAATTAATCTTATGGAGACCAATAAAATTAATGGAATCCTTGTAGTAAATAGAGAATTCAAATTAATAGGTGCTTTTAATATGCATGACCTTTTTAAAGCGAAAGTCATTTAATGGATTCTAATCTCAAGGCGCGCGCACAAAAAATTAAACTTGTTATTTTTGATGTTGATGGCGTAATGACAGATGGTTCACTATTTATTGGAGACGATGGCCAAGAATATAAAATGTTCAACACTCAAGATGGCTTGGGTATGCGATTACTTAAAAAAAGTGGGGTAAAACTCGCGATTATTACTGGTCGCAATTCTAATAGTGTTCTTATTCGGGCCGAAAACTTAGAAGTCGATTATTTTTATCAAGGTATTTCAGATAAAAAAGAGGCGTTTACTGATCTCATCAAAAAAACAGGATTAAAAGCAGAAGAGTGCGCATTTATGGGGGATGATATTGTAGATCTACCTCCCATGTTGCAATCGGGTTTATCTATTACCGTCCAAGCAGCTCACGATGAAGTTAAAAAAATTGCGCATTTTATTACAGAAAACATTGCTGGCTATGGCGCCGTTCGCGAAGCTTGTGACTTTATTATGAAAGCCCAAGGCACATACGACTCAATCATTACACCTTACCTTAAATGATCAATCGTTTCTCTGTTTTATTCCCCATTTTATTCGCTGCAATCTTGGCTTTTATTTCTTACTGGGTTCAAGTTTCCGTTGAAAATGAAAGCGAAAAAAGAGGAAACAAATTAAGTAACAGCCCTGATTATTTTTTAACTAACTTTAAAACTACACAAACTGAATCAGATGGCTCTATTCGTTTTATTTTGTCAGCAAATGAAATGGTGCACTTTAATAAAGACGATACAACGCGTTTAAAAAAACCACTTTTTATTAGTTACAAAAACAATCTACCTAGCTCACAAATTGAAGGTGGGGTTGGCTTTGTTTCAACTGATGGCGAAGAAGTGCAGATTATTGATAATGTAAAAGTAGCTCGTCTCGAAACAGAAACAAAACCAAAAATGGAACTTTTTACCGACCAATTAACCGTATTACCTCATAAAGACCAAGCATTTACAAAAAGGCCTGTTCGCATTACTCAGGATCCGAAAACTGTCGTCAATGCGATTGGAATGAAATATGACAAAAAGAATGGAATAATAACCTTGTTAGAAAAAGTTCGCGTGCATTATGAAAAGCCAGCAAAGAAAACCAATTTAAACGCTCATCCTATTATGCAAAATAAGAATCTGAAGAAATAATGCTCTCAATATTTTTTAAAACATCACTGCTAAAATTTATATTTACTTGTTTATGCTTTTTAGGCATGAGCCCGTCTAACGTCTTTGCAGAAAAAGCGGATCGAGATAAACCTATCGAACTTGAGTCTGACACAATGACATCAAACGATTCAAAGAATTCAAGTGTATATACTGGTAATGTGATTTTGACACAAGGCACGCTTCTCATTAAAGCTGACGAACTGACTGTTCGAGAGGATAATCAAGGCTTTCAACATAGCACAAGTATCGGCAACCCTACGACTTTCAAACAAAAAAGAGAGGGTAAGAATGAATATATTGAAGGGAGCGCGCAGAGAATCGAATATGACGGACGTATGGATAAAGTCCATTTATATAGCAAAGCATGGGTAAAAAAAGGTGAAGATGTTGTTTATGGTGATTACATCATGTATGACGCAAATGCTGAATTTGCAAAAGCAATGTCCGGCAATACTAAAAATAAAGCGGGAGAAACTGTCCCTGGCGGTAGAACGCGAGCAATTATTCAGCCAAAGAAAAAACCACAGGAATAACAATCTAATATGAGCGAATTAGTCATTGAGAATCTTAAAAAAAGCTTTAAAAAAAGAACTGTTGTTCAAGACGTATCTTTAACTATTAAAAGCGGTGAAATTGTTGGATTACTAGGTCCTAATGGTGCTGGAAAAACAACAAGTTTTTATATGATTGTAGGGCTTATTCCAGCTGATCGAGGACGCGTCTCATTAGATGATGTCAACATATCCAAAATGCCAATTCATAACCGAGCAAAATTAGGTCTTTCTTATCTGCCCCAACAGTCTTCAATCTTTAGAAAAATGACAGTGGCTGAAAATATTTTGGCTATTTTAGAACTACAAGAATTAACTCGTGAAAAAATGAATAAAAGACTTGAAGAACTTCTTCAAGAATTAGGTATTACTCATATTAGAAACAATGCTGCAATCAGTCTTTCTGGTGGCGAAAGACGTCGCGTTGAAATTGCTAGATGTCTTGCTTCTGATCCAGCCTTTATTTTACTAGATGAGCCTTTTGCAGGAATTGATCCTATTGCGGTGATTGATATTCAGAAAATCATCAAATATCTTGCTCAACAAAAAATTGGTATCCTTATTACAGATCATAACGTTCGTGAAACATTGGGCATTTGTGATCGCGCATATATTGTAAATCAAGGCAAAATTCTTGCATCAGGCCTGCCCAAAGCTCTTGCTAATGATCAAAATGTTAAAGATGTCTATTTAGGTAAAGACTTTTATCTATAACTACTCAAACAAACGCAATTTAAGCGATGAAACAAAATCTTCAATTTAAAGCATCCCAGCATTTATCACTTACTCCGCAACTTCAGCAATCTATTAAACTTTTACAAATGTCTTCGGTTGAGCTTAACCAAGAACTTGAAATTTTAATTCAACAAAATCCTTTGATTGAAATGATTGAAGAAGAGGATGAAGAAGAAAATAAGAATACCCCAACAATTTCGCAAGAAGAAACTTCATTTGAAATTTTAAATCATCAAGAAAATCAAGAAGCTGTTTATGAACATGAAATTAATTGGGATGACGAATATACAAAAAATAATTACGCTGAATCAGCTGACTATCAGGAGCCTGCATCACAAACATTAAAACAATATCTTGAAGATCTTTTTCACTTAATTCCAATTAGTGAAAAAGATCAGGCTATTATTTCTCTCTTAATAGATTCCATTAATGAGGACGGCTATCTAGAAGAGCCTCTTGATTACTTTTTAGCAAGTATTCCAAAAGAATATGAAGTAACCATTGAAGAAATAGAATCTTTACTAAAACTTCTTCAAAAACAAGCACCACCTGGTATTGGTGCAAGAGATCTCATAGAGTGCCTGACTCTTCAACTTGAGAGCAAAGAAGAAACTCCGATTCATTTACTTTCCATTAAAGTAATCAAGAACTATCTAAATCTTTTAGCTGCGCGAGATTTTGTGAGGCTTAAAAAAATACTAGGCTGTGAAGATAAAGCATTAAGAGATGTCCAAAAAGTAATTAAGAGCCTTAATCCAAAACCTGGAAATATATTTTCCACTATTGAAAGTCATCATTTCATTCAACATGAAGTTAATGTCAAAAAAGTGAGGGCTAAATGGCAAGTTTCATTGAATGAGCAAGCGATTCCAAAACTCCGCTTAAATCATATTTATCGAGACTTAATAAAAAACTCACAAAATGACATTTCTCATCATTTGTCGAGTCAGATACAGGAAGCCAAATGGATTGTGAAAAATATACAACAACGCTTTATCACAATTCTTAAAGTCTCCGAAGCAATTATGAGACATCAAAAAGACTTTTTAGATCATGGCGAGTCTATGATGAAACCACTTGTTTTAAGAGAGATTGCTGAAGAAGTAGGCCTTCATGAATCCACAATATCCCGAGTCACATCAAATAAATATATTAATACGCCTCGTGGTATTTACGAGCTCAAATTTTTCTTCGGTAGCTCGATTGATAGTGCGTCAGGAAGTGAGCTTGCATCTACCGCAATTAGGGCTAAAATTAAAGAAGTCATTAAACAAGAGGATCCGAAAAAACCACTTTCAGATAATGAAATTGTCTTATTATTGAAGACTCAAGATATTTATATAGCTCGCAGAACCGTGGCAAAATACAGAGAAATACTAAATATAGCCCCAACCAATCTTAGAAAAATTTTATAACCTAACTTTGAGGAAATGTCATGAATATTCATTTAACTGGCCATCACTTAGAAATTACTCCGTCATTAAAGGAATATATGCAAACCAAATTAGCTAAGATTTTTCATCATTTCGATCATGTCATTGATGCAAAAGTAACTCTCACCGTTAATAAATTAGAGCACATTGCGGAAGCTACCATTCACCTGCCCAAGAGTGATATCCATGCTGAGTGCAGAGGCGAAAGTATGTATAGTGCCATTGATTTACTCTCAGACAAACTCGATCGCCAAGTTATTAAATATAAAGAAGTTCATAAAGACCATCACCGAGTTCAAGGCGGTTTGAAACATCAACCGATTGAATAATGTATCTATCAAAGTTCTTTAATTTAATTTCATTAAAATCCAAAGACCAGGAAGTTACAAACCATACACATGGTGTATTTGTTAAGATAAAAGGTAAAGGTGTTTTAATTATTGGAAAGTCAGGTATTGGCAAAAGCGAGGTGGCGCTTGACTTGATCAGCAGAGGTCACAAATTTATTGCTGATGATAGTGTGTCATTTTATATAAATGATCAAAATGCACTTATGGGAAGAGCTCCATCGCTTTTAAAAAATTTAATGGAAGTGCGTGGCCTTGGAATTCTTGATATTAAAAAATTATTTGGTCGTAAAAGTGTGGCTTCAGAAGAAAAACTTTTTTTAGTGATTGAGTTAAAAACATTCCGAAAAAAAATTGATTGTTCTAGATTAGAAATGACTGTAAATACTTTTAAAATTTTTGATGTCAATATCCCTAAAATTGAAATCCCTATGACTCAAACAAGACATATAAGTCTCTTGATTGAAACTGCAGTTAAAAATTACACATTACTGAAACAGGGATCTAACACAATAAATCATTTGTCACAGAAGCTTAATCTGCAATTAAGCTTGGATCATTAATTATGGAAGTTATTATTATTTCAGGATTATCGGGCTCAGGAAAAAGTATTGCCTTAAATGCGCTCGAAGATAATGGCTTTTATTGTATTGATAACTTACCCGTCACACTTTTGTCGAATATTTCACAACATCTTAATCATGAGCATCAAGACAAGGCTGCAATTAGCGTTGATATTAGAAGTATTGATATTGCAAAATTACCATTAGTCATAAAAGAAATTGAGTCGTTATCGATTAAAACAAAGTTGATTTACCTAGAATCATCAACCGAATCTATCGTAAGGCGATTTGGTGAAACTAGACGAAGACACCCCCTCGCAAACGAAAAGCTATCCCTTGCTGAAACCATAGAAAAAGAACGCTCTATGCTGGCACCTTTAGCTGAGATTGCATACAAAATTGATACTAGCAGCATGTCAGTTAATGCATTAAAGAAAGCATTGAGTGAATTAATTGAATTAAAGGAAGATCATCTTGCTTTGCAATTTAGTTCATTCGGATATAAATTTGGGATCCCACTTGATGCAGATTTTATTTTTGATGTGCGCTGCCTTCCTAACCCGCATTACGAATCTAATTTAAAAAATTTAACTGGGTTAGATAAACCTATTGCAGATTTTTTTCAAGGCTATAACGAAGTAAATAAAATGTATCAAGATATCAATCACTTTATTAATGAGTGGCTGAGTACTTTTAAAAAAGATCAAAGGCACTCACTTCATATAGCTATTGGATGCACGGGTGGTAAGCATCGCTCAGTTTATATTGCAAATAAATTATTCACGAACTTCTTCAACCCAAAATCTCAGGTAATTATTCGCCACAGAGATATTAACCATTAAGACACTTATGATTGGCATCCTTCTTATTACACACGGCGAACTTGGAAAATCTCTCATTGAGTGTGCAACACATGTCCTAGGAGACAAGCCAAAGTTTCTAGAGTCTCTTACAATTGAAAATGATTGTGCATACGAAAATAAGTATAAGGAGATTTCAGAAAAAATTAATCGATTAAATCAAGGTTATGGCGTTTTGATTCTTACAGATATTTTTGGAGCAACGCCTTGTAATATTATTACTAAAATAATTGAGCCTAGAAAAGTGAATGCGATTGCAGGTGTTAATTTATCAATGCTCATTCGCAGCATTAGCTATCGACACGAGTCTTTTGATGTCCTGATTACTAAAGCAATTGAAGGCGCGAAAGATGGCATTATTCATATTCACTCTAATCAAATATGTTAATAACTTCTACTAAAATTATTAACAAACTTGGTTTACACGCCAGAGCTTCAGCAAAACTAACTCAAGTTGCTAATCAATTTAAATCTGATATATGGATTGAAAAAAACCATAAAAAAGTAAATGCAAAAAGCATTATGGGTGTAATGACGCTAGCGGCTAGTCAAGGCTCGGATATCACAATCACAACTGAAGGTTCTGACGAAAAAGATGCTTTGAATTCTATTGTTGCTCTTATTAACGATTATTTTGGTGAAGGAGAGTAGCGTTATATGACTCCTTTTAGCCTTCATGGCATTGGTGTTTCGAATGGCATCGCAATAGGCAAAGCACATTTAATCTCTAATGCGCTCCTTGAAGTCGTTCAATATGATATTGATATAAAAAATATTCATTGTGAAGTTAAGAGATTTGAGGATGCTGTTAATGCCGTCAGAATTGAACTCAATAAAATAAAATCTCAACTTCCTTCAGATTCACCGGGGGAATTAGGGGCATTTATTGATACGCACACAATGATACTTAATGACAAATCATTATCTGTATTGCCAAAATCCATTATTGAAAATGAAAAATGTAATGCGGAATGGGCAATTAAAAAACAAATGGATAGCGTCGTAAATCAATTCGATCAAATCGAAGATCAATACCTAAGGGATAGAAAGCAAGACGTTATTCAAGTCGTTGAAAGAGTTATTAAAATACTTTTAGGTCATTCAAATCAAATTGCAGTAAAGAATAAGGAAAAATTAACAATTTTAGTGGCGCATGATATTTCACCGGCAGACGCTCTTCATTTCAAAAATCATAAATATGCAGCCTTTATTACGGATGGGGGTGGCGTAACTTCTCATACCGCTATCTTATCAAGGAGTTTAAATATTCCTTCAATCGTGGCATTGCAAAATGCTAGAGCCTTAATACGCGATAATGATTTAATTATTGTTGACGGAACAAAAGGTGTTGTAATTATTAATCCAACCCAAGAAATTCAAAAACACTATAAGAAAATTCAGGACTCTTGGGATAACGAACAAGAAAAACTTCAACGTATCAAAACAAAAAAATCTACAACACAAGATGGGATCACAATTCAACTTTTTGCAAATATTGAAGTTCCAAACGACATTATCTCGGTAAATGCCTCCGGAGCAAGTGGTATTGGTTTATTCAGAACAGAATTCTTATTTATGAATCGGCAGGACATGCCAGATGAGGAAGAGCAATTTCAAGCTTATAAGAAAGTAGCTGAAGCAATGGGTAAAAAACCTGTCACTATTCGTACGTTAGATTCGGGTGCTGACAAACAAACAGCTTTGGACAATAAAAAATTAAGCCCCAACCCAGCATTAGGATTAAGAGCAATCCGATTATGCCTATCTGAGCCTAAAGTTTTTATGACCCAACTTCGAGCCATTTTAAGAGCCTCTCAGTTTGGAAATATTAAAATCCTTTTTCCTATGTTAAGCAGCATTAACGAACTACGACAAACAAAGCTTATTCTGTAAAGAGCGAAAGCAAGCTTAAGAAAAGAGAAAATAAAATTTAATGAAAATATTCTTATTGGTGGCATGATAGAAATACCAGCTGCTGCAATCAGTGCAGATATTTTTGCTCAAGAGCTAGACTTTTTATCAATCGGTACAAATGATTTAATTCAATATGCTCTTGCAATCGACCGCACAGATGATGCAGTATCTCATCTATACAATCCACTTCATCCTGCTATATTGAAATTAATTGCTCTTACAATAAAGTCAGCACATAAATATAAAAAATCTATCGCAATTTGCGGTGAAATGGCAGGTGAGCCCAAACTTACCAAATTATTGATTGCCATGGGTGTTGAACAACTCTCTATGCATCCTTCACATATTCTAAGTGTCAAACAACAAGTTTTAACTAGCTCAATCAAAAATATGAAGACTTCTGTTCTTAAGTTACTTAATCTAAATGAAGTTGATAAAATTGAAACTTTACTAAAAAAGATTAATCAATCTGTTTAGTTCACAACTTTTAAACCATGATAAATAATCCTGTCTTAAATCGTCAAAGCCTTCCACTATTTGATCAAATCAAACCTGATCATATTTCTCCTGCTATAGAAAGTATCTTAAAAGAAGCCAATACCTTAATTGAATCTCTGAAAAAAAAAGGTGCAACCGCTTCATGGGAAAACTTTGTTGAGCCTATCGAAATTATAAGTGAAAAAATTTCTAGGGCCTGGGGTCAAATTGAGCACCTTAATGCAGTTGTAAATTCCGATAATTTAAGGAAAGCCTACAATGATAATCTTATAAAATTAACTGAGTTTTATACAAATCTTTCTCAAGACGAATCACTTTACAAGAAATATCAATCCCTTAAAGATAGCGAGGCTTTTAAATCACTCACTTCATCTCAAAAGCGCATCATTGATAATGTCCTGCGCGAATTTAAATTAGGTGGCGCTGAACTTAATGAAACAGATAAGAAAAGATTTAAGGCTATTCAAGAAAAGCTTGCAAAACTCTCGACTCAATTCGAAGAGAATATTCTAGACGCCACTAATGAGTTTTCCATTATTGTGGATAATCTTGATGAGCTTATGGGAATTCCTGAAGAGAATATTAAAAAAGCTCTTGCTGATGCTAAAGAAGATAAAAAAGAGGGCTATAAATTCACTCTTCACTTCCCTTCTTATCTTCCAGTTATGCAATATGCGGACAGCAGACCTTTACGTGAAAAGCTATATCATGCTTACGCTACCCGCGCTTCTGAACTTGCATCGCCTAAGTTTGATAATACAAAGCTTATAGAAGAAATACTCGCGCTTCGTTATGAATCTTCAAAACTCCTTGGCTTTAAAAATTTCGCTGAAATGTCACTTGTTACAAAAATGGCGAAATCGAGTGAAGAAGTTATAAGTTTTCTCATGGATTTGGCAAATAAAGCAAAACCTTTCGCTCTAAAAGATATGGACGAACTAAAGTCTTTTTCCAAAACTTTAAATATTGAAAAATTAGAAGCTTGGGATGTTGCTTATGTATCTGAAAAGCTTCGCCAAGCCAAATATAGCTTTTCGGAAAACGAGGTTAAACAGTATTTTCCTGAGCATCGCGTTTTGAAGGGATTGTTTAAGGTAGTTGAAACTATCTTTAAATTAAAAATTATCAAATCAGATGCTCCTACATGGCATAAAGATATAAGTTTTTATTCAATAAAAAACGAAGAAGATGAATTGATAGGTCAATTTTATTTCGATTTATATGCACGTAATCACAAACGTGGCGGTGCATGGATGGATGAAGCTATATCTCGATATAAAAATTCTCTAGAGTCATCCCACCCAGTTGCTTTTTTGACATGTAATTTTTCATCCCCTTCTGAGAATAAACCTGCTTTATTTTCTCATGATGATGTCATTACTCTTTTCCATGAATTTGGCCATGGACTGCATCATATGTTGACTACGGTTGATGATTACAGTATTTCTGGTATTAAAGGTGTTGAATGGGATGCCGTTGAATTGCCTAGTCAATTTATGGAAAATTTCTGCTGGGAATGGGAAGTGGTAAAACATATGACCGAACATGTTGATAACAAGGATCCTTTACCTAAAACTTTATTTGACAAAATGATCGAGGCTAAAAATTTTCAATCAGGTATGCAAACCTTAAGACAAATTGAGTTTTCCTTATTCGATATAAAATTGCACACCGAATATAGTAATCAAAACAAAATTAACCCTCTAATACTTCTTGAAACTATTCGCGATGAAATTGCTGTTGTAAGGCCCCCTTCCTGGAATCGCTTTCCTAATAGTTTTTCTCATATTTTTGCCGGTGGGTATGCGGCCGGCTATTACAGTTATAAATGGGCTGAAGTTTTGGCTTCCGATGCTTTCAGTTTATTTGAAGAGCAAGGTATCTTATCAAGTCATGCAGGTCAGAAATTTAGAAATGAAGTTTTATCAAAAGGTGGATCTAGGCCAGCCATGGAGTCTTTTGTAGCTTTCCGGGGTCGCGAGCCCTCAGTTGATGCTTTGCTAAGACATAATGGTATGGCTTAAGCTTTATGAAGCTCGCAACATGGAATGTCAATTCTCTCACTGTAAGACTAGGTCAAGTTGAAGAATGGATTAAAAAAGCAAAGCCTGATCTTCTTTTGCTTCAAGAAACAAAACAAGAAAATATTAAATTTCCTCATGAAGCAATAACTGCCTTAGGTTATAACTCCATCCACAATGGACAAAAAACATACAATGGAGTCGCAATTATAAGTAAATATGAACTTCTTGATATTCAAAATAATATTCCTGATTTCGAAGATGACCAAAAAAGAATGATTGCCGCAACAGTAAACACAAGCCATGGGAAGATCAGGGTAGTTTGTGTTTATGTTCCTAATGGCCAATCTGTAGATTCCGATAAATACCTTTACAAACTTGACTGGTTAAAACATTTTACTTTATGGCTCAAAAATGAAATGCTGTCCTATCCAGATATCGTTATTGCTGGTGACTTTAATATTGCACCTCAAGATATAGACTGTCATGATCCAGAAGCCTGGAAAAATAATGTTCTTGTAAGCCAGAAAGAACGGGAAGCATTTCAAAAAATCATTGATTTAGGACTTTTAGATAGTTTTAGAACAATAAATCCGTCTGAAATTCAATATAGCTGGTGGGATTATCGCATGGCTGGCTTCAGAAGAAATCTTGGCATGCGAATTGATCACATACTCACAAATAAAAATCTAACAAATAAGATAAAAATGTCTGCAATTGATAAAGAACCAAGAAAGTCAGAGCGCCCATCAGATCACACGCCCGTCATGATCGAAATTTAATTTAATTTACTTTACTTTACCTTGATTCCAAGCTGTTTTAGTTTTCTGTACAGATGAGTTCTTTCAACGCCGGACACTTCAGAAAGTTTCGCCATACTTTGATCATCTTGATTTAAATGATGTTTAAAATACATTTTTTCAAAATCATCTCGTGCATCTCTTAATGGCTTATTAAAAATATCATCTAGGCCTTGGTCTTTATTGTCTTTACTCTTCTTAGAAGACTTATTTTTATCATGTAATAAATTAAATTGGTTTGAAACGCGCTTAACATCATCTACAGTAATTTTTTCAAGCAAACTAGTTTGCATTAAATTAAAAACAAAACTTTCTAGCTCTTCTATATCGCCTATCCAATTCATAGCACGCATTGCATTTAATGCAGCAACATCGAAGACTTTATAATCCGACTTATCTGATTTTGCTAAATATATTGTCAGAATGGATGATGCCAACTCTGGTATATCTTCTTTATGTTCATTAATTGAAGGTAGCAGCAATGATCCAGGCAACAATTCATTTAAAATCCGCTCATCAAAATCAACTTCATTCGCTTGAACAAGCGATTTTGAAGTGGCACAAATAATTCTTACATCATAATTAGTGGCTTTACTAATCAATAAATTTAGGCCCTTTTGTTGAGATTTAGTTAAATGAGAAATTTCATTTAAAAAGATAGATCCGCCTCTATGTTGATCCAGAAGATCAGTAGGCGTATTCGAAATGACCTCAAAATCTTTAACATCAATCCAAGGTTGATTTTTTGGGTGAAGATATTGTGCACAAATTTTGGCGCACCCACCTTGCGGACCAACAAGAAGTAGCGGTGTTTTTAAGGAAATTATTTTATCAAGCCTTTTTTTAAGATCTTGTATAACTTGGCTTTTACCAATGTTTAGTAAATTAATTTCTATTCTGGGCAGGTTATTTGCATGTTTAAGTGCTTCATTCACAGTTTTTAATAGCTTCTGAAGCGTAATAGGCTTTTCAAGAAAATTAAACGCGCCAATTTTAGTTGCTTCTAAAGCAGTATCAATCGTTCCATGTCCTGACATCATTACTACTGGGCTTGTTAGAAATTTTTCATTTACCCATTCCTTAAGAAGAGTAATACCATCGCAATCCGGCATCCATATATCTAATAAAATCAGATCAGGTAATTTATTCTTTTTAAGTTCACGAGCTTCTGTAGCATTCTCAGCTACAAAAATTTCAAAACCCTCATCGACAAGAATATCTCTAAGCAACTCCCTTATGCCTAATTCATCATCAACAACCAGTATTTTTTTTGCGCTCATGATTATTTATTTTTGGATATTGGTAGCTGAATGTTAATAACGGCGCCACCACTTTTTACATTCTCAATAGTGATGACTCCTTCATGCTCTTCAATGATTTTTTTTACAATAGCTAAGCCAAGCCCTGTTCCATGAGACTTTGTTGTGACGTATGGCTCAAATGCTTTTTTTAATATATCCATTGAAAATCCCGGACCATTATCTTTAATAGATAGTGCAATATAATTTTTTTGCTTATTCGTATTAATTTGAATAATTGGATTTTTTGTATTGTTTATCATAGCATCTTGAGCATTTTGAATGAGATTAATAAGCACCTGTCTCATCATATTTACGTCTACTTTTATTTCGGGTAAATCTTTTGATAATTTAGTTAGTATTTTAATTCCTGAATTTTCAAATAAATGAGATATTTCTTTTATAAATTTATTAATGTCCGTTAACTCTAGATTTAATTTAGGTGCCCGCGCATATTCACTAAATTCATTTACCATTGTTTTCATTGCATCAACCTGGTTCACAATAGTTGCTACAGCTTTATTTAAAACATCTGTGTCGTCTTTATTTAATTTAGCTTCTAATTTATGCTTAATTCTTTCAGCTGAAAGCTGAATAGGTGTCAGTGGATTTTTAATTTCATGGGCAAGTCTTCTTGCCACTTCAGACCACGCTGAGTCCCTTTGAGCCTGAATCATCATAGTGATATCGTCGATCATTAAGACGTAGTTATTAAGTTTATTTTGCGGCAAAGATGTAATTTGAAGTAGAAGTACTTGATTATTTTTTTCATATTTAACTTCAAATTGCTTTATGATCTCCGCTTGTTTTTTCTTACCAGAGATTTTAATTTCTTCTTGAATGCCTGCAACAAAATCTTTTAATGATTTATTCTTAATTGAGATTGATGTTATTAATTTATCTTTATTTTTTGATAAATCTACTTGTAAAATCTTAGAAGCGGCAATATTGAATGATTTAATTTCCATTGCATCATTAATGACAATGACTCCTGAAGATAAATGAGCTAATACAGTCTCAAGATATGACCGAGCCGATTCAAGTCTTAACTGATTATTTTCTGATGTTTGAGTAGCCTGATCTAATTGCCTTGTCATGCTATTGAAGGATCTAACTAAAACGCCCAGCTCATCCTTACCTTTTTCAGGAAGCATTGTCTTAAAATTTCCTTTTGCAATCTTTTTAGTACCTTCAGCAAGCAAGGCAAGTGGCTCTGATAATTTTCTGCTAAGTAAAAAACCAATCGCTACAGCAGTTAATATGGCAAGCATAAGTACAAGCGTCAAAGTAATTGAAAAAATCACTTTTAAAGAGTCTCGACTGTAAGAAAGTTTCTGATAATCTTGAAATACTGCCTGTACTGACTCAGCAATTGTTGATAGCGAGTCTGGGACGGGCTGTAAAATTTGCAAGATTAATCTTTCATTAGAAACTACAGTTCCATTTATCGGGGCCAATACTCGCAAATAAAGACCTTTATTTTTAATCGGTTCAATTTTTCCGTAGACTCTATTGTCTGCTTGTTTTAATTGAATTAACGTTGGTAGCGCAGGTAAAAATGATTCTGCATCATTACTCGATACTGCAATAATTTTTCCTTGATCGGAAATGATGGTGGCATCTTGCACGCCAGATTTTTCTCGAAGATCACTGAGTGCACCATATTGTGATGTTGCAGGCATAGATGATAGGGTAAGCGCCATGCGCTCAGCTTTTAATTCTAAGTCTGTCAGCATAATGTCTAATGCTTTTTGGCCTAACTTTAGCCCTCCGTCCAAAGCCGATTCAACTTTGACGTTAAACCATGATTCAATTGAACGCGTCAAGAAATTTACAGAAACCAAATATACAATTAAGCCTGGTATAACTGCCATAAGCGTAAAGGAAATAACAAGACGCATAGATAAACGACTGCCTATTACATCTTTTTTAATATTTCCGAATAATTTCTTAATCTGATTTGCAATGATTGCGATCAGGCTCAGGATAAAAACAATGCTTAATATAAGAACAATGGCGTAGGAATTTCCCGAAATAAACTCTGAACTTGAGCTTGCTTTTGATAAAAGCAATAGAAGCAATACACCAACTAAACTAGCAATGGCTATTAAATATCTCATTTATTATTTACAAACGTCCATTGAAATTGTTTAGAGGCTAATTGCCATTCTTGATTGCTTGTTATATCAACTTGAAGTTGTTTTGGTAGTTTAGTCTGATCTAATCTAACTTGCAGATAAGCTGAGTACTTTTCGGTATCATCAAGCTGCGATTTATCAAAAATACGCCAATTTTTTATTTTTTTAAGTTCATTTTTAGCCTGCGTTAAATTATCAAAAGCAACAAGACGATTTTCGGATTCGCTGAGAGTAAATTGCTTAGATAGCGCATGGTAACTCAATACTATTTCTTTCGTTTTTTTAGCAACCTCTTCATCAAACCAATATTTTCTAGGTTTTTTTAATTCAAATTCAATAATAAAATTAATGAGAATGCCTTTTCTGATTGCCTCATCTAAGTCATCATTAAAAAATAATTCAAAATCAGCATTTAAAAAATAGGCTTCAAATTGATTGTTAATTTCGGCGGTTTTAATAATCAAACTATTATCAGCCGCAATAACAGATGAAGAAAAAAACAAACTCACCCAAAGAGTAAAAAGGACGCTTAGTTTAATTTTTTTCAAATAATGCATAAAAAAATCCATCATGGTTTTCGCTTGGTATTAATTGATTTTCATATTTACTATATTTAGAATCGACTGACCATTTTACTTCTTTTGCGTCACTATGTTCTTTAATAAAATCATCAATAACCCTCTGATTTTCATCAGGAAAAATCGAACATGTCGCGTAAAGTAATTTACCACCCTTTTTTAATAACTGCCACATCGCTTGCAGCATAATCTTTTGTTGCTTAGCAAACATATCAATATCACGAGGCCTTCTTAGCCATTTAATATCTACATGTCGCCTCACTACCCCTGATGCTGAGCATGGGGCATCTAGCAAGATGCGATCAAATAATTTTTCATTCCACCACGACTTAGTTGCTGTTAAATCTGAACATTTCAAATGCGCATGAAGCTGCAATCTCTCTAAGTTTTCTTTTACTTTATATAACCGGTCTTTTTCTTGATCAATAGACACCAGCTCAATGTCAGCCATTTCTAACATATGCCCGGTTTTACCTCCAGGAGCGCTGCATGCATCTAGACAAACTTGGCCATCTTTAAGATCTAGAAGCTTTGCAGCAAGTTGTGCACCAAAATCTTGAACAGATACTTCACCATCGATAAACCCAGGTATTTTTTCTACAGGGATAGGCTGGGTCAGCTCTAGCGCAATATCTCCTAAAATTCGATACTCAATCGATTCAGATTTAAGTTTTTCTTCGTACTGCTTGAGATTAATTTTTCTTATATTAATTCTTAAAGTTAACGGTGGATGCTTATTACCACTCAATAATATGCTCTCCCAATCTTTGTTGTATTCTTGTTTAATGAGCTTAATCCACCATAAAGGGTATGAATAAAAAGCTTCGTCATCATTTTTTAATTCTGATTTTAAGTTATCTTTTTGGCGGATGAAATTTCTCAATACTCCGTTTACAAAGGAACCCGCCCATGATTTATTAATAAATTTAGCAGCCTTTACAGCCTCATTCACTACTGTAAATTCAGTAGATTGATCATGATTTAATTGAAATAATGCTACACAAAGTAAGGCTTCAATTTTTTTATTTGTTATTTTTTTATTAATGAGCTTTCGAATAAAAAATTGATGTTCACCTAAAAAACGAATAGCGCCATATGCCAAGAAAATCGCAATCGATTTTTGCTGAAGATTAATGTGGGAGTGATGATCGAAATGTCTTTCAAACACTTGATTTAAATTATGTCCTTTTATAACTTCAGACACACAATCGGCTGCAATAAGTTGAGAGTGGTGCAAAATAGTTACGACTTAAAGACGTCTCCCAAAATAGGTCGATGTCCTAAAATAAATTCCTTAGATTTTAATCTTTTGCCTCCTGGCATTTGAAGCTCTTTGATTAACAAAACCCCTTCGCCACATTTCACATGAATAAACTCATCTAACTTAATAAGTTGTCCTGGCTTAGCATTCTTGTCATTATCTTCACCAGTCTCTGCATCCCATATTTTACAAACAGCCTCACGATATTCAGTTTGCGCGACTGGAAATGAATTAAATGCCCTTATTTTTCGAAGAATAGCAAAAGAAGTATCATGCCAATCAATTTTCGATTCTTCTTTAGTCACTTTTTCAGCATAAGTCACGCTTGCCTCATCCTGAGGTGTCAACTGAACTTCGCCTTTTATCTTTAACTCCTCCATCACTTCAATCATTAAATGCGCACCTAAATCTGCAAGCGTTTTTGTTAATTGTTCGGTTGTATCATTTTCGCTGATTTGAATTTTAGTTTTTTTAATCATGTCCCCTGCATCTAGTTTTTGAACGACGCGCATAATAGTGACGCCTGTTGATTCGTCCCCCGTCAAAATAGCACGATGAATGGGTGCAGCACCTCGCCATCTCGGTAAAAGTGATGCATGTATATTAAAACAACCTAGCGAAGGTAAATCTAGAATGGCTTGAGGAATAATGAGTCCGTAAGCCGCCACAATCATCACATTAAAATCAATGGCAGCTAACATTTCGTAGGATTCTTTACTTTTTAATTCTGAAGGCTGATAAGCAGGAATGCCTAATGCATTGGCTTTCAATTTAATAGCGCTTGAATGTAGCATTAAACCTCGACCTGATGGTCTATCTGGTTGAGTTAATACACCTACAACCTCATAACCTTTGTCATGAAGAGCCTGCAAAGCTGGTACAGCAAAATCCGGGGTGCCAGCAAAAATGATTTTTAAAGAATTCACGATATAGATGCGGCAAATTTAAGCATTAATCAAATACTCTTTTTCGCGTTTTTTCATTTTTGTTTTTATACGGTTACGCTTTAATGGGGATAGGTACTCTACAAATACTTTACCTAAAAGATGATCCATTTCATGCTGAATACAAACGGCTAATAAACCCTCCGCTTCAAGCTCAAAAGACTTTCCTTCTCGATCAAGCGCTTCTACCTTAATGCGTTCAGCGCGTGTCACCGAGTCAAACACATCAGGCACAGACAAACAACCCTCTTCATATACTTGCTGCCCTGATGATTCAATAATTTTAGGATTAATAAAAACCTTTAAACTATCTTTTGTTTCGGAAACATCTACCAAAATTAATTGAATATGGCGATTGACTTGGGTTGCAGCTAATCCTATGCCAGGCGCAGCATACATCGTTTCAGCCATATCATCGATAAGCTTCCTAATTGAGTTATCCACAACTTCGATAGGTTTTGCAATGGTGTGCAGCCTCGGGTCTGGATAATTTAATATATTTAAAATTGCCATAAATGTTGATTATTTTATTTATTGCTGATAATTTATCTTCAAGGCCTAAACACCTTAAACTTATTAGACATATTAAGAATATTATACTTTGCTAATAGCTCAATTACCTGACTCAAATTCATTTAGCTTTCACTTACTTCTAAGTCATTTTTCATTCACTATCGAAGAGGAATCTTTATGCTAGAACTGCTTATCTATATGTTTGAAAATTATCTGAGCACACAAAATTTACCTGACTTTAAAAGTATTACAGCAGAACTTGAAGCTGCAGGATTTGATAATCAAGATATTGAAAACGCCTTTACTTGGTTTAACCAGTTAAAAGCGATGACAAATGCTATTCCTGTAAAAAATAGCGCTTGCTCTTCCTTGGGCTATCGTATGTTCTCAGATAACGAACAAAAAAAGATAAGCGCTGAAAGTCTTGGGTTTGTATTGTTCCTAGAACAAGCGAAAGTTCTGGATGTAAATGAACGAGAAATTATTCTTGATCGTGCTATGGCGCTCAAACAAGAACACATTAATATCGAAGAAATGCGTTGGATTGTTATGATGGCTCTTTGGAATGAAGGCCGTGAAAAAGACTTCTTATTTATAGAAGATGCAATCTATCAAGATCACAACTTAGTTTTACACTAATTACCTTCTATATTTTGAATGATGCGGGAAATAATACCTGATTGATTTATGGTGTAGAAATGTAAGCTAGGTACGTCCCACCCAATCAATACTTCACAAAGTTCAGATATGACGTCCACACCGTAAGATCTCAAGGAAGGCAAATCGTCTCCATAGCTTTCCAATTTAATTCTAAGCCAACGAGGTATCTCTGCACCACAATTTGAGGCAAAACGAGCTAATTGCTTAATGTTGTAAATGGGCATCACGCCAGGAATAATCGGCACGTCAATATCTGCAATCAAACATTCATCCATAAATCTAAAATAAGCATCAGCATTAAAAAAGAATTGAGTAATCGCTGAATTAGCACCAGCAGCCACTTTATTTTTAAAATTTTGAATATCTATTTGTGCTGAGGTAGCCTCGGGATGATATTCGGGATAGGCTGCCACCTCAATATGAAAGTAATCATTAGTTTCTTGCCGAATGAAGCTTACTAATTCATTAGCGTGTTTAAATTCTCCACTTGGTAGCTCGCCCTGAGGCACGTCACCTCGCAAAGCTACGAGATGCTTGACACCATGTTGCTGATATTGATTAAGTAAAGTTTTAATTTCTGTCTTTGTCGATGAAATGCCTGAAATATGAGGTACCGCATTAAAACCTTCATTTTTTATTTCTAATACTGTCTCAAGTGTCCGATCGCGAGTTGAGCCACCCGCACCAAATGTCACTGAATAAAATTCAGGCTTGAATAAGGATAGCTGCTGACGCGTATCTACTAAGTTTTTTATCCCTTCCGGTGAATTGGGAGGAAAAAACTCAAAACTATAAGAAACTTTTTTAGCCATTATTAATAACGATAGTGCTCAGGTTTGTAAGGGCCTTCTTCTTTAACGCCAATATACTTAGCTTGTGCTTCTGACAAGCTTGTAAGTTGTGCATTTAATTTTTTTAATTGCAAGCGGGCCACCTTCTCGTCCAAGTGTTTTGGTAAAGTATAAACACCCACAGGATATTTTTCAGCGTGAGCAAATAATTCAATTTGAGCAATAGTTTGATTCGCGAAAGATGAGCTCATGACATAACTTGGATGACCTGTACCACATCCTAAGTTCACGAGCCTGCCTTTTGCAAGCAAGATGATACGCTTGCCATCTTTGAAAATGACGTGATCTACTTGTGGTTTAATTTCTTCCCATTTGCAATCACTTAATGATGCAACATCAATCTCATTATCAAAATGACCAATATTACAAACGATGGCTTGATCTTTCATGCGCGACATATGTTCATGCGTAATCACATGATAATTGCCTGTCGCTGTCACAAAAATATCTGCATGCTCAGCTGCATAATCCATAGTCACCACGCGATATCCTTCCATCGCAGCTTGAAGGGCACAAATAGGATCAATTTCAGTCACCCACACTTGGGCTGACAAAGCACGAAGTGCTTGTGCTGAACCCTTACCTACATCGCCGTATCCAGCTACAACTGCGACTTTACCTGCGATCATAACATCAGTTGCGCGCTTAATAGCATCTACTAAGGATTCACGGCAACCATAAAGATTATCAAATTTAGATTTGGTTACTGAATCATTAACATTAATAGCAGGGAAAGCTAATTTACCTTCTTTATGCATTTGATATAAACGATGAACACCTGTAGTGGTTTCCTCGGTAACACCTTTGATATGTTTAAGTCTTTCAGAATACCAATAAGGATCTGTCGCTAATTTTTGTTTAATTGAATTAAAAAGAAAAATCTCTTCTTCGCTTGAAGGTTTCGAAATTACTGAAGCATCTTTTTCTGCGCGCGTACCTAGATGAAGAAGTAAAGTTGCATCACCGCCATCATCTAAAATCATATTGGTATAGCCACCATCACTCCATTCAAAAATACGGTGTGTATATTCCCAATATTGATCAAGCGTTTCACCTTTAAAAGCGAAAACAGGGGTGCCGCTCTTAGCAATTGCTGCAGCAGCATGGTCTTGGGTTGAATAGATATTGCAAGACGCCCATCTCACTTCAGCGCCTAAATCTTTAAGTGTTTCGATCAGTACGGCTGTTTGAATCGTCATATGCAATGATCCACTGATGCGGGCACCCTTTAATGGTTTTTCTTTTGCATATTCTTCGCGAATAGCCATAAGTCCTGGCATCTCAGTTTCTGCAATAGCGATTTCTTTTCGACCGAAATCAGCCTGATTAATATCGGCAACGAGATAGTCTTGTGTATTTAAATTTTGGTTAGTCACTGTATTCATTTTAAATTCCTTTTGAATGCTAAGTGACCAGCTGGGATGTTTCGGTATCCACCAACACCCCGTGACTGGCACGGTTATAAATTGGTGAACGCCGTTTACAAGTAAACTTGTAATCTGAGCCTGGGATTTTATGAAAAAATCTCGCAGCGTTCCTCAGAAGCGTTGTATTATAGATTAAAAGTATTTAGGACTCAAATACTTACTAAAGTTCAAATATTTAATTTGCGGATTTAAGGGCTTGAGCTTTATCTGCTGTTTCCCATGAAAACTCTGGTTCATCGCGACCAAAATGTCCATAAGCCGCGGTTTTCCTGTAAATAGGGCGCAACAGATCAAGCATTTTTACAATGCCTTTAGGTCTTAAATCAAAATGCTCGAGCACCAATGCGGTCAATTGATCATCTGTAATCTTGCCTGTGCCATAAGTTTCAACCATCACTGAAGTGGGTCTTGCCACGCCAATCGCATATGAAATTTGCACTAAACAACGAGAGGCTAATCCTGCAGCCACAATATTTTTAGCAACATAGCGCGCAGCATAGGCGGCTGAACGATCGACTTTACTAGGATCTTTTCCCGAGAAAGCACCGCCACCATGCGGGGCAGAACCGCCGTAAGTATCTACAATAATTTTACGTCCGGTGAGCCCACAATCGCCTTGAGGCCCTCCAATCACGAATCGACCCGTAGGATTTACAAGATATTTGATGTCACCTTTAATAAGTTCTTTAGGCAGAATAGGTTTAATAATTTCCTCAATCACTGATTCGCGAATGGTCTCCAATGAGACTTCTGGATCGTGTTGCGTTGAGAGAACCACGGTATCAATTGAATGTGGTTTGTGATCTTTATACTTTAAAGTGACTTGAGCTTTAGCATCAGGACGAAGCCAAGGAAGCCTACCATCTTTTCTTAAGTAGGACTGTCTTTCCATCAATCGATGGGATAACCAAATGGGCATAGGCATTAACTGTGCTGTTTCATCACAAGCATAACCAAACATAAGTCCTTGATCACCAGCACCTTGATCTAAAGGATCATCTAAAGCGCCATCCACACCTTGCGCAATATCAGGTGACTGCTTGTCGTAAGCAACGAGAACTGCGCAACCTTTATAATCAATGCCGTAATCCGTATTGTCATATCCAATATAGCGAATCGTATCGCGCGCTACTTTAATGTAATCCACATTCGCGGTAGTCGTAATCTCGCCTGCCAAAACCACAAGCCCAGTATTTGTTAAAGTCTCAGCTGCAACACGCGCTGAAGGATCTTGTTCTAAAATAGCATCAAGAATCGCATCGGATATCTGATCAGCTACTTTGTCTGGATGACCTTCAGAGACTGATTCTGAGGTAAATAAATACTCACTCATAGTTTTTTCCAAGTTTTAAATTACGTAAAGCGTTTAGAATAGCAAAATATCGCGATTAAATACAATTATGCTATCAAGACTACTCTTATCTTTCATTGCTATATTCTTTAAGTTACCCCTCTTTCTATTACATGCACTAGGTGGGTTATTTGGAAGGGTCGCTTATCAATTTGATCGTCGATTTAAAGAACGTATCGATATAAATTTAAAACGTGCCTTTGCTTCATCAGATAGAAATGATTTAAAAAAACTCACATCGTCAGCAATTCGCGAAATCGGAAAGTGCCTGATGGAAGCACCTGCAATTTGGTTTAATACGCCTCAAAAGAATTTTCGTTGGGTCAAAAAATGTTATGGGTGGGAGCATGTTGAAACTGCGCTTAAAAAGAAAAAAGGTATTATTTTTTTAACCCCTCATCTGGGCTGTTTTGAAATTACCGCTCAATACTATGCGCACTTTCATCCCATCACTGTTCTTTTTAAACGCCCAAAACAAAAATGGTTAGCCAATATTGTTTTATCTGGCCGACGTCACTCACAGATTCATCTTGCTGAAGCTAACATTCAAGGCGTTAAGCAACTCATGCAAGCATTAAAAAAAGGTGAAGCCATTGGTGTATTGCCCGACCAGGTGCCCAATGAGGGCCAGGGTGAGTGGACTCAATTTTTTAATACCCCTGCCTACACGATGACCCTTGTTTCTAAGCTTGCAGAATCATCAAAAGCCACTGTGCTTATTGGATTTGGTCATAGACTTTCAAAAGGTCAAGGTTATGAAGTCTATATTGAACCCTTGGGATCTGATCATTCACCCCAAGGTATTAATGATCAACTTGAATTGCTCATTCGAAAATATCCTACTCAGTATCTTTGGAATTATCAGCGGTTTAAAAAACCAAAGAAATAAGAGACAATCATTTTATGAAACTTCATTTTACAAAGATGCATGGGATTGGTAATGACTTTATAGTGCTCGATCATACAAAGTCTCCTTTCCAATTAACTCAAGAGATCATTCAATCTTTATCTCATCGACAACTCGGGATTGGATTTGATCAGCTCTTAGTTGTTGAGAACACAACACTCAAAGACGTTGATTTCAAATATCGTATTTTTAATCAAGATGGTGGTGAAGTAGAACAATGCGGCAATGGTGCGCGTTGTTTTTATCGATTTGTAAAAGATAAACATTTAACTAAAAAAGAATCGATTCGTGTTGAAACAAAATCTGGCGTCATTACATTGACTGAAGACCACGAACATATGATTGAAGTAAATATGGGTGAACCTATTTTTAATCCTAAACTGATTCCATTTATTTCAGATACAGAAAAAAATGAATACTCTATTTCTATAGATTTGCTAAATCAAAAAGAAATGATAAATGTGGCTGTATTATCCATGGGGAATCCCCACGCAGTGATTACAGTTGAAGACATCGATAAAGCTCCTGTCGAAACATTAGGTGCTTATTTGGAATCACACCCGCTTTTCCCAAAACGTGTGAATGTTGGATTTATGACAATTGTAACGCCACATCATGTTCGTCTGCGTGTTTTTGAAAGAGGTGTAGGTGAAACACTTGCTTGTGGCACTGGAGCTTGCGCTGCAGTAGTATCCGGGATCAAGCGTCATCTTCTGACCTCCCCTGTCAAAGTTGATATGCCGGGTGGATCATTATCTATTGACTGGAAGGGTGATAAAAATTCTGTGATGATGAAAGGTCCAGCCGTAACACTTTTTGAGGGAGATATTGAAATCACATAAGCCTTATGGAACATAATCACTTCCAAAAAAGTTATATTGATTACCTCACCTTTGAAAAAGGACTTAGCCATAACTCTATTAAAAGTTATACGCACGATCTAGCTCAACTTGTCTCACTCATCGAGCACAACCGATTTGAGTCGATCACCATTCAAGACATCAGGCGTGCAAGCGCTAAACTTAATAGCCAAGGACTCCACGGCAAATCTATCGCCCGTATGTTATCTGCATGGCGAGGTTTTTTTGATTACCTCATTGAGCGTCATCAATTTAAAGAAAATCCTGTAAAAGATGTTCATGCGCCTAAAAGTGCCAAGACCTTGCCACAAACTTTATCGATCGAGCAAATGGTCAAACTCATCTCGATTGATGACACAACGTTATTAGGTTTAAGAGATAAAGCTTTCTTAGAATTATTTTATTCATCTGGATTGCGTTTAAGTGAAGTGGTGAACGTTAATATTAATGATCTTGATTTTCAAGAAGGCGTGATCACCGTGACGGGTAAAGGAAATAAAACGCGCATAGTTCCGATAGGTCAAAAAGCGATTCATGCGATGCAGTCATGGATTGAAAAACGCACAACGATTAAGATAGATGAAAAATCTGCTGATGCACTATTTATTACTGAGCGTGGTAAACGCATGACAGCTCGTGCTATTCAGTACCGCATTCAAATGTGGGCTATCAAGCAAGGTATTGATAGTACCGTACACCCGCATTTATTAAGGCATAGTTTTGCCTCACATGTTTTACAATCAAGCCAAGACTTAAGAGCCGTTCAAGAAATGTTAGGTCATGCGAATATTAGTACGACTCAGGTTTATACGCATCTAGACTTTCAGCATCTTGCAAATATTTACGATAAAGCACATCCAAGAGCTAAAAAGAAATCATGATTTATTTAATTTCTTTTAGCACTATTGACGCACTTCAATTCTTTAAACTATAGTGAAGGTATGGAAGCACAACTCATCGCTCTAGAGAAAAAAATTAAGCAGCTCATCAGCTTAATTGAGTCTGCGCAAGAAAAAAACAAGGGGCTCGAAACAAGACTAGCCTCCTCTGAGGCTTCACTCACAAAACTTCAATCCAATATGAAAGAAGCAAGTCTTCGTCTTGAAAGAATGATGAGGCAATTGCCTAAGGATAATCGATGAGCTCAAAAAATGTAACAGTCACTATCATGGCTCGTGAATTTATCATCGCTTGTCCAGAAGGCCAGGAAAAAAGTTTATTAGATTCAGTACAATATCTAAATCAAAAAATTGACCTCATTCAATCTCAAGGGTCAATTGTAGGTATCGATCGTATCATCATCATGGCAGCACTTAATATTACTAATGAACTTCTAAATCAAAATTCTTATGACGGTATAGATATATCTCAATTCCGCCATAAAATATCATCGATCGAACATCAAATCGATGAAGTGCTTGCACAAAACTAAAGATCTGCCTATTCTTTAACAAACATTCGATGTGCACGTTTGTTTTTTTAAGTGTTGCTTAGGCTAATAATTCCTTGAACTAGTCTATAGCATCGGTTTTAGCTCATCAGGTTGCGGTGTGAGCGATCTAAATTGGGCGCTCTTTTAAGACACCCTTGGCGATTGCACCTAATGCACCTTAGGCTTTTACCCCTTGAACCTTTGGTTCAGGATGCTGGTCTAGGCAACACTTAAGAAAATCAACATAGCTTCTTTTCGTCCACTTAACTTTTTTTATTTAATAAACTATGCGTTATTGGCTCATGAAATCTGAACCGTCTGATGTTTCAATAGATGATTTAGCAAAACTCCCTAAACAAACAATCGATTGGTATGGCGTTAGAAATTACCAAGCAAGAAACTTTATGCGAGATTTGATGAAGATAGGCGACCTCGCATTCTTTTATCATTCAAATTGTGATGTGCCTGGTATTGCTGGCATTGTTAAAATCAGTAAACTTGCCTACCCTGATCGCTTTCAATTTCAAAAAGGTCACAAGTATTTTGATCCAAAATCAACCCCTGAAAATCCACGCTGGCTTAATGTGGATGTGACACTCGTTAAAAAAACAAATTTATTAAGTCTAAAAGAATTAAGAGAATTTAAAGCGTTGCAAAATATGCGCATACTCCAAAAAGGTAATCGCTTATCGATTACGCCCGTGACCGAAGATGAGTGGATGTTTATTGAAGAGCATTTAAAATAAAAAAGCCCAAATATGCTTTGGGCTTTTTTAAGTAAGACTATTTTTTATTTAACGTTATCTAAACTACCCATGGCCTTAGGATAAGTCACGACACCCCATGGGATTTCTTTATTAGGAATGTGTTTAGTTACCTCTAATTTTTCTGAATCAATCACGAGCACTTCATCTGATTTTCCACAGGCAAGCAAGATATCCTTATCATCTGGTGAAAAAGTAAAGTGCCAGCAACGTCGGCCTGTTGTAATATCTTTAATTTTCTCAAAATTAGTAGTGTCATAGACTTCTAATGTTTTTGCTTTTGAAGTTGCAACAAATAATCGTTTGCCTTCTCGATCAAAACTCACACCATAAGGTGACTCACCTGTAGCAATCGTTTTAAGGTGTTTAAATTGACTATCGAGGACAATAAAACTATTTCCCATCTCCAAAGTTGACACGTAATACTTTCCATTAGGTGCTACCTTGATACCACGAGGACGATCTCCGTATTTTTTAGTTGAAATGGTTTTTAATAATTTACCATTACTAAAGCTATGCACTGTGATTGTGTTGTCGGCCTCATTAGTCACAATAATTTCTTTGCCACTTTTACTAAATTCAATGCCTTCTGTTTCAGGGCCACCGATAATATCTCGAACTTTTTTGCCCTTAGCTAAATCAACCACTGCAATACGAGCAGGGATTTTTGCTTCATCTTTATCGTCATCTTCTTGGCCTGCTGCAGGTGGCTTGCCGGAAGATGCTGGCTCTGTTGACACGAACACATATCCTTTATAGACACGAACAAATTCTGGATTTTTACCCACTGGGATATGTTTCACCAATTGATTTGTTTTCAAATCAATCACGGATAAATTTTCATTGTCTTTATTTGCAGTAATCAAAAAGCTTCCATCTTCTGTCACACCGATGCCGCGCGGATTTTTAGCTTGAATATCGATCGAGCCTTCTGTTTCCATGGTATTTAAATTGATAATACTGACACCCCCCTCTTGATTCGATACATAAGCCTTACCTCGATCTTCTGCATTTGCGAGCAAAGACGAAATAAGTAATCCTATTACGACGACTGGCTTTATAAGCTGCATTCTATATCTCCTAAAATATTCTATTTTTAATTATTAAATAACTATAAAAAATCTTCCAGGGGATTTCTCCCTTTAACGTCTCATGAAAATAAGGAAGCATTAACCTAAGAAAAGTTTATAGGCTGGATTATCTGTTTCATCCCAGTAGGGATAACCTAACTGATTCAAAAAAACTTCAAAATTAATTTCATCTTCTGGTGGCACTTGCATACCCACTAAGACACGACCGAAGTCAGCGCCATGATTACGATAATGAAATAGACTGATGTTCCAATTGTGACCCATCGTCTCTAAAAACTTCATGAGAGCACCTGGCTTTTCTGGAAACTCAAATCTAAAAACCATTTCATTCTTCGCTTGCGGCGCATGTCCACCTACCAAATGTCTTAAGTGAAGCTTAGCAACTTCATTGTCGGTAAGATCAATTGTAGGTAAACCTTCTTTATCAAGCATAGCTTTAATTTGTGATGCTTCGTCCGCACTATTGGTAGCTAAGCCTACATAAATATGCGCTTCTTTAGGATCTGAAAAGCGATAATTAAATTCAGTGATATTGCGCTGACCCAATAACTTACAGAAATTTTTAAATGCCCCTGGTTTTTCAGGGATAGTCACCGCGAGTACAGCCTCTCTTTTTTCTCCGATTTCGGCACGCTCTGCTACAAAACGTAGGCGATCAAAATTCATATTGGCACCTGATGCAATACCAACTAGAGTTTCACCTTTTAGATTATGCTTCTTAATATAGGCCTTCATGCCTGCGACTGATAAAGCACCTGCTGGCTCTAAAATAGAACGCGTATCTTCAAACACATCTTTAATGGCTGCACAAATCGCATCATTATCGACCACAATCATTTCATCAACATAAGACTGACAGAGTGGAAAAGTGACTTCACCTACTTCCCTCACTGCGGCACCATCAGCAAATAGCCCCACTTGATCAAGCTCTACACGCTTGCCTCTTTTTAAAGATAAAGTCATCGCTTCAGCATCTTTAGCTTCGACGCCAATCACTTTAATTTCAGGTCGCATGGCTTTAATATATGTCGCCATTCCTGCAAGAAGACCTCCACCCCCCACACAGCAAAAGACTGCGTGAATCGGTTTTTTATAATCATCTAAAATTTCTTTTGCAATTGTGCCCTGACCTGCGATGACTTCTGGATCATCATAAGGATGAACAAAAGTAAGCCCTTCTTTTTTCTCGATCTCAAGCGCGTGTTTGTATGCATCAGAATAAGAGTCACCCCAAAGCACAACCTCAGCACCTCGGTGTTTGACGGCATCAATCTTGATGAGCGGGGTTGTTGTAGGCATAACAATGACAGCACGGCACCCTAATTTTTGTGCACTTAACGCAACACCTTGCGCGTGATTGCCAGCGGAAGCTGCGATGACACCCTTATCTAGCTGCGCCATTGATAGGCTTGCCATCTTGTTATAGGCGCCACGTAATTTAAATGAAAAGACGGGCTGAAGATCTTCCCGTTTTAAGAAAATTTGATTATGAAAACGACTGGAAAGATGTGTTTGAAATTCAAGTGGCGACTTCTTTGCCACGTCATATACGCGCGCTTCATTAATACGTTTTACGTAGTCGTTCTTCATATGCTAATTTTCAAGAGTCGCCTCGGCGTGTATGATAGATATCAAAGCATCATTATAAATAAAATATAAAGGTTTAAGTAAAAATGGCATTCACGCAAGACGAATTAAAACAACAGGTTGCAAAGGCTGCGATTGAATATGTGAAGTCTGGCATCATTGGTGTGGGCACAGGCTCTACTGCGAATTACTTCATCGACGAATTAGCAAAAGTCAAACATAAGATTGATGGTGCGGTTGCGAGTAGCGAGGCTTCAGCAGATCGCTTACGCAAACATGGGATTGAAGTTTTTGACCTCAATAGCGTGAATAGCATGGATATTTATGTCGATGGTGCGGACGAAATCACGGAGCACATGCATATGCTCAAAGGTGGAGGTGGTGCGTTAACGCGAGAAAAAATTGTGGCAGCGGTGGCTAAAACCTTTATCTGTATATGTGATGAAACTAAATATGTACCTGTATTAGGTAAATTCCCTTTACCTGTAGAAGTGCTTCCTATGGCTAAAAGTTATGTAGCGCGAGAACTCACCAGATTGGGTGGGCAACCTCAATTAAGAAACTTTACGACTGATAACGGGAACGTGATCTTGGATGTTCACGGCCTTATCATCAAAGACCCTATAGCTATGGAAGCAACCATCAATCAAATCGTGGGTGTAGTCACAAATGGTCTATTTGCAGCAAGACCTGCCAATATTCTTTTGTTGGCTACAATCGATGGCGTTAAGACTATAAAAAAATAAACTTTTTAAGTCTTAAAAATGTCACATTTAAAGCATAAAATGAAATGTTAAATATTTGTAAGTATCTATAAGGGTTGCAAAATATGGTTACAGAACACAGTTATAAAGAATACGACATAGAATTAGAAGCCGTCAGAGCTAAAGTCTTGAAAATGGGAGGTTTAGTAGAGGAAAATATACTTTCTGCTATTGAATCACTCAAAAAAGATGATGTAGATCTCGCTAAAAAAGTCATTAAGATTGATGATGAAGTCAACAGTCTTGAAATGGAAATTGACGAGGCTGCCTCTCGCATTATTGCAAAAAGACAACCTGCGGCAGGCGACCTTCGCATGATCATCATGATTCTCAAAGCTATTACTGACTTGGAGCGCATTGGTGACGAAGCTACAAAAATTGCCCGCACAGCGATTCGCGTAAATGAAAACCCAAACATCAAAAAACTCAAGATCGGCGAAATCAAACTTATGGTGGAAGCTGTTCACTCGATGCTAAAAACAGTTTTAGATTCTTTTGCAAGACTTGATATTAGTAAGACACTAGAAATAGCTAAAAAGGATGAGGCAGTGGATGATCAATATCGTGCAACGATTAGAGAACTTCTGACTTACATGCTTGAAGACTCTAAAGCCATTTCAGTTTCATTAGAATTACTTGTTGTCACCAAAGATTTAGAGCGTATTGGTGACCACTGTAAAAATATTTCTGAACATATTGTGTACGCAGTCAAAGGTGCTGATATTAGACATGCGACTATCAAAGAAATTAAAAAGACGATTGGTGAATAAGACTTCTAAATAAAAAAACACTTCATCATGAAGTGTTTTTTTTCGTCTTGATTTTTAAGATTAACTTTTAGGTGGAACATAGCCGGATGCATTATCTGCTCCATCGCCAAAGAAATAAGCTTCGGTTTGCTCGGTGAGATATTTTCTTGCAGCAGGGTCCACAAAACTCAATCGGTTTTCATTGACCAACATCGTTTGATGTTTTAACCATCCTGCCCATGCTTCTTTAGAGACACTCTCATAAATGCGTTTACCTAAGGGTCCTGGATAAGGAGGAAAATCTAATCCATCTAATTCCTTACCTAACTTCACACATTTCACTGTTCTTGCCATAATCAAATATCCTTTAAATTACAATCAATAAATTTATAACTCGTTAAGTTTTAGTATAGCAAAGATGTGCTAAGATGATTTCAAGTTGTTAGGTGATGTCTTCTTGAGTTTTATTCTTATTTAAGAAAACATTGAAACTGGGAAATAGGTGAGTTTAATGACAATTCCTATACTGCCCCCGCAACGGTAAGTAAGCGCGGATTCATATACACAAGCCACTGAATTTATTTCGGGAAGGTCATGAATCAAATCTTACGAGTCCGGAGACCGGCCTAGTAACTCACATAGAAATACTACGGGGAGTGGTGTTGAAATAGTGGGCGTTTTTTCACTTTTATTTCTTCCTCAGGTATTTCCTCTCATTAATCTCATGCGGGGTTGCATGATTATTTAAGGAATACTATGAAAAGAACTATTCTATCGAGTCTATTGATGACTCAACTCTTTATAACAAATATTTTTGCAGATACCCCACTTAAAACTTCCGACGTTTTTGTAACAGCGACTCGCACGACTATTTCAAAAAAAAATGTCATTGCAGATATAACTACAATCTCTGAAGAGGAAATTAAACTTGCAGGGTCATCTTCTCTTCCTGAGTTGCTTCAAAGACAACCCGGAATAGAAATATCAAATAATGGCGGGCTTGGAAAAGTCTCTACTCTGTTTCTGAGAGGCACTAGCTCAACACACTCAATAATTTTGTTAGATGGCATTAGAATTGACTCGGCCACAACAGGACTTACTGCTATAGAAAATATTCCTCTGTCACAAATTGAAAAAATTGAAATTGTAAGAGGCCCAGCCTCGAGCTTATATGGTCAAGATGCTATTGGTGGTGTGATACAAATTTTCACAAAAAAAGGCTTAAGTGGTTTTAAGCCATATTTTTCTTATGGTTACGGCAAATACAATACTTCAATAGCGCAGGGAGGTATAAGAGGGGGTGACGACATTACCTCTTATGCTATTAACTTATCAAGTCAAAACTCGACAGGATTTTCTGCTTTCGAGCCCAACACAAATCCGGCAGCAACAGCGAATATCTATAATTTGGATAAAGATGGCTATAAAAATAAAAGTGTTTCTGCCTCTCTAAGTCATAAAATTAATGAAAACTACAATTTAAACTTTCAATATTTTTTAAGCCAGGGTAAAAATAAATATGACAATCGCTATGCGAATTGGGATCCAACTATCGATTGGAAAAATACGCAAGATCAAGAAAGCTTCAGTGGAATATTAAATAGTCAGCTTACTAGTTATTGGAAATCTAGTTTAAGAGTGGGGCGAGGAATCGATGATTATGTCGAAAAACAAAGGTATATTTCTGGCGCTACAAGAGAGGTTGATAATGTTTATCGAACGATTCAAAATCAAATCACTTGGCAAAATGATTTAACTTTGCCTATAGGGTCACTCATTTTATTGTACGATAAACTTGATCAGAAAATTAATGTCACAGATACGAGTTACTCAAAAAAAGATCGGCAAAATGATGCATATATGATCGGTTATAACTTGAGCCAAGCGAGCCATAATTTTCAAGCTAACGTCAGGAAAGACTTTAATAGCGCCTATCGAGATGCTACAACGGGAAATTTAGGCTATTCATATGCAATTGATTCTAATTGGTCAATAGCATCCTCAATTGGAACCGCCTTTAGATCGCCAACATTTAATTATCTATATGCAGGAAGTTCTGCTAATCCTGATTTACAACCAGAAAAATCTAAAAATATTGAAGCAAGTCTTAAATATCAATTTGAATCAAATGTTTTTTCTCTCGTTGCTTTTAAAAATAAAATAACAGATTTTATAATTTCAGATATTACAACTGGCTTTAAACCCTATAATATCAATACTGCTGAAATATATGGCACGACAATATCAGGCAGTCAATTTATTAACCATTTTCAAATCAGAAGTAGTTTTACGCTTCAATCTCCTATGAATGAAACTGCAAGTAAATACTTACCGAGAAGAAGTAATTTTTTTGGAACAATGGGTTTAAATTATTACGTTCAAAGTTGGAATTTAGGTTTTGAAGTTACAGGATCAGGAAACAGATACAACGACGCAGCAAACCTGTACAATATACCTGGCTATATCAAAACAAATTTATTTGCTGAATATCAAATAAACAAAGACCTAAAAATGAATGCGCGAATAGATAATGTTTTAGATAAAAATTACACTTATGCCTATGAAGGAAATCCAAATTCTGATGGTTTTCGTTATCAAACACCGAGTCAAAGTTTTTTTATCTCTGTGCGATATGAACCACAATAGTTTAAAGTAAAATTTATTTGTTGAATTTAAGGAAAATTATGACTATCAAATATCTCGAGTTTAACTCACAAGAGAATTTTTTAATTTTAGCTCTATCATTTTTAATGATACTAACTCGAGGAAGTCATATAGCAACTTTATATGCCCTCCCTGACGCAAGCCTTGCCATCTTTTTAATTGGTGGAATTTACCTCAGAAATATTAGATTTTTTATTGCACTTTTTTTACTTGGATTATTTATAGATTTTGGTGCGGCAGCTTTAGATGCAAAACTAGGATTTTGTTTAACAAAAGGCTATTGGGGTCTAATCCCAAGCTATGCTTGCCTTTGGGTAAGTGGGTATTTTTTAAGCCAACGTAAATTTTTACAGAAGTTATCCATCTTTATTCCTCTTGTTTCAATTGCAGTAATGCTAGCTTTCTTGATTTCTACACAAACTTACTATCTTTTTTCTGGGAGGTTTGGAAGCCCATCAATATTAGAAAGCATATTGCATGGCTGGGACTATTTACCTCAATATTTCTTATCATCATTTACTTATATAAGTATATTCTGGCTAACCCAACACATCATTTTAAAAAATAAAATTTTAAACAATTTTAAAAAATTTAGATCTTTGTAAAAAGATATTATGCTGTCGGATCCCCAGTTTTTATTTTTTCGATCCATTCACCGATTTCAATTACCCCTAATTTTTTAGCCATTACATTACTTTCAACTCTTCTAGTCTGGTTTACATCATTCAATGTAAGTCGTGCACGTTATAAATATAAAATTCAAGCGCCAGCTGTGACAGGCAATAAAGTATTCGAACGTATTTATCGTGTTCAAATTAATACTTTAGAAAGTTTTGTGATCATTATTCCATCACTCTGGTTGTATGCAATTTATATGAGCGATAAAGGTGCTGGCGTAGCTGGTTTATTATGGATTGTAGGTCGTATTTGGTATGCAGACGCTTACGAAAAAGACGCTAAAAAAAGAGGTCCCGGTTTCTTAATTTCAATGCTCACAACGATAGGCTTATGGCTTGGGGCGGTTTATGGTATGGTGCTTTGTCACTATGCTCTATGAACGACGACTTGCGAATAAGGTGGTTTGATTTTTGCTTTCTGAAAGCCTTGTTTTAATAAACGTAAATATTCACGCTTAATATTAGAATGCTCCATAGCTTCTGTCTTAATCCGCGCTTTAATCACCAGATTAGATTCATTAAAACGATCTATGCCGGAAATCTCAATATCAGACAGCACTTTCGTTTTATAGGTTAAAGACTTTCTTAATTTTTGACTTGCGTCTTGCATGAGCTTAATCGCTTTATCAAGACTAACATCGTAGCCGATTGCAATATCAAATGTAGCAAATGAAAAATCACGCCCCATATTGGTGACAATACGAATTTGTCCATTGGGAATAAAGTGAACAAAACCATCATAGTCTCTCAGTCTTAAATAACGCAGTGTAATTTCCTCCACTGTGCCCTCATATCCTTCGACCTTTATCGTATCGCCTTGCCTTACTTGATCCTCGATCAGAATAAATAAACCACCTACATAATCTTTAACTAAAGATTGTGCACCAAATCCAATCGCTACTCCAACAATACCTGCAGCCCCTAGGATCGGAGCTATATTAATCTTCAATTCACTCAAGATAAGCATAAAAGCTATTAGGTAAATAGTTACCGATGCGATATATCTGAAAACTCGACCTAGAGTATTTACCCTTGTTACAGCATCTCGATCAGAAGCTTTTTTGGCTATCTCGTAACCAAACAAATTAATGGCACGACGGATAAGGTTAGTGAGTATTAAAGCGATCACAATAATTGCTGTGATCTTAAAGAGGGTAGACATTGAAGTGCCTAGCCGATGAGCGAGTGCTTCTATGTTATCTAAAAATTGTAAATCCATTCAATCATTATAAAATAAATAAAGAATGCTTAATGTATTTAATTATGGATATCGTAGTGCACATTCATCAACTCTTCTTTCAAACTAAGTTGAATGATATCATGAATGGCCACCCAATCATCCCTATAGTTTTTTTGATGATATTGCATAAGTCCTGTCAAATTCATCCAATCCTCTATCATAAGATCTACGCTTCGATGAGAAAATTGTTTTTTATTTTGTAGGCCACTAAAACACATTTCTAAAAAATGTTGCTGATAGGCCTGGTCGATTTCTTTGAGCAATTTCTTTGAAGCTTTGTATTCTTGCAGCTCACCTTCTAATTCTTTTAAGAAATATTTAGTTTTATGTTCAATAAGAAGCTTTGCTGCAGTCTTCATTTAGAAATAAAAAGCTATTTCATTTAGACCGTAATCATCTTCCACTTTTGATTGATGATGATAACTATGATGTGCATTTAATAATTCATCTCTTAAATTAAAGAAAATAATTTCTTGAATGGCTGACCAGTCTTTTGGATAATTGTTAAATAGATACTCGTCTAAATTAGATACTGCTATCCACTCTTCCATCATTTCAACAATCATATATGGCGTAGGTTTTTTGATTCTCTCGAGATCTCTAAAACTCGGCTCTAAAAAATCAAGTGTATAGACATCATCTATCTCTTGGATAAGTTTTGGTGATATTGGAAAATGATCTAGTTCCTGACGAATTACATTATTAAAGAATTTTTGTTTTGAATTTAAAAGAATTGTTGCAAGAGTTGTCATAAGTAGGAGCCTTTAAAGGTTAATTAATCAGCAACACCTATATTAGTGATGAATTGTGATGATTTAAAGAAGGAATTATGAAGCATTGATTACAAGGGCACTAAATATGAAAAGATTAGAAATAATACTGAAAGTGCCAAAATAAAAATGTAATTGCTTTTTATGATACGGTTAACCTGTTTAGCCAATTTTGCGATCAACTGAAACATTTTATTTTAAAAATTCACTTAAGTAATAAGTTAATGAAATTGAAGCCAAGAGGACTAAAACAAAAACCAATAAAAATGTTTTGTCTTCTTTAGAGATTCTGATTGGCAAATATTGTTTACTAAAATCTATTACTTTTCTCAATAACATTTTCATACACAAAAAATAGCCCTAAAATTGGGGCTATTACTACTCTTCCAGAAAATACTTCGGATAAATACACAAACTGTAGAAATCTATTATCAAAAAGAACTTTGAGAATTATGACAAAGGATTAATATTCGTTTTTGATAGTATCCACAAAATCTGTGGATAAGTCTGTGTGTTAATTTTGAATAAGAATAAAACTGGATTGATTTTTATAGATATTTCATAATCGCTTATTTTTTGAGCAAACGACTTAATAGGTCCTGCCAAGTCTTTCTTAAGTATTGAGTTTTATCTTTATAAGTATTCTTTTGAATTAAATAATTCTGAGATGGTAGATTAGAGGTTAGTTTAAAGAGACTTGGCGTTTCTTCTTGAGTCGTTATTACTTCACTGATTTCTAATGAAAGTGCTAAGGCATATTTCTTAATGGCATATAGTTTAATGCACTCATCAGGAAAATATCTAAAGTTATCCTCTTCGATAGAATTAAGTTGGTTTACAGACAAACATAGCTGATGAGCCATCTCAAGTTTTGATATGCCCATATCTTCCCGCGTCTTTTTTAGAAGCGCAAAATTGTATTGAAAATTTCTCATAAAAAAAATGGCATAGCCCCTTTGATAAATCAGAGGCTATTTGGTCGTTAAGGAGAATGCTACGAACTGTTTCATTATTTAACGCTAGATATATAAAACTTTTATGACATTATTTTTAATTTTTTTAAAAATAGTCTTTAACCCGATGGCTAAATTCATATTAGTTTCACACTTTACTTTTAAAATTTGCTTTGTAGTTACTCCTAAACTACTGCAAATTGCGTCAAAAACCCATTTAAGTTTGACATAGCTTAAATGGGTTTATTTATTTAAATTTACTGGATTATAAAAATGTATTACAGTCCTGTTATTATTTTTTGAATTATTTGTTAAATGTTATGTTTCAAAAACTTTTTAAAATCATATCTATATTGGTAATTTTTTCTACTAATGCGCTTGCTGATGGAGAAGCAACCTACAAATCTATTTGTATGGCTTGTCATGAAAATGGAGTTAGTGGTGCGCCCAAATTTCGAAGCATACGTGATTGGGCGCCTATTATAAAGGAAGGTAAAGTTCACGTAATTGCGGAAGCATATAATGGAATACGCAAAATGCCTGCGCAAGGTGGAAGACCTGATTTAAAATTAGAAGATTTTTCAGAGGCCCTTATTTATATGGCTAATGCATCAGGCGCTAAATGGGAAAAACCATCTGAGCAAGAGTATATTAAAATTAAGAACAAGCTTGCTAAGCTTAATAGCAAAAAAGAAACACAATAGAAATATCAGGGCTCACGATTGCAGTAAAAATCTAATATCTATTTAAATAACAAATTGTATTTTATTCAAAAGCTTATTAAGCTTTAGACTAGTCCTCCGTCCAGCTATGGAAGTCAAAGTGAGGCTCAACTTCATATTGAAAAGCAAGTTAAAGAGATTGAGATTTATAAATCCAAGATTAAAAGTCTTACTGAAAGACTATTGATACTTCAAGAACTTGAAGAAAAGAAAAAAGCACTAGAAATCACTATTAAAGATCAAGAAGAAAAAATATCACAACAATCTCAGGATATTGAAAATCTCAAGCTACTTATTATTAAAGATTTAAAGTCACGCAAAGATAAAAAACTCTAATTCAATTTTCTAATGAAAATATTGACTCTTTGAACTTCCAAAAACCGATAAAATATTATTTATGAAAACGCCGTCGCAAATTTCTCTCAAAGAAGCTTTTCTTTATTGGCTCAAATTAGGATTCATCAGTTTTGGTGGTCCTGCAGGTCAAATCTCCATGATGTATCAAGACCTTGTGGAAAATAAACGGTGGATTTCAAAGAAGCGTTTTTTACATGCACTCAATTTTTGTATGTTATTACCAGGCCCTGAAGCACAACAACTTGCCACTTATATTGGTTGGCTCATGCATAAAAGATTAGGTGGATTAATTGCAGGCCTATTATTTGTTTTACCTTCTTTCTTTATATTAGTCTTGTTAGGATTCATCTATATGACCTATGGTGAATTACCTATGATCAAAGCTATTTTTAGCGGTATCAAGCCTGCAGTCGTGGCTATTATATTATTTGCAGGTTATCGTATTGGACAACGAACGCTGCATAACTCTATTTTATGTTTGATTGCATTAATATCATTCATTGCCATATTCTTTTTTAAACTTCCATTTCCTCTTATTGTTTTATCAGCTGGCTTGATAGGTTGGATAGGTAGTCATGGCTATGCCAAATATTTTGAATCACATGCACATCTAAACTTCAAAGAAAATACAAAGCATTATTCATCTATCATTGATGACCATACTACCATTCCCATGCATGCAAAATTTAATACACAAAAGCTTATTAAAACTTTATTGATTGGGTTGTTGATTGGCGCCATCACTTTGTCTTCTTTGATTTATGTTTATGGGCTTGACCATTTACTCACTCAAACCGCAGTATTTTTTACCAAAGCCGCTTTATTAACTTTTGGTGGTGCTTATGCTGTATTGCCTTATGTATATCAAGGGGTAGTTGAGCATTATCATTGGATATCACCACAGCAGATGATTGATGCGTTGGCATTAGGAGAGACAACACCTGGTCCATTGATTATGGTCATTACATTCATAGGCTTCGTGTGTGGATGGGTGAATAACTTTCTACCCAATTTACATCCTATTTATGCAGCATTATTTACAGGCACTATCGCTACATTTTGCACATTCTTACCTAGTTTTATTATGATTTTTTTAGGAGCGCCCTTAATCGAATCCACCAGAAAAAATATCAAGTTTGCAATGCCATTAACTGCAATTACTTCTGCTGTAGTAGGTGTGATCTTAAATTTAGCACTTTTCTTTGCTTTTCACGTCTTTTGGATTAGTGAGACATCAGAAATAAACTTCATATCATTATTTATAGCAATTATTTCTCTAGTTGCACTAATGAAATTTAAGGTGAATACTCTATATGTCATAGTTGCAGGCTGTATTACAGGACTAGCTATATCTGCCTTTTAAAACAACTGTCAAAACTTTTGACACTTACCCCTCAACCCTGAAAGTCCTTTTAAAAGACATGCTTGAATTAATCCCTCCAGCCACTGGACTCTGAGCTTTTTGAAAAACTGACCGTCTAGTTACGGGACTGTTAGATTGGTAATCTTGAGGTCAGGGTTCGTTAAAATTGCCTATTTTTGCTATAATTCCGCTTCTTCACGATTTTTGTCGTGAGGTTTTATCTGGCCAGGTAGCTCAGTCGGTAGAGCAGCGGACTCGCAGTAGGAGGTTTTCTTAAAGCTTTGCTAAATGCGATGCTCGCACACCAAAACGCTTTTTAAACTTCACCGAAAATCTTCCTAAATGAAATAAGCCAACATCTTTAGCTATCTGTGTCACAGGTTTATCTTGTTTATGCGTTTCGATAAGTTTAAAAGCTTTTAATAATCTCTGCTCTTCAATATATTCGAACGGTGTGAGTTTGAAATGTTTTTTGAATAAAAGTTGAATAGCTCGTTCTGAATACCTTGTGTAATTTGTAAATGGGCGAGTGTAATTTTTTCAGAAAGATTATTTTCAATATATTCACAAGCTTTAATAATTAAAATATGTTTTTTATTTTCCATACTTCATTAAGAGCGTTGGTAGTTGAGCAATTTTATTTGGTATATCGCTTATATAACTTACAATGATTGAATAATATTCGTCTATAAAAGAAATAATAGCTTCATTAAAAAAACATTCATATAAACCAAACACTGATAAACACACAATCACTAGATTCCTTAAATACTGAAGTTTTTTTGCTTTAGGTAATGCTTTAAACTCTTCTTTAACTTCATCAAAAAAGCTCTGCTCTGTCGTTAGGTCACTTCCTTGTTTTGAATGTAATGGATTAAACATAAATTCTTTTTTTGGCATAAAACATTTAGCGACTTCTACAAAATCTTCAATCACGTCTTGATGTTCCAACCCTAACGCAGTGATATATTTTTTAATGGCAACAAATTTAATAGAAAGCGATGGAAATGAGCCGAGCGAATTGTCTTCGATAGATCTTATCTGACGTTCTGCTAAACACAAATCATTAGCCATACTCAACATTGAGATATTTTTACTTTTGCGTGTAGCTTTTAATAGTTCGTGATTGTATTTAAAAGTTTCCAATTTTAAGATTCTTGTAAAAAAGTATATGGTGCTGATTTCATTGTAAAAGTCCATTTAAATTACGCTTTGATATAGATCAAAAGGTTTAGAAAATACTTACACACCCCTAATCCACCCCTATCACTTTTGACCCACCCAAACCTTCTGTATAGCCCACAAATACAGTAAAATAATCACTCCTGGGGGATTAGCTCAGTT
>Ga0172376_10000140_pt1 | contig 85699 bp, 53 predicted proteins | sample Lak35m_FD_121114 | JGI IMG/M metagenome (GOLD analysis project Ga0172376, IMG submission 121114) | Freshwater microbial communities from Kabuno Bay, South-Kivu, Congo - kab_092012_35m | ecosystem: Environmental > Aquatic > Freshwater > Lake | place: Democratic Republic of the Congo: South-Kivu... | reverse complement strand
GCTCCGTTACCACCGGTCGTTGCGATGGAGCCTTCGGTCGTTTGCACGATGTTGGCCGCCGTACCGAAAGTTTGCAGCGTGAGGTTGCCACCGTCCGCAACGGTCACCGGCGCATCGCTAGTGAGGCCTCCATTTACCGTGATTCGCACAAATCCGCCGCCCGCGTTCGAAACACCCGAGAGCGTGTCGATATTACGGGCAAGCGTGAGGTCGCCCGTGTTTTCGATCTGAATGTTGCCCAATCCCGTGTTCGAGGTCGCGAGATTTGAAGCAGCGAGATCCAACTCGTTGCCACTGCCGATGCCATTCGAGGCGACCATGCGCAGATCATCAACAGTGAGGTCGACTTGCTCAGTCGCGGTTCCATCGGTGATCGCACCGCTGGTCAGCAACGAGAGTGCTCCATAACCCGAACCGGTCTGCGTGATACCACCGGTCAAGTTGACATTGCCGGTCGCAGTCGTGCGGCCAAGTCGCACAATTGTCGCCGTCACCAGATCGAGCTCAGCGTCCGTGATGTTGATATTGCCGACTGAGCCCGTGGCACCCAATTGAATGCCAGTGGCGTTCGAAGTTTGTTGAATCGTGACGATCGCTCCCGCGCCGTCCGGGAAGGTCGCAGCTACACCGTCGTTCGAGTCGATCGGGGCGACGATTGCGATGTCATTGACGTTCAACGTGATGTCCGCGACGTCGGTCGTGATACCGATCATGCCATCCACCGTGCCGACTTCAATCTCGTCAATGTCGGTAAACGTGATGGTGTCGTCGGTCGAATTCGCAGCGAGCGTATCGACATCGTTATCACCCGTCAGACTGATCGTGTTGGTTGCGTCGAGCTGCAGATTCTGAACAGTAATCGAACCACCTGGCACGGTGTTGGTAATGTCGCCGTCGGCGATCAACGTCAGCACTTTCGTCGTAGTAATGTCGATTGCTGCCGTGACGTTGATCGTACCTTGGTCAAAATCACCAACCTGAATGACGCCCGCCGTAATCGTGTCGAGTTCAGCTTGCGAAAGTTCCAGCGTGTCGGTGGCCACGTCCGTAATCGAGCCAAGGTCTACCGCATCGCCGCCGTTGAAGGACACCAAGATCGCACGACCGGTTGTAGACACCGTGCCATTGTCGAGATCCATCTTGTCAGCGGTCAGCACGATCGGCTCACCTGTGATTGCAGCGTTGTTGGTGATAAATCGCTCGTCACCGCCCGCCGTCAACAGCACGTTTCCGCCGCTCACACCATTCGCTGAGACGTTCTTATTGACAGTCAAGTCACCATCCTCGGTCGTGACGACGATGTCTTGAGCGTCCGCAACCGTTGTGATGCCGTCGACGTTAGCGGCCGACAGATCCGTCACCGTGCCAATCATGAGATTACCACCTGCGGCAACCTCCGTAACAAAGAAGTCACCGGCAGAAGTCACATCGGTGATGCGTCCAGCGAGATCGCCATCGACGTCCGTCTGAATCGGATTGGTCGCATCGCCAACCGCAGTCTCGGCATCTAGCAAGAGGTCATCTGCACTCACTACTCCCGTGCCATCAGTCGTGATTGCGTCGTCAGCAACCAGTCGCACCGTACCGCCGCTGATGTCGGCGTTGACCGCAACGTCAGCCGTTGTCGCTTCGACGTTCTCCGCAGCTACGAGATGAACGGTGCTGGTCGCACTCGCTGCGCTGACGGCTTGATTGATCGTCAGCGAACCATCGGTTGTGCGGATGTCGACAACTCGACCCGTGCCGCCGATCGTCACTCCGTCAACGTCAGCTGCGGTGAGGTCGGTGACCGTGCCAATCGCGAGGGCACCGCCGGCGAGGACTTCAACGATGTAGATGTCGCCGGTTGGTCCGGCATCGGTGACTCGAGCAGCAAGATTCCCGCTGACCGAAGTTTGAATGCGGTTCGCGGTGACGCCGATACCGTTGCCGGCATCAAGGAGCAGGTCTGCTGCGGTGATAAGTCCCGCTGTTTGCGTAACGTTGTCAGCAGCAACGACTCGCACCGTACCGCCCGTGACGTTTGCTGTGAGTGCAACATCAGCCGCAGTGGCTTCCGCAGTCTCACCGGAAACAAGATTCGCAGTGCCAGTTGCCCCCGCAGTAACACCTTGCGTCACCGACAGGTTGCCATTGGTCGTGCGGACATCGAGCGTGCGATTGTTGGCCGACGTGTCAATGCCGTTAACTGGAATCGCGGAGAGATCGGTGACCGTACCAATCGTCAGAGCGCCACCCGCCGCAACTTCGACGACGTAGAAGTCACCTGTCGCAGTCGCTGACGAGACCCGTCCGGCGAGTTCACCACTGACGCTGGTATTGATCGGCGCGACGCTCGTGCCAACGGCGTTATCAGCGTCGAGCAGCAAGTCGTCAGCCGTGACGAGTTTGCCGGTTGCCTGACTGATAGCGTCGCCCGCGAGGATTCGCACCGTCGCAGTGGCCCCGACAACATTGGCGTTGAGAGCGACATCGTTGTCTGCACCAACAATAGTGAGATCCACTCCGGCACCGAGCGCGGTCGTTGTGTCGTTAATCGTTGCAGTTTCGTCAGCGAAGATTTCGAGGTCACCATCGGTCGCGGTGACGATGTCGGTCGTGACGTTTTCGCCGCTGATGAAGATGTTAGCACCTTGAATGGTTGACGTATCGACGGCGCTCACATCGCCGGCATTGTCAGTGTCACTGTCAGCCACGATCGTGACCGTGCCCGCTCCGCTTGAATCATCGTCGGCAGTGATCGTGACACCGGCCGCAATGCTAATGTTGTTAAGAGCGTGAACGTCGACATGGCCCGAAGCCGAGATGTTGGCGTTGATCGTCACATCAACCGGGTCGTCAATGTCGATGTTGAGCCCCGCAATACCAACTTCCGTCGAGAGCACGCCGTTCGTTGTCACATTGCCGAGAGCATCAACTTTGATCGCCGTCGAGTTCGGAGTTTCAGCGCGATTCGGGAAGTTGTTCTCACCGGCAGTGACGGTGTTGAGCGTGACGTCTCCTGGAGCTGTGAATCGCACACCGCCGCCAGTCGCGAGGATTACTCCGGCGGACTGATTGATGGAGCCAGTCGAGGTCGTTGTTGCTGTGTAGTCTTGATTACCTGTGCCGCCCGCACCGTCGTCTGTCGTCACATCTGAGGTGATGGAGATCGAGCCGGCGTCGACATCGACGAACTCAAGCGGATTCATACCGCCGATAATGGCGTTGATCGACGTATCAGCGTGCGTCCCGCCGCCGTCAGCCGTTGAGTTAATGGTGAGGCTTTGCTTGCCGCTGGCCGTGCCGTTGATGCCTCCGCCCATGTTGAGCAGAACTTGTCCGGCATTAGTTGTCCCGCCAGCCGCGTCGGTATCAAGCGAAGTATCAGCAACAAGGACGATGGTCCCCGCCTTAGAAAAGTCGATGTTGCCGCCGCCGTCGACGTTGACGACTGCGGTGCCGCTGTTATCGCCGTCATGAATGAAGAGCGTGCCATTGTTGATCGAGCCTGCAGTCTCAACCGTGAGGCTCAAGAGCGGCGTCGTTGCTCCGATGTCGCCGATGCGAACGTTGCCCCCATCGGCGCTCTCGCTGCCAGTGACCCCGGAGGTCGTGAGAGTCAGCGCGGTCGCGCCGTTGGCTGCGACATCGCGCCAATCAATCGCCCCCGAATCCAATCCGGCGACAGAGGTCGTGGCCGAGCCATTCGTGCTGACTCGCAGCGAAGTCGTCGGCAGCGTGAGGTTACCGGCAATCGTGATCGTCGCGGTGTCTTGAGTCGCTGCCACTCCAGCAACTTCGAGAACCGCCGTCGCATTAGCGAAGGTCAGCGTGCCATCGTTCGCGGTGCCTGCGGCTCCGTTGTCGCCATTCATGTTGATCGACAGCGTGTCGAAGAACTCGCGACCGTCATTGGTCACCGAACCGAAGTTCGAGATGTTGCCGCCGTTGTCACCGGCATCGGTGTGATTGGTGTTGATTGCGAGATCAAGACCTGCACTATTCGCCGAGATAACCGCACCGTCGAAGTCCATCGAACCGGCTGCCGTACCATCAGTTGCGGTCGCTGTGCTGAGCGTGAGATCAGCCGTCGCAACGATGTCTCCACCGCCGACAAAGTTCAGCGTCGACGACGTTCCCGTGCCGTTGTCGTTGAGAGTGATGTTGCCAGCGAGAGTGACGGTTCCAGCCGTCGTGCCGCTGCTATCAACGTTCAAGTGGCGGACAAAATTACCGGCCGCATTACTGATCGTACCGAGATCAATCGAACCACCAGTCGTACCACTGCTGTTGAGCGACAACGCCGCGTCCGTCGAGGCACCTGACACCGTGACGAGATCGAGATCGATGCTACCCCCTGCTCCATCAGCACCGCTCTCGGTGTCGATCGTGCGGGTCGCTCCAGAAACGATCAACTCACCCGCGTCTTGCAGCACGTTACCGCCATCGGTGCTGATATTGGCCGCCAGCGTCGTGTCGGTCGCGGCATTGGCATCGATCGAGAAACTGTTACCGACACTCTCTGTGGTGCTGATGTTGTCGCTGATTGCGACGGCCGCTCCGCCATCCGCGAACACCGTGACGTCCGCGTCGAGTGATGTCGTGCCATTGTCGGTGCGGTTGAAGGTGATCGTGGCCGTCTGACCGCTGCTACCGATAACAATATCGCTGAAGCCCGAGTTGATGTTGTCGACCGAAGCATCACTGAGATCGACCGCACCTGACGTACCACCGCCGATGTTGATGGCGGTTCCAACGGCGATCCCACGAATCGTCAACGTGTCTCCGGTCGCCGCGCCCGTCGATGACACCGACCCGCCAAAGACAATGTCTTCAGCCGCTTCGAGCGTGATGTCGTTGCCGTTCGAATCGACCGTGCTGTCGAAGTCGATGCTCGCACCAGCACCGTCATTGCCATCGGCGGAGATCGAAATATTGCCCTCTGACGATACCGCACCGCTAGCATGGAAACTGTCGACAGCGGTCGTTGTTGAAATGCCACCCGTCGAGAAAATCGAACCGGTACTAACATCGCGTCCGTCACTGATGGTCAAGCTGCTGACCGCGTCTGTGGTCAACCCAGTGCCAATGTTACCCGTCGTAATATCGCCGGTCGCACCAGCGGCGAGAGTAAGGCTGAAGGCCCCAGCACCGTCCGCGTCACCGTCGATGTCTTGCAGTGTGATTGAACCGCCGTTGTCGTCACCGTCGGGATCAGTCTCAAGGCTGACGTTTGCGGTCAGCACGAGATCCGTACCATTCAAGAACTCGATCGTCTCGCTGCCATCATTGTCGGAATCGACTGTGATACTGGTTCCCAAGGTGTTCGTGCCGCCGAAGCCTTGCGTGTTACCGACAACAAAGCTGCCGCCGAGGTTGATCGCTCCCGTCCCGATATCCAACGTGTCGGTCGCAGTCCCGTCACCATCAAGTGTCACGCCGTCATCACTGGCGATCGTGATATCTGCCGCGTTGGCGATGTCGATGTTCGAAGCATCAATATTCAACGCCGTGGTGCCGCCGCCATTGTTGAGGTTCACGGTCTCGTTCACAGCAACAGTTGCTGCGAAGGCCACCGAGTCTCCAACAACGCTGAGGCTTTGAGCGAAAACACTGGCGTTGATCGTCGCATTGGCATCGGTCGTAATGCTGACATCACCCAGGCGATTGCCACCCGAGTCACCAAGCAGGTCGCTAGCCGGCGTGTCGCCGATAAACACATTACCGGTCTTGCCTGCGTCGATCGTCAAATTGCCCTGATTGCTTGCCGAAGCAGCAGTCACGCTGCCCGAAATATTGACTTCAGCGCCGTTACCATCGTCGGTCGAGTCGCTATCGAGTGTGTAAGTAACCGTCGCACTCGCGGAGTTAAGACTGACACTGTCGTTGATGTCGATCACACCATCGTTCGTCTGCCAAGTGGTATCGGGATTAACGGTGGTCGTGGCGTTCTGCCCGTTGAGAGTCAGTGCATCTCCCGCCGTCGTAAGCGTGAGATCGCCGCCGTTACCACCAGCTTTACCAACAGTCACCGACGCAGCATCGGCTTGAATTGTCACCGGTGCAGCGACCGAGATCGCAGTCCCGCCGTCAATGATAGAAATCGTGCCACTCTGATTGGTCGGCGTATCGACCTGAGCAGCATCGAAGCCGATTTCCACGTCTGCGATCGAACCAGCGATAATACCCATGAAGGCCGTGCTGACTCGTCCGCCCGTCGTCACTCCGTCACCGACACCGAAACCGTCAGTATTGGCAAGCGGACGCAGCAACAGGTTTGCCGTCCCGACGCTATCGATGATCGAATCAGCCGTGGTCGTGCCCGTGTTGCTGATCAAGCCACCCGCGTTGATGTAGCTGTCGACGCCATTGACATCGACAGTGAAAGCACCGGCGTCGGTCGAGTCGATATCGAAGCTCGATTGAGCCGTCGCTCGCAGACCAGCAACGTCCACACTCGCGTCGACATCGACATTGTCGGCGCTGATCGTCAACAGACCAATCGGATTGGCAGCTTGACCAATCGACGCATTGATATCGATGTCACCGTCTGTGCCCGCATTCAACGTGAATGGCTCATTAGCGGTATCGACGACCGGAATACCAATCGTGATGTTGGCGTCATTAGTCGTCGCACCATCAGTGCGCAACGTGACGACATTACCCGTGTTATTGAGGACTAATGAGTCATCCCCACCGCCGCCAGCAGTGAGCGTGATAGACCCCGCGTTTGCCGCTCCTGCGTTGGTCGTATCGATGCCACTACCCAAGAAGCTGATGGAGTGCGCGCCAACGTTGCTGGCATCGGCATTGAGGTCGACGTTGCCGCCGGCAGTGTTGATGACTCCGACCGAGATGTCTTCGCCATCAACGGTAAGATTGCCCGTCGTGAGAGTGATCGTGCCCGTCGCTGTGACGTCACCGTCGATTCCGTCCGTCGCACCTGCTCCGGCAGTCGCGTTGAGCGTGACATTGACCCCATTCGCGAGGATGTTGGCCGTCGAACCAAAGTTGATGTTGCCGGCAGTGCCCGTCGCGTCGTCGGTATCAACGAGGAACGTGCCGCCATCATTGCCAGTGACGTCGATCGAACCCGAGACGCCGCTGAAGTCGACGTCCGCGTTGCGAGTCTGAATATCGCCGTTCCACAGGATCGTGCCGCCGGTCGAGTTCACATCGACGGTGCCCAGCGCGGTCGTGTTACCAAAGTCGCTATGGACGGTCAGATTGCCGTCGCCCGAATTAATCGTGATGCCTTCACTCCCAGCGGCAGTTGCGTCGAGTGCGTCGCCCGCCGTTGTTCCGATCGTGATAGCACCATCGGTGCCGTCATCGTCATCAGCATCGATGGTGGTTGACGCAGCGAGATCAATGTTGGCACTGTTGAGTGTGATGTCGCCCGCTGTCTGAGCCGAAGTAATCGCGTCCGCTCCGGTCGAGTCGAGGTTGCCGTTGAGCGTGATCTTCGAAACTGCCACTGCCGAACCAATGGCGATGCCGCCCGCTGCGCCCGACCCGTCCGTCGTCACTGCTCGCAGCGAGACGTTACGCGCATCATTCACATCGAGCCGGCCAATCGTCGCCGCGCCTTGCAAGTCGACATCACCGCCAGTGCCTGAATCGCGAGTATCGATCGTCAACGTGCGCGTGGTGTCGTCGGTGATCGTGCCGGTCACGGTCACGTCGCCGTTCACATCGTTACCGGTCGTGTCGATAGTGATGTTGGCTCCACTGAGCACAACATTGCCGTTGAGCAATACGTTGCCGCCAGCACCCGTCGTATTGGCATCCGCCGTCGAAAGGTTGCCGGTCAAATTGATCGTCGCTCCGATGAACTCGATCGCGTCACCACCATTACCCGAACCATCATCCACCGAGGTCGTCCCAGCAGTCACGGACGCTTTGCCCGCGTTCGCGAGGATGTGATCAAGAACGCTAAAGGAGACGCCAGTCAGATCAATGGACTTCGAGTTCGCGGCGATTCCAGCCGAACTGGTGTTGATGACGAGGCCGTCTTCGTTGGCCGTCGCGCTGGTCACATCCGCTCCGCCTCCGAGAATCACAGAACCTGCGGCACCGGCTCCCGTGTTCGAAGCGTCGAGCAACACTTGATTGTCGCCGTCGTTCAGAGTGATCTTGGTCGTGGCATAGAGTTCGACGTTTCCGGCTCCATTGGCACCATCGTTGATGGACGTCGTGAGATCGCCATTGAGACTGATATTCGCGGCCGGAGTGCCGCTCGAAGCCAACACGATGCCACTAGTCGCCGTGCTGGAGTTGCCATTCGACGCATCAATGTCGTCGACCGTGATATCTCCGCTCGATTGAGCCGAGAATGACTCCAATGGAGTCGTTCCGCCGACAGCGCCGGTCACCGTGATGTCTGCTGAACCGGCATTAGCGACGAAGGCTTTGGCGCCATTGATGGTGCCGGTCACGACGAGGTTGTTGTCGCCCGTGCCATCCGTCGAGATGGTCACGCTCGCCCCGAGCACGACGGCTCCCGTCAAGTCGACGGTCGCGCCGCCGGCTCCATCATTGACGTTGATCGTCGCCGCGTTGAGGTTGATCGTCGCCGCAGTCACGTCGAGGTCCGCGAGTGCGCCGTTCGTGCCTGCACCGACATCTCCGCCAAACGTCGCCGTGCCACCGCCCGCATCCACCGTCAGCGTCCGATTCTGGGTCGTCGAATCGTCCGCGTTGACCGTGCCCGAGATCACGACGTTGGCGTCCGTCGTGGCCGCGTTGGTGTCGATCGACACATTGGCGGCAAGGATGACTGGCCCAGTCAAACTCACGTTGCCCGCCGTCACCGACGCGTCCGTGTTGAGGTTGCCGTTGAGCGTAATGCTCGGATCCGCACCGGCTGTCACCACCGTGATACCGTCACTGCCCGTCCTGACCGCCGCCAATGACACATCATCGGCCGCAGTGATCGTGAAACCTTGCAGTGCCGCGACGCTGCCAATCGCTCCCGTCACCGACACGTCACCCGCCCCGGCGTCGATCGTCAGTTTGCGGGCGGCCCCGTTGCTGTCGATCGTGCCCGTGAATTGCACGTCGCCGTCAGTGCCGGTGGCATTGGTGTCGATCGTCACATCCGCAAGGAGCGCGGTCGCTCCATCCACTTGGAAGCTACCTGCGTTGTTGGATGGATCCGTGTCGCCGTCCGTACTGACGTTGGCCCCCAGCAGGAGTATGCCGGTGGTGACATCAAACGACTTCGACGAATTGCCGGCGCCGTCACCCAAAGTGACCGTCACCGTGGAGGGGATGGTCACTGAATTGGCCGCGTCCGTGACGATCCTCAGGTGATCCAGTTTGGACAGCGTCGCTCCCGTGAGATCGACATTGTTCTCGCCCACATCGATTTCGAGGCCGTCCTCCCAAGCGGGCGAGCTCACCACATTGACGCCGCCGACGAACGTCACTGAGCCGTCGGCAACGCCATTGGTGCCGTTGTTTGTTTGCAACAAGATGCTGCCTGCTAAGGCGCCGTCCGCTGCGAGAAACACTTGCTTGGTTGCATTAATGCGGATGTTTCCCGTCGGCGTACTTGCTCCCGCGCCGTTAGTTAGAAGATCGTCCTGCAACGTGAGAGTGCCAGCAATGGCCGTCGCCGCACCCAGGTCAATGGTGTTTGTGCCCGTTCCGCCTTGAGTCGTCACGGCGTTGAGCTTGAGATCAACCGCACTCTGCACCGCGAAGCTTCGCAAGGCCGCTGTCCCGCCCACGGCACTCTGGAAGTCCACATTCCCAAGGCCAGCCGTGACGGACAGCGTCCGATTGTTGCCAACCACATCCGCATTCACCGTACCGATCACGGTGAGGTTGTTGTCAGCCGCCCCGCCGGTATGGATCGCCACATTCGCTCCCAGCACGACCGCACCCGTGAGCGTCGCAGTCTCTCCACCCAAATCGTCCACGACGACCTTACTGCCGTTGAGATTGATCGTGCCGCCGGTCACATCGAGGTCAGCCAGGCGGCCATTCGCCCCTGCACCGATACTGCTGCCAAACGTGACAACTCCGGTTCCGGCGTTGATCACCAGTTTACGATCGTTAGCAGCTGCGGAATCCGCTTCGACCGTGCCGGTCACGGTGACGTCGCCATTCACACCGTTGGTCGTTGTGTCGATGCTGATGTTCGCACCCAAAATGACATCGCCATCGAGCAAGACGTCGCCGCCGGTGCCCGTTGCATTCGCGTCGGCGGTCGAGAGGTCTCCCGTCAGGGTGATCGTTGCGGCGATGAACTCGATGCCAACGCCGCCATTGCCAGAACCATCATCAACCGAGGTCGTGCCGGCCGTGATGGTTGATCCGCCCGCGTTCGCGTCGATGTGATCGAGTGCGCTGAACGACACGGCGGTCAGATCGATCGCCTTGGAGTTCGCGGCAACTCCCGCTGAGCTAGTGTTGATTGCTAGACCATCTTCGTTCGCAGTCTTGCTCGTCACTGAGCCTCCACCACCGATCGTTACCGCTCCCGCAGCGGCAGTGCCGGCGTTCGAGGCATTGAGAACGACTTGATTATCGCCGTCATCAAGGAAGACTTTCGTGGTGGCGAAGACGCCAATGGCACCAGCGTTATTCGTGTTGTCATTGATCGAAGTCGTGAGGTCGCCATTGAGATTGATATTCGCTGCCGGAGTGCCGTTTGAGGCGAGAGCGATGCCGCTCGTTCCGGTGCCGCTATTGCCGTTCGAAGCGTTGATATCATCGACGGTGATATCTCCACTTGATTGCACGGTGAAGGACTCCAGTGGAGTCGTTCCGCCCGCTGCTCCGGTGACCGTGACGTTCGCTGTTCCGGCTGTGATCGAAAAGGCCTTGGCGCCGTTCACTGTTCCAGTAACGACAACCGCGCTGTCATTGGCCGACTTGTCTGTATCAATTGTGACATCCGCCCCGAGCACGACCGCGCCGGTAATGTTGACGGTCGCTGCTGCGGCGTTGTCATCGTCGGCGCGAACGCTACCAGCATTGAAGTTGATGGTGGCCGCTGTGACATCAAAATCAGCCAATTCCTCGGTCGCACCGATGTTGCCGCCGAAGGTCGCCGTTCCCGAGCCAGCATTTACTATCAGCGTACGGTCTTGAGCTGCGGCGTCATCTGCGTCGATAGTGCTGGAGAAGCTGACGTTGTTGTCGCTCGAGCCATCCGTATCGACGGTCACGTTCACTCCGAGCACGACTGCTCCTGTGAATGTGGATGTCGCGCCGCCCGCACCGTCGTCGACTTGGACGGTCGCCCCCTTGAGATTGATCGTCGCTGCAGCGACGTCGAAGTCAGACAGCGCACCGTTCGCGCCCGCACCGATGCTGCCTCCGAAGGTCGCAATCGCCGCGCCAGCGCTGACGCTCAGAGTGCGATCTGCCGCTGTTGAGTCGTTCGAATTGACAGTGCCGTTGAAGAGAATGTCATCACCTGCACCGCCTGCGGACTGCACGCTAACGCTGTCATGCAGATCAACGGGGCCGTTGAAGGTAATGGTCTCGTTGCCACCGTTAGCATTCGTCTGATAGGTCGTGCCGTTGAGGTCAATGTTCGTACCGCTGACCGCGATGGCGCCGTCCACGATGACGCTCAGCAAGTCAATCTGACCACCACTGACCGTCAAACCTTCCAGATCCTCACCGCCAGTCACGCCGACCGCACCAGCATCACCTTCAACGTCGCCCTGTAAATCAACCGCAGCGTCGCCAGTGCCGTCCACTGCGTCGCGTGCAGCGTCGATGGTCAATGTATCGGCACCAGCAGCGTTCGCCCCGTCAATCTGACCAGTGATCGTCACCGAGCCAGCATCGACAGTGTTTCCGCCCGTCGTATCAATTGTGCGGGCGCCGTTCACGAGCACGTCGTCCATGATGTTGACATCGCCACCAAACGTGGTGATGTCGGCATTGAGATTGGTCGTCGCGAACGAACCTTCGATCGTGAGGTCGCGACCCGTGTTGCCAGCGTTCCCCAAGGTGAGAGCGCTGTTGATCGAGATGTCCGCACCGCCGGATTCGGCTCGCAGACGCAACGACGTGTTGACCAGCGTCAGACCGCCGGCGTCGTTAATGTCGATATCTCCCGACTGAGTCGCGTCTACCCCGACAACGGTCTCAGCAAAGGTGTTTTGGACGGTTTGGAGCTCGGCTTCACTGAGATTCAAAGTGCCTGTCGCAGCGCTACCGAGGCCAATCGAAGTGGCCGCTGTTTCGGCGGTAAAGGTCACGGTCTGACCAGTCGCGCCGGTCGAGGTCAACGAGACCGTATTCGCGATGCTGAAGTTGTCAGTCGAGAAGGCGATACTGCCACCGTTCACGTCAACCGTCAGGTTGTCGAGCGTGATGCTGTCAGCGTCAGCCCCTTCATTGGCATCGACATTCAAACTCGTCGCTTCGATATCGTCAGTTCCGGCGTTATCGCCCAAAACCACGTCGTTACCCGCGAGACTAATCTTGCCAACGCGCGTTGTCAGACCAACTGAAGCGCGCACACTGACGTCGTCGCTCCCAGCGTTGATTGTCAGGTTGTCGGCACCTGAGGCGTTACCGTTGATCACTGAGTTCACATCAATCGGAGCATCAGTCCCCGTCGCATCAGTGGTGATCGAGATCGTGCTGTCGCCGTCTCCATGCAGCGTGATCGAACCGCCAATGCCGAGCAGGTCAATCTGACCGGCGTTGTTCGAAGTATCGCCCGCCGTTGAGATGTCGCCGTGCAAGCCAACGTTGCCCGTGGTATTGACGTCGAGACCGACGTTGCCATTACCCGCACCGTCACCGAGCGTCATCGCTCCGAGTTCCGCGCTGGTCGCAGTGAGATCCAAGTGGTCGAGTTCATTGAGCGTCGCGGTATCCAGATCAACAACCGCGCCTTCGATGGTAAGGCCGTCTTCCCAGGCGGTCGCACTGCTCACTTTGTTGCTCTCGATCGTCACATTCCCGGTACCGGTATCGGAGGCATCGAGTGTGATCGTCCCAGCCCCCGCACCAGTGTCGACTGTGATTGTGTTGGCAAAGAGATTGATCGTGCCAGGTGTTCCCGCACCATCGCCATCATGCGAAATCAAGTTGCCTCGGAGAGATAGCGAACCGACTCGAGTGCCCGACGTGCCAACGCGGATATTGCCATCGTTGGTCTCGACGTTGTCTGTGCCCGTGCCATCGCCAATCGTGACGGCGTCCGCCGTATTGACGATCAAGCTACCGACCTCGGTACCCGCACCGTTACCGACGGCCCCCTTGAAGGTCACATCTGCACTCCCGGCGGCATCGATGATGAGGTTGTTGTCGCCCGACGAATCGTTGACCGTGCCCTCAAATGAGATGTCATCAGCATCGGCACCGCCAGTCGTACGAACGCTGAGGTCTCCTGCGGCGGCATTCAGGTTGACGCTGCCGTTGTAAGTTTGAGAACCGCCGGTTCGCAGATTCGAGCCATCGATGGTGATCGTACCGCTCGCCGTGAGGCTTGTGGCGCCGCTCACACCATCTTGCCCTACCGCGCCGATGTCATTGACCTCGACGTTGACCGCATTGATTGTCAGCGACGACAGCGTGCCACTGGAGCCTGCTCCGATCGCTCCTTCCACTTTCGCATCGGCATTAGCTGCTGTGACGTCCAGCGAGCGCGCACCGCCCTCGGAATCAATGGTGCTGCTGAACGTGACATTGTCACCTGCCGCGCCGCCTCCCGTGACGGTGACGTTGTTGTTGAGCCCGACACCACCCGTGAAGGCGATCGCATCATCCCCCGTGCCGCCGGTGACTTGATACTTTGCACCATTGAGGTCGATGCCTGTCGAACCGGTAATGGCAATGCCGCCCGAGGCAGCGTTCGCGCCGCTGACCGTGATGCTGCTCAGGTCCACCTGACCACCGCTGACCGTGAGTTGCCCCGGTGCGCGGGTCGCACCAACCGCACCTTGCAGGTCGACCGCTCCGTTCGTCGTACCCGTGGCGTTGATGGTCAAGGTGTCGGTCTCGTCGGTCTGGGCTTCGATCGCACCAGTAATCGTCACACTACCACCCGCGCTGTTGCCACCAGTCTCGGTATCAATCGTGCGCGTACCGGACGCATCAACGGTCGCCGTCAGCGTCACATTGCCGCCGTCGGTTTGAATGTTCTGAATGAGAGTGAGTTCGGCACTCCCCGCTGTACCGTCAGTATCCGTCGTCACCGACACGTGTCCGGTGGTGCCAGTGGTCGTAATACCGACCGTCGCACCAACCGTACCAACAACGATGCCGTTGGCATCGTGATAATTGACCGCTCCGGTTCCGCTGGCGGCCAATGTTGCGACGTCGTTTGCTTGATTGAGCGTGAAGTCGCCGGCTCCCAACAAAAGCAATTCCTGAGCAGTGATCGTCGAACCCGTGCCTTCCGTAGCGGCGGTCGTTGTCGCGCCGTTCGTCGAGTTCAAAGTGACTCGTCCATCGGCTGTTCCGCCAGTCGTGATGTCTTGCCCTGAGCCGGTGCCAATGGTGACCGTGCCGCCGGACAACAGCAGGATGTCGCCCGCATTGGTCGTGATCCCATTGCGCGTGTCCGTGCCGTTGCTGACGCTGCCAACCGTCAAGCCGTCACTGTCACGGAAGGCGATGTCTTGATTGGCACCGCTAACATTGATGGCCAAGGTATCGACATCGTTCTGGACCGCGCCCGCTCCGTCATCGAGATCAACCGCAGTCGCCGCATCAATTCTTAGCCCGCCTGCAAAACTGATGGAACCAGTGTTCGCGGCGTCACTCACTCCAGCACCAGTTTCAATGCTGAAGTTGGTGGTCACATTGTTTGGTCCCACATTGGCAGCAGTGACCGTGATTGCACCGGCGGTTGACGTACCGACTCGCAAGGTCTGCGCAGTGACGTTGTTGAGTTCGGTGTCAGACAACTCAAGAGTGTCGGCTGCCGCATCTGTCGCCGAGCCGAGATTGATGGCATCCCCTGCTTCATTCGATCGCAACGAGACGGCTTGGCCAGTGGCCGTCACCGTACCATCGAGATCTTGCTTGTCCGCCTGGAAGATGACGCCACCCGCCGATGTCTCGACATCGGCACTCGTCGCGACTTGCAACACGGCCTCATCCGCATCGAGCGTAATCGTGATTGCTCCGCCAGCATTGATGTCGTTCGCGGCGGACGTATTGCTCACCGTGACGTTCCCTGTGGTGGAGTTCAGCGTGACCGTGCCACTGCCGTTTGCTCCGGTGTCCGAGTCGATGCCGTTGACGCCATCGACCGTGCCAACAGTCAGACCATCCGCATCACGGAAGGTGACATTCCCGTCAGCAGCAATAGCGAGCGTATCCACATCGTTGGCGGTATTCAGATTCACGCCATTGGTCGCCGTGATCCGCAGACTGTCCTCGGTGACCGTGCCCGCTCCTGTGACTAGACCTGCAGTGACAATTGCCAACGTCGCCGTATTAGCAGGAGTAATGGCGGCACTGACCGTAACGTCACCAGCACCCATGGCGTCGCTGCGACCAATCTCGATTACACCAGCGGTGATGTTGTCGATTTCAGAGTCAGTCAGCGAAAGGCTACCCGTCACATTAGTGCCGAGGTTGATCGTGCGGCCCGACGCGGAATTGCGAACTCGTGTGCGTCCCGCACCACTGTTAATCGGCCCTGCAATGTCGGCATCAGCTGCTGTCACTTCGACGAGGAAGCCATTGCTAGCGACCGCAGAACCTGCCGAGTGAGTGTAGGTGCCCGTACCATCCGCATTGCCGTCAGCATTCAAGAAGATGCTGGCTGCCGTGCTGATGTTGGCCCCGGTGAGGGTCATTCCGTCGGTACCAGTCAATGAGATCGTTCCGCTTCCAGGCGTCACGAGCGTGCCCACTACCACGTTGTTATTGACGTTCAATGTTCCAACAGTATTCGACACCGAGATCGAACCACTCGCCTCGACCAAGATGGGCGAATTCACGGTAATCGTGTTGGCATTAGTCAGCGTCACCGTGCCGCCGGTCGCGGTATTGCGGATACCATCGCCGACAACCGTCAGAGCCTGACTGCCGCCTTGAGTCACGATGATGTTGCCAGACCCCGTGTTATCGACAGCCAACTGACCTGCGATTGTTCGCAGGTCAACGCCAGTTACAGCATCGACAGTCAATGTTCCTGTGACTTGCACCGAGTTCGTCGAGCCAGCCTTCGATGTCACGTTGCCGGTTGTTGAAGTGATCGTGACCGGACTGGCGATGATACGATCCACAATAATGTTGCCAGTGGCGTTGAAATCGGCAGTACCGCCGCCCGCGTTGATCTGAGCAGGACCATCATGCGTGATTGACCCATTGTCGTTGTCGATGACGATGTTGCCCTGCGTCGTGATGCCGCGCAGCGTAATGTTGCCGGCACCTTGCCGAGCACCGAGCACTGACACATTGTTGTTCGCATTCAAGCCACCGAGGGTCAACCCGGTTCCGCCTGTAACCGTCAACGTACCGGCACCGACGACGGAGATTTGATCGGTCACATCATCGAAGCTAATGCTGCCTCCACCGGCCGTATTTGTTGAGAACGAAGCGGCGCTGTCAGTGTTCAATGTGACTGTGCCAACAGTGCTATCGAAGATGATCTGCGACTCAGCATTGATCGATATCGAGAAGCCCGCCCCAACTTGAGCCAACGCGCCAGTCGACAGCGTTCCGGCGCTGCCAGCATTGTCCGCGAAGTCGAGCGTACCGTCGGTCGCGCTTAAGAATGAGTCGAGGCTTCCTGATCCAGCGGCACCAGCGGTGATGGTCACCGTCGTTGCCAACAACGCGCGGTCTTCGAGTCGCTCACTTGCTGCAAAGACAGTGGCACGAGCGAAGAATTGGCTAGCCACTGGAATCCGAATCTGACGCCGCTTCGCCTTCATGCCATAACGACGCAAGAACGCGCTGTGAGAGAGGCGATTCGAGAACTGGCTGATCCAAGACTTCAGGAACATGAGTATTTCCTCAGAAAGAAGAATGGCTCGAACGAGCCGCGATGTGTGTTTCCGATTGCAAGTCACGCGACCTGCAAGGCAATTGTTTTGAACCGAATTCGGGTTGAATCAACGACCCGCTGACGGCGGTCGAAAGGTTGTGGCGGGGACGTGAGAGACATCCAACTCTAGCCACAACAACCCAGAAGTCGGCCGTGCGACGCTTGCCAATACCGACGCCACCGATGCCGGCGCCAGTCTAAATGCCCTGCCCGTGTTCGAGTGGGCAGCATTTCATGTGATAAATCCAACACGCTGACGCTGCCGAGTCGACGTGGCAGCGAAATAGATGCAGTCATGAAGGGCACTCTGAGTGGTCAGGAAGGGAAGTCCGACACCAAGTTACTCACGGGGAGACGCATTAGCTTTGCCTTGACATGTCGTCTAGTCCTGTTGCCAGCATCAAGGGTTGTGTAAGTCGCGTGCTCATCTCATGCCGAAATCAGCTTCAGAGTATCTCAATGGACATCAGCGAGCATGTCAGGGATCGATCAGCAGCAGCAGACGAGCGTAGTCGCACTCCTACTGTCGCCTCCCTCACCAGCCCGCGCTCAACATCCAAACAGCCTTCCCTGAAACAGCCACCTTCACCCCAAGGTGACCTCTGCGACATGCATGATTTGCTCGAACGAACTCAGCCCACTGACACCAAAACTCGACGCATGACTGATTCGCCTCCGCCCTGAAGGCAATCATAGACGCCACGGTCAAACTTGTGCAGGTCATTCGGGAAGACTGGTTCAACAGCCGTAATCAGTCCGAGTTCTCGAATGACCAATGCGTGAGCGGCACCAATCCATTGAGTGCCAACCGCAGACCTCCACACCCACCCACGCTGAACTCGTCCCAAGTCCAGCAATAGGCTCCCACGAGTTTGAGGAGGTCTTTAACGGTTATCGGCATGTATGTAGCGGACAAGTTCCGTAAAAGTGAAGCGATGAAATAGGAATAATAGGAAAAGTCGATTCTTTAACCGGTTGAGATCTAAGTTCGGAATGAGGTCGCTAAAATCTATTGAAGTTTGAGTCAAACGGCGCACTCTCAAGGGGCTCGAACGATCCCGCTGCTACGACTTCGCGTTCAGCCAATTGGTCCCGACTCCGAGGTCAATCTTGATTGGAACATGGACGGGCAGTGCGTGTTCCATCTCTTCGCGCACAAGTGCCGACAAAGTGTCGATTGATTCCTCGGGCGCTTCGAACATCAATTCGTCGTGGATCTGAAGCAGCAGCCGAGCCGGATGCCGTTCGCGTTTGAGCCGAACGGCGAGATTCACCATGGCTTGCTTAATCAGATCTGCAGCCGATCCTTGAATCACGGTGTTGACCGCAGTCCGTTCGGGCATGCTGAGTTGCCCCGTGCGTTCGGTGCGAATGCCCGAGATCGCGCGGCGACGACCCAGAATCGTGCGAGCAAAGCCAGTCTGGGCGGTCTCATTCAGCGTCGCATCGATGAAAGCCGCAACTCCGGAGTACTTCGAGAAATAGCCGTCGATAAAGGTGCTCGCGTCTTCGCGCGTGATGCCGAGTGCTTCCGACAACCCAAACGGACTTTGCCCATAGATCACTCCGAAGTTCACCGCCTTAGCGATACGACGTTGCTCGCTGGTCACGTCAGTCGTCGGAACACCAAACACCTCAGCAGCAACAGCGGCATGCACATCGAGTCCCTCCGCGAAGGCAGCACAGAGCGCGGCGTCTCTGCTGAAATGAGCGAGCATTCTCAATTCGATCTGCGAGTAGTCAGCACACAGTAATTTCCAACCCGGCTCGCCAGGCACGAAGGCACAGCGGACGCGTTCGCCTTCAGTTGTGCGCACGGGGATATTTTGCAGATTCGGATTGCTCGAACTCAGCCGACCGGTCGCCGCAACGACTTGGTTGAACGAAGCGTGAATCCGGCCCGTCTGCGGATTGATCATCAGCGGCAGCGCATCGAGATAAGTTCCTTTCAACTTCACCAATTGGCGGTGCTCAATGATCAATGCCGGCAAGCGATGCGTGACCGACAGCTTCTCAAGCACGTCTTGATCCGTGCTCGGCCCTGTTTTGGTCTTTTTGATGACCGGCAGTTGCAACTTCTCGAACAAGATGACGCGCAGTTGCTTCGGAGATTCGACGTTGAACTCTTCCCCAGCCTCCGAGTGGATTTCAGAAAGCAACGCTTCGATACGCTGCGTCACGTCGACATTCTGCCGCGCGAGCTCTTCGGCATCGACTTTGACGCCGGTACGTTCCATCTGCGCGAGCACATTAATAAGTGGTCGCTCAAGTTGGTCATAAAGCGGCCATAATTCCTGTTGCGTCAGTTCTGCCCGCAGCTTGTCCGAGACTCGCAAAGTGAGGCACGCCTCTTCGCCAGCGGCTTGCATGAGTTGAGTCCGATGCACGGACTTAATGCTGCCATCTTCCGCTTCCCAACTGCGTGACAGCGGTTCGAGAGGAGTATCGCAGTACCGTTCGACGAGGCCTGGGAAGTGATGGATGCGCGAGCCTGCTGCGAGCAGATAGCTACCCACCATCGAGTCGAGAGCCAGCGCGATGTCATCCCCGGCAATTTCATCGGGGACAACTCGCAGCAACCAATTCACGAGCGGTTTCAAGTCGTGCCCGGCAATCCGCACGTTGTTCGCTCGCAAATGCCGCAACACACGACCGACGACATCACTCACCGCGAGCGACGCCTCGCCCAGCGACGAATGTAAGTTCACAAACACCGCCGCACGCTCTGTCGTCGCAAGCGTCACCCCCAACACGTCACTGGTCAGTGGATCGAGTCCGCTAGTCTCGAGCCGTACCGCCATCTGCGAATAGCACGTCTGTTGTGCGAGCCACTCATCGACTTCATCGAGTGATCGCAATTGAGAGATGATCGGCTCGCCATCAGCAAACAACGACGGTACATCAATCGGTTGCGCAGAGAACGTGCGGATCTCGTCGATGAATCGCCGGAAACCGCACTCACGGAACAGTTCGACAAGGCGTGGCACGTCAAGTTGCCCAGCTCGCGCGGAGTTCCAGTGAAAGTCAAGTAGGAGATCGTCGCGCAGCCTCACGAGATCGCGGCTGAGCAACGCTTGGCCAGCATACGTCTTGAGATTCTCGCGGACCTTCTTCTGCGCGACGTCCTCCGCTCGCCGCAAGACTTCGTCGAGAGTCCCAAACTGCGTCAGCAAGTTGGTCGCGGTCTTAGGTCCGATCTGCGGCACTCCCGGCACATTGTCGACCGCATCCCCCACGAGCGATTGGAAGTCGACAACTTGATCCGGTCGCACGCCCCAATCGGCGAGCAGCGCGTCGGCGTCGAAATACGAGTCCTTGCGGACGTTGTACATCCGCGTGGGCGGAGTGTGCTGAGGCGGCGTCAGCAGTTGCCGCGCGTCTTTGTCGGTTGTGACGAGCACGACTTCGAGCCCTCGTTCTCGTCCCTGCTTCGCCAGAGTCGCGAGGACGTCGTCGGCTTCCCAACCCTCTTGTCCGATCGCCGGAATGCCGAACGCTTCGATGACTTGCTTCACGACGGCGATCTGCGGGCGTAACTCCTCGGGCATCTCTTCGCGATGCGCCTTGTATTCGGGATAAATGTCGTCGCGCACGCCTTTACCGGGCGAATCCATAGCGCAAACGAGATAAGTCGGCTGCTTGGCTTTCAGAATCGTGAGCAAGTCCCGCGTGAACCCGAAGACCGCGTTAGTCGGTTGACCCGCTGGACTCGTCATCGGGGGTATGGCATGAAAGACCTGAAAGACGAGTCCGAAAACATCAACCACATACAAGGAATCGCTCATGGGGTCTCACTGGGGTTGTCGAGTTTGAGGCCGATTGGCTGCGAAGTGTTTGCGTCACGACGAAACACGTTGCAGCCTAGGACGCTTTGGCTGTCGCCTATTTCAAGTGGAGTCAGCATAACAGTCACGCGTCCAATTACCGGCACAACCACCGGAACCGCAATGACAGCCCGAAACCGCATGACCGTCCAAACCGGCGCGTCATAGGAAGCTTCAATCGTCATCCCAAGCGGCACTAGCTCTCTTGTCGCGCAGACTCGCGAGAACCACCTTGACTCGCTGACCCTCACTCATAGACTTGCGACGCACGTTGCGAGACCGCCAAGAACGACTGTTTGTGCCTATTTTTCCGCTGATTCTGAAGGTTCTGCTATGGCCGCTTCGAACAAGTCAACTGGGTTGATCGTCACCACCGTGATCTTCGCGCTGATCGCGATCATCTGCGGCGCCGGTTGGTACATGACCTTCGATGAAGCTCGCCAACAACAGCGCACCTGGGCCAAGGCCAGCGAGGATCTGAAGAAAGAGCAGAACGTCACCAAGGATCTCGACACTCAAGTACAGGGTTTGAAGACGGTGATCGGCCGCAATGTGCCCCAGACCGGATCGCCCGACCAAGCGGCTGATGAAACCACGGCAATTGGTGGCGCGCTGACCGACATCGGCAAACTCAATGGCCAAGTAGGCATGGCGACCAACGTCAAAGACGCCACAGCGGCCGTCGTCAACAAGCTCACTCAACTGGAGAGCGACGTTAAAACTAAAGACGCCGCGATCGACGACACCAATAAGAAGATCAACGCCCTTGAAGGCGAATACCAAAAGCGAGTCGACGGCATGACCGCCGCTCGTGATCAAGCGGTAAAAGACAAAGAAGATGCACTCAAGAGCAAGGCCGAAGAAGTCAAAGCCAAGCAAGCTCAGATCGACAAGCTCAACAAAGACTTGAAGGCCATCCAAGCCGAGTACGACGAAGCTAAAGCCGGTTGGGATAACGAGAAAAAGAAGTTCGAAACCGAAGTCGAGCAATACAACGCGCAAATCGACAAGCTACGAGACAAGCTCAAGAACTTGACTCGCGTCAGCTTTGAAACACCAGATGGCTATGTGCGCTGGGTCGACAACACCGCTCGCACAGTCTCGCTCAACATCGGTTCGGCAGATGGCTTGCGAGTCCGCACGACGTTCTCGGTGTATCGCAAAGACAACAATGGCATGGCACGCGGGGCCGAAGACATTAAGGGGCAACTTGAAGTCACCAAGATCATCGGTTCGCACCAGTCTGAAGCACGCATCCTCGAAGACGACATCTATTCGCCAATCACCAAGGGCGACCCCGTCTACACCCCGTTGTGGAGCCCTGGCCGTGCTGAAGTCTTCGCGATCGTCGGCAACATTGACCTCGACCGCGATGGCATTTCGGATCGCGAACGCTTCCGCGACATCATCGCCAGCGCCGGAGCAACGCTCGCTCATGAAGTCCTCGAAGACGGCAAACGTTTGGTCTATCAGCGTTATCCCGAAGAGTTCATTGAATGGTCTGAAGAGACAGGGCCCAGCCTCGACTCACAAGTCAAGTACTTGATCATCGCCGACATTCCCGACCCTTCGAAGGAAGTCATTAAGGACAAAGAGGAGTCTGCGAAGTCGATCAACGGCAAGCTCAAGGCCATGCGTGATGAAGCTCGTCGCATCGGTATCGACGAAATTCGCATGTCGGACTTTTTGTCGTACATCGGCTTCATTCCCGAACGTCGTCTCTTCATCCCAGGCACCGTTGATCGGCCATTCAATCTGAAGAATGGTGCAGCGAGCGCAGGAGTCGACGAAGGTGCCGGCGACCGCACCTCAGCGGGATCAGTCTCAGGGCTCTTCACGCGTAGTAAGCGACTGAAGGCTCAATCTGGCGATAACAGCGGCTCGAAGTACGGCAACAAGTAAGCCGAGCATTCTGTCACTCGTCAACAAGACAAACAGAGCGCGGTGATGATCACATCACCGCGCTCTGTTCGTTGAGACACAGCTATCGCTTGTGGCTGTACGAGGCACAAAGCCATCAACACCGTTCCCGTCTCAATGATGCAAAGAGTCGCTGGCGCTCAATAATACGGATCGCAAGAAATACCTGCGCTCCGACGTGAGCCGAACGCGCTAGCGTCGGGCGAGAAAACCAAGACCCGCAGCCAGCGCCGGTGGCTCACATTCAGCGTGAATGTTTTCTGCGATCCGTATAAGTGTCCTGACTGTGAGAACACTATTCGATGATCACGAATTCGTTGCTGTTGAAGACCGCGCGGCTGACGTGCGCGAGGCCATGCTGCTCGATCAGCTTGACGGCGAGTTGCTCTTCACGAGCCTCTGCCGAACGTCCGTAGGCGAGCTGCCATAAGCGTTGCACTTGAGCGGCGGGCTTCTCACCGGAGTCGCGCTGCGTGCGTTCGGCGGAGTAGTTCGCCATTCGCAGGACGAAGGCGTTGTTGAGCAGACTCAGTGCTTGCAGTGGAGTTGTTGTTACCTGCCGGCGCGGGGCGGTTGCGGACGGGTCGGGACAGTCGAACGTATCGAGCAACGCGCTGCGGCCTCCGCGCGGGTTGAAGCGATAGACCGTGCGGCGAAAGAACTCGTCGCCGTCGACATCGAGCGGTTCGTAGTACGTCGTCCCGTTGTTCGGAGTGATGCTGACGTCGATGACGCTCGGGCCGCCCATCTTCAGATTCAGCTTGCCGGCGACAACGAGCGTCGCGTCTCGAATGGCTTCGGCTTCCAGTCGACGCGGCGTCATCCGCCATAAGAACCGATTGCCGGCGTCCTTCGTGAGACCGTCCGCTCGGGTCAGCGACAATTGGCGATAAGTGCTCGACGTCACCATCAAACGATGCAGCGACTTCATGCGGTAGCCGTCCGCTCGCAGTCGGTCCGCGAGCCAATCGAGCAACTGAGGATGACTCGGTCGCCCGCCGTTGAAGCCGAAGTCGTTCGGCGTTTCGACGATGCCGGTCCCAAAGTGGTAGTGCCATAACCGATTGGCGATGACGCGTGCGAAGAGTGGGTTCTCGGGATGAGTGATCCAATCCGCGAGCTTGCGGCGGCGCTCATGATCATTGGAGTTAGCACTGAGTCCAAAGTCGGCGTTCGCTCCGAGCGACGCGACTCCGCCGGGCAGTGCGACATCGGCGAGCTTGTCGACATCGCCTCGGACGAGAACGTGAGTCGGTCCCGGCTGCTTCGAGATCACTGCATAGACCTTCTGAGTCGCGGACTTCTGCAACTCGTCTTGCTGCTTTGTCAGTTCTGCGACTCGGCTCTTGAGCAGGCTGCGTTTCGTCGCGGCATCGCCCTTCAGCCATGTAACGATTTCTTCCTCTGAGACGTACTCGCTGCCGGTCCCCGCTGCGGCCGCGACGGCATCGGGAGCGAGAGCGCGGTCGTACAAAGCTGCTTGCAGGATGCGGCCTTTGAACTGCTTGTTGCCGCCGAGCGGAGCATGTCTCAACCCGAAGATGACGTTCGACTTACCCGCCTCAAACGGCTGCACTCCGACGCTCTTGTAGCTGCTGCCGTAAGGCTGACCGTTGCGATAACCGACGATCGTGCCGTCCGCCTGATAGACGATCGCAACGTGCACCGGCTTGCTCGCGGCGTCGTTGTCGTCGGGAGCTTTGAACGGCTGAGTGCGTCGAAAGAAGTTGCTGCCGGCCATCCAGCGCTTCGGCTCGTTCTCGGCATAAACGATCGCGTCGAAGAGCCCGCCTTCGAGCGTCTGCAAACTGATGATGCCGCCGCCGCGCTGCTCGGCACCGTCGACTTGCACCCATGCGGCGAGCGTCTTTTCGTTGATGGTCTTCGCGAGCATTGCGGTCTCGACATACGAGTTGCCGTCAACGACGAGTGCCCCGCCTTCGAGCTTCGCGGCGTTGATCGGCTTGCCGTGCAGCGAGCCGATGCTGTCTTTGAAGTCGCTCTCGAACTCCCATTGAGCGAACGCTTGCGGCGGCTTCGGAGCGTCGGCCTTGCCGGTCTTACGAGCTTCCAAAATCTGAGCCCGCGTTTGCTGCTCGATCTGCTGTAACTCCAATTGCAGCGTCTTCAATGTCGCCGCGAGTGCTTCGATCTTCGTCGCCGCATCCGCCGCGCGGACATCGCGGTCGCCGTGAGCCGCTCCCTGAATGGTCGCGATCATGCGGTAGTAGTCGGTCGCCGAGACCGGATCGAATTTGTGATCGTGACAACGTCCGCACTGCACCGTCAGACCGAGAAACGTTTGCCCGATCGTGCCGATGACTTCTTCAAGCTCGTCCTGCACCGCGAGCTTCTTCATCCGCTCGCTGCCGCCAACGACGGTGTTGTGAACTCCGGCGACCATAAAGCCCGACGCCGCCGCACCGCGCGGACCGGGATCGAGTGCGTCACCGGCAAGCTGCTGCTTCACGAATTGGTCATAAGGCAGATCCGCATTCAGAGCCTCAATGACCCAATCGCGGTACTGCCAGAAATTGGTCCGCTCGGCATTGCGCTCGAAGCCATTGCTCTCGCCGTACCGGACAACGTCGAGCCAATGCCGCGCCCAGCGCTCGCCGTAGCGCGTTGAGTTGAGCAAGCTCTCGACGACTGCCGCATACCGAGCGTCACTCGGATCGCGTTCAAACTCCGCGACCTCTTCGGGAGTCGGCGGCAAGCCGATCAGATCGAAGTAGACCCGTCGCAGCAGCACGCGCGGAGCAGCCGCTTGCGACGGCTTCAGACCGTTCGTTTCGAGCGTCTTCAGCACGAAGCGGTCGATGTCATTTTTGCTCCACTTCGCATCCTGCACGTCGGGGAGCGCCGGCTGCTTGACCGGCTGCAGCGACCACCAGTCGTAACCGGCGCGGCGATCGGTCGTGAACTTGAAGCGATCAATGACCGGCGAACCCCACTCGGCCCCGCTCTCGATCCACTTCTTGAAGACGGCTTTCTCAGCGTCACTCAGCGGATGCTTCGGCGGCATCTCGTCAGCGGCGATGCGCTGCCAAAACAAACTCTTGTCGAGCTGACCGGGTGCAATTGCTTTTCCACTCTCGCCGCCTTTGAACGCAGCGTCTCGCTTCGAGAGATCGAGCCCGCCCTCAGGCTTTAGCCCCGCATGACAGTCCAAACACCGTGCAGCTAACAATGGAGCAAGACGGCGATCAAAGTCGAACTGCGTCTCGTCGCTGGTCAAGGCCCATCGACTGCCAACAAGCAACACCAGCAGACCGCACAGCGAACGAAACCAATCGGTCATGAGTGAGTCCTTCCAAGTCGTGAGCCGACGATAGTCGTCATTGAAGTGGTACTGTGCGACATCTCCACCCGACGGGCCAGCACTCGTCCGATTAGTCTCATGATCAAGCGACATCAGTCCGTAAGGTTCGCTCACCAAAGCTCCACTGCCAACTCTGCGATCCTATTCACTCAGATGCGTATACGGCAGCAGTGTCTTCAGTCGCACGTCGAGCACCGGCCCACCGATGGTAAAGTGATAGAGACTCTGCCACTCGTGATCCGCGATGCCGAACAGTTGATGCACCGCATCGTCGAAGAAGCAGCCGATCCCCGTGCCGCGAACTCCAGCGGCTTCGGCTTCGAGATACAGCACTTGCCCGATCAAACCGGTCTCCCAAAACAAACGCGGGTAATAAGCCGGACCGTGCTCGCTCAATGCGACATCGAACTCGGCTAACATACCAACCGCGAAGCTGCCGTCGGCTGCGATGTCTTGATGACACGAAATTGTCCGCGCAGCCGAGCGTGCATCGGCGGCTCGCAACAAGAACAAGTTCAAGCCATGCGGGCAGCCCTCAGGGCGCGACCAATCAAAGTCCGAATGAAACGCGCGCCGCAAGCTCGCCTCATGCGCCGGACTGCGGAGCAGCACATAGAGCCCGGCTTCGAGATCACGGACTCGATGCACGAACAACGCGAGCGACACGCGCGGCGCGTGAGGCCAAACATGAAACGGGAAGCTCATCGTGCTCGGCATCGTCCGTTGCAGGAGGCGAAAGAAGTCATCACGTCCGAGCATTGTCTCGCCGTCCATATCCACCGCGCTGCGACGCTGCCGAATGATTTGCTCGGCAGCGAGACCTCGATCCGGTAACAGCGACACGTTCTCGAACTCCGTCACCTGTACTGGTCGCCGTACAAGTCGTTCCATGTCATACGCCGCGTAAATCGCCGCCGCGACTTCGTTAATAAGCGGCCACTCGTGATGCTCGTCGCTGAGCACGTTCGGCTGCCCGTGCCAATCACGCTGAGCGAGTGCGTCCGCCAGCCCCTCCGGAAAGGTGAACGTGATCGGCTCGCGACGGTCACTCGGCGGAAAGAGCGCCAACACGCAGTCCGCATGTTCGGCTTCGGGTCCGGTTTGTCGATCCACCCCCAGCAAGCAACTCAAATCCCCGACAGAGACCTCGGGAATCACGCGGGCTTCCCAACCCAATAATCGAGCAGCAAACGAGATCGCGCCGATCGCATGCCCCACATCGTGATTGCAGTAGCGAAAGGCGCGCTCTCCGTACTTCCAAGCCTCACGCCAGTAAATTGATGTTAGTGCAACGAGCACGCTGTCCGGCGGAAGTTGAGCAGCGAGCGCCTGCCACTCGTCGCACGTCAACTCGCACCGCCGTTCCAGTTCATGCCGCCACGGTGAGTAATGAAACACACCGGGCGACTCCGTCAGTGCCGACACCGCGCCGCAGATCAAATACCCTTCAGTCGGATGCAACGCGCCACTCGAAGGATTGATCCGCAACGACCACGAGTTTGACGGCGAAGCTTGCTTCCATGCCGACAGCGCCAAGCAATGCTGAAACAAGCGACTGATCGAACTGCGATCGAGCGGCGCTATCGCCAGCAAGTCAGCACCAAAGAGCGCGTCGTAAGTCGGGACACTCCGCAGTTCAGATCGCTCAAGCGGCAGTTGCTCACAGCCTGCGAAGCGCCGAAATGGATCGGGTTGATGAGCCCAGTCTAAAAACCCAAGCGACCGCGCATACCTGTGGAGGTGATGCTTCGTACGATCGTGATAAACGCGAACCAGCGGCACGGCGTCAGCAGCAGATGAATTCATGCAGCAACGTTTTCCTAGAGACCTGTCCGAGAACCACGATCAGCGAATCAGTCTGGCCTACAGCAATTCGCTGATCGCATCGTGATCTTCGAGCACCTTATTGGGGCGTCCATTGTGGTCGATGATTTGCAACGTCGGGTCGATGCCCAAGCAGTGATAGATCGTCGAATGGATGTGAGTCGGGAGGACCGGGCGCGTGTGAGGCCGCTCACCTTTGGCATCCGTCGAGCCGACGATTTGTCCGCCCTTCACGCCGCCGCCACCGAGCAAACAGAACATGGCATTGCCCCAGTGATCTCGGCCCGGTTGGCCCATGCTCAGCGGAGCACCGCCATTGCCGCCGTCATTCATGCGCGGCGTGCGACTGAACTCGCCACACAGAATCACGAGCGTCGAATCCAGCAGGCCGCGCTGATCGAGATCGCTAAACAACGCCGAGACCGCGCTGTCGACCATCGGCAGGTAGCGCTCCATTCCGGGCTTCAGATCCCAATGGTGATCCCAACCGCCAAAGTGGACCGTCACGAAAGTGGACCCAGCTTCGACGAGTCGCCGCGCCAAGAGCGTGCTCTGCCCCCAACTATGTCGCCCGTAGGCATCGCGAGTTCGCGGATCTTCGAGATTGATGTCGAACGCGCGGCGAGCTTGCGCTCCCGTCACAAAATTGAAGGCTTCTTGATCAAAGCGGTCCATTGCCTGAAACACTCCGCCGCGATCGGCATCGCGTCGGATCTTGTCGAAGTGCTGCAACAGCGAGCGGCGGTCTTCGAGCCGGTTGACCGTCAAGCCTTGAGCCAGGTTGAGGTTCTGAACTTGAAAGTTCGTCGCGTTCGGATCGCCATGAGTCTCGAAGGGGTCGTATTCAACGCCCAGGAAGTTGGCTCCAAAGTAACCCGGTCGCAGACCAATGCTCATCGCGTAGGGAATGCCGACATAGGCGGGCATGCCGGGCACGCGGGCACCTCGTTCGCGAGCGATGACGGACCCCAGTGACGGGAAGCGGCCCGCAGTCAGAGCGCCGCTTACGTTCATGTCTTTGGTGGTCAGCATCCGATGCCCGCCCGCGAAATGGTCGCCGGTGTCGTGATGCAGCGAACGGACGATCGAAAACTTGTCGGCGATCTGCGCTTGCTTCGGAAACAGTTCGCCAATTTCGAAGCCGGGCACGTTGGTCGGGATCGGATTCCAGAAGCCTCGGTATTCGACCGGTGCTTTCGGCTTCAAATCGTAGAGGTCCAAATGCGATGGTCCTCCATCCAGCCAGAGCAGAATCGCCGAGGTATTTTTGACCGCGCGACCGGCTTGAGCCGCTTGAGCCTTCTGGCGGAACATGCCCGAAAGGCCCATCGTCGCGAGCCCTGCCGCTCCCAGTTGCACAAAGCTGCGGCGGTTCATCCCATCGCAATAACGCGGAGAAAGTCCGGCATCGACTCGGAACATGATGACCTCAATTCAGGCGGGCATGTGTCAGGAGGAGGGACGAGCAGAGAGCCAAGCAAAGCGGAATCGACATGCCAGACGACATCGAAACAAAGTTCAGGGAGAACTCCGGTCACTCGCTCGAAAGCTCGACTCAACGGTGAGGACGTTGGTGGGGAGAAGACAAATCAAATTCTGGCTCTCTGATATGTCGGCAGCAAGGGCGAGTGTGCGATCAAATAAAGTCGCGGAGCTCATGAGCAGCGTGAAATTTGTCTCAACGTCAACAATCGCTAATCGCTTCGCGTACGACGGCAAACCATTGTCGACGCCTTGATTCGTCGTGTTGCAGAAACGGGTCTGTCCCTGATTTTGATAATTTGTCTAAAGTCTCGCGCAAGTTCGGACGGAGCGGAGCGGGGACTCGCGACGCGCGGGAAGTTCGAGCCTTTTTGACTCATCGGGAGCACACGGACGTGGCCTCAGCCGACGATCTTCTTGGTGATGACGATATTCAAAAGCTGCTGGCGGAAGCGAAAGGCAACCTCAGCGGTCCGAAGTCGCCGGAGCCACCTAAACCGACCGTGTCACCAGGTGCTGGTAGCGGTGAGAACTTGCTGGATGCCGGTGAACTGGAAGCACTCTTGTCTGGCACTGCGGCCCCAGCCGCTCCTGCGCCCCCACCGAAGCCAGCCGCAGCGACGATGGCCTCACCTCCGAAACCGGCAGCAAAGTCATCCGGAGGCGGGACTGCGAAACGCGCCGCGCAACTGCTCGATCAGGTGGAACGGGGCATTGACGCGGCCCTGCGCGAGGATCGACGCGGACGTCGCAACGTCGCGAGTGAAGTCGATGGTGCACAGCCCTTCGAGTTTTCGGAGTTCTCAAGTGGAGATTCCGAGACACCTCGTCACTACTCGCTGGGGAAATTGGACGACGTCGAACTCGACCTCCACATCGAACTCGGCCGCGCGGAATTGATGATCGATGAAGTCTTGTCACTGCGTGATGGCGCCGTTGTGCAACTCGACAAAATGGCTGGCGACCCTGTGGACATTGTTGTCAACGGCAGGTTGATCGCACGTGGTGAGGTTCTCGTGCTGAATGACAATTTCTGCGTTCGTGTCGCGGAGATTGTGACACCGGACTTCTGAGTACGGACTCCCTATTTGTGACTCAACATCCTCTGACACTTCGAAAGTTCCATCATGCGGTTGCTGCTCGTTCTGTTGTGCTCACTGGCGACTGCGACGTCGATCGCTGATGAGCCACACATGCGCGCAGGAGGCCGATCGCAACGTCATCCCACAGTCGACACCTCGTCGCACAGCGAATTCCCTGAGTTCGAATTTCCCGCACCGCAACTCGATGTTCGATCAGAACTCACTCAGGCATCGTCAATCACGAAGCGGCAACCCATCCCGCTCGCTCGCGAACCTCAGAGTAATGGCGTCGACAAAGATCTCCGGAGTCAACCACACGGAGTCGGTCTAACGACGTTGCTTACTGCCTTATCGGTGGTCGTCTTCATGCTGTTGGGAATGGCGAAGCTGTTCTCCAAACGCAATCCATTCGCAGCTCCAGGCATCCCCCGCGAAGCCGTCGACGTTCTCGGTCGTCGAACAGTGGACCCACGAAGTTCGATCTATGTGGTGCGTGTAGGAGCGAAAGTACTGCTGCTGGGCTCCTCGACCAATGGACTGACGACACTCTCCGAGATCACTGATCCCATCGAAGTCGCCACCATTTCGAGTTTATGTCGTGGTGCTGAATCTGACCGAACGACATTTGTGGATTGGTACGACTCGTTACTCGGTCGTAAGCCGCGCAGCTTCAGCGAGCGTTTGGGAGCAAGTCATTCCTCTGAAGTTGTTGCCAACGAACTCCCCCTTTCAAACATGGCCGCAAGGTCGGTTCGGGAGGGGCAACATGTTGGCTAAAGGTGCACTCAGGATTCAGGCTCGCAGACCACTTTCATGGGCTTCCATCTTGGTGGCGCTGGTCGCGCTGCTCTGCTGCGGATCACGCGAAGTGTTCGCACAAGCGGTACGCGCCAATAACGGGCCACCAGTCGCTCCGGCATTTGAACCGCCACAAGGCGACAAACGTGATGGCGAGCAACACGCCGTCCCAGTCCTGATGCCCGGTGGTATCGATGTCGAACAGATGCTGTCGCCAGCCGGGCTCACCCCTACGCTGAAGATGATGGTGCTGCTCACATTGCTGAGCATCGTGCCGTCGATCCTGGTCATGACGACTTGCTTTGTGCGGTTCATCATCGTGTTCGGATTGCTGCGACAAGCGCTTGGCACACAACAACTCCCGCCCAATCAAGTGGTCTCGGCGCTGTCGTTGTTCTTGACGCTATTTGTCATGACGCCGGTTTGGAAAGAGGCGTATCACGAAGGCATCGCACCCTATGTCAACGAGCAACCCATTGCCGGAGTCGCACAGGGACAAGACCCGCTTCCAAAAGTCTTCGAGAATACATTCCGCCCCATGCAGAGGTTCATGAGCGAACAAATTCACAAAGCAGGTGGCGACAGCATCGTGCAAACACTCGTGGAGTTTCGGCGCCCCGATCCGCAGACGCCGGAAGGCCGCCGTTATCGTCCACCAGAGACATATGACGAGGTCGAGCCAGCCATCATCGTCACCGCATTCATGCTCAGCGAACTCAAGACATCGTTCATCATCGGATTCCAGATCTTCTTGCCCTTTTTGGTCATCGACATGGTGGTGTCCATCGTGCTCACGAGCATGGGCATGATGATGTTGCCGCCGACCTTGATCTCATTGCCCTTTAAGTTGCTGCTGTTCGTCCTGATTGATGGCTGGGCGTTGACGGTGACCATGTTGCTGAGAAGCGTGGATGCGTCGTTTGGTTGACGGTGTCAGGCTCGATAACGCCCCCGATGACCGTCTGAACTGCAGCCAGAATTGTTTCTTCGAGTAGCTGAATCATGTCGCTGACCGATGTTACTGAACTCACACGCGCCGCAGTCGTGCTGACGATCATGATCTCCGCTCCTGTTGTGGGAGTGGCGGTCGCCGTGGGCTTGTTCATCAGTGTTCTACAAGCAGTCACACAGATTCAGGATCAGACGGTCAACACCGTTCCTAAAATCGTGTTGATGTTGCTGACACTCTTGTTAATCGCACCGTGGGCCTTGACGCAGTTGGTGCAGTACTCGACCGACGTGTTTGAGAAGATCCCCCACAGCATGTGACCCACTTTGCTCTTCACTGATCTCACTCGCGGCTCCTTCATTCATGGACGACTTCTTTAACCTTCCGGCGTTCGGTCAGTGGATCCAATTCGGGTCGCGTCAGTTTCAAGAGTGGTTAGCGAGCCATTTTTATGGACTCATACTGGTCCTGATTCGTTTCAGCGGTCTCATGACAACCGGCCCGATCTTCGGCCAATCACAGGTTCCGTTTCGCGCTCGCTTCGTCCTGATTCTCGCGCTCACGACCGTCATCGCACCGCTCACGGTCAACGGCAGTGTCAGGCAGTTTGTTCGCTTCGATCGCGACGGCGATGGATACCTGACGCAGAGCGAGACACCGGCTCACTTGCAGGCGCGCTGGCAGCGACTCGCAGCACGTCGTGCCGATATCGAATCAGGCCGAGTACCGATCAACGCGTTTCAGCAACGAGCCGCAACACCACGCGAGTTCTCGCAATTGCTCATCGTCGTCGCGTCCGAGTTTGTGCTTGGCATGACACTCGGTCTGGGAGCGATGATCGTGCTCTCGGGACTGCAAGCCGCCGGCCAACTCGTGGATCAACAACTCGGCCTCGAGTTCGCATCGGTCGTCAATCCCGAACTCGGCGGGCAAGCGTCACTGTCGAGCAACACGTTCTTCATGATTGGTGGATTAGGAGTCTTGCTACTCGAACCAATCGGCGGGCACATGCAGTTGCTGCTGACAGTGATTGAATCATTTGACGCACTGCCGGTCGGACATGTGACGTTGCCGGAAACATTGCCAATGCTCTTCAGCGAGTTGGTCCACAAGTCGCTGCTGTTCGGAGTGCAAGTTGCCGCACCGGTGTTGGCGGCAATGAGTTTGGTATCAGTTTGTATGGGATATCTCGGTCATAGCGTGCCGCAGTTCAATCAGTTGGTGGTCGGCTTTCCGGTACGAGCGGCTGTCGGCTTGATGGTGCTCGCGGTGACATTGTCCGGCCTGCCTCGCGCACTGATTGATGCCGTGCCCGATGCAATCTGGGCGGTACAAGCGGCGGTGTCGGTGTGACCAGAAAAAGGCATCAACCATGTCTGTGAAGTGATTGATCGCTTCACTGCCACCAAAACGGCTCTCTCAAAAGCGTACTCACGCCCCAAAGGTGTCTCGCATGGCGAGCGATGAATTCGGCGAAAAGTCCGAACTGCCAACAGAGCACCGTCGCCAAGAAGAACGACGGCGCGGCAACGTCGCGCGCAGTGGTGAACTCACCATCGCCGTACATCTCTTGGCAACCGCTTGTGTGCTGTATGCACTGGGAACAGGGCTCGTCGAAGCACTCGGACAATTAGTCGCCAACAGCATCACCACGGCTGCCGAGCGTGATGTCAGCCCCAGTCACTTCATCGCACAATTTCGTCATCTTGCGGAGTGGTCAGGTTCGCACGTCCTACCTTGGCTGGCAGCCATGGTCGCAGCGGGACTAGGAGTGAACCTCGCTCAGGTCGGATTCTTGCTGACGACTGAAAAGCTCGGATTGAATTTCGAGCATCTCAATCCAGTCAGTGGCATGCAGCGATTGTTTTCCATGCGAAGCGTCGTGACGGCACTCTTGAGTCTGGCAAAGTTAGGCGTGCTGCTCAGCGTGGCTGCGTGGTTCATCAGCACTCGACTGCCGTTGTTCCTAGCGCTGGCCACCGAACCAGCCGGCGCGGCCTTTCGAGTGATCGGCACAACGGCTGTGGAACTCAGTCTCTGGCTGGCAAGTGTGCTCATTATTCTGGGCGCTGCGGACTACGGCTTTCAGAAGTGGAAGTACGAGCGCGAATTGATGATGACCAAGCAAGAAATCAAGCAAGAGGTCAAAGATCAGGAAGGCGATCCGCTCATTCGCCGCCGCCGCAAGGATGCACATCAGAAGTTGATTCAGTCGCGCAATATCCGAAAAGTGTCCGAGGCAGATTTCTTGCTCGTGAACCCGACGCACTACTCGTTGGCTTTCAAGTACGCGCCACCGCGATACCCCGTGCCGACATTGCTCGTAAAGGGCGTTGATGACATCGCCTTACGGATGCGCGAAGTCGCGAAAGAAAACGATGTCCCCATCATCGAACGCCCGGAACTCGCGCGGAAGTTGTATGCACAGTTGGAACCTGGGCAGGGCATTCCTACGGATCTCTATGACGTCTTCATCGAGATTTTGAAGTACGTCTATTCGATCACTGGGCGAACGATTGATGTGCCCGGCGCGCGGCGTTGAGAGGGTTCGCGCAAACGCGCAATCTGTGGTCGGCCTACGATGCCGTTTGTGACCAGACGTATCCGCCCACACCGACTTTCGTAAGGCTCAAGGCGCCTGGCCCATGCGGCTGCGCAGAGATTTCGAGGAATGCCGGTTAGCAGCCTGTTGGGAAATACTTTGGAGCGCAATTTGATCGTGCTCGAAACGTCATGAATCCAGGCACGTTGAAAACGTGCCCCACGAAATTCAATCAGCGATTAAGCCGGTGACTCAAAACGGGGTGCCGCTTGCTGAGCCACCGCCGCCCATGTCCGGAGAAGTTTGATGTTCTGGCGACTGTTTCTGCTGCTGACTCTCACCCCGCTGCTCGAACTGTGGGTGCTAACCGAAATCGGCATTCGCATTGGTGTGCTGCCAACGTTTCTGCTGGTCATCGCCACGGGTGCTGTCGGAGCGGCACTCGCGCGCTGGCAAGGACTTGAAACGCTGCGCGAGATCCAACGCCAAACCCGTCAAGGACAGATGCCGGCCGGAAAACTGCTCGATGGCCTCATGATCCTAATCGCGGGAATTCTGCTACTGACTCCCGGCATTGTGACGGACCTGATGGGGCTCGCGTTATTGATCCCACCGACTCGACGACTGGTGCTGATCTATGTGGGCTCGGTGATCAAGGCCAAGATGGTCGTCCACGTTCAAACCTTCGGACAGGGTTTCACAGCAACTGCCACGACTCGTACCGAGACCCCTGAAGTGCCTCCAGATGTGATCGATGCGGAATTCGAACGCCGGTCGATTGAATGAGCCTCGTCCAGGACATCCGATGAGGAACTTCGATTGACAGTGTCACGGCTCACTCGCCAAGAGTCCCCACGCAACACCGCGTTGCAACACACCAATCACACTCGGAGGTAAGGGGCGGTTCATGAGTAGCGTGCGAGTCTTAGTCGGTACCAAGAAAGGCGCGTTCGTCATCACTTCGGATGCGCAGCGCGAGAAGTGGGAGATCTCTGGACCACACTTTGGTGGCTGGGAGGTCTACCACGTGAAAGGCTCGCCGGTTGACCCCAACCGCATCTATGCGTCGCAATCCAGCGGGTGGTTTGGACAAGTCATGCAGCGGTCCAATGATGGTGGCAAAACTTGGGAGACCGTCGATAACAAGTTCACTTACGAAGGCACTCCAGGACAGCACATTTGGTACGACGGCACGCCACATCCCTGGGAGTTCAAACGCGTTTGGCATGTCGAGCCTTCACTGACGGATCCCGACACGGTGTATGCGGGCGTTGAAGACGCGGCACTCTTTAAGACGACGGATGGTGGCCAAAGCTGGCACGAACTCGCGGCGCTCCGCACGCATCCCTCGGGGCCTGGTTGGGCTCCGGGAGCAGGTGGCCTGGCCGTGCATACGATCATTCTCGACCCCACTGATCCGCAGCGAATCTACATCGCGATCTCGTCAGCCGGTGCCTTCCGATCGGACGATGGTGGCCAGTCTTGGAAGCCGATCAATCGCGGCTTGAAGTCGAAGTATCAGCCCGACCCCAACGCCGAGTTTGGTTTCTGTGTGCATCGCATCGCAATGCCGCGCACGCGTCCCGGTACGCTCTTTATGCAACTGCATTGGAACGTAATGCGTACTGACAACGCCGGTGACGAGTGGACCAACATCAGCGGCAATTTGCCCACCGATTTCGGATTCCCGATCGAAGTACATCCACATCATCCCGAGACTGTCTATGTCGTACCGATCTTAAGCGACTCCGAGCACTATCCGCCTGAGGGCAAGTTGCGCGTCTTCCGTAGCAAGACAGGCGGCAACGATTGGGAACCTCTGACGGCCGGGCTGCCTCAGAGCAATTGCTTCGTCAACGTGCTGCGCGACGCGATGTCGACCGACACGCTCGATGAAGCCGGCGTGTACTTCGGCACGACCGGCGGTCAGGTCTATGCCTCGCGCGATGGCGGCGACCACTGGATGGCGATTGCCGAAAACTTGCCGCCCGTATTCTCGGTTGAGGTGCAGACGTTGCCATGAGCACGACGCGTATCCGAGTGATCTTGCCGTTCCATTTGCAGACGTTGGCCAAGTCCAAAAGCGAAGTTGCTATCGATGTCGAGGGCACCGTGACTCAGCGGTCGCTGCTGGATGCTTTGGAAGCTCGCTTTCCGGTCTTGTCGGGCACGATCCGCGATCATCAAACGCAGCAGCGGCGGCCGCTGCTGCGTTACTTCGCCTGCGAGCGAGACTTGAGCTTCGAGTCGCCCGACGTGGCACTACCAACGGCGGTGCTCAATGGCACCGAGCCGTTCCTCATTGTCGGCTCGATCGCCGGTGGATGAGGCAATCGAACGTCAGCGTTTCATGGCGCCGAAGGCGGCATAGCACGAATGCTTGTGCAACAACTCGACGTCGCTGAACCCAACACTCTGCAGCAGCTCCAGTTGAAACGGCACTGAACGCGGCGTGTCCTCGGCGATGATCCGCGCGAAGAGTTCCTCGCGATACGCCTCGCCGCCAACCGAGGCCAGGTACTCTCCGTAACGCCGCCAATGAAGGGCCTGCAGTTCAGGCACCGAGCTTTCAACGATGTCGAAGATCCACAGCGAGCCATTGGGTTTGAGAGCATCAAACAACCGCCGAAAGACGGCCTGCCATTCAACAGTTGCTCGTAGATGATGCAACACGGCCGAGGCCGTGATGAGATCGAACTGAGCGTGCCCCAGTTCAATCTCACGGATGTCCGATTGGATGACGTTCAAACGCCCGGTGACCTGCGGCTGCACGCGTTCACGAGCCCGCTGCAACATGTTGGGGCTCAGATCGAGCAACGTCACATTCAACTGCGGAAACCGTTCGAGCATCTTGAGGGTGTAGTTTCCACCACCACAGCCAACGTCGAGGAAGTCTTGAGCGTGCGGAGTGGTGACGGCGGCAGCTTCGGCAATCAGAGCCATCGTGAGTGGTGCGTCGATTGTCGCAAGTTGCCCGGTTTCGAGGTTCGTGTAGACCTCGGTCTCATGATCAAACCGTTGCCGGATCTCGTCGACTGTCGATTTCTGAATGGTCATGAGAGGTTCTTCTTAACTGGAGTGGAAATCATCATCAGATGTCGTGTCAGACATCTTCACAAACTCCATTTCCGAACCCACCACGTCAATAGAGGGAATCGTCTCGGTGTCAAAACTCAAGGCGTGTGGCGTGTCATAGCCCTCTTGTGCATTGAGTCGTGCGGACCGAGTTCGTGATTTCAGAAAAAACCATTCCATGATGTGAGGCCGGTACTCGGCCAAGATCGTGAACCGCGTCGCTAGATCCAAATCGAGCAACTCAGGAAAGCGGTAGGTCTTCACTTTCTGAATGTCATCCAGGCTCGTCATCACGCGCAAGTCGTGCGAGGACTCAAACAACTCGGCAAGTCGCGTCGAAATCGTGATGTCGAAAAGATCGTGCGTCTCGATCAGCAAATCCCAGTCAGCGAACAATGACACCGTGGATTCGGTGAAGAGGTACTTTTCGTGACCTTCACAGTCACAGACCACCAGACCACGACGGCGAATTGGAATCGCGGCAATGTCCGGTCCCGAGAACCTCTCGCGAATCACCACACGGTTTACGACGTTGTTGAAGTTCGCCATTTCGGCACAGAGTTGGCGGGCATAGGGATCAGCGTCGTAGGCATAGACCGTTGCTTCGGGCCGCCGCAGCGCGAGCCCAATCGCATAAAAGCCTTCCGCACAGCCAATATCGACGATCTCGCTGTAATCGGTGCTACAGATCTCGCCGATCCACTCGTGAATCTCGGCTTCATACGAGCCCAGAATCTTGGGAAAGATGGCGCTGCCAACCGAAGCGAGTTGCGGATATCGCAACCCCGCAAAGGGGCCTTGCCGGACACGGCCGTCTGCGAACAACTGACAAACATCGTCGTAGGACAACGCTTTGAGCGTCTTCATGGAAGTGACCCGGAAGTCTAACGAACGCGACTGTGTTGTGATTCTGAGATGGGCCGATCCCGCTTGCACGCCGCCGCACTGTGTTAGGCTTCGAGCGCCAGCCAGATCGTCGCCATGTTCGACGATTGTTCGAACAGATTGAGCGCTGGCCTCTCCTCATCGCATCGCATAAAGCACGATCATGTCCAACTTTGATTCTCGTTGCCGACCATTGATCGCTCTCACTATGGGAGACGCTGCGGGTATTGGACCGGAAGTCTTATTGAAAGCCGTCCATGACTCCGAAGTGCTCGCACTGTGCCGACCGCTGCTGGTGGGACATCCTGAGGTTCTGCGAAGAACACTCAAAGTCATCGGTAGCACGCGGGCATTAACAGAGATCCAAAGCCCGCAACAGGTCCATGCCGTCAGAGATGAGGAACTCGCTTGTTGGTGTCCGTGTCAAAACGACGTCGTCGACGTACCACTGGGAACTAACGACGCGCGATCCGGACAAGCGGCCTATGACTGCCTGGTGGCGGCGGCGCAAGCGGCCTTGCGACACGAAGTGGACGCCATCACGACCGCGCCGCTCAGCAAGGCGGCACTCCGCATGGCCGGACGGCATTACCCCGGCCATACCGAGATCCTCGCTGAAGAATGTGGAGTCACGGACTTCGGCATGATGCTCTATTTGCCGCGCGGCGAGATCGTGCAAGCGGCCTGCGGCCTGGGCGTCGTCCATACAACGTTGCACACGTCGATTCGCAGTGTGCCAGATCTGCTGACCACAGACGGCATCGCTGAAAAGATCCGTTTGATGCACGACTTCATGCACCGCGTTGGTTGCACCGAGCCGCGCGTCGCCGTGTGCGCGCTCAATCCTCACGCGGGCGAAGGCGGACTATTTGGCGATGAAGAAGCACGCCTCATTGGCCCCGCCGTCGATCGCTGTCGTGCCGAGGGGATACAAGCCTGCGGTCCGTTTCCGACCGACACGTTGATGCGCCGCGCGGTCTCGGGCGAGTTCGATGGCGTCGTCGCGATGTATCACGATCAAGGACACATCGCCTTGAAACTGATCGCTTTCGACCGTGCGGTGAACGTCACGCTCGGTTTGCCAATCGTGCGGACAAGCCCCAGTCACGGGACCGCGTTTGACATCGCCGGCCACAACAAAGCCTCGGCTGACGGCATGCGCGAGGCGATTCGAGTCGCCGCGTTGCTCTGTCGATCGACCAACACCAGTCCGCGTTGAATCACCTCGACCAGCGACCCACACTCCAGCACGACCAACATTCTGATTCCTCATTAAAGGGATTCGCCATGCCCGCCGATCCATTGCAAGCGCATGTTGTTAAAGACTTCAAACACGGCAGCCCGCTCGTCTCTTGCCGCTTCGATCCGCTCGGCAAATACGTCTTCGCCGGAGCCCAAGACAACAAGGTCATCCGTTGGAATTTGGGGGATGGCAAGGCAACGGAATTCTTCGCTCATGACAGTTGGGTCCGCGGGCTCGCCTTTGCCAAGACGAAGGACGGTGACAAAGACATTTTGCAGGTCATCACGGGCGGTTACGACGGACGCGTCATCGTTTGGAATGCTGACGCCGAGAAGCCCGAACCTCTCCGCAAAATCGATGCGCATGCCGGTTGGGTGCGTGCTCTGGCGGTGCTGCCCGATCAAGCGCATGTGGTGTCGTGTGGTAACGACAACAAAGTGAAGCTGTGGCGCATCGCGGACGGAGCATTGGTGCGCGAGTACGTCGGCCACGAGTCGCACGTCTACAACGTCACATTGCATCCCGATGGCAAGCAACTGGTTTCAGGTGATCTGAAGGCGAATCTCATTCATTGGGATCTCGATAGCGGCAAGCAACTGCGAACCTTCAAAGCCGCGTCGCTGCACAAATACGACGAAGGTTTCTGGGCAGACATCGGCGGTTATCGTGAGTTGGCTTTTAGCCCCGATGGAAAGTCGCTGGCCGGTTGTGGCATCACCAACGTGAGCAACGCCTTTGCGGGCATTGGCAACGCAGCCGTGGCAGAGTTCAATTGGGCCGAAGGTAAGGAAGTCGTCGTGCATCTGGCGAAGGCTCCGGTGCAAGGCAATGGCTGGGGCCTGGTCTGGCATCCTCAAAACGTCTTGGTGGGTTTGTCCGGAGGCGGAGGGGGCGGCTGGCTGTATTTCTTCAAGCCTGGTGAGAAGAACGAGTTCCATCTCTTCAAACTGCCGGGCCATGCGCGTGACCTGGCCATGAGTCCTGACACCATGCTGCTCGCCACTGCCGGAGCCAACGGGCAGTTGGTACTGACCAAGCTGGGTCCAAAGGGCTAACGCGTCTGCAAACGAAGAGTTCGAGTCACCCTGGCTGGTATCAATTCAGAGTTATTCGTCCCGAGCGTTTCATCGTTGGGTCGTTCATCCGAGGAACCACGTTCATGCAACGATTTAATCTCTTGGGTCGAGTGTCCGTGGTTTCCGGAGCGGCTCAAGGTATGGGGCAAGCCACGGCGATTGCTGTCGCTGAAGCAGGCTCGGATGTGATGCTCGTCGATCGCAATCTCGCTGGTGTCGAAGCAACGGCGGCGACCATCCGAGGTCTCGGTCGCAAGGCGGCGTGCGCGGACGCCAACGTCTCCGATCCGACCGCGATCGCCGCGTTGTTTCGTCGCGTCGATGCCGAGTTCGGGCGCGTCGATTTCTTGGGGAACATCGCGGGTGATGGACATCTCGCGAAGCCCGAAGACCTGACGATCGAGGACCTACAGCGCGTGTTGCAGAACCTCGTTGTCGGCCGCTTCGCCATGTGTCAAGAAGCTGGCCGACGCATGCTCGCCCAAGGCTGCGGCTCGATCATGAATATTGGCTCGCTGGCGAGCACGACGGCGCTGGGGCGAGGCCACATCGCCTACAGCATGGCGATGGGGGCTGTGGTGCAGATGACGCGAGAATTGAGCACCGAATGGAGTCATCGCGGTGTGCGTGTGAATTGTGTGACTCCCGCGCAAGTCCTTAACCCAAGCCTAGCCGCACGGATGCAAGATGACCCGACGCTGGAAGGCCGATTTCTGAAAGGCATTCCAGCCGGGAGATTGGGGCAGCCCAGCGACATCATGGGACTCGCTGTGCTGCTGGCTTCAGATGCCTCTGAGTGGATCACCGGTGCCATCATTCCGATGGACGGCGGGAACCTCGCGATGAACGCCGGAGGCACACCCGGTCACGCTCAACACATCGTGCAAACGTTTCGAGCTGAAGTTCCCAAGTAAGTCGAATCGCAGAAAACAGTCACGCTGAATGTGAGTCGCCAGCGCTAGCCGCGGGCCTTGGTTTTCTCGCCCGACGCTAGCGCATTCGGCTCACATCGGGACGCAGGGATTTCTTGCGATTCGTATAGGTCGCACGCATCAGACGTTCGTTGATGAGCCAGCGACAACTCTACCTTGGCACAATCACTGAACAGCCCCTGCCCTTACTTCAGAGGAATCCCGGTCAGGTCATGCGCCTTCTGCTTGATACCTCGCAGGTCGAGTTTGCCGGTGCCGAGCAGTGGGATGGAATCGACTTCGAAAAAGCTATCGGCTCCTGGAATCCACAAGTTGGGCAGACCAGCGGCGCTGAGATCCTTTTGGATCGCGTCGATGGCCTTCGTGGTCTTCTTATGAAGCACGATGATCCGTTCGCCTTTGCTCTCGTCGGGGACTGCAGTGACGGCGACTCGGATCTCCGGCTCATCACTGCTGTTGTCGTCCATACTACGAACCAACTCTTCTTCGATACGGATATGCGGCACCATCTCGCCACCAATCTTCGAAAAGCGACTGAGACGCCCCGTGATCGTGATGAAGCCATCGTCGTCGATCACCGCAATGTCACCGGTGTTGTACCAGCCGTCTTGAATGGACTCGGCGGTTTTCTCGGGACGGTTCAAGTAGCCCAACATCACGTTTGGACCTTTGAACTTCAGCAAGCCGGGCTTATTCGTCCCTAGTTCCTCGCCGGTGTCCGGATCGACGACCTTGGCCGCGACGTTGGGAACTGGACGACCAACCGTGCCAAGCTTCGTTCCGGTTTGACCAGTGCCGGCCGCGTTGTTGCGATGATCGGGCACATTCGCCGCCGCCAACGGTGAGAGTTCGGTTGTTCCAAAACCTTCCGTTGGCCAGATGCCAAATGTCTGATGAAACTCTTCGGCCAGAGACATCGGCAGTTTCTCGGCACCGACGATCGCCAAGTCCATGTGCGCCATTTGCTCTTTGGTGCAACGCTTGAGGTACGACTTCAGGAACGTCGGCGTCGCGGCGATGATCGAGACTTTGTGCTGACCACACAGCGCACCGACCGTACGCGAATCGAGCGGGTTGAAGTGATAGACCCCCTTGGGCGGCAACGTCAGCGGCAGCCACATCATCAACGAGTAACCAAAGCTATGGAAGAACGGCAGCACGCCCAGCAATACGTCTTGCTCGGAAATCTGAAAGAGTTGATCTGCCGAGTGGATGTTCGAGCCGACGTTGCGATGCGAGAGCATCACGCCCTTGGGTTCGCCCGTTGAACCCGACGTAAAGATGATCGTCATCGGCGCATGCGGGTCGATGCGGTGCAATCCGAGTCGTCGTTCGAGAATCGCAATCGGCTCCACAAACGCCGAGAAGCCCGCGAGCGCTCGATCCTTGGAAGTCACGCGTTCCTTGACGTCCTCTAAGAAAATCCATTCGGCGTCGATCTTCATCGGCTTCTTTTCGAGAAACTTCTTGCTCGTGAGCACATGCGTGATGCCCGCTTCTCGCACGCAAAAATTCACCACGTCGTCGGACAACGTGTAATTCAAATTCACCGATGTCTTACCAAGCAGGCTCACCGCCGTATTCGCGAGCACTCCCCCCACGGATGGAGGCAGCAGAATCCCGATGTTCTGCTCGTTCGCCGACAAACACTCACGAGCAAGCACCCGAGCAAACGCCAACGATCCCGCGAGCAACTTCCCGCCAGTCAGCTCCATTCCTGCCGAGTCCGCAACCTTCACGCGTTTCCGACCATCTCGGCAAGCACGCAAGAACTGGCGGACGGGGATCAAGTCGTTCGATCGATGAGACACAGCTTCCACTCCGAGTTGCTCAACGGCTTGACGGACTTCCACCACGCTATCGGGATCGGCGAGCGGATGACCAAACACAATCCCAATCGGATAAGGCCAATGCTTCGGCCACTTCCAGAAAAACTTGCCACCATGATAACTGAAGACGCTGCCCCACAATTGATCGAGGTAGCACGGAATGACTGGCGCGCCGGTGCCCGCGACAATCCGCATCATCCCACGATTGAACTGCTGTAACTGGCCAGTTCGCGTCAGGGCTCCTTCGGCGAAGATGCACACGAGTTCGCCATTCTTAACGGCTTCCTTCGCCGTGTTGAGTGACTGAATCAACGCCTTCGGTCCGTTCTCGCTCTTGATGGGGATCGTGCCAAAAGTCTTCGCCAGCCACCCGACTGGGCCAGGCACATCGACATAGTCCGCATAGGCGATCATCCGAATGGGCCGATCCGAAACCATGATGAGCAACACGCCATCCAGCCAGCTCACATGATTTGCAACGATAAGCGCTCCCCCCTTCTCGGGGATGAATTGCTGACCGATGACTCGAATGCGATAGAAGAACAAACTCAGCACCCACACGACGAAGCGAATCGTCGATTGCGGTAGGATGCGGAACGACTGCCAAATGACGGGAATCGTCCCGATACCTGCAACCAGAAAGATGACTCCTGGCGACAAACCGAGTACCGACTTGAGCACATGGAACACCGCCGACGCACCGAGGATGAACGCGAACGTCAGAAAGTTGGTCGCAGCTAAGATGGTTCCACGTTTTTCCAGATCGCTGCGATGCTGCAAGTTGGCTTCGAGCGGAATATCAAAGAACCCGGCACTCGCTCCCAACAAGAACAACCATGCACAGCAGAAATAGAATGCCGGCTGCGATAGCAACAACGGCCCGGGCTCAACGTATTGGCCCGAAATAAACAGCATGATCGAGCTAAACGTGATACCCATTGCACCGACCGGCACGATCCCAAGCTCGACCTTGCCTCGTGAAGCAATGCCCGCAAGCACGCTGCCCGCACCAAGCCCAAACACCAACAACGCACCAAGAATGCCAATGTCTTTCTTCTCTAAACCCAGCGTCGTCATGCCGAACGGGTCGATGTTGAGGTTGGCCAACGAAGCGAGCATCCAAAAGAACGCAACGCCCAGCGCGGTGCGTCGAATCGGAGCATCGGCCCACAGCATCTTCATGTCGCGCACGACAGCAGCGGCCGGATTGCGTTCGAATTTTCTTTGAGGATCCGCAGCAACCAGCTTGCGAATTGGCAGACTTGTTAACGTCCCCAGTACCGCCGTTCCAATGAGCGCGGCGGCAGGCAAACTCAAGTCAGCGAAGCTGACTGTTTTCTGCATATCAATGCCCGAGTGCCCGAACAGCCAATAGCCCGCGATCATGCCGAATGCCGAAGCCCCAACTGTCGCCAGTCCCATGAAGCCATTCGCCGTCGACAATTTTTCGTCTTTGACTAATTCGGGAATTGCGCCGTACTTGGCCGGTCCAAACAGAGCCGACTGCCCGCCCATCAACGCGACGACGCTCATCAGCAGCCACACATTGCCACTGACGATTGCTGCGAGACCCAGCGACATGATGACGATCTCTGCGATCTTGCAGAGCACAATGACCGTCCGCTTGCTAAAGCGATCCGCGAGATACCCCGCTGGCACCGCAAGCAAAAGATAGGGCACCGTAAAGGCTGCCAACCCAAGCGTTAATGCGAGCGAATCATCGTCCCCGCGTTTCATGATCGGTTGAGCAAGACACACTGCGAACCAACGAAACATGTTGTCGTTAAGCGTTCCCAACAGTTGGGTCAGCAACAGTCCCACAAAGCTCGGCGAACCCACATTGCCTCGCAAATCAGGACGAGTCGAATCGTTATCAACGGTCATTATGAGCCTTTAGAGATTGGCCGTTCTGCCGAAAGAGTGACGTGCTGCGAACCGTCCGCACCCGGCGAAACTGCAGCCGCCACGGGCACTCGCAACGAGGCCGCAAGACGCAATCGGGGCGGGAATGTAATGCCGCCTCGCGAAATTTCCCGGCGGTCTTTGGAGGACTGATAACAACCGGAAAATCGACCAGTCATCTCACCGCTGTATTTCGGTGAGCACCCACGTTGCTCTGCATCGCACGGGCATCGATAAGACATCGGTGAGACGAATCTGTGGTTCACGCCAACTCGAAGCCTGGAATGGTGCCGTTGCTGGAACCGAACGAGTCCACTTCCGCGCCGAGACGACGCAGGAATTGCACATAAAGATTACTTAGCGGTGGATTCTTCTTCGGATCGAACGCCACATGCTGACCGTGCTTAAAGCCGCCGCCAGCGACCAAGATCGGCAGGTTCTTGTTGTCATGACTACTCGCGTTTCCAAGGTTGCTGCCAAACATCACGATCGTGCGATCAAGCAACGTGCCACCCTCTTCACGGGTGCTCTTAAGCCGTTTCAACAGTTCGCTAAATAGTTTCATCTGCTCAAGTTCGATGACTTTGAGTTCCGCTAACTTGGCCGGGTCTTGGCCGTGATGCGACAGGTTGTGCCAGTCTTGCGTCACTCCCGGAATCACCGGGACGGCGTTGAGTCCGTTGAGCGCAAAGGTGATGAACCGCGTCGAGTCGGTCTGCAAGGCTAACTGCATCAAGTCAATCATCAGTCGCACGCGCGCCGGGACTTCGACCGAACTATTGATATCAGCGGGTGCCTTGGCGTCGACTTTCGGTTTGGGCTTCTTGGTCCAGTCTTGGGCCTTGAGCAATCGCTGCTCGACTTCGCGAACCGACGTGAAGTACTCGTCGAGCTTCTGCTGGTCTTGTTGGCCAAGTCCCTTCTGAAACTGCTTCGCCTCGCCGAGCACCGTATCCATGATACTTTGTCCCTGCTGGAGTCGTTGCAGTTGAGCGTTGATCTCTGTCGGCGTGCCATCGACGAACATCGCCTTGAAGACTCGCGACGGTCGTTCTTCCGCCGGAATCGGCACACCGCTGCGTGTGAATGACAATCCACGACTCGATGACGACGCCAGCACCAGCGCCCCGAAACGCGTATCCGGGACGAGTTGCTCGATGGCGTATTGATCGAGCGAGATGGTGTTCTTGAAATTATCAGCGCGGGGATGAGGCGCCGAAGTCAGATAGCACAGCTCAGCGGGATGCCCGCCGTCGACTTCGGGGTGCGAGAGACCTGAAAAAACCGTGAACTCGTCGCGGAACTCTTTAATCGGCTCTAAGTACGGCGTCAGTTCGTAACCTTTGCCCACCTGACTCGGGAACAAGTTCGGCGTATGCAGTCCGAGCGTGGTATTGATCAAGATCATGCGGCGCGGCGGTTCGGCCGTCGCCGCCAATGCTCGGCGCGGGCGCGTCGCCTCCAGCCATGGCAACGTGAGCGTCACTCCCATGCCACGCAGAAACGTCCGACGCGAGCACTTACGAAGAGCTGAACTGGTCATGAGCGATTCCTTGCCTGGAGAGGTCGGCGAGCGACGGCCATACGGACACGATCCCATCAACGAGGCGAGACTCTCGGGGGGCCACACGCTTGCGGTCAATTCACGATAAGCGACCTGAGCCGCTAACCTCGGCGCGCTGTCGACCGACTCACAGAACGCCTCGCCCTGTCAAAACAGCACAACCCGATTAACACGTACCGAGTTCGCCCGAACTGAGGCGAAGAACATCGGATCGGGAACAGCGGTGGGACCTAGACTTTCTGCAGTCTGCAATTTCATTCATTGCCCGTCGGAAGACATCGCACATGCACCAAGGTTTTGCACAGACTGCCAGTTATTACATGGAGTTCTATCGAGACCTGATCGTCTCCTTTTGGGACAACATCACGTTCTGGCAGTACATCCTCTTAAGCTTGACGCTCTTCACCATTGGAGCCATGTGGATGAGCAAAGGTGCTGAAGGTCGAACCTGACCTTAGCCAGCGCTGGCCTGATATCTCCCAACGAATAACCCCACTGCTCACAGATCATCCCGTGATGGTCTGCGGACAGTTGGGTTTGGTATTGCGCGGCCTCCGTCCTGGCTTCAAAACATCTCGGTGATGGGAGCCTTCCCAAAGTCCACGAGTCCAAACGGACGCTTCGCTGGACCGGGCAAGTGTGAGTCAACCTTGTAGCCCAGCGCGTGATAAACGGTCGCCACGAGATCTCCCGGATCGACCGGACGCTCTGCGGGTACTCCGCCGATCGGATCGCTGCGACCGATGACCTGCCCACCTTGAACTCCGCCGCCAGCGAAGTAAGTCGTAAAACAAGCCGGCCAGTGATCGCGTCCACCCGCCGGGTTAATACGCGGCGTGCGGCCAAACTCACTGAAGTTGCATACGAGCGTATCATCGAGCATGCCACGCTCAGCCAAATCAGCGATCAACGCTGAGTAAGCTTGGTCATACATCGGAGCGACAATGTTCTTCATGCCTTCGATCGATGTGAATGGTTTCGATCCATGAATGTCCCACGTGATCTCGTCAAACACGGTGAGAAACGTGTTGACAGTCACGAAGCGAACTCCGGCTTCGATCAAGCGCCGCGCTAACAGACAACACTGACCGAAACGATTCCGGCCATATCGATCACGCACCTGCTCGGGCTCTTTAGAGAGATCGAAGGCCTCGCGGGCTTGAGCACTCGTCATCAACCGATAAGCCGTTTCGAAATTGCTGTCGAGTTGCTTCGCGTTCTCGCTGGCCTCGAAGTTCTGCACGGTCTCATCAACGAGATCTCGCAAGCGCCGCCGACGGTCAACTCGGACTGTCCCTAATTCCGATGGAGGCAAGAGGTCTGGAACTTTGAAGTTGGCTTCTGCCGGATTTGCATTCAGCACGAATGGGTCATGAGCTTTACCGAGGAAACCGGCCGCTTGACCATTCGGTAAGTTCCCACCACCGCGGCCCATCGTTTGCGGCAGCACGACAAACGGCGGCAAGTCCGAGCGACGTCCGCTGAGATAGCTGACTGTCGAGCCCACATGCGGAGTCTGGATACCGCCGCTAAAGAGACGCCCGGTTTGCATCATCTGCCAACCGACGTCATGCACGGCGGCGGCTGTGTGGTAGCACGATCGAACGAAGGCAATCTTGTCAGCAATCTCAGCGTGCTTCGGGAAGATCTCCGACAGTTGGATTGCCGGGGCTTTAGTGGCGATCGACTGGAATGGTCCGCGAATTTCGGCAGGCGCATCGGGCTTTTGGTCCCAGGTGTCTAAATGAGACGGAGCACCGAGATTAAAGATCATGATCGCCGAGCGACGGTCATTCTCAGGAGAGATCAGTCCCGCTTCTTTGGCTGCCGCATGCTGAGCGAGCGAGAGGCCCGCCGCTCCGAGCGATCCAACCTGCAAGAAGTCGCGCCGACTGACTCCCTGACATGTATGAGCTTGGCCCTGACCTTCGAACTTCAGCATCGTAAACGCTCCCGAAGAATGCATTGAAAACGCACTCGCAAGTCGCCGTAGCAACATGGACAAGTTACAGCGGAGTGTGTTGCAATCGCGCCCGTTCGGCAAAGGTGAGATCCGTAGTGTGGAGATTTCAGCGAACTCGCCCCACAACTTCCGCTTTGGTCGACATCTTGGAGCCTGACGCAATGCCGTTTCGTTGGAAATTGATCGAACACATCCGTCTGGCTGTTGAGACCGGACGATCGCTCGTGCTCGTCGCGCCGGTCGCGATGACCACCGGTTGTGCGTGCGCGTTGTTTCTCTGGTCGCTCAGCGAAGTCACAGCATTGTTTCAGCGGACTCCGCCGTTGCTGTATGGGCTGCCGCTGGCAGGAGTGGTTGTGGCCTGGCTTTATCGGCGTTACGGCATAACGGCTGAAGGTGGCAACAGCTTGATCATCGAGCAGATTCACCAACCCGGCGGTGGAGTTCCGCGCCGCATGGCGCCGCTCATCTTACTGACGACACTCATCACTCATCTGTGCGGTGGGTCGGCGGGTCGCGAAGGCACCGCCGTGCAAATGGGCGGCAGCATCGCCAGCGCATTTCTGCGGCTCTATCAGCATCGGCGTTGGAGTTGGCTGCGGGCTAAATCAAAATCGACGCCCTCGTCACCAGATCAAGTCGAGGCCCGCGCCGCAGACCTGCGTTTGCTGCTGATGGCCGGCGTTGCAGCCGGCTTTGGTGGCGTCTTCGGTACTCCCTTGGCAGGAGCGATCTTCGCGATTGAAGTGCTGACGCTTGGTCGATTGAACTATGGAGCCTTGATCCCGTGCGTCTTTGCGGCATTACTGGGCGACTGGAGCTGCACTGTCTGGGGAATTGGTCATACACATTACATCGTTGCATCGTTGCCAGCAGCGGCCGGCTTCCAGTCGCTCGATTGGAGCATCCTGTCCAAAGTCTCCCTCGCAGCAATTGGCTTCGGGCTGGTAAGTTCGACCTTCGCGGCACTGACACACCGCATTCAAAGCATCAGCAAGCGACTCATCTCAAACGCCTTACTACGTCCGATGGTTGGAGGCTGCGTGCTGATCCTGCTGGCCTACTGGCTCGACACGCGCGATTACCTGGGACTTGGAGTGACTTCGCTCGCGCCCGAGCAGGTTACAATCGCGTCGTGCTTCAAGCCTGGGGGAGCAACAGCCTTCAGTTGGATCTGGAAACTAATCTTCACCGCATTGACTTTGGGAATGGGCTTCAAAGGTGGAGAAGTGACACCACTCTTTTTCATGGGAGCAGCTTTAGGAAACACGCTCGCGACTTGGTTAGGAGGCCCTGTGGATCTATTCGCCGCAATCGGCTTCGCTGCCGTGTTCGCCGGAGCAACAAACACCCCATTAGCGAGCACGCTAATGGCCATTGAACTCTTCGGTTCGGAACACGCAGTCTACTACGCGGTCGGCTGCCTCATCGCATACCTCGCCAGCGGTCATACCGGCATCTACTCCAGCCAATTAATCGGACAGCCAAAGTCGCCTCGCTGGGGCAAGCATCGCAACCGCTCAATTGGCGAGATATCACAGAACTCTCACTGAACACGACCAAGAGTTCGACGACCACGTCATCACTCATTCAGCCAACCAGGCTCAAAGACCGCAAGATCAATGACCACCAACCGAGCCACATGATTCATTGAGCCACCGTGCTTGCAACCGCAAGGCTCGTCCTTTTCACCTTTGTGGATAAATTAACATGACTCATCCGCGTCGACTCTTGCCACTCTTGGCATTCATTTTGACATATGCAACATCGACCACCTGCTCAGCCAATCAAAATGATATTTCGACTCGGCCAAACATCCTCTTCATTTACACTGACGACCATTCCTACCGGACATTGAGCTGCTATCCAGAGGCACCCAAGTGGGTCAGCACCCCGAATATTGATCGACTCGCCAAACGCGGAGTCCGATTTGCTGCTTGTTACAACGGCACTTGGTGTATGCCTTCTCGAGCAACAATGCTGACCGGCCACCTGCAACATGGCGTCGAATCTATGACCATGAGTGGCGGGTATCCAGGCAGCACGTATGACCCCAACAAATGCCCATTTTGGCCAAAAGTGTTTCGCCAGAACGGCTATATCACCGCCCAGATCGGAAAATGGCATACGGGCGAAGACACCGGCGCCGGACGTGATTGGGATTATCAAGTTGTCTGGAATCGGCCTCGTCACATCGATAATGCAGGCAAGTACTACGACAACCAACTGATCGAGATCGATGGTGGCAAGGCACAATTAGTGAAAGGGTACTCGACCGATAACTACACGAAATGGGCTGACGAATTCATTCGTGGAGCACATCGTGATACTCAGAAACCGTGGTACTTGTGGCTGTGTTACGGCGCAGTCCACGGCCCTTTCACACCAGCCGAGCGGCATCAGCAAGCGCATCCCGACGCGAAGGTTCCGGTGCCCGCTGATATCTATCCGCCCAGGCCAGGCAAACCGGCCTACGTTCAAGACATCGCGGCTTTCATCAAAGGTTCCAACGGCGATCCAATTCTTCGTGGTGGTGGATATACGACAGATACGGTTGGTGCCAAAAGTGGACTGCATGGCAACACGCTCGATGCCTGGGTGCGGCAGTATCAACAAGGCGTGCTCGCAATCGACGAAGGCGTCGGCAAGTTGATGCAATCACTCGAAGAAACCGGCCAACTTAAGAACACGCTGGTCGTCTTCACATCGGATCAAGGCTTCGCGTGGGGGCAGCACGGATTCAATATCAAACTTGCTCCGTATGACGCGACCATCCGTTCGCCGCTGATCTTCAGTATGCCAGGCACTCTGCCCGAAGGAACTGTTTGCAACACACCAGTCGGCGGACAAGATCTGCCTCCGACGTTTTTCTCGGTCGCAGGACTCAAGCTGCCTTGGAAGATGCACGGTCACGACCTCCTGCCATTACTTAAAGAACCACAGTCGCAATGGCCGCATCCGACACTCATGGTCTTCACCGCGCGGAAATATGGATCGGAGACCAATCGCATTCCGCGCGACTTCAAAGAGCAAGCGCTGCAAGGCGTGCCATGGTGGGTCTCGTTACGTGACGGTCGCTTCAAATACATCCGCACTCTGATCGAGAACGAGATCGAAGAACTTTATGACCTCGACACTGATCCCGAAGAACTGATGAACCTCGCAACGCGTCCGGATTCGGCGGCTTTGGTGCAGCGGTTGCGGCAAGCCACACTCGCCGAACTGCGCCGCACGAATGCAGGCTTCGCTGATGACCTGCCGAACGTGCGCGACGCATGGCGATAACGCGGGAGATTGGCACGTTCAAGAAAGGGGACGCTCATGCTCTGTCGAGTCACGACTGCGGACGGCTTGCAACTCGATGGCGATTGGCTGGAACCGTCGTCGCCCAGTGACTCGGGGTTTGTGTTCGTACATGGTACTGGTAGCAATTTTTACGCTCCCGGCATTTTGGAGCAGTTGGCCCTAAATGCCCGTGAGTCCGGACATGTCGCTCTGCGAATCAATACGCGCGGGCACGATGGTGTCGCGTCGATTCCAGGTTCTCCGAAATCAGCCAAGGGCGGAGCAACATATGAAGTGGTTGCAGAGTGCGTGGTGGATCTCACGGCGTGGTGTCAGTTCGCCGCCAACCGAGGACTGCAACGCCTCACGCTCGTGGGCCATAGCATGGGTGGAGTGAAGTCTATCTACTCGCAAGCTCACGCTCCTCATGGGGCAGTGCAGCGGATCGTTTGTCTTTCGCCACCACGTTTCTGTCACCAACACTGGATGACGCACCCGCAAGGCGATGCGTTTCGGCGGCATTTTGCACAGGCTCAAACGGCGGTTACCAACGGACGACCGCTCGATTTGTTCGAGTGTCAGCAGCCGACTCCGTTCATCGCGACAGCAGCCGGATTCATCGAGAAGTACGGCCCAGAGGATCGCTACGACATCATGAAACTCCTTCCACACATCTCGGTGCCCGTGTTGGTTTTTCTGGGGCAGAAGACGTTGTCGACCTCACCTGCATTCGACACGCATCCAAGCGAGTTCAGACGACTCGCCGAGCAGGATATTCCCGTCACGTTAGAAATTGTGACAGCCGCAGACATGAGCTACTCGGGACACGATGCTGAATTGTGGCAGCGACTCCGTCAGTGAGTCCGTACATTTCCGCTGAGGTCGACTGGAGAGGCGATGGGTCCGCGACTATGGTTCAGGCCTGCATCGAACACGGTTGATGGCTGGAGACGAATGCAAAGGGTTGATGCTCAAGTCTCGTGGCAGTCACGACGAAATCCGCTTGGTGGTGCTAACGTGACGTTCGCAGTTCTTAATTGGAGGAGTCGGCTATGTGGCGAGTGCTCGGTGAACCCGGCAAAGATCTGTGCGACAAGAACTTGGGAGTGAGCCGACGGGATGTGCTGCGCGTAGGCGGTTCCGGGATGCTGGGGCTAACGCTGGGATCGATGCTGGAGCTGCAAGCCCGAGCAGAAAACACTCCGGCTGGTGGCGGAGCAGGCTGGAATAAAGCCAAATCCGTAATTCTGGTCTATTTACAAGGTGGACCATCGCACCTGGACTTATGGGATCCAAAAACAAACGTGCCCGACAATGTGAAGTCGGTCTTCTCGCCCATCGCGACGAAGCTGCCGGGCATCCAATTCACGGAATTGCTGCCGAAGCTGGCGGCGATCAACGACCGGTTCACGATGACTCGGTCGATGAGCTACACGCCGAACGGGCTCTTCAATCACACGGCAGCCATCTACCAGATCATGACGGGGTACACGACGGACAAAGTCAGTCCCTCCGGCCAACTCGAACCGCCAGATCCGAAGGACTTCCCGAACTTTGGTTCGAACATCATCCGCCTCAAGCCACCGACGGTTCCGATGCTGCCATTCGTGATGCTGCCTCGACCTCTGCAAGAGAGCAACGTCGTTGGCAAGGGTGGTACGGCCGGGTTCCTGGGACGCGCGTTCGACCCCTACACGCTGTATCCCGCCGGCGACGACATGGATATGGCAAAAATGACACGCATCAAGGTCGATGACTTGCAGTTACGGCCGGACGTCTTCGCGACTCGGCTTGAACGCCGAGCACGGCTACGCGATTCGATCGTTAAGAAAATGGATGACGTCGACGCGGCGGTGAAGGATTACACGCTCAACGAGTACTACGACAAAGCCTTGAGCCTCATCGTCTCGGGCCGAGCACGTGATGCGTTTAACCTCGACGCCGAGACAGCGGTCACTCGCGAGCGGTATGGCCGCAACACGTTTGGCGACAGCTTGCTGCTCGCTCGGCGATTGGTTGAAGCCGGTACGCGCGTTGTCGAGGTCATTTGGCCGAAGGTCGCGAACTCCGACAACCACTCTTGGGACGTGCATGTTGGACTGTCGGGGCGCATGAAGAACCAATCGGCTCCGATGCTTGATGGCGGCTTGTCGGCTCTGATCGGTGATCTCGACGAACGCGGCTTGTTGGCCGAAACGCTCGTTGTGGCGATCGGCGAATTCGGTCGCAGTCCGCAACGCGGCGTCAGTACGTCGGGCAACAGCAATTCTGACGATGGTCGCGATCACTGGCCGTATTGCTACACCTCGATTGCCGCTGGAGCCGGGATCAAACGCGGTTATGTGCATGGTGAATCAGACCGCACCGGCTCGGCACCGTTGCGTGATCCGGTCCACCCGATCGAATTGTTGGCGTCGATGTATCACAGCGTTGGCATCAATCCTCAAACCGTGGTCTACAACCATTTGAATCAACCTCGCGAACTGGTGAAGGCCGAGCATGTGCCGGCTCTGTTCGCCTGAGTGATGTAACCCGCGACTCTTGGCCCTCAATCTTCGCGGCGTGCTGTCGCTGTCCCGAACTTTCGGGAGGACGCCAGGCTGCTGAGATTGGGGGCACTTCTTTTGCTCCAACCTCTTTGGAACTCTTCTTCGAAGGTTGACTCCGATGACGACCGTTTGGCGTTCTTGCTCCGCGTGGATGATGTCTCTGGTGGTCGCGCTCTCGGCAAACATGGTCAGCGCCCAAGACCCGACCGTTGTGAAGTTGTGGAGCGGCGATGCTCCTGGCGCGTTAGGGCAAGCAGATCACGACGTTCCAACCTTGACGATCTATCCCGCTGATGCAGCAAAGGCGAGTGGCATGGGGCTCGTGATTTGTCCAGGTGGCGGCTACGGAGGACTCGCGAAGCACGAAGGTGAGGGTTACGCGAAGTACCTCGCGGCCAATGGCGTTTCGAGCTTTGTGTTAAAGTACCGACTCGGCTCAAAGGGCTATCGGCATCCGGTCATGTGGCAGGATGTGTCGCGTGCGATTCGCACCGTGCGAGCTCGTGCTGTTGAATGGAAATTGAACCCGAAGCTCATCGGAGTGATGGGCAGCAGCGCGGGAGGGCACCTCGCTTCCACAATGGTCACGCACTTCGATGCTGGAAAGCCGGATGCGGAAGATCCAATCGAACGAGTGAGTTCGCGACCCGATTTCGGAGTGCTGTGTTATGCCGTCATCAGCATGGAAGACGGCGTGACTCACGGCGGTTCGAAGAGAAACTTACTCGGCGCGACTCCGGATCCGGCGCTCGTAGAGCTGCTCTCAAACGAGAAGCAAGTTACCAAGGAAACGCCGCCGTGTTTTGTGTGGAGCACGGGAGAAGACAAGGCCGTTCCGGTCGAGAATTCGTTGCGGTTTGTCTTGGCGATGCAAAAAGCGGGAATCGCTTATGACTTTCATGTCTATCAAAAGGGACCGCACGGCATCGGCTTGAGTGAAGGCAAGAACGGTGTCGCGGCAGACGACGTGCATCCTTGGGGTAAGGATCTCTTGTTTTGGTTCCGGCACAATGGTTGGTTGAAGTAACAGCCATTTGCTGATTGCACGTGCCATCTCTCGGAGCCTGACTTACCTGTCGAACTCGGCAGACTCCATCGCGCCATCGGTTCAAGTCACTCGCCAAGAGAGAATCAATAGCGTGCCGCGTGGTTGGCTCGGTCACGATGTGTCGTTTGGGTGCTCTCTCGAAAATGAGCATTTGCGTTGCTGCCACACTGACTCACAGCGTCGTCGTATGAAGATTCTGCTTGTCGCTGACATCCACTCGAACTGGCCCGCATTGAGCGCCATCAAAGAACGCTTCGATGCGTGCCTCGTACTGGGTGATCTCGTTGATTACGGCACAGATCCCGTGCCGTGCCTGGACTGGGTGCGTCAACATGCGACGGCAGCCATTCGTGGCAATCATGATCACGCTGTCGCTCAACGCATTCCTGTTCGCAAGCAAACAGGGTTAGGTCGACTGGCTGCCGCCGCTCGTCCGTTGCATTGGGAACGACTGGGTGGCCGCGACCTCAAGTACCTTGCGCAGTTGCCGGTAACACGGCGCATCGAACTCGACGGCAAACGCTTTTTTCTCGTGCATGCCACTCCACGCGATCCGTTTGACGAATACCTCAAAGAAGACGAAACCCAATGGGCCAACCGCACAGAGGGCGTCGATGCGGATTTTGTGTGCGTCGGGCATTCTCATCAGCCATTCGAACTCAACGTCGGCCATACGACGATCATCAACCCCGGAAGCGTCGGACAACCTCGCGATGGAGACCCTCGCGCGGCTTACTGCGTTATCGAAAACGGCGAGATCTCGTTCCGCCGCGTCCCTTTCGATATCGATGCGGTGCTCAAGCACATGCGGCAAAGCGGCCTCGCTGAGGATGTCATCGCTTTGGCCGAGCATTTCATGAAGACCGGAGGGCGGCTACCGGTTGTCGATCCAGAACTCGGGGTCGCTTAACCCCCCCTCAACGCAGCGTCAAGGATTCCCCGAAAGCGTTCGGAAAGCCTTCGCAACACATGGCCGAGGCAACAAAGAGGTCCGAAGACACTGGACTCCGCAGAATACGCGCTAAAGTTAATGCCCGGCCGTCTCAATCATGTTGCCATCGGCCTGAGCTTGAATCGCGTCGTAGATCTCTTGCCGATGCACCGGGATCTCGCGCGGGGCTTCAATACCGATCCGCACTTTGTCACCGCGGATATCAATGACCGTAATCACGACGTTGCCGTCGATCACGATGCTCTCATTCTTCTTTCGGGACAGGACCAACATCGTTGCCTCCCGAGCGTGTATAGAACGCTCATCTTGTTGCTTCGATGAAACGCGCATTTCAGCCCGAGATAGGCTGAATGGGACCACGAAACTCGTTCGAAGTCGATGATTTGAGGCTAGACAGGTAAATCGATAAGTCAAGAAGTTCGTCACCTTCCGGCCCAAGTCTCGGTCGATTAAGACTCCCGCCCCAAAGCCGAGCGGTTGGCTCGCCGTCGGCTATTTGAATCAATTCCCCGCAACGAAGGATGCTGTCCGTGCGCTGGTCCCAAACGCTGATTCCGACGATGAAGGAAGTTCCCGCTGATGCCGAGATCCCGAGCCATCAGCTCATGCTGCGAGCCGGTCTCATTCGGCAATTGATGGCCGGCGTCTACACCTATTTGCCGCTCGGCTATCGAGCACTCCGCAAGGCCGAAGCGATCGTTCGCGAGGAAATGGATGCCGCCGGTGCGCTCGAGATTCACATGCCCGCGTTGCAGCCGATCGAACTCTTTCATCGGACCAATCGCAAGGACGCATTTGGCAATGTGCTCATCAACTTCGAGATCAAGCGCGGCGACAGGAAGGTCCACTGTGCTCTCGGGCCGACTCATGAAGAGGTCGTGACGGACCTCGTTGCAAAGCTCGTGTCGAGCTACCGCCAGTTGCCTTTCACGCTCTATCAGATTCAGACGAAGTTCCGGAACGAAGAGCGTCCGCGCTTCGGTGTCTTGCGCACGAGCGAGTTCCTCATGAAGGACGCCTACAGCTTTTCGTCGAACGTCGAAGATCTGAATAAGGCTTACGACTCGATGTACCGCGCCTACTGCCGCATCTTCGCGCGTTGCGGCATCGAGTATCTGCCCGTCGAAGCCGAGAGCGGACCGATCGGCGGCGATGCGTCGCACGAATTCATGTGCCCGGCGGGCAACGGCGAAGACTCGATCGTCTACTGCCGGAAGACTGGTTACGCGGCTAACCTCGAACGCGCCGAGACCGGACGCAAAGCACCTGCGATCGCGACCTCTGCTGACGCGAAGGCGATCGAGAAAGTGCATACGCCGAACGTCGGTTCGATCGAATCCGTCTGCAAGTTCCTCAAGTGTCAGCCGCAGCAAATGGTGAAGACGCTGATCTATGTCGCGGACGGCAAGCCGGTCGCGGTCTTGATTCGCGGCGATCACGAAGCGAACGAAGGCAAGATCCGTCGCGCGGTCGGAGCGACCTCTGTAGATCTTGCTACACCGGAAGTCATTCTCGAAGTGACTGGTGCTCCGGTCGGCTTTGCGGGACCGGTCGTAATCAAGTGCCCGATCATCGCCGATCACGATATCCCGGTGATCGCGAACGCCATTACCGGAGCGAACGAGGGCGATCATCACTTCATCAACGTGAATGTGGGCCGCGACTATCAGCTCGATAAGACGTTCGATCTCCGCAACGCAGCGGCGGGAGACCCGAGTCCTCGCGGCGAAGGCACGCTCGAAATGGTGCACGGCATCGAGATTGGGCACGTCTTCAAGCTCGGCACGAAGTACTCGGTCTCGCTCGATGCGCAGTACGTCGACGAGAAGGAGCAACGCAACCCGATCATCATGGGCTGCTACGGCATCGGCATTAACCGCATCATCGCGTCGGCCTGCGAGACGCTGCATGACGAGAACGGCATCAAGTGGCCGCTGTCGATCGCTCCGTATGAGGTCGTTGTCATTCCGCTCAATGTCGAAGACCCGGAAGTGAAGCAACTCTCGGAGAAGGCTTACGAAGACCTGAAGGCGGCCGGCGTCGACGTCTTGCTCGACGACCGCGATCAACGTCCCGGCTTCAAGTTCAAGGACGCGGACCTCATCGGCTTCCCGCTGCGATTAGTCATCGGCGGCAAAGGCTTGAAGGAAGGCAACGTCGAAGTGAAGTGGCGCTCGCAAGCCGCTGCCGACAAAGTGCCCGTCGCGAATGCGGTGTCAGAAGTCTTACAACGCCTCGCACAGCAGCGAGCCGAAGACGCGAAGAAGGTGCCCGCTTAGATTGATGCCCCACGTCTGCTTCAGATTTCGGCAATGCAATGCGAGTCAAGAGGCCATGTCATAGCACCATGAGAACCCATGCACTGGAATGTGACCAAGTCACGTCACACATTGCGGTCTCGATTTTCGTCCCACCCTCGTACCAGGACTCATGATGAAACTTGCTCCTCTCGTTGGGCTCTTTATCGGAAGTGTGCTCGGGGCAACTCATTTCGTGGCCGCTCAAGACAAACCACAGCCCGTGAAGATGATCTTCGACACTGACATCGAAGCCGATGTTGACGATGTCGGTGCGGTCGCAGTGCTGCATGCGCTCGCTAATCGTGGCGAAACCGAATTGATTGCGATGGGTATCTCGGCGAAGCATCCGTGGTGTGCGCCCTGCCTGGATGCGCTCAACACATACTTTGGGCGCCCCGATATTCCGATCGGAGTCCTTAAAGGACCAGGCTCTAACAACGATTCGAAGTACTGCCGCAAGATCGCCGAAGAATTTCCGCATGATCTGAAGTCCCCCGATGACGCGCCAGAGGCCGTCGAGGTCTATCGTCGCGTGCTTGCCAAGCAGCCGAATCAAAGCGTCGTCATGGTCTCAGTCGGATTCCTGACAAACTTCGCAAATCTCATTCGATCAACGGGAGATACTCATAGTCCGCTGAACGGCGTCGAACTCGTGAAGCAGAAAGTCAAAGCCTGGGTTTGTATGGGGGCTCAGTACCCGAAGGGCCGCGAGTGGAACATCCATCAAGACGCGAAGTCGTCAATCGAGGCCGTTTCAAAGTGGCCGACACCGATCGTGTGGAGCGGCTTTGAGATTGGCGTTGTCGTTGAGACCGGTGCGGGGCTCAGCGCGGCCCCCAAAGAGAGTCCCGTGCGTCGCGGTTATGAGCTCTACAACGGGCTCAAGAACCGATCGAGTTGGGATCAAACCGCAGTGTTGTACGCGGTGCGAGGTTTGAACGGTGGGCTTAAAGATGTCTGGGATCTCGGTTCAGGCGGCTCAATCCAGATTCAACCCGATGGATCGAACACATGGGTCGCCGACTCAAAAGGTAATCACTCTTACCTCATTAAAAAGCTCCCGCCGAAAGACGTCGCCAAGATCATCGAATCGCTGATGCTCGAACAGCCGCAAGCCTCGCGCTGATTGGCGGGCTCGCGGCCCAAGCAACTTTAGCCCCGCAGAACTGAGGGGGCGGCGTTTGATCGAGTAGAACGCAATAAGACTATTGCTCTTTGCTTTCAGCCTTCTCAGTCACCGCCTCGTCGGACTTCACGGACTCGGCTTTGCTTTCGTCAGCGGCAGGCGTTGCATCAGTCACGATGCTGGCCTTCACGATGTAGTCGAGCTTCGGAAACTCAGACCTCAGGTATTCATTGCCACGTGCCTTGATCTCACCTTGGTCGGGACGTTCGCCATACTCCGCATTGATCTTCTCCACGATATCTAATCCGGAAACGACTCGACCAATCGGCGAGAACCCTTGCCCATCGAGCGACGCGTTGTTCCCCAGACTGATGAAGAGTTGTGTCGAGCGTGAGTTCGGACGGCCAGACTTTGCGAAGGTCACATAGCCTCGGCGATTCGACTCTTTGACGGGTTCGTCGTTGATATTGTTTTCGGACCACTTCGCCCCCAGAGCTGGATCGCCACTCATCCCAAATTGCACCACGAAGCCCGGGACAACGCGGAAGAAGGCGATGTCATTATAGAAGCCAAGTTCGACCAACTCTTTGACACGCGCCACTCCCAGTGGTGCCCAGTCGGGATAGAGTTCGACCAGCACTTCGCCCTTCGTCGTCTCCAACTTAACCGTAATCTTCTCCCCAGGAACCGCTGTCGACTCGCTGCCACCACTACTACCAATCGACGGTGCGGACGTGATCGGTGGTGGTACAGAGGATTCACTCGCGCAGTTCAGCCCTGACAACAACAGCCCCAGCAACATCACCCACTGACTCATCCGACGCATGCTGAAATTCTCCTTTTGAGACACACAAAAAACGATGATTAACTAACCGTACTCCTGGGCGCAATCAGCCCACGGCTCGCTGGTGAGTGCGCAATTGCTCGATGTTTGAAACACATGCCTAAACTTATCGCTTGCGATCGGGTCGATAACCCTTACCGGGAGCGAATCTCGACTGCTTCTTATTCTTACTCGGCGGCTTGCGATTCGATGGTCCAGCAACTCCCGCTTCCTTCGCATGCACATAGTCGCCTTTGAAACGGTCGTTCGCGTCTTGTCGGCGCGTATCGAGAGCCTCCTTCGGCGCACGGGTGGGGATTAGGCAGTCACAGCCGCTGCCGATCAAGTCTTGCCGACCGGCTTGCTCAAGAGCTTTACGCACCTCGAAGTAGTTCTCGGGTTTGAAGAACTGCATCAGAGCCCGCTGCAGCTTGCGATCGCGCAAGTGCTTTGCGATGAAGACCGGCTCCTTTGTGAAGGGGTTGATGCCGGTGTGATACATCGCCGTCGCGACGTCGAACGGAGCCGGGATGAAGTCCTGCACTTGATCGGGGCGATAGCCGTTCCGCTTCAAGAAGACCGCGAGATCAATCATCGCGTTGAGGTCGCTGCCCGGATGACTGGCGATGAAGTACGGGACGATGTGCTGCTTCTTACCCGCCTTCTCGGACTCGCGATTGAAGACCTCGGTGAACTTCTCGAAGTCGTCCGTCGCGGGCTTGCGCATCAGTTCGAGCACCCCCGCATCCGTATGCTCGGGAGCAACCTTCAAGAGCCCGCCGACATGATACTTGACGAGATCTTTCATGTACTCAGGCGAGCGTCGCGCGAGATCCATTCGAATGCCGCTCGCGACAAAGACCTTGCGGATGCCGGGCGTCTCACGAGCTTCCTTCATCAGCTCGATGAGCGGCCCGTGATCGGTGCCGAGCAGCTTGCAGATCGTCGGATGCACGCACGACTGACGGCGGCAACGCTCTTCAACTTCAGGACGCGAGCAACGCATCTCATACATGTTGGCCGTCGGTCCGCCGATGTCGCTGATGATGCCTTTGAAGTCGCGGTCGTCGGTCATGCGCCGCACTTCTTTGAGCACCGAGTCCTTGCTCCTCGACTGAATGGTGCGGCCTTGATGCGTCGTGATGGAGCAGAAAGTACATCCGCCGAAGCAGCCCCGCATGATCGTGACCGAGTCCTTAATCATCTCATTGGCCGGGATCGGCTCGGAGTAGACCGGATGCGGTTTGCGCGTGAACGGCAAGTCGTAGATGACGTCCATCGCCGCTTGCGAGATCGGCAAACGCGGCGGGTTGCAGACGACCGCCTGCTGATCGTGCATCTGAATCAGCCGCTTCGCGTTCCATGGATTCGTCTCGTTGTGAATGATCTTTGTGGCTTCGGCGAAGAGGAGCTTGTCGGATTGGACTTGAGCAAAGGTCGGCAGGAAGGCCGTCGGAAAGTGCGCAGCAGCGCCGGGTGGCACGCACTGAGCCTCAAGCGAAGGGCGTGGATTTGCAGTCGATGCGTCCTCGCTCACGCCCTTCGCTGAAGGCTCAGGGCGTGCCACCCGATCTAGGGATGACAGCAACTCCCCCGACTCCTTCGCCCCGAGCACATAAGCAACCCCGCGCATCTCGCGTAAGTCTCGCACCGACTCGCCGGCGCGCATCCGCTGAGCGATCTCGAGAATGGCATCTTCACCCATTCCATAAACGACAAGATCCGCCTTCGCGTCGAGCAGGATCGAGCGTTTGACGGTGTCGCTCCAATAGTCGTAGTGAGCCAATCGCCGCAGCGACGCTTCAACGCCGCCTGCAATAACTGGTACACCCTTAAAGGCTTCGCGGGCGCGCTGACAGTAAGCGAGCGTCGCGCGATCGGGCCTCAGTCCAATGCGACCGCCGGGCGAGTACGCATCGGCGTTGCGCACCTTCTTGTTGGCGGTGTAGTGATTCAGCATCGAGTCCATATTGCCCGCGCTGACGGCGAAGAAGAGCTTCGGTTGCCCGAACGTTTTCCATGCGTCGCACGACTGCCAATTGGGCTGCGAGATCATGCCGACTCGAAAGCCGGCGGCCTCAAGCACTCGACCGAGAATCGCCATCGCGAAGCTCGGATGATCGATGTAAGCGTCGCCTGTCACAAAAACGACATCGACTTCATCCCATCCGCGCCGCCGGGCTTCTTCCATCGTCATCGGCAAAGGTCGCGGATCACAGCGCCGCGCGCCATCAAAGATCGACTGCACGAGCCGATCGCCGCTGAAGTGAGAACTGGGAACGACAGGAAGCGGGATCATGAACGGTTAGGGCTTCGGAAAGAGTGCGGAGCGGCAGAGTGTCGGCCTCAATCCGTTTCGACCAGCACAACGGCGGCATCTTCGCCGCGGAAACTTAGCCGGTGATTGCCGATCGCGATGATGCACGGCTGACCGGTTTGGATCAGTGTAATCTCGACGTTCTCATGCAATCCCATTTCATGCAAACGCGTCACAAGCGTTGGCTCGCCGTCGATCTGCGCGACGCGTGCATGCTCACCAGCGTTGAGCATATCGAGCGGAAGGAGAGGCATGCCGAGAGTCTCGAACGAGTGGAGGGATTGAGGGATTGAGGGATTGAGGGATTGAGGGATTGAGGGATTGAGGGATTGAGGGATTGAGGGATTGTTTTTCTGTTCCCTCATCTCTCGTTCGCTCCCGCCCTCTGTCAATTATTCGACGGATCACCGTGCTGTTCAGTGCGGCGTTCGTTTTGACCAACGCCTCCGCCCCCCGACTTCTTGGAGATCACCGTAATGATCTCTGCGAGGTCGACGATCATCCGCCGTCCGCCTTCAAAATCGACGAGCACCTTCTTGGCCAAGATCTCCTGAGCGAACACGCGGCCCTGCCCGGCTTTGGTCACGATCGTCGAACCAACGTTGGGCAAGTCGCGTTTGTATTCCTCATAGGTGTCGTACTCGTACCGCAAGCAGCACTTAAGACGACCGCAACGGCCAGAGATCTTATTAGGGTCGAGCGTGGCTTTTTGAAGCTTCGCCATTTTCATTGAGACCGGCGGCATCTCGCGCAGATGAGTGTTGCAGCAAACTGGTTTGCCGCAGTCACCAAAGTCTGCCAATAGTTTCGCTTCGTCCCGCACACCGATTTGCTTCATTTCGACACGAGCTTTGAACTTTCCGGCGAGCGACTTGACCAACTCGCGAAAATCAACCCGCTGCTCGGCGAGGTAATAAAAAACAACGCGTTCTCCGCCGAAGATGAGTTCGACGTCGACCAACTGCATTTGCAGGTTCCGCTCGCGAATCATCACTTGGCCTTGGATAAAAATCTCGCGTTGCTTGAGATGCACTTCATCAAGCCGACGATGAGCTTCGTCGTCAACGGGTCGCAGGATGCGACCGGCTTGCTCAGCAGCGCCCATGTATTCGCGTGTGCGATCGGTCGCCGGACAAAGCACTTCACCCCACTCGACACCGCGTTCGCTACGAATCAAGACATGCTCGTTGCGCCGAAGATCTTCCGGGCCTTTGAAACTGAACTCGGCGACAGTGCGTGTCACTCCGAAGCGAACGATGTAGTTGCCGGCCATAAATCAAGGGGTCCTGTTGCGATCAATAAAGAATCAGGCACTCAGTCTCGTGGGATAAACGTCCGGCTTGTTGAGTTCCAGACTTTGGACAACTAGCGAGATGCATTCACTCATCATGACGATGCTTCGCGTATCAGCTTCAACGCAGCCTCGACGAGTTCACGTTGCTTCGCCGAGTCACCCTCATCGGAATTCGTACTGAGCGACTTCAAGCAACTCGCCAGCATGAGTTGCGCTCCCTCCAACAACTCGGGCGCCGAACAGTCTTCGAACTCGGCTTCCGGAGTGAAAGCGTCGGTCGTGATCTTGTCGGGAGCGGCGTTTGCGGCGGCGACGAATGGATCCAGTTTGACGGGCGACGGCCCAGCGGTCTGCAAATCCGATGTGATCGACGCCGCAGCTCGCTGAGCTTGCGCAGCATTGATGATCGCGAGATCGGCTTGCTCCTTATCGGAGATCGCCTGGCGTTGCTTACGACCAAAGAGGCCCTTTAGTGACTTGAAAAACGTGGAGTCTCGAAGCCGATTGAAGCGTTTGCCCACGCCTCTCATATCGGCGTTGAACAATTTGGGCATCGCCATCGGCAGGATCATGAAGCGACGCATCGTTTGGTAAGGCATCTGGGTTTGCTCTTCGACAATGTGAGCCAGCATGCCCGCCGAGCGTGCGTGCAAGAACAACGCGGTGCCGTATTGAGGTCCAAAGCCAAGTCTCAAGATGATCGCCGCCGTGATGCCATCGACATTAGGGGCGACGTGCTTACGTTCTTCCATACAACGGACCACGCCGTCGTAGATGTCGAAATAGACGCTGTGTGCTCCCATCTCACAGAGCAACCGCCGCATATGGAGCGGTCGCGGATCTTTACGCAACAAAGGATGCCCAAAACCTCCAACCGTCTCCCCAGCTTCCAAGCGCCGTACCGTGAAGTCATAAGCAAATTGCTCAAGATCCTTCGCCGTCGCGTTTGCCGGAGCCGCGTCACGGTATGCCTCGGCGATCGCTTGATAGTGCTCCATCGCGAACTCGACAGCACCTACGTGATAGGGGCCACTTGCAAGAATCCCGGCGGCGAACGCTTGAGCAGTGCTGACTCCCGTGCCTGCCACAATACGAGGTACGAAGGTCGTCGGCGGTAAGAGGCCGAATCCACCATGAAACGAGACTAGCACAATGTCGAAGAGTTGCTGCTCTTCGGTCGTTGGCAAGCGGCCTTGCAAAATGTGGAATAGGGCTTCGGTATAACTCAGCTTACCAATCAGTGAGTTAAGGTCGCACGAACGAACATTGAGTTGTTCAGCGTTGATGTGAACGCCGTCGATGTTGGTGCCAAGGTAAAAATCGGGCCGAGATTCAGTCATCAGTCTGCCGTCCAGGGAAACCATCAAAGCAAGTGTCCACGAACGGACAATGCCAGGAACTCGACGCTCAACAAGTCGCGTCCAAAGTAGGTGGCGACTGTAACAGCCGCTCGGATTCTGGCAATTCGCCTCGCCCGACCCGCAAGTCTGTGTCGATAAGAGATGCAACACTCAGGAACAACAGAGAAATTGCGCGCTCAGCGGGGCTACATCTGCTCTACGATTGGCACCAGAGCCTTTCAAGAAATGTCCTTCTGTGTTGGATTTGCTCCTCGTACCGGCGTTCCGAGGAGGCGACCAGAATCCAGTACCCCGCCGAATCAAGATGGTCGTTGGGCCGCTCCCCCCAAACCTCATATCGACCTTGAGGACTCTGACATGTCGCAGCGTTCGGCCGTGCTTGAATCTCAACCAGGAACAGTCCCCGCCGTCGCTGATCGGCCACAATCATGCGACATGAGGAAACCGTTCTTGTTGCGTCTGACTCCGCAAGAGTGGCGTCGCCGCGCGTTACACATGCTGCCCGGCTTCTTGCCACTCATTCTATGGGGTATCTACCACAAAGACCCGTTGTCGTGGGATTGCCGCGCGTATCTTGGACTCATCATCGTCGGCATCGGAGCCTCAACGGCGATCAACTACCGCCGCATCGCTCGGCGCGGTGAAGTCGCCAACTCGGCCTGCATCTTGGGATATACCATCCCCGTCTTCTCACTCCTGTTCTTGATCCCAGAAAAAGCAGAACTCGGATTGACGGTCTTGGCGATCTTGGCGATGGGTGACGGCTCAGCAACGCTTGGGGGCATGCTCTTACGAGGCCCTCGCCTGCCTTGGAACTCAGGTAAGAGCTGGGCTGGATTACTCTGTTTCATCGCGGTCGGTGCGCCGTACTCGGCGATGATCTATTGGGGTGAAGCCCATAACCCCGGTGTCTCGTATCAGACATCCTTCGGTCTCGCCGCGTTTGCGACGGTCGTTGCCGCGATTTGCGAATCGCTCGACTCGAAAATCGACGACAACGTCCGCGTGGGTATCGCCTCGTCGTTAGCACTCTTGATCGCTCAAACGGCGGTCGGCTGGTAAGTGTCCGCTATCGGCCAGCATCCTTCATCGCCACCGACCACAACGTCCCGCCCGCTGTGATGTAGAGCGTCTTCTTGTCCGTTCCACCAAAGGCAACGTTCGTGACTTCGTCACGCGGGATCGGAATGAACTCGATAAGTTCCCCCTCCTGCGAAAGCACATACACACCACCTTGGTGAGTGTTGGTCTCATACGGCGGCTGAGCCTTATTCAACCCGCCCGCAACAATGAGCCGGCCTTTTGAGTCGAGTTCCATTCCGTCCGGCCCTCGACTGTTACCCCAATCGAAAATCAATTTCTTGGACTCAGGTATCGCCGAGCCATCTGTCCGCAATGTGAATCGCCAAAGTTTGCGAGCCGCGCCGACTTGATTGTTATTATTATCGGCAACAAACAAATGCTTGTCATCCGGCGTAATAACCAGCCCATTCGGGCGATCGATTTCGCTGGTGAGAACTCGCGACAATGAGCCATCCAGATCAATGCGATAAACGCCTTCGACAAACTGCCCGCGAGAGTCCTTCATCTCCATCGTGCTACGATCACCGTAGCGGGGATCGGTGAAGTAGATGCGGCCGTGGCTATCGAGCGTGAGATCGTTCGGCGAATTGAACTTGGCTCCCCCGTAGTTGTCGGCCAAGACTGTGATCGAGCCATCGAGTTCCGTCCGTGTGACACGCCGCGCCGCATGTTCACACGCGACGAGGCGGCCCACGCTATCAAACAGCAAACCATTGGTTCCAGCCCCGGCCCGAAAGACTTTGAACTCTCCGTTGAGCGTGAGTTGGTGGATGTTTCCATCGCCACTAAAGAGCAACCCCTGTCGCGGATGCCAAACCGGACCTTCACCGGCACCTTGATCTAGAAGTCTCTTCGGACTCGCTCCCGGGACAATCACCGACTCCGCACCGATCACGGGCATCAGACAGTTCAGGCACAACCAGCCAGCCAACGACAATCGACAGGACAACAGCCACCGCATGAAAACACTCCTTCTGCATTCGAGCGAGAGTTGAGAAATCGACCAGTCGATGTGGGCATGGCGCGAGCAAGTCCGCTGGAACTCAACTGGATTTCATCGTGATTACCCGAATTGCAGCCGTCTAGGAACGCTGCGTGAGGATTTTCGCAAAATGCAGATGGCATTGTATAAGGACGGGCAGAAAATATGCAGTCTAGCAAACAGGTATCTGAAGAATGCGTATTAAATAGTCGCCCCGACCCACTTCGACAATTTGTCTTGTAGTGCTGCGGGAGTAAATGGCTTCACCAAGTAGTCACTGACACCCTCTTGAATGGCTTGTACGACCTTCCCCTTCGAGCCTTCAGTCGTGATCAAGATCATTGGCACGCTAGAATTCCGTCGACGAATTTCCTTCAACAAAGTAAGTCCGTCCATGTTAGGCATATTCCAATCGCTAAAAATGACATCCGCAGGATCCGATTCAAAAAGCTGCAGTGCAATCTGACCATCAGCCGCTTCTTGCACATCGGAGACACCAAGATTCTTCAACGTCTTCTTGGCAATCATGCGTGTCATTTCCGAGTCATCCACCACCATGACTTTCATATTGATACTCTGCCTCTTGTGTTATGAACCCACTCGATCACGCCCCTCAGATACTCCGACCCCAATTCAAACTCGATAGAGTTCGACTGGAAATCATCGAACTTGAGTGACAACCAGTTCGCAGATTTGCACGAACGCGAGCTTTGAAATCCACAATCGATCATCGTCGCCCTGATGCCATAGCAAAGCTCAATGAGTCCAATAAGTCACTCACATTAAATCTGCGCTGTCCCCGTAAACCTAACTCCATACTCCCAGTAATCGTTATGCACCAGTCGCTTTCTCACCAACTGTCCTTGATACCAATGTGTGCCGCCTTTATCTGGATCGAGACACACCACAATTCGATCAGACTTGATGTGACTGTGGTAAATGAATGACATCCCGCCTTGCGATAGATTACGAGACCAAACCTGAAAGCTCGTAGCCTCAGCACTTTCACCTGCGATTCCGACGGTCTCCGGAATGTATACCGTGACACGAGCGCGAAATCGTTTGCGAGGAAACTCACGTTTCTGGTCTTGATGCCCATTTAGCCGATCGGCCCAACGGTCCAGCATGTCCAGAACTCGTTCCGCGAGTTTCTCTTCGCGATCAGTATGTGAGACATCGGCAATCATGATTGTGTCATGGCTCCCATCGACAACTTGGTGTGATGGCGGCGCTCGCTACCAAGTATTTGATTCAGTCAGCTTCAACGCTTCGGACAATGTCAACTCGTGACGGCCTGGAGTTGGTAGTGCTTGCTCCACAGACAACCCCACCTGGGTGAGATCCAGAATATTTTCCGACGCAGTAGGATCAACGCGTTGCCCGCTACTCAGTTGCAATCGTTGGACGATGGGCTTGGTGTAGTTTTTACCATTGCGGCGCATTACACGAGCAATGCTGCCATCTGATAGAGCCACTAAACTTCCAATCGGAAACAGCGCCAACACATTCAGAAGCGCTCGAACAGCAACGGGGTCATACGCCTTACGTCCAGCTTCGCGGACCAATGTCTCAACGGCAGCATAAGCCATCAGGGGCTTACGCCAATTTCGGACTGTTGTCATCGCGGTGTACGCGTCTGCGACGGCGATGATGCGCGCGAATTGATGAATCGCCTGCCCTGATCGTCGTCGTGGATAACCGTTACCGTTGGGACGCTCGTGAATCTGATAAGAGACAAGCGAGACGATTCCGGGAATTGCGGTAGCGCGATCCAACAACTCAAGTGAGTAGATTGGATGCTTCTTGACTTCATGGAACTCCTGAGCCGTCAAAGGCCGATCGCATCGTCGAATCGACTTAGGCACTTTCATCATACCCCAGTCATGCACTAATCCGATCAGCCCTAGGGTCTTGATATTGGCGGTATCGAACCCCAATTCGATACCCAGCGCCATCGCGAGCATCGAGGTCTGCAAGGCTTGATGCGACATGCAATCGTCGTCGAAGACGCCCACCGATGAAGTCAGCACATTCTCGACGTCAGCACGCATTTCATTGAGATAGTTGCTCGCCATCTGAGTCGCGACGGCACCGTCGAGCCGCCCACCGTTGAATGCGTTGTCAAGCATGTCATTCAGTTGCTTGCCGTTTTCTTTATTGCGTTCAACGAGTCGCTCGCGTTGCTTGTTGTCGTAAGCAATGCGTCCCAATGACACTAAGCTGTCTTTGACCGCCGGTCCTTTGTTCTGTAGCGGGGGTAACCCACCGTCCACCAACTTGTCGAGTTCTTTGGTTAGAGCGGTGTCAAAGTTGTATTCCTCGATACCCGCCAAAATGTCTTTGCAGAGTGTGATATTGGCGACGTCGTCCTTATGAACTTTCACCTCAGGTAACCGGCGTTGCCTCAAGAGTCGCTTGAAGTCCGACGTGATCACCGCCCCTTCGGCCAGCAGCAACACGCCGCTGTCGTCAAAGATCGGAAACTGGATCGGACGACCGATGAGCAAGTCGTCAACGCCGACAGCCACCGAATCTTCTGTGGCAAACGGTGTTTCAATGACGGCTGATGCGGACACGCTCATGACGAATCCAGTGAGGATGTTGATAAGAATCAGTTCGACAAATGCTCGGCAGCCAAGTCGCCGATGTGTCGCTCTGAACTCTATGTCTCACTGACTCTAGGAAGTGGAGTACGTGCCGCTCCGCCTCCGACATTCAGTTGGATCCCCGCACGTCAACAGGTATTTGCCTGACGCGCTGTCGCCATTGCGCCCATATTACGAAGCAAAGCGTTCAAGGTCGGCAGCGGTACTGACGAAGGGACGAACAACCGCTCCGTATTCCCACTGCGATCCGTGTTGTTCTTCCCAAATCAACGAAGCCGCAAAGCACAGCTTGGGCGCGGGATGATCGGGGTGCCGAATCAGCATCATGTGACGTCCTTCCGGTAACCTTTCAGACACCACAAAACCAACTCCGACGGGCGAAAGATTCTGAGTCCATCCCGGTACGCAACGCATTGTCCGTCCGTTGTCATCGGGTGGCGTGATCAGTACGACAAAGAGCTCAGCGAGAAACGGTCGACGCAGGTCTCGCCGGCGATTGGCGTCAACCGCGTTTAGGCACTCGTCATCTTCAAAATCAGGATCGAGCGCTGAGTCAATCAAGCGTTCTAAGGCGCCAAGATCAGCGAATATCTCTGGCTCAAATGCTGGAGCAGGTGACATGGGATGACCAACAGAAACGGCAGCAACACGCATATCTAGATTCACACTCATAAAGAGACCGAAGCGCAACTCGAAGACCGTTAGGATCACTCGGCGAATACGACCGAGCACCTTGAACGGTGAATCAATCAGCCGACAAATTGCGGAAAGACAGCTCGTCGACAGAGTGTCTTGCGAGTTACGCAGATCACCACACTCGCCTCTTACCGCCATTTTCTTAGCGAAACGACCGCTCCTCACGGGGCCGCTGGCAGCGATGAAACTCAGCACTATGCTTCCCCACACGGTTCGCTCAAGCCGCAGCAACTTCATTCAGGGAGAACTTCACGGATGTCCGATTCACTGCGCTATGATCCAACAGCCGCCAAGAACTACCTCTCACCCGTAGCTTGGGACACCCTCATGCCGCTGCTGGAGAACGCGCGGCAGGCCGTGACAAACGAGGTGGCTCTCTTTAATGCTCAGGGTTCGATCCCAGCTCACATGCAGCCGCTCGATTCGGGATTTATTGAGTGGCCTCAGCGACTGCTCGACGACCACAAATCTAAAGGCGACGCGAGCCAACTTGGTCAGATTCAAATCGCGGCAAAACGTATCCGTGACAACTATGACCGAGTGGTGCTGCTGGGCATTGGCGGTTCGTACATGGGAGCAAAGGCACTGTTCGATGCACTCTGTCATCCCTTCCACAACGAACTATCGCGCGACGCACGGCGCGGTGTTCCTCGCATCTACTTTGAAGGCAACAACCTCGACAATGACGCATTGCGTGCCCTCGTGGAAATGCTGCCACAAACGGCAACAGCTCCCAAGACATTGGCCGACCGGTGGGCCACCGTCGTCATCAGCAAGTCTGGTGGCACGCTTGAAACCGCGATTGCTTTTCGAGTCTTCCGCCAAGCCGCCGAGAACTACTACGGGGCGGGTTCGCCGGAGCTTAAGCAAGCCATCACTTCGATCACTGGTGAAACGGGCAAGCTTCGCAACGTCACAAATCAACAAGGCTACGAATCCGCGTTTCCTATCCCGGACGGAATCGGCGGGCGGTTTTCAATTCTGACAGCCGTCGGACTGTTGCCAGCAGCGATCATGGGACTCGACATCGTGAAGTTGCTGCAAGGTGCAGCCGACATGACGTCCTCGTTCTTCAGCGCTGCAATCGGAAGCAATCCAGTGCTCGATTACACCGGCATCGGACACCTCTTCGAGATGACCGGCCAAAACATTCGACTGCTTTCGACTTGGGGCAAAAGGCTCGAATCGGTGGGATTCTGGTACGACCAATTGCTCTCGGAGAGCATCGGCAAAGACGGTCGCGGCGCCACACCGATCACGGTTGTGAATACCCGCGACCTCCACAGTCGAGGCCAACAACATCAAGAGGGTTGCCGCGACAAACTCATCACGAATGTGATCGTCAAGCAACAGGCATGGTCCCCCGTTGGCATTCCAACGTTCCAGCCAGACCTTGATGAGCTCAATCAATACTCGCAGAAAACGCTGCCTGACGTGCTGACTGCCGCGATCCAAGGCACCAACGAAGCCTACGCCGCTGATCGCCGCCCAACGACAGACCTCGTGCTGCCGCGACTCAGTGAATATAGCCTCGGGCAAGTTTTCCAGATGCTGATGCTAGCCACCGTGGCAGAAGGTCGACTGCTCGGTATCAACCCGTATGGCCAACCCGGCGTTGAGGCTTACAAGCAAGCCACGATGCGGTTGCTCAAGAGTTAAGCCTGATGAGAGGATCCTTTCCGCAGATCAGATTTCATCAGCCCAATTCGGAATCGGAGTCAGCACGAAGAACTCGTTGATATCCGCCGAGTTGTCGATCGTGAGGTCACCGTTTTGGACTCCAGTGCCGCTGCCTCCAGCGATGGTGTCGGTTCCAGCGTGACCTCGCAGACTGTCAACGCCAGCGCCTCCGTAAAGCAGATCGTTACCGGTCGAACCGAGCAGAGTGTCATTTCCACTACCGCCCAATCCGGTGTCGTTTCCATCTCCGGCGGTGATGAGGTCATTCCCCGCTGCTCCAGAGAGGCCGTCATGACCATTTCCACCGTCGAGTGTGTCGTTGCCCGCGCCGCCACGAAGAATGTCGTCGCCGTCTCCACCGATGAGATAATCAGAACCAGCGGTGCCGCGCAGCGAGTCGTTGCCAGAGCCTCCGTCTAAGGTGACAAGCGCGGTGGCAACCGTGAAACCGCTCGCGTCCATCGAATCTGCTCCACTGCTACCAGTGAGCGACGCTTGCTCGATGCTGGCGACAACATCAACGCCGTTGCCGGTGAGCGATGTGTTCGTCAGCAATGACACATCACTGACGGTTTCGATGAGGATGTCCTCGCCCGTACCGCCATCGAGAGTGTCATTGCCAGCGCCGCCGATCAGTTTGTCATTGGAGTCTTCTTGGCCAAGCAAACGGTCATTCCCACCGCCTCCAATCAGTGAGTCGCTTCCCGTACCACCTACCAGAGTGTCGTGGCCATCACCGGCGTCGATTGAGTCGTTACCGCCGCTACCTAGCAAACTGTCAGCGAGACTCGTCCCGATGAGACTGTCATTTCCGCTACCACCATCCAGCGTCACTGGACCGGCAGTGAAGAGTCGCGAGTCGAGCGTGTTATTGCTCGCACCACCGGTCAGTCGTACTCCCTCGGCATCGACGATGCGATCAATGCCTAAACCCGTCAACCGAGTGGGCGTCAGTACGAAATTCACGTCAGCAGATTCGATGATGAGATCCGAGCCCAGTCCGCCGGTGAAAGTGTCATCTCCCAACCCGCCTCGTAGGGAATCATTACTACCACCAAGGCCATTGAGTCGATCATTGCCATCACCGCCATCGAGTGAATCAGCTCCGGCCCCTCCGTTGAGATTGTCATTCCCTCCATTCCCCACAAGCACATCGTTGCCGTCCATTCCCAACAGCGCGTCGAGTGCTGAACCACCCCAAAGGGTGTCGTTGCCGCCGTTGCCATAGACGGTCACGCTCACCGTCATCGCGGTGAGATCGATCAAATTTGCGGCATCACTGCCCACGATGACATAGGCATTGACGTTGCTAAACGTGTCGATGCCAAGCCCATTGACGGCGTTGTTAGTCAGCGTGATCGAAGCTGTTTCCCCTCCTTCATAAAGCGTGTTGTCGCCAGCGCCTCCGGAGATGGTGTCATCGCCCAGATTGCCTCCGACCGAATCTCCACTCGTGCCACCACCATCGACGAAGTCATCACCATCGTCGCCTTGAATGAAGTCACTGCCAGATCCACCCAGCAACCGATCATGATCCGCCCCTCCCTGCAACGAGTCGTTGCCCCCCGTCCCCGAGATCGTGTCGTTGCCCGCGTTGCCGTGGATCAAATCATTGAGCGAACTACCAACGATCGAGTCGTGACCGCTCCCTCCAAAAACCGTCACCGACCTCGCTCCGCTATCGAGTGCGTTGACAAATAAAGTGTCATTGCCGGCGCCAAGGTCAAATGTCAGCGACGAGGCAGGATCGCGGAATACCACGGGCATCGTTGTCCCGGTTGAACTCAGTTTCGACTCGTTGTTCGCCAAAGTGCCGTCATCGCCGAGCGTCAAAGCGTCATCGGTGCTCGGCAGGTTGAAGAGGCGATTCGCTGCAGTGAGTGAATCTCGCATCGATTCAACCCCCGTGAACGCCACGCTTGAACCATCAATCAGAACAGTGCCGTCGATCGCGTTTAAGTAGCTGTGTGTCACGTTTGTCGAACTGCTTCCCGTGAAGCGCACAGCGTCTCCGTTCGCGTGCGTGCCACCCTGGAACATGATTCCGCCTGCGGGCGTGGGATCACCCCCGCTGAAATCGACGCTCAATGAATCGTCGTCGCTCGAACCATTGAGCATGATCTGTGAGACCGCAACCGCCTCAGACTGCGCACTCAGGACACCATTAATACGAACCTCGATCTTCGTGCCGTTCTTCCTGACCTCGAACACATCTGCGCGACCATCGTCGTTCTGAGGCCCTGAAGGATGATTCGCTGCACTCATCGTCAGCGGTTGTGCAGATGCGACGATCTCAATAGGCACCACCTGATAATCCAGCGCCGAAATAAAGAGACCTGTCGCCACCGAGATGTCTCGCGTGCCGACAAGATTATTGGAGGGAGTGACCGTGACGACCCCGCTTGTCTGTCCGACCGAGTACGCCAGATTGGCCGGAGCAGTCACGGGAACAGGCGCTCCGTTGTCTTGCAACCGCTGCTGATCGAGAAATGCCGACGCATCGCCTTCGGCATCAAGTGCCGTCAGTTGGAACGTCGTGGAGATGTTGGCTAGCGTCCGAATGACGGGCAGATCAGCGAGAAACGGCGACGAATTCGCAGCGTTGTCCGATTGCACGGTCACTTGAAACTCACGCAGTGTTGATTCGCCACTGGAGTCAGTCGCCGTCACCATGACTGTAAACGTCCCGCTATTCACTCCGCTCGCAGCCTTCAGCAATAGCACTCCGTTCTCAATGTCAGTCGTGACATCAATGTTGCTCACAACGACGTCTTCATTGGGTCGATGACTCGTCGTCGGTACGGCGGATATCGCTTGTCGAACAGACTCGCCCTCCACGAGTACGCCAAAGATGGTGTTGTCGAAGTCGAAGTGGCGCTGCGCACTTCCCGTCACGAAGAACTGCGAATCACTCTGATCGTCGAGTCCTTCAATGAGCTTCGTCGCAGACAGCAATCCCGCGCGATTGTGCTGCAAGTCGAGGTGGAACTGGTCGTCGTAAGCACCAAGCGATGAACCACCGGTGCCCGGAGGAACGCCTGTCGGGTCACCCGTGAAGATGTTGCCGCCTTGTACCTTGTGAAACAGGGAGCCTGCATAAAAGCCGCTCTCTGCCAGCGTCGTCACATGTTCGATGGCACGATATGCATAGTCTTCGAGCAAATTGAACCGCATTGTCCCCAACGCTGTGACTGCCACATCGAGACTGCGTCCCGTTCGCAACACGCTCGCTTCAACATTCGTACTCGAACTCTGAACTGAGTACGTGATGCGCTGTCCGTCGGCATCGCTGCCATCAAGCGAGACCAGCAACGGAGATCCTGCAAGTAGTGTCACATTTGACAAGGTCGCCAGCGTCGGCGCCGCAAGTACGGTGCGGCACTCCAACTTTTCGCATGGTGGAGTCCCGACGCGACGCCGCTGCGAACTTCGCAACAGCCTCAATCGGCGGAGATAACTTTTGAACCAATCAGGCCAGGAGAAGCGTTGCATGTCGAGGTCAATCAATGAGTGCATGATGTTCGCAGAGTATGGCGATCAGACATCAGCGATCGCGCAGCACGGCGTGGTAATCACATCGCATGTCCACGATTAGGCAGTCTGTATTCCGCAGGAAGGCGGTTGAAAGCACCGACTCCACAACTTGTGACAGGCGGTGTCATGATGCCCATACAAGCGGACGACCGGCACAATCCGAACTCAACGGTCAGCCCAGAACTCCGTCGTCAATCTGGACATCGTGAACTCACCGATCGCGACAAACGCACTCAGAAGCCAACCAGCGAAAGGCCGTTCCCTAGATCTGCGAGCCTGCTGTAAATCGGAACGACCCGCACCGGGAACTATGCCGCAGCAAAGGGCTCTGTTCGCCGTGTCAATTCAATTCGTTCAACAATTCGAACAGCAGGTCTCAAGAGGCGAACAGGGCGGGCGTTACGGCGCGCTGTCGATCTTCAACAGCCTCATCAGATGCTCACGCAGACCAAGGCCATAATCAGGGTCCGCGAGAGCGAACTCGACGAACGATTGGTAGTAGCTCTCGTAGTTGCCGATATCGAAACGCGGTTCGTTGGCCGACAATCGAAAGCCAATGCCCTTAGCACCCTTTTTGAGCATCGCCCGCATCGCGTCGGTCAATTGAATCTCGCCGCCCTTCCCCGGCTTCGTCACTGCCAATTCGTCAAAGATCGCAGGACTAAAGACATATCGTGCAGCGACCGCCATCGTACTCGGAGCTTCATCGACCGATGGCTTCTCGATGAGATCCTCTAAGGCGAATACGTCACCGGCAGTACCACGTGGTTTAGCAATGCCGTACCGCACTACCTCGTGGCGCGGGACCTCTTCGAACGCAACGACGATGTCGGCTTTCTCGCGCTCAAATTCATCGGTCATCCGCTGCACGATGTCAGACTTGGCATTGGTACCGATAATCGAGTCCCCGAGTGCGACGACAAAGGGTTGTTGACCAACAAGTGACTTCGCGCAGAGCACCGCATGTCCCAGTCCAAGTTGCCTTCGCTGCCGCGTGTAGAAGTATTCGATGTCGCGGCGTTCAAATTCGAGTTGCGCGAGCTCCTCTTCGCGACCGGATTCACGGAGGTAAGTAATCAGCCGATCGTCGATATCGAAATGGTTCTCGATCGACGTCTTGCTTGCCCCAGTGATGAAGAGCAATTTGCGGATGCCGGAGTGTGCCAATTCTTCCACAACATATTGCACAACCGGCTTACGGCCGACAGGCAGCATCTCTTTGGGTTGTGACTTCGTGGCTGGAAGTAAGCGAGTGCCATGACCGGCAACGGGAACGACGGCAATATCAATCGACATGTTGAAAACCTAACCCGAACGATAGACGGTGTAAGTCTAACCCATGCTGCCAAGATGAACGGTGATGAGCACACAAACGGCAACAACAACGAGCACCAGCAACGCCATTCCAGATGCCACTGAAAGAACTTTGCCTGCTGGCCGCTGCCAGTGGGTACTGCCAACAATAAATCCGCAGATTGCAGCGAAGAGAATTGCTCCGACAATCAGTGTGAACAACGGGATGCCAAACATGGCAAGTCCTCATATACCTGTTATCTGTGCTTATACGGGTCACCAAAATTTGTCGCGCTCTGTGTGAGCCTTTCTCGCCCGACGCTCGCGAGGAAACGCAGATTTTACTGCGATCGGTATATCAAGCCGAAACCAAGACCAGGCGGATTACGTTCGGCAAATGAAAGAGGCCGAGCAGCATAACTGCTCGGCCTCTTCGAATCAGACGGCGATAAGTCGCCGAGTGAGCTTACTTCGCACCGGCCTTCGCCTTCGTGGACTTCGCACCCTTCTTAGCGGGGGCTTTCGCCTTGGCGGCCGGCTTCGCTTTGCCAGCTGCGGCTTTGGTGGACTTGCTCTCGGTCTTCGCGGTTGATTTCGCTGCCATAATCCATTGGCTCCTGTGAAACGTGCGGGCACCGTGCTCCTGGTTAATAGCAACGCTCTCGGGTGCCCAAGTGGCAAGTGCGTTGCTCAAGACCATCAACCCGACGACGGTTACAGATTCGTTCGTATTGCGTCAGGAAGAATTTTAGATGGACATCCTTGTCAGAACCCCACTCACTCTGTCGACACAGTTAGCCAATCACAATGTTGCGAGACTTAGCGTCACGACGTTGGCTCGGCTTCTATGAGCTTTCGAAAAATCGGTCAAGCACAACTTCTTAAGTGGCAAGCCGTTGTCGAATCTGGGCTCGTTCTAAGTTCGCATTAAGATTCGTCTTCCCATCGACGCAACTTGAGGACAATCCCGCTACGTTCCTTAAATTCTGCCCAACCCCACTAATCAGCACGACTATCGCGACCCGCCGAAGCCACCGAGTTACATCGCTCTCCTCCTCCCACCAAACGACTGTGTACCAGAAGAGGCGTCAGAGAGGCTGCACCGCAACAACTCTCCAAGATGGATCTTCCACCATCAGGCGATGCCGTCTGGTTGTTGAACCTGCTGACGCAACTCGGTCGATGACACATCGTCGCGGAACTCAGCTTCAGTAAGTCCCTCGAAGAGATCTCTGAGTCCGCTCGGGACGTGTAAATCGGTGAGTGTTTCAAATCCGTGACACATCAAACGCCCCGCCACCAGGAAGCGGCAACCTTGAGTTCGGATCTCATCAAACGATGCCAACATCCGAGCCTCCGATCCGTCAAAGTACCGGGCATCGAGCAATCGCTCGGCGGTATCGAATCCAACCACGAACGTCGTGCTGGGGAACAGCCGAGCCTTATCAACAAAGAGCGGTGCCGACGTCAGCGCGACCGGTCGCTGTTGAAACTGCCGGCGGCGTGCGTCGATCGACAAGTAATCGAGCCGCGGCTTATCGGCATTGACGATTGGCATCTCGAACGCGACTGGTCCACCAAGCTTGTGCTCGGCCGCGCGAGCCAGCCGTTCGTGTCCATGATGCAAAGGATTAAAGGCACCGGACAGCAATCCCACGGCTTGCGACGCCAGCGTCTCCTGCAAGACGCCGTCGGCGGTCGACCAAACGACGGAACAATCACCGACCCAAACCGCGCGGATCTTGGCCGGTGCAATGCTGCGTTGAACATCGAGTCGCTCGCTACCGAACAACTCCAGCTTCGGTAGTTGTAAGACGCCACAGGCCTCCGCCAGAGCGAACAAGACGACTCGCGCGACCAACGCTTCTTCGGCCGCTCGATCACGTGCTCCTTTCTGCAATGACAGCGAGAAAAGAGTGGTGGCATCCGTGGTCTGAGTCGCAACAAAGCAACGATGTTCGCCCTTCTTCGGTCGGTCACTGGCGAGGGAGGCGGTGCAACTCAGGCCAATCAGCGCATCTCGATTCACAGCGTGCGTCTCTGCAACTTCAGCAAGTCGCTGCGCCCGAGCCCAACTCATGGATGCCATGCTGAGAGCCGTTGCCGCCGAGCAATACGAGTCCGGTTTACGCATCAGCCATTGATCAAGCGATTGTGGCGCATAAGGCACAACAGCTTCGAGAATGCTGCGCGAGCCACCAGGCACACTCAGCAACATGCCGATCGCGCTCGCTCCGCCGCCCGTGGCACAAAGCACACATCGAGCGGGACTCGTATGCACGCGATGAATGATCTCAGTCCACGGCTCACTCACGGTTTCAACCTTTCCATGCGCCGCAAAGCAGCGTTGGCATTCGCCGCATCGCCGATAGCGGCATAAGCCGCCGCCAGCAGGCGTTCAATCTCTACCTGAGTCATCAAGGATGGTTGCGGCGCGTCGAGTGCCGCATGCTCCAAAGCCCCAATCATGATTGTCGCCAAGGCACGACGTTCGGCCTGGGGGAGATGTTGCACCGCCGCTTCAAGTGACTTCAGTAGCCCCATGCGATCTATCGTCGGTACCGCTTTTAGTTCTTCCACAACGTGCCGCGATTCGATCGCTGACGACTGCCGACACACGAGCAGTGCCTTCAGACTGAGAATCGACACGCGGTACTGCGCGACAAGCTTCACTTGCCCTTCGTCGTTCGCCGCCGCCGCCAGCCATTGACTCAACCGCTTGATCCAACGCTCAGACTCCGGCAGATACTTGAGATTCGTAACCGCCATGAAGGCGGTCTGGTTGAGGAACTCAATGTGTGGCTCTGACAACTCGGATTGCTCAACGAGTTGCTCGGCGAACGGAGCGAGTTTCGGTAATGCTTCGCGCGACCAATCTCGTGGCTGCTCGGAACGATTCGCGGCCGAGCGACTGTGCTCGCTGAGTCGCCGATAGCACCGTGCGACAGCGGCCAATGCTTCCATTTCGCGTACATGTTCCGCCGGAATGTGAGCATAGAACCTCAGTGCCTCTTCGAACTGCGACAACTTCTCTTTGAGTTGCGCCGCCATCCACGCTGCGTCAGCAGCAGTTGGTGAAGCGGCATGACGTTCGACATGCTCAGCCAGCGCGGCTTCGTAGGCCTCACGGAGCGGCTTTGTCGGATTTGTCTGAAAGCGACGCCCCACGCAAATCGCCCGAAGTAAATCAAGTTCTGCGACTCGCTTGTGCTCGGCATGCAACTTCAGCAGCCGTTCCAGTAAGCGCAGTGCTTCATCCACCTGCCGTTGCTCAAGCTGTAAGCGTGCGAGAGTCAACCCGATCTCGAAGCTCAGTTCTTTCGAGTCTTGCTCGACGGCCTCATCGAAGGCACGACCAAATGCGGCGAGTGCATCCGTTGTTTCACCAGCGGCGTAACGACCACGTGCTTCTTGCAGGAGTGCGGCCAGATGATCGCCCAAACGCTGCGATTCTTCGCATTGATCCCAGAGCAACCGCGCGCGATGCGCCCAATACCCTGCCGCCAAACTTGATTCCTGCTCGATCGCGCGACGCGCTTCGGTCTGCAATTCGGCTGCCAGTTCCGCCTGCCGACTCATCAGTGCAGCTCGGGACAAGTCGAGCCACGTTCGCACCGCCAGGAATGCCAACCGCGACGGAAACTGCGGCTTCTGCCGCCGATAAGTGCGTAGCAAGTCGGCAGCATCTGGCTCGCGTTTTATGGTGGCATAGAGTTCAACGCGCTCAGCAACGACTTCATCCAGAATGTCTGGCGGTGGTTCGTCACGCTCGATTGCAGCCAGCATCGCGGCAGCGCGATCTGTCTCCAGTTTCAGTCGCATCAACCGCGCCAACGACACTTGACTGAGCCACACAATGCGATCGTCGGTCGTCGTGCTCGCCACGCGTTTGAGTTTTTGCTCGGCTTGCAGAAACGCCGCGCTACGTTCGGGAGTACCACGACCGAACGCGCGACCTTGGGCAGTCAGCAACTCGCCCGATTGATAGAGCACTCCTTTTTGCAAGGCACGATATCGAGCCAGCGTTAACGGCTTACTGGCGCTGGGGCGGCTGAGCAGGTCCTGCAACGCCATTTCGAGTTGCTCAAGTTGCCGCAGCACGCGGTCACGCAACGCCGCGACGTCCGTTTGTTGCCGCTGGTCGTACGGATTGAGCTCCGCCAGCAAACCATCGAACTCCGCTTGATCGCAACTAATGATTGACTCTTGAACGGCCAGTTCGACACGTTGCGCGGTCTCAGTTGTGGCGTCACGGGCCGCATTGAGCGTCACCTTCGCGGCGTTCCAAAGCTCACGTCGCTCGTCGCTCTCAGATTGACTACGAGCATGCGCCGCAAAGGTCCGCGCCAGTTCAATCGAGACTTGCAGACGTTCGGAAGCCGGCAGCTCATCGGCTTGGAGTCGGCGGCGACATAGCGACTCGGCCAACGTGAATAGCCCGCGTGATCGAAGTTGTTCGAAGTACAGCGTGTCAAAGTCATCCGCGAGCGCCGCGTCAGCCCATACCCATGAAACAGTCACCAGCAACGTCACTGCGACGCCGCCCCAAAAAGTCGTGCGACTCACGCAGGCTCGTTGGTGATGCGTCTTTGGCTTCACATCCAACCTTCAATATTCGCCGCGAAGCGATGTAGTCCGAAACGTTCGAGATTTTCCTCGATCATCCGCCGCTTCTCGTCCCCTTCCAGGCCGCACAACAAACCCAGCACGATCGAACCTGTCACGACGGATGACACTTCCACGACCCGCATCGGTAATTTGAACTCCTTCAGGTCCGCCTGAATTTCCAGGATGTCATAAAACTCACCAAACTTTTGATGGCAATAAGTGAACTCAATGCCGCGCAAGTTCGGAACCCATTCGTAGTCAAACGGGCCGTACTCAATGTGGCGATGTCGGACAAAGAATGTTGTCCGGTCGTTAAATCTCACTGCATGCGGCGTGGACACCTGGCGTTCCTTCAAGCGATCACAGTCATCAGAGTCGTGCAGGCGAACCACCTGCGTTATGTAAGCGAGTTTGAAAATTCCCGCCGTTTGTCGCAACAGGGGTTTACCAACAGGGAGTGCTGTGATTGCCACGCGGCAAACCAAGGCCATCTCGCTGGCGACGATCTACGTACTCACTCTCAACATGCTGATCCAAACCGAACATCTTACGAAGCAATATGGCCGCAAGCTGGCCTTGAATGACATCTGCATCACCATTGATCCAGGACAAATCGTTGCGCTGCTGGGACCAAACGGAGCCGGCAAGACGACGCTGCTCCGCTGCCTTGCCGGGATTAGTCAAGCCAACTCAGGACGGCTGTTATTTGACAGTGAGACCTTCTCGCGCGACCGACTTGATCTGCGGGCTCGTTATCACTTTGTGCCAGACTTTCCGTTCTTCTATTCAGATGCCACCGTCTTGCAGCACATTGGCATGATCCTCAAGGCTTATTCGGCAAATGAACCCGGTGTTGAGGAATTGGTGATCGAGTTGCTCGAAGACTTCGAACTGCTGACGCTCGTCGAAAGTTCGTTGGCAAAACTATCGCGCGGGCAGATTTACAAGACAGCCTTGGTCGCGCTGATGGCAGTTGATCCCGATGTTTGGATTCTCGACGAGCCATTCGCATCGGGCATGGACCCGCACGGCATCGCAAGCTTTCGTCGCCGTGCGCGAGACGCGGCCAAGCGCGGGCGGACCGTGATCTATTCCACGCAGTTGCTGGAACTGGCCGAATCGTTCTCTGATCGAGTTTGCATCATCGCCGAAGGTCGCGTGCAGGCCTTTGATTCGATGAACCACTTACGGCAGACGAGCACTGCCGCCGATGGTCGAATTCTGGAAGAGTTATTCGAGCGATTGCGCGAGGTGCCCGAATGAACCGCGCGAAGAACTTCGAACGACTTGTGCGACGCATGGCACTAACGCGATTGAAAGCCTCTCCAAGGCAGTGGGAATCTTTTCAAAGATCCAGACCCAACTGGTCACAACGACTGACAACGCGACTGATGACCTTCATCGGCTATTGGACAGCCGCCGTCATGTTGATCGGACTGCCGCTTCGGGCCGGAGTTGGCATCGGAAACGGCGGACGTGAAGTCGCCTTCGCAGGTACGGTCGCGGTGTTGATTGGTAGCAGCATGGCACTGGGGCACGCACGTTGGTTGCTGCAAGAACTGGTTGCTTCGCGCGCTCTCGCTGTGATGAGTCAGCTTCCCGTCGCTGATACCGATTTTCTTGATCATCGTGTCCGGCGGATGCTGTTGATGAGCCTGACATCGCTAGCAGCCACACTGGCTTACTTCTTCGGAATTGCTGTCGGAGCGCGCCTGCCGCTGGGCAAGTCACTCGTGACCGCCGGTCTGGGTGTCATCGAGTGGCTCATCGTCGTCTCGATCGCGGTGATCATTCCGGCCTATTTTCCTCGCCTGCAACGACCGCGCATGGTGCGGATGCTGTGGGGCGTGACATTGATCTCACTCATTGGTGGAGTCGTCGCCGGCGTTCGTAACTTGCTACCGATCGACACCGTCTTGAGTTGGTTACTGGGATTGATCCCGACTGGGTGGCCGTTGCTAATGGTCGCTTACGGAGTAATGGGGCAAAGCCAAACGGTGTGGTACTTCTTGGTCGGCGTCGGCGTGCTGCTCGTGCTGGGGTTGCTCGCGCTGCAACGCATGCGCCTGAAGTACCAATTGGCCGAAATCAATTTCAGCGAGCACTCACTGGCGACAGCGGTGTTGCAACCGCAACTCGCCGATCCGTTACGCTTGCCGACATTCGATAGCGAAGAACCACAGGAACTCCCGCGTTCCGCGTCGCTCGGTCTTGCTAATGACCATTCAGGAGACCCAGCACCGAGAGAGATCACTCCGCCACGGCGCCGCGCGTTCTCGTGGTTTAAGCGAGGCGAGGAGCGTCCACAGTCCATCCTGATCGAACGTGATGTCGAGTCCTGTCGCGCGTTAATCCGTTCGCGAGGTTTCTTGAGTGACGCACCCTGGCCACGACACGGCTGGTTCGAGTCCTCATTTCTCAACATCGTTGATGATCGTGAGAAACTCGTCGCCGAAATCGCCCTCGGCAGTCAAACGCATTGGTCGCCGAGCGTGTTCAAAACTCTTCAGCCGATCTCGATGTTAGTGATCGTGGCCATCGTGAATGGTCGCGCTCGACGTGCGGCGACGCTTGTCGGTGTGATTGTCTCGGTGGCGTGGATCATTTCCGCGATGATGCGTTCTTGGCCCGCGATCATCTGGAAGGCCAAAACCGGACAGCAACTTTCGATCGTTGGTCTGCTGCCGATTTCGACGCGGGAAATCATGGGCATCAGCATCAAGCTCGGCATTGTGCGTGCTGGCTACTTCGCACCGTTCCTTTTCGGACTGACTGCGATTGCCATCTTTGGAGCGCGCGGCGAATGGAATTTGATGCGTGCCTTAGTCATCTCAGCCAAAAGCGTCCTGATTGTGGTCGCTCTCCATCAGTGGGCCATGATCTCGACGTTGCCGACGACATCGTCTCGCCACTGGAAACAACAACTGGGTTACGCAGCCGTGATGTTGACTTGTTTGTTGGGTGCCATCGGCGGTGGCATC
>Ga0172376_10000139_pt1 | contig 85818 bp, 70 predicted proteins | sample Lak35m_FD_121114 | JGI IMG/M metagenome (GOLD analysis project Ga0172376, IMG submission 121114) | Freshwater microbial communities from Kabuno Bay, South-Kivu, Congo - kab_092012_35m | ecosystem: Environmental > Aquatic > Freshwater > Lake | place: Democratic Republic of the Congo: South-Kivu... | reverse complement strand
TGCTACCGCTACGAGCAGTCCGGCGAACTCTTCGGCCTCATGCGCGTCCGCTCGATGAACATGAACGACGCGCACATCTACTGCACCCCCGAGCAGTTCGCCGACGAGTTCCGCGCCGTGAACGAGATGTATCTCAAATACTTCAAGATTTTCGGCCTCGGCAAATACCAGATGCGCTTCAGCACGCACGACCCCGCCAAGCTCGGCCAGAAGTTCGTCAACGAGCCCGAACTGTGGAAGCAGACCGAGGACATGGTGCGCCGCGTGTTGGTCGAGAGCGGCATCAACTTCGTGGAAGTGCCGAACGAAGCCGCCTTCTACGGCCCGAAGATTGACGTGCAGGTGTGGAGCGCCATCGGCCGCGAGTTCACCATCGCGACGAACCAGGTGGACTTCGCCGTGCCCGCCAAGTTCGGCCTGACCTACCGCGACCGCGACAACACAGACAAGACGCCGCTGTGCATCCACCGCGCGCCGCTGGGCACGCACGAGCGCTTCATCGGCTTCCTCATCGAGCACTACGCCGGCAACTTCCCGCTCTGGCTCGCCCCCGACCAGGTGCGCGTGATCACCCTCGGCGACGACGCCCCGCTGCTCGCCGCCGGCAAGGCGCTGGTCAACGAGCTGCGCCAGAACTTCGTCCGCGTGACCGGCGACTTCTCGAACGAACCCATCAAAGCGAAGATCGCCAACGCCGAGCACGCGCGCGTCCACACCATGCTCGTCCTCGGCCCGCGCGACCTCGAAGCCGAACAAGTCTCCGTGCGCCTCCACACCGGCGGTCCCCAAGGCGCGAAGCCCACGGCCCAGGTGGTGGCGGACATCGTGCAGAGCATCAAAGAACGAAGGGCGTGACGTTCGGGCCTGCCGCCTGTTAGGTTGCCACTATGTTGACCGAACTCGAACTAAACAACTTTCGCGGCTTCCGGTCGCTCAAGCTGACTGGGTTGAAGCGAGTCAACTTGATCGTGGGCAGCAATAACTCGGGGAAGACTTCGCTGCTGGAGGCGTTGTTCCTTGCTGCTAACCCGGGGAGAATTAACGAACTACCTGGTCTGTTCCGCCCATACCAAGGTGACGCTGCCCTACGCTACTATCGTTGGTTGCTGCGCGACGGGGCGAGTGAAACGGGTGGCAATTTGGCTGCCCAGTTCGATTCGAGGCTCCTGCCCCTTTTTTTTACGCGATCACGTGAGATTTCTTTAGTGCCAACGGCGCTAAGGCAGGCGGAATTCTTTAGCAACGCACACCTCTACGCTTGGGGAACGGTCCAGCACGTAAATGAATTCAACAGCCGTCGTGCGGTTGAAGTAACCAAGACCAAAGTGATCCCCGTCTCTTACCGTGACTCCGGATCACTCATTAGCCTCGTCGGCAAGGCGAACCGCAAACAGTCCGGCGAAGAAACGATGCAACGACTTCTCGCCAAAGTGGATCCACGCATCAAGAAGGTGCGCATTGACCCGGGCGAGGAGCAGGAGGGTAATCAAATTATCCTAGATGTGGGCCTCTCTGAACTCATCCCGCTTTCCCAAATCGGTCAGGGCGTATTCCGGTTGCTCACCATCCTCGCCGAAGTTATTGGCGACCAGCCGGAGCTCATCCTCGTAGATGAGATCGAGAACGGCTTGCACCACTCCGCGATGCAGGACGTTTGGACCGGCTTGGCCGAAGTTGCGGCCACGCTTGGTGTCCAAATCTTCGCCACTACCCACAGTCATGAATGTTTGGAGGCCGCCCACGCGGCCTTCGCCGCGCGCTCTGACTACGGTTTGGGAGTGATCCAGATGTTCCGAACCGAGACTGGTCCCCAGGGGCGGGTGCTTGATCGTCCGTTGATCGAGGCGGCGCTGAAAGGGGAGATTGATCTGCGCTAAGCATGAGTGAATCGAGCAAGCGGAAGTGGAAAGGGGAACCATTGGTTCTTTTTGTTGAAGGCTACAGTGATCTGACCTTCTACATCGAACTCATGGAAGAACTCGGGAAAGATGGACAGACGTTCATCCAAGATTTGGGTGGGAATGGCAGGACGATGTTGGAGAAAGAGGCGTTCCTCCTGTTGAAGCCGGACAACTTGCAGGCGATACAGGCAGTCGCCGTGCTACTGGATGCGGATGACGACGGTGCGGCCGCGTTTCGGTCCGCCCAAGCAGCCTTGAAGGCGGCCCTTCGGGTGGACGTTCTGCAACCGAAAACCTGGGTGGTTGGCCCGGATAGCAAAACCAAGTTCGGAATCTTCATCGTTGGAGGGCCGGACGGTCGTGGCGAGGTGGAATCCTTGGCGTGGGAAGCCTGGCGCTCGCAAGCGGGTAATTTGCAACTTTGCGACACGGTTGAAGGATTCGTGAAGGACGTTACGCCAAACGACAAGCCGCTCGCCAAACCCGACAAGGTTAGAATCGGCGCAATGCTGTCGGTTCGCCACACTGATGATCCACGGCTTGGCTCCGGGGCGAGGGCTGGGGTCTTTGACTTCGCGTCTCCTGCCTTTGCGGATCTGCGCAAATTTCTTGGTGAGATGTAGGCTTTGCCTCGCGCCTGCTTGCCGGGCTTATGGTAGCCGGAACAATCCCGAACATTGGATTTATGGAACTCGACCTTGAAGGCCAACACGCCGAGCGCGCCTATCCGCTGCTGGCCTCGCTCGTCACGCCGCGCCCCATCGCGTGGGTGACGACGCTTGGGCCGGATGGCGTGGTGAATCTCGCGCCGTTCAGCTTCTTCAACCTGCTCGGCGCGAATCTGCCCATCCTCGGCTTCTGCCCTGGCGACCGCGATGACGGCATGCCCAAGGACACCGCGCGCAACATCCGGCAGATGCACGAGTTCGTGGTGAACCTCGTGGACGAGGCGACTGCTGAAGCGATGAACCGCACGGCCGCGTCTTTGCCCTACGGCGTGAGCGAGCTGGCGACCGCGGGACTGACCACGCTGCCGTCGTCGGTCGTGAGGCCGCCGCGCATTGCGGAGTCGCCGGCCAGCCTCGAATGCACCGAGTGGGGCACGCTCCAGATTGGCGACAACCGGCTCATCATCGGACTCATCAAGCGCATCCACGTCCGCGACGAGTTGTTCGACCCGGCCACGCAGCGCATCCGCACCGAGCGGTTGCAAACCATCGGGCGCATGGCCAGCCCGGACTGGTATTGCCGCACGGGGGATCGGTTTGAAATGAAACGGCCGGTCTGAACTTCCGCGGCCCGGGCTGAGGTTTTCCTTTTCTTCACGCGGGTTTGGGCGGTAAATCTCGGCCGCAGGCACCCGGAGTGGCAGCCCGATTTTGGGAGGCTTTCGCGTGCCTCATTGGCGAAGGCATCGCATGAACATCGGCATCATCGGACTCGGCTACGTTGGTCTGCCCCTCTCTCTCCAGTTCGCCCGCTGCGGCGTAACCGTCACCGGCCTCGACGTGGACGAGAAGAAGGTCGTGAAGCTCAATGCGGGCGAGAGCTACATCGAACACATCCCGGCGGCGGCGATTCAGGAGCAGGTCAAGGCGGGCCGATTCCGCGCGACTGCGGACTTCTCGGCCATCAAGCAGCTCGACTCCGTCATCATCTGCGTCCCGACGCCGCTCAACAAGAACCGCGAGCCGGACATCAGTTACATCCTCAAGTCCGGCGAGGCCATCCTGCCGCACCTGCACAAGGGCCTGCTCGTCGTCCTCGAATCCACCACCTACCCGGGCACGACGGATGAGGACTTGCGCGCCGTGCTGGAGCGCAACGGCCTCAAGGCGGGCAAGGACTTCTTCCTCGCCTTCTCCCCCGAGCGCGAAGACCCCGGCAACCCGGACAGCAAGGTAGCCATCATCCCGAAGGTCGTCGGCGGCTACACGCCGGAATGCCAGCGGCGAGCGGTCGAACTTTACGGCCAGGCGATCAAGACCATCATTCCCGTCAGTTCCTGCCGTGCGGCGGAGGCGACCAAGCTGCTCGAAAACATTTTCCGCGGCGTGAACATTGCGCTGGTGAACGAGCTGAAGCAGGTCTATGCCGCGATGGGCATCGACGTGTGGGAGGTCATCAACGCCGCGAAGACCAAGCCGTTCGGCTACATGGCCTTCTACCCGGGCCCCGGCCTCGGCGGGCATTGCATCCCGATCGACCCGTTCTACCTGACCTGGAAGGCGCGCGAGTATGGGCAGAACACGAAGTTCATCGAGCTGGCCGGCGAGGTAAACACGGCGATGCCGATGTATGTGGTGCATCGCACGCAGGAGGCGCTCAACGCGAAAAAGAAAGCCATCAACGGCAGCAAAATCCTCATCGTCGGCCTCGCCTACAAGGCGAACGTGGACGACGACCGGGAGTCGCCCAGCTATGTGTTGCTGGACCTCTTTAAGGCCCGCGGGGCGAAGGTCGCCTACTACGACCCACACGTGCCGGTGATCCGCCCCAGCCGCGAGCACGGCCATTGGGCCGGCACGAAGTCCGTGCCGTGGACCGCGAAGAGCATCAGCAGCTACGACGTGGTCGTAATTTCCACCAACCACAAGAAGACCAACAACCAGCAGCTCGGCGACTGGGCCGAAGTCATCGTGGACACCCGCAACGCAATGGCCGACGTGAAAGTGGACCGGAAGAAAGTATGGAAAGCCTAAGTGCCGGCCGCTCGCCCGGCTGGCCAAAGCTCAGGCTGCAACGAGACTACTCTGCTCAAAGTTGATCCTTCCCTGCGATGTCCGCCTACGAATCCCTCCGCGCCGACCTGAAGAAGTCACCGCGCACGTGGCTGGTGACTGGGGCTGCCGGCTTCATCGGCTCCAATCTGGTCGAGGCGCTCTTGAAGCTCGATCAACGGGTGGTGGGCTTCGACAATTTCGCGACCGGCCATCGCAGGAATCTCCATCAACTCAAGGATCTCGTCACCGCCAACCAGTGGGAGCGCTTTCGTTTCCTCGAAGGCGACCTGCGCATCGGCCACCAGTGTCGGGAAGCCTGCGCGGGGGTGGATTACGTCCTGCATCAGGGCGCGCTCGGCTCCGTGCCGCGCTCCGTGGCCGACCCCGTGACCAGCAACGAGGCCAACGTCCTGGGCTTCCTGAACATCATGCTCGCCGCGCGCGATGCGAAGGTGAAGCAGCTAGTCTACGCCTCCAGCAGCAGCGTTTACGGGGACCACCCGGACCTGCCCAAGGTCGAGGACAAGATTGGCAACGTCCTCTCGCCCTACGCCGCCACCAAGAAGTTCAACGAGATTTACGCCGATGTCTTTGCGCGCACCTACGGCTTCAAAGCCATCGGCCTGCGCTACTTCAACGTCTTCGGCCCGCGCCAGGACCCTGACGGAGCCTATGCCGCTGTCATCCCCAAATGGGTCGCGTCGCTGCTGAAGAAGGAGCCGGTCTTCATCAACGGTGACGGCGAGACCAGCCGCGACTTCTGCTACGTGGAAAACGTCGTGCAAGCCAACCTCCTCGCCGCCACCACGACCGACGAGGATGCGTTGAACCAAGCCTACAACATCGCCGTGGGCGACCGCACCACGCTCAACGACCTCTACCGCGCCATCCACGACGGTCTGCGCCGGCGCAACCCATCACTGCCCGAGCAGAAGCCCACCTACCGTGACTTCCGCGTCGGTGACGTGCGCCATTCGCTCGCAAACGTGGACAAAGCCCGCCGTCTCCTCGGTTACGAACCCACGCACACGATGCCGCAGGGCCTCGAACTCGCGCTCGACTGGTATGTGGCGAATGTGGGTTAATCCCGAACCACCGCTAAAGCACTACGAACCATGAACCTTACCGGCTTCACCAGCTCCCAAAGCACCGCCCTGCTCGACCTCGCCATGCTGGCCATGTATGCCGACGACAATCTGGCCGCCGCAGAGGATGAGCGGATCGGCCGGCTGCTTGCCGCGCTGGGCTGCGCCAGCGACTACGACCGCGCCAAGCAATACGACGCATCCGTCGCGCGCGTCAGCCGACATTCCACCACGCGAGACGCCGCGCGCGCATACGCAACCCAACTGGCGAGTCAGTTCACCACCCCCGAGCATCGCAAGGTGGTGATCTCCGTGCTCGACGACATGGTGACCAGCGACCGGAACATCGCCGCGAAAGAAGGCTCCTTCTTGGATGCCGTCCGCGAGGCGTTGCAGATGCCCTAGCGGCGAAGCCAACCGGCATGACGCCCCCCCAACCGCACGTCAACGAACTCGCCGACTACGAGCGGGTCATCCGGCCCAAGAAGGGCCTCGTGGCCGTGGACTTCGATGAGCTGTGGCGCTACCGCGAGCTGTTCTGGTTCCTCGCCTGGCGCGACATCCTCGTGCGCTACAAGCAGGCCGCGCTCGGTGTCGCGTGGGCCGTGCTCAAGCCGTTCCTCACCATGGTCGTATTCACCCTCGTCTTCGGGAAGCTTGCGGGCTTCTCGGAGAAGAAGGGGATGAACTTCGAGACCTACGCGGTGCTCACGCTGGCCGGGCTACTGCCGTGGCAGTTCTTCGCCAACGCGATGGCGGAGAGCAGCAACTCGCTCGTCGGCTCGTCGAACATGATTTCCAAGATCTACTTCCCGCGCCTCATCATCCCGGCCAGCGCGGTCATCAGCGGCGCAGTAGACTTCGCCATCGGGCTGGTGATTTTGTTCGGCGTGATGCTTTGGGCAGGCGTAAGCTGGCAACTGCACTTGCTCCTGTTGCCGGTGTTCTTCCTCGTGGCGTTCGCCGCCGCGTTCGCCATTGGCCTGTGGCTCTCGGCGCTGAACGTGCGGTATCGCGACGTGAAATACATCGTTCCGTTCATCGTGCAGTTGGGCCTCTACGCCAGCCCGGTGGCGTTCCCGTCCAGCCTCGTGCGCGACAAGTTCGGCGACGAGGTGTTCTTCCTGTTCAGCCTGAACCCGATGGTCGGGGTGATTGACGGCTTCCGCTGGGGCGTGCTGGGGGCGCAGTTTGAGCCCTATTGGCCGGGCTTCGGCGTGAGTTTGGGCGTCATCGCCGCAATGCTGGTTAGCGGCGCGCTCTACTTCCGCCGCGCGGAGAAGACGTTTGCGGATGTGATTTAGCCGCAAAAGGGCGCAAAGAGCACAGAAATGAAAAATCAACTTTCACTCACGCCAACGATAGGTCGAGCACCGGTGGCCATCTTGGACTTTTTTTCTTTGCGCTCCTTTGCGCTCTTTTGCGGCTAATCATCTTCGCGGCCCATGTCCAAGCCCATCATCAGCGTTCGCGGCATCTCCAAGCAGTATCGGCTTGGGGCGGCCAAGTCGCAGGACACGCTGCGTGACCAGCTCACGCACTGGGTCAGAAATCTCGGCAAAGAGCAGGCGGATGCGAGCGAGTCGTTCTGGGCCTTGCGCGACGTGTGCTTCGACGTGAAGCCCGGCGAGGTCATCGGCGTCATCGGGCGCAACGGCGCAGGCAAGTCCACGCTGCTCAAAGTCCTCAGCCAAATCACCGAGCCGACCGAGGGCGAGATTTACCTGCGCGGGCGGCTGGCCTCGCTGCTGGAGGTCGGCACCGGCTTTCATCAGGAACTTACGGGCCGCGAGAACATCTACCTCAACGGCGTCATCCTCGGCATGACCAAGGCCGAGGTGAAGGCGAAGTGCGACGAGATCGTGGAGTTCGCCGAAGTCGGCAAGTTCCTGGACACGCCGGTGAAGCGCTATTCTTCCGGCATGTATGTGCGGCTCGCCTTCGCGGTCGCCGCGCATCTGGAGCCGGAGATTCTCGTGGTGGACGAGGTGCTGGCCGTGGGCGACGCCGCGTTCCAAAACAAGTGCCTCGGCAAAATGCAGGACGTGGCCAAGAACCGCGGGCGCACCGTGCTATTCGTCAGCCACAACATGGCCGCCGTGCAGGCGCTCTGCGGGCGCATCATCCACATGGGCGGCGGGCGCGTGCTTGGCGACGGTGACCCCGACACGCAGATCAACGCCTACCTCGGCGAGATCAAGAAACCGCGCACCGACATCGCCGTGCCGCTGGGCAAGATCGTCGAGTGCCGGCAGCTGGAGTTCACGCCCAACCCGGTCACCAGCGGGCAACCCATCGAGTTCACGCTCGAACTCGGCGCGAAGCAGCGCACGCAGCTCATTGACTGCGCCATCCTGATTTACAGCGTCTATGGCCAACGCGTGGCCATCCTTGACCTGCGCAAGCCCACCGGGCAGTTCGCCATCGGGCCGGACGCGCCCTTCCGCTGCACCGGCCGCATCGAGAACTTCCCGCTCGTCGAGGGTGATTATCGCATCGGCCTCTTCATGCACTGCTCCGAGTATTACAGCGACTACCACGACCTCGCGTCGCTGAACGTGAGCGCCGCGACGAAGGAAGGTGAACTCGCGCCCTACGCCGCCCACTTCCGCGGCCTGGTGGAGCTGGAGTGCGAAGTGAAGTTTTAGCTTTGGCCTCCCCCGGAATCCAACTGGGCAGTGTTAGTGAATCACTCCATCTTCCTGCCATGCGTGTGTTGATCGTGGGTTGTGGCTATGTGGGCCTGCCGCTGGGCGCGGAACTGGCACGGCAAGGGCACGCGGTCTTTGGGCTGCGGCGCACGGCCGAGGGGGCGGAGGACCTGCGGGCGGCCGGGCTGACGCCGGTGGTGGGTGACGTGACGCGGCCGGAGACGCTGCACGCGCTGCCGGGGCCGTTTGACTGGGTAGTGAACACGGTGTCCTCCTCGAAAGGCGGGCCAGAGGTTTACCGCGCGGTATATGTGGACGGCACGCGCCACCTGATCGAGTGGCTGGCCGGGACGCCGCTGCGGAAGTTTGTCTACACCAGCAGCACGAGCGTTTACGCACAGACGGACGGCGGCGAGGTAACCGAGGAAAGCCCGGCGCGGCCGCCGACGGAGACCGGACAACTGCTGGTCGAAACGGAAAACCTCCTGCGCACGGCGGCGAGCGAGCGGGGCTTCCCGGCGGTGGTGCTGCGCGTGGCCGGCATTTACGGACCGGAGCGCGGCTTTCTCTTCCAGCAATACTTGAGCGGCGAGGCCCGGTTGTCTGGGGACGGGGCCCGGCTGCTCAACATGATTCACCGCGACGACGTGGTGGGGGCGGCCATCGCGGCGTTGGAACGCGGCGAGCCGGGGCGCGTTTACAATGTGGCGGACGACGAGCCGGTGAGCCAACGGGCTTTCTTCGCGTGGCTTTCCCAGACGCTAAGCAGGCCGATGCCGCCGACCGCTGACGAGTCCACCGTCACGAAACGCAAGCGGGGGGTGACAAACAAGCGGGTGGCCAACCGCCGGTTACGGGAGGAGCTGCAGTATGCGTTGAGATTTCCGACTTTCCGCGAGGGCTATGCGGACGAAATCCGGCGCCTCGGTTTGGCCCGCTGATCGGTTTCCATCCGTCACCCGACCCGGAACGAAATCCGCTTCACCGTCTCCTTGCCAAAGCTGTGCTGCAGGCGGTCGAGGATCTCCTTCCGCCGGTAACGCACGATTTCATCCAGCCAGGCACTGCTGTCCACACTGACGAAAAGCGTGCCCTTGTTTAGCCCGGTGGGCTGCGCATGGGCGGCGACACGTGGATCCACCAGGAGGTTCCAAACCTTGACGATTTCAGCCTCTGCCCGGCGCCGGTCCAAGCCAAGGCCGGCCATCACGTCGGGAATGAGCTTGGTCAGGGGCCGGCTGTGGTCTCTGCCCGCACTCTCCAGCGCGGATACGTCCACGCCACGCCACGCGGCCAGCACACGTTCGCGGGCGGTGGCGGCGGCCTGCTTGGCCATGGGGCGCTCAGGCCGGGGCGGCTTGCTCATCCACTATGAGAATGTCCTTGGGAGGGATGTCGAAACCGCCCGAGATGGTCTTGCCAGTCAGGCAGTCGCGGACCGGCTTGAAGAACTGGACATGAACGTTCTGCGAGTGGTGATTGAGCAGAAAGTAAATCCGGTAGTCACCGCGCACCCGCATGGACACCTCGATTTGATCGGGCACCCGGACCAAGGGGGCAATGCCGCAGATTTGCCGCAGCCAGGTGACGAGGTCATGGTAAAACGGCAGGCTGGACATGGTGCCGACGTAAATGGCACGGCCTTCGCCAAACTGGTTCATCGTGATGGCAGGCTTCCCGGCGTAGAAATCCTGGGCATAGGTGCCCAGCACCTGGCAGCCCTCCATGGGCTCGATGATGTCGCACCAGAGCTTCGCACTGTGCAGCCCGGTGGTGGGGAAACCGCCTTTGATCGTAATGTGGTTTTCCTCGCCGGGCGGCAGCGGGTCGAACTCCACGACTTTCAACCCGAACATGTCGCTCATCTCGTAGGGAGCGTCGGTGGCGGCGATGTGATTTTCATCCACCAGGCCCGTGTTGAACGTTCCGACGAGGGTCCCTCCGTTGTGGACGTAGAGTCGGAGCATGTCCGCTTCGCCGCCCGAAACCATGTGCAGCGACGGCGCGATGACCAGCTTGTATTTGGAAAGGTCGTCGGATGGCCGCGCAAAATCCACGAGGATGTTCCGATCGTGCAATGCGCTGTAGTAGAGCTGCACGTGCTCACGCTGGCTGAAGAATTTGTTCGGCCGCATGGGCTGGTTCAAGGCCCAATCGCTTTGATGGCTGATCAGGATGGCGACATCCGCCTGGACCTGGGTGCCGGCCAGCATGGGTGCCAGCGTCTGAAGCTCGGTGCCCACCTGCATGACCTCCTGAAACATGCGGTTCTTCGCTAGGCCATCGTGGGTCAACACGCCGCCGTAGAATTTCTCGGGCCCGATGCGCGGCATCCGCCAATAGAAGTAGAGGAGCCCGGTCGCGCCGCGCGAGAGCAGTTGGTAACTGAACAGGCGCACCACCCCGGGCCGCACGAGTGAATTGGCATCGGCCCAGGCCACGTTGCCGGCCTTCTGCTCCATGACCCAGAAGCCCTCCGCCTCGCCGTTCTTTTTGAGCGACCGGGTGATGTCGATCGACATCGCATTCTCCGCGGCCTTGTGGCCGACCGCTGCGTCACTGTCCATCGCGACGAAGTCGATCGCGTCGGCCAGGTCGAAGTGGTCGATCTGCACCGCGTAGGGCCGGATCGTGGTGGTGACGGGCGTCTTGGGCGTGATTTCGCGCAGCAAATCGGCCTGCATGCGGATAAACGCCACGCAGGTGTCGCTCGAGAAACGCCGCCAGTCGGTGATGAGTGCCGGATTATGCACCGCCGGGGCGGGCATCGGCATGGGCACTTCCTCGTGCTTGCTCACTACCTGCCCCCAGAAGCGAAGGCCCATGCGCTCGTTGAGCAGGTCCACGGTTTCGTATTTGGCCTTCAACCAGGCGTGCCAGTCGCGCTTGGTTTCGGGATTGAAGGCGTATTCGGTGTTGTGCCGGCCCACGCCGTTGTCGATCTGCCACGCGACCAGGTCGGGGTGATCCCCCAAGGCTTCGGCCATTGCCCGGACGACCTTCTTGGCGCGATCCCAATACACGTCGCTGTTCATGCAATAGGCGCGCCGGGTGCCCTCCCGACGGGGCTGGCCGTTTTCATCAAGCGGCAGGATCTCGGGATACTTTTGCGCCAACCAGACCGGCGGGGCGGCGGTGGGTGTGCTGAGCACGATCTTGATGCCATTACGGGAGAACGCATCCATCGCGCGCCGCAGCCAGGAGAAGTCGAACTTGCCTTCCTCGCGCTCGGACAAACCCCAGCAAAACTCACCCATTCGGACGACGTTCATGCCGGCATGCGCCATGAGCTGCGCATCCTGCTCCCAGCGCGATTCCGGCTCCTCGGGCGTCCCATCAAAGGGATACACCCAATGTTCCGGGTAGTAGTCTGCTCCAAAATACATGGTGGTTTGGTTGGTTGCTGACGATGCGAGGCTACGCTCAGAAACGCGGGCCAAGCAACCCCATTTTCAGCCCTGCCGCGCACGGTCGGCATGTCGAACAAGGTGATGGTCCCGGGGCGGGGGACCGTCCAAGCGCCTCATGAACACCGTCCGCCTGCTGCTCGCCACCGCGCTCATGCTTGCCTCGCACGCCGCGGCTGCCGCCTACCGCAACCCCTACGGCAGGCTGCCCGCTGCTCCGACTCCCGGCGACCGGATGTTCGGGGAGTATTTCCGGGCTGAAACCCGCGCGCTCGGCGAGCGCTCACTCGAGGAGGTCCGCACGCTCGATGATTGGAACAAACACAAGGCCACTGCCCGTCGGCAGCTCTTCGAGATGCTCGGCCTCGACCCCTTGCCGCCAAAGACGGACCTGAAAGCGACCGTCACCGGCACACTGGATCACCCGGACTTCACGGTGGAGAAGCTGCATTACCAATCCCGCCCCGGCCTCTACGTCACGGCCAATGTATATGTGCCGAAGAAACTTTCCGCTCCCGCGCCGGCGATTCTCTACGTCTGCGGCCACGCGGTGGTGAAGACCAACGGCGTGAGCTATGGCAACAAGGCCGGCTACCAGCATTGGGGCGCATGGTTCGCGCGCAATGGCTACGTGTGCATGGTCGTGGACACGGTGCAGCTCGGCGAAATCGAGGGCATCCACCACGGGACCCACAACCGGGACATGTGGTGGTGGAACTCGCGCGGCTACTCTAGCGCCGGCGCCGAGGCGTGGAACTGCATCCGGGCACTCGACTACCTTCAGTCCCGCAAGGACGTGGACGGCGAGCGCATCGGCGTGACTGGCCGCAGCGGCGGCGGGGCTTACTCGTGGTGGATCGCCGCGCTCGACGACCGCATCAAGGCCGCGTGCCCCACCGCGGGCATAGTGGACCTACACAACCACGTCGTGGACGGCACGGTGGAGGGCCATTGCGACTGCATGTTCATGGTCAACACCTACCGCTGGGACTACCCGCAGGTTGCCGCGCTCGTCGCTCCACGGCCCCTGCTCATCGTCAACACGGACAAGGATACCATCTTCCCGCTCGACGGTCTGGTGCGCCTGCACGAGCGCGTGCGCGGCATCTACGATCTCCACAATAAGCCCGAGCAGCTAGGCCTCATCGTCACCGAAGGGCCGCACAAGGACACGCAGGAGCTGCAGGTGCCCGTGATGCGCTGGTTCAACAAGTGGCTGAAAAAGAGCGAAGCTCCGGTGCCAAACTACGCGGAGAAGCTGTTCACTCCGCAGCAACTGAAAGTCTTCGACAAGCTCCCTGCCGACGAAATCACCAGCAAATGCCATGAGACGTTCACGCAGCTTGCGATTGATTCCGCCAGCTTTGAGCCGAAGAAGGCGCTGGCCGAACTTCAGCTAAAAACCTTCGGCGGTTGGCCCGCTGCAGCCGCACCAGCCAACGTCCGTCAGGTCGCCGCCACCGAGACCGACGGCGTGAAACTCACCGTCCACGAGTTCGACAGCGAGAGCGGCATCCGGCTGCGCTTCTACCTCGCGCAGCCCGCCGCCGCCGCGCCGAAGGCCTTGCACCTCGAGACCGTGGACGACGCGAACTGGCAGCAGCAATTGCAGCTGGCGAAGGCCGGGTTCGCCAGCGCCTTTGGTGATGAACTGGCTCGCGCGGGCATTGACCCGAAGGCGCCCGCGCCGCCCGATCTGCAGAAGAAGTTCGCCGGCTGGATGCGCTACATCCGCGATCACCAGGCGGCTTACATCACCTTCGCCCCGCGCGGCGTCGGGCCGACCGCGCTCGGCGGTGACAAGCGCTACCAGACTCAGGTCCGCCGCCGCTTCATGCTGCTGGGCGAGACTTTGGCTAGCTCGCAGGTATGGGACGTGCATCGTGCCTCCGAGGCGGCGCGGGCCTTGCCGGGAATGGCTGACTTGCCGCTGCACTTCCACGCCAGCCTGGAGATGACGGAGGTCGCCACCTTCGCCGCGCTGTTTGAGCCTAAGCTCACCTCGCTCACGCTGGCGCAGCCGCCACGCGAGGACAAAGCCGCGCCCGACTTCCTGAACTGGCGGCGCATTGTCACGCCCGGACAATTGCTTACGCTGGCCGAGCAGAAGACCAAGGTGAACCTGCCGAAGAAGCGGTGAGCGTGGGCCGGCAGCTTGCGCTCACGGCTTGGTGGTCCGGCGCTTCTGCCACTCGCGGAGGATTTCGACCAGCATCGGCAGCACCGACACAAAGATGATGCCGAGCACGACCAGTTCAAAATTCTTCTTCACCCAGGGCAGGTTGCCGAAGAACCACCCGGCCGGCAGGATCAGCACCACCCACGCAATCGCGCCCGCCACGTTGAAAAACATGAAGCGCCGGTAGTCCATCGCGCCGCTGCCCGCCACAAACGGTGCGAACGTCCGCACGATGGGCACGAAGCGCGCGAGGATGATGGTCTTGCCGCCGTAGCGCTCGAAGAACTCGTGGGTCTTCGCCAGATACTCTGGTCGTATCAGCCGCGGGTAGCGTTTGGAGAGCGCGGCGCCAGCGAACTTGCCCACCGAGTAATTCACCGTGTCGCCGATGATCGCGGCGACGAGGATCACGGCCCCGGCCACATACACGTTCAGCCCGCTCTCAGGGTTCGCCGCAATGGCCCCGACGGCGAAGAGCAGCGAATCGCCCGGCAGGAACGGCGTCACCACCAGCCCGGTCTCAGCAAAGATGATGAGAAACAGGATGCCATAGACCCACGCGCCATGCTCGCGGGTCAGCGCGTGCAGGTGATCTTGCAGATGCAGGAAGAGGTCGAGGACTTGCTTGATGGTGTCCATGCGCGCGGCGGACGCTGCGGAAAATGGCGTTGCTGGGCAAGCGCGTTATTGCAGACTTCAGTCGTGGTGCGGGCAGAACCTGGCGCACCCACACGTTTTTGATGAGAGCCGCTGTCCTGCATGGCAAAGAAGATGTCCGCTTGGAAGAAGTGCCCGAGCGCCCGCTCGCACCCGGCGAGGTGCGGGTGCGCATCCGCGCGGCACTGACGTGCGGCACGGACCTCAAGGTCTTCAAGCGCGGCTATCACGCGAAGATGCTCGTGCCGCCGACGGTCTTCGGCCACGAACTGGCGGGTGAAGTGGTTGAGACGCGAAAGGAAGAATGGCGGGTCGGGGAGCGGGTCGTCGTGGCGAACTCCGCGCCTTGCGATGCCTGCGCACCGTGCAGACGCGGGCAGCAAAACCTCTGCGATGACCTGCTTTTTCTGAACGGCGCCTACGCGGAGTCCATCGTTATCCCGGCGCGGCTGGTGGCGAAGAACCTGTTGCGGCTCAAGCCCGAGACCGCCTTCCGCGACGCGGCGCTGACCGAGCCGCTCGCGTGCGTGGTGCAGGGCGTGGAGGATTCGAAGCTTGCCGCCGGGCAGCGCGTGCTGGTCGTCGGCGCGGGGCCAATTGGTCTGATGTTCGTCGCCCTGGCGAAAGACCTTGGCTGCGACATTACTGTGGCCGGGCGTGGGGAAGCGCGGCTCGCAGCGGCGCTGCGGCTTGGTGCGGGCGCGGTGGTGGATGTGGGCGCGGAAGGAGTCATTTTGAAGGCGGTCACGGCGCGCCTGCCAAAGCCGGATTTCGACGCGGTCATCGAGGCCGTTGGCAAGCCCGAGGCGTGGGAGGCAGCGGTAAAGCTGGTCCGCAAGGGCGGGCTGGTGAACTTCTTCGGCGGCTGCCCGGCGGGCACGAGCGTGGCGCTGGACACGGGACTGATCCACTATTCCAACCTGACCCTGCGGGCGAGCTTCCACCACACACCGCGCACCATCCGACGGGCGCTGGCATTCATCGAAACGGGCGTCATCCGGGCCGCCGATTTCGTGGACGGCGAATGCCCATTGAGCGGGCTGCCGGAGCTGTTCAGCCGCATGACGGCGGGCAACCGCGTGGTGAAAACCCTGGTGGACGTTACCCGTTGAAGGGGACTGCACCCAAAAATCCGCTGGCAAATTCCCGGCCGTTCGCGTCCATTCGCGGGCACCATTCAAATGAAACAAAACCACGTTCGCGCCAAACTCAAACGCGGCGAGCCGAGCTTCGGCACCTGGCTTGCGCTGCCCGACCCCGCCGCCGCCCGCCTCATGTCCGGCCTCGGCTTCGATTGGCTCACGTGCGACATGGAGCACTCGGGCTACAACTTCGAGACGGTGGCCAACAGCTTCATGGGCATTGCCACCGGCGGCTGCGCCCCCCTGGTGCGCGTGCCCTGGAACACGGGCGAGAACATCAAGCGCGTCCTCGATATCGGCGCGTGGGGCGTGGTGGTTCCAATGGTCAACTCGCGCGCCGAATGCGAGGAAGCCGTCCAGCACACGCGCTATCATCCCATCGGCAACCGCTCCGTCGGCGGCCAGTTGCACGCACCCAACTTCGGCACCGACCCGGCCACTTACTACGAGAAGGCCAACGACGAGATTCTGCTCGTGGTCATGGTCGAACACGTGAAGGGCGTGGAGAACCTCGACGCGATCCTCAGCGTGCCGGGCATTGACGCGGTGTTCATCGGACCGAACGACCTGCGCAAGAGCATGGGGCAGAAGCCGTCGTTCGACAGCAGTTATCAGCCGTTCGTGGACGCACTCAAGGCCGTGCGCGAGACGGCGAAGAAATACGGCATCGCCTCCGGCATCCACGTGCCGGACGTGGAATCGGCCAAGCGTCGCGCGGCGGAGGGTTTCCAGTTCATCGCCGTGGCCAGCGAGCTGGGCATGATGCTGGCCAAGGCCCGCGAAAACATCGCAGCGCTCGGGCTCAAGCCCACCGGTGCGGTGGCGAAGTATTGAGCCCGGCCTGAGGGAAGGCGGCTAGGTGATGGTTTCAAGGCAAGTTCCTGAAACATCCGCACTGTCGTCTTCGCCCATTCCGTTGATGACGCTCCTCGCGAACAGGCCTGCTGGCTGCCCATAGACTGATTCCTCGCAAAGAGGCTGGGTCTAGCCCGCTGACCTCCATGGCGGCGAGGGATAGCTGACTCCGGAGCCGGGCGCTAAGCGCAACCTGCGCCGGGTGGCGCATTCCCGCTTGGCATGAACTTGGACGCTGGATAATTTCCCGCGCATGTCTTTGCCCACTAGTGAACCCGCGAACGAGGACGTAGCCTATTTCAATCAGATCCTGAAGGCCGGCGTGGATGCCGGCTGCTCAGATGTCCATATCAAGGTCGGGACGGCCGCCTCCTTCCGCATCAGCCGCGCCTTCCACTCCATTGACTTCGTCCCCACGCAGGCGTGGATGCAGAGCGTGATCGATGGCATCTGCCCCAAGCACATGAAGGCCGGTCTGGAGGCTGACCGCGAGACGGACTTCTCCTACTCGGCCCCGGGCGTGGGCCGCTTCCGCACCAACGTCTTCCAGTCCCTCGGCCGCTGGTGCATCGTGATGCGCTACATCAAGGCCACCGTGCCCACCTTCGAGAAGCTCGGCCTGCCCGAAGTGCTCAAGGGCGTGGCTGAATCTCCCCGCGGCATCGTGCTCATGGCCGGCACCACCGGTTCCGGCAAATCCACCACGCTCGCCGCCATGATCGAGCATCTGAACTGCAACTACCGCAAGCACATCGTCACGCTGGAGGACCCGATCGAGTTCGTCTTCGAGGAGAACCAGTGCCTCATCGAGCAGCGCGAGCTCAACCTCGACACCATGAGCTTCCAGCGCGCGATGAAGAGCGCCCTGCGCCAGGATCCCGACGTGATCCTCGTCGGCGAAATGCGTGACGCCATCAGCTTCCAAACTTCCATCAGCGCGGCGGACACCGGCCACACCGTCATCTCCACCATGCACACCACCAGCGCCAACAGCTCGGTGGGCCGCATCCTGGAATACTTCAAGCAGGAGGAACGCGACACCATTCGCCGGCAGCTGGCCGGCACGCTCCGCGCCGTGGTCTGCCAGCGCATGGTGCCCACCCTCGACGGCAAGATGCGCCCCGCCCTGGAGATCATGATCAACACGATCTCCATCAAAAAGGCGATCGAGGAGAACCAGCTTGGCAAGCTCCTGCCCCTGATTGAGAGCTCGCGCAAAATTATCGAGCGCGAGGACGGCGTCCAATACTGGGAGGATCAGGGCGAGGGCATGATGAGTTTCAACCAGTGCATCTACAACATGCTCCAGGACGGTATTATCTCCGAGGAGCGCGCGCTGGAAAAGGCCTCCAACCCGCAGCAGCTCAAGATGTGGCTGGAAGGCATCTTCACCAGCTCCGGCGGCATCACGGGTTGATCGCGGGCTTCGCCGGCCTCCAGCAAAGAATGCTGCGAACAGGCTGCTACCAGCAGAAGCCTTCGTATTTCGCCGGGAGTTCCTTCAAGTCTCCCCAGCCATTCACGTCGAGGACGTGGTGGTTCGCGGTCACGAGCTTCTTCAAGTCGGCCAGCGGGGCGCACTTCTGCGCGGCCACGATCAGGCCGCGCTGGCCGATGGCCGTGGCAAGGTCGGTGTGCAGCAGGCTGGCGAGGTGCGGCATCTTCGTGTCAATCACCCGCTTGTTCGCGCCGACGAGCGCGGCGAGGTTCAGCGCGGGGTCGTAGATGCGCAGCTTGTAACCGCGGCCCAGCAGCGCCTGCGCCACGTCCACCATCGGGCTTTCGCGCAGATCGTCGGTGTTGGACTTGAACGAGAGGCCGAGGATGACGACTTCGCGGTGCTCGGTCTCGGTGATGAGGTGCAGCAGGCTGCTGAGGTGGCGCTCGTTGCTGGGCAGGAGGTTTTCCAGCATCGGCAGGCTCAAACCATTGGTGCGGGCGAGGTTCGTGAGCGCACGCACGTCCTTGGGCAGGCAGGAGCCGCCGAAGGGATTGCCCGGTTTCATGTAGTAACTGGAGAGGTTCAGGCGCGTGTCCTGACAGAGCAGCGACATGACGGCGCGCGCGTCCACCTCCACGGCCTTGCCGACGCGGCCGACCTCATTGGCGAAGGTAATCTTCGCGGCATGGAAGGCATTGCAGGCGTATTTGACCATCTCGGCGGTGGGCCAGTTGACAACGGCGGCCTGCTCGCCAAAGAGGTTCTTCATCAGGTCCGCCGGCGGCGCGGAGCCATCGTGCGAGCCGACGACTGCGAGCGAAGGCGTCTCGAAGTCAGCGACCGCCGTGCTCTCGCGGAGGAACTCGGGGTAGTAGAACACGCGCAACGCGCCGGATTTCTCCAGGTCGCCAAGCATTTCACCGACGAGCTTCGCCGTGCTGCCGGGGAGCATCGTGCTGCGGAAGACGAGCGTGTGGGGCTTGGGCGACTGGCGGAGCGCCTCGCCAATCTCACGGGCGACGCCACGCACGAACCGCAGGTCCAATCCGCCGGCGGCATTGCTCGGCGTGCCGACGCAGACGATGGACAACTCGGTGTCTGCGATGGCGTCGGCACAGTTTTGCGTGGCGCGGAGCAGACCGTTGGCCTTCGCGGTCTTCAGCAGTTCATCCAACCCCGGCTCAACGATGGGCGGGATGCCCCGGTTGAAGTCCTCGACCTTGGCCGGGTGCACGTCCACGCCGACGATGTGGTGGCCGTGGCTGGCCAAGCACCCCGCCGTCACCGCGCCGACGTAACCCAAGCCGAAGATGCTGATTCTCATGCGTTCGGGCAGGCTAGAAAACGGGTCACGAAAAGCAAGCAGGCGGGCACCCCACAGCTACTGCGCCTTCTTTTTAGCCTTTTTGGTGGGGGCCTTTTCCCTGGTTCCACCCTCACCACCCAATGCTGCGATCAAGTCCGCAAGGAGCCGTGGCACATAGGAGTTAAAGCGCCCATCGGGCGACACGCCCTGGTCCGGCAGCGCCTTGATGGCAGCGGACGCAGGCGCGGCCTTCGGGCCGAGCGCGCCAAGGGCGTTGAGTGCCGAGATGGAGGCGAAGACGCCGCTCTTGCTCCAGTCGGCCTGTTCCAACAACACCGGCAATGCCTTGTCCAAGTCCGCCTTGTCCCCGAACTGCCCGAGCGCCTGCGCGGCGGGGATGCGGACGAATGGCGAGGCGTCGGCGAGCGCCTTATGCAGGTCCGCACGGGAGGCGACTACGGCTTCCTTGCCGCGCATCAGCACGCCGAGCGCGGCCCAGTAGCGCACCGCACTGTCGCCGTCGGCGAGCGACTGGCGGAGCTGCGGCAACGCGTCGGCCTTCAGATGCGAAGCGAGGTTTGCAGCGGCAAAGATGCGGGCGAAGGGATACTTCACGTCGTCATGCCCCATCGCGTAAGGCGCGGTGCCGCCGGAGCGGGTATGGATTTCGCCTTCAGGCAGCAGGCCCACGTCGCGAATTCTGACGGCGAGATCCGCCTGCGCCTTGCGGAACTTGGCGAGCACCTCCTGATGCGCGAACGAAGCGGCGAGGTTCTTCACTTCGTCGGGGTCGTTCGTGAGGTCATAGAGTTCCTCGGGGGCTTTTGGCGCGGTCCAGAAGATGGCTTGCGCGGGCGTCGCTTTGCCGGACTTGAAGTGCTCGAACCACACGCGCGTGGTCGGGGTCTGGAACTGGTAGTCTACGTGCTGCGCCTGCGAGAGGTGCGGCATGAAGTTGCGGAGGTAAACGTAACGGCCGTCGCTCACGCTGCGCACGCAGTCAATGCGCTCGTCCATGCGGCCACGGAAGCCGAAGACGAACGGCTGCGCGGGCGCGATGAACTTGCCGGCGAAGGCATGGCCTTGCATCCACGCGGGCGGCTGAACGCCCGCGAGGCTCAACACCGTGGGCGCGAAGTCTACGAAGCTGATGAGCCGATCACTGGCGCCGCCGGGCTGGTATTCAGGCGGGGCGAGGTGCTTCCACTTGGCGGGGAAGTAAACGACCACGGGGACTTGCAGACCGGAATTGCACGGCCAGCGTTTGCTGCGCGGCATGCCAGAGCCGTGGTCGGCGTAGTAGAAAACAATGGTGTCCTCCGCGAGGCCGGCCTCAGCGAGTTCCTTGAGCCGCTGGCCGGCGGCGGCGTCCGCCTCCGTAACCTTGTCGTAGTATTGCGCCCAATCCTGCCGCACCTCGGGCGTGTCGGGATGGTAGGCGGGCACGCGGACTTTGGCGGGATCGTGAACCGCCGTGTGGGGACGGGTGCGGATCTGGCTCTCGTGGCTTTTCTCCGAGTTGAAGACGGCGAAGAACGGCTGGCCGGCGGCGCGGTTCTTATAGTGGGCGTTGCGGGAGGACTCATCCCAAACCTGGCCGGGCTTGGCGAGGTTGTAATCTTCCTTAGCGTTGTTGGAGCAGTAGTAGCCGGCCTCGCGGAGGAATTGCGGATACATCTTGAAGCTGGCGGGCAGCGGCACCATTGAGCGCATGTGCTCCGCACCGGTGCTGGGCGGGTAAAGCCCGCTGATAAGTGTGGTGCGCGCTGGCGCGCAGACGGGCGCGCAAGACCACGCGAAGCGATAACGCATCCCGCGCGCGGCGAGGGCGTCCACGTTCGGGGTCGTGGCGTATTTGTCCCCGTAACAGCCCATCGTCGGGCTGTGATCCTCGCTCGTGAGCCAGAGGATGTTCGGTCGGTCCGCGGCACCGAGAAGCAGCACGGAAACATGAAACCCAAACGCGGAAAGCGCAGCGAGCAGGCGGCGACGTATCATGGGGCGAAGGATGCGCGGAGCTGGTGGGAAGTTACAAGCAGCCCGTCCACGCCGTGCCCGCTCCGCCACCGGGATCGGCAATCAGATCCGGAGACTTGGTTGGGTTGCGCCCCGCGAGTAGGCTTCCCGCCGTGAAGCTCATTTCCTGGAACGTGAATGGCCTGCGCGCCGTGTTGAAGAAGAACTTCCTCGACTACCTGACCGAGGAAAACCCGGACGTGCTGTGCCTTCAAGAAACCAAGTGCACCCCGGACGACGTGGAGCAGCTCTGGCCGGCGAGCTACACGACCTATTGGAACAGCGCGGAGAAGAAGGGCTACAGCGGCACGGCCATCTTCACCAAAGAGCGGCCAACCCGTGTCACGAACCATCTTGGCATCGCCGAACACGACCGCGAGGGGCGCGTGATCACCGCCGAGTTCCCCGGCTTCTTCCTCGTGAACGTGTATGTGCCCAACTCCAAACGCGAGCTGACGCGCCTGCCCTATCGCCAGCAGTGGGACCGGGACTTCCTCGCGTATCTCAAGCAGCTGGAGCGGACCAAGCCGGTGATCTGGTGCGGCGACCTGAACGTGGCGCACACGGAAATCGACCTCGCCAACCCAAAGGCCAACGTGAAGAACCATGGCTTCACGCCGGAGGAACGCGCGGGCTTCGACGCCTTCGTGCAGGCGGGCTTTTTGGACACGTTCCGCGAGTTCGAGCGGGACGGCGGGCATTACACCTGGTGGAGCCCAATGGGCGGCGCCCGCGCGCGGAACGTGGGCTGGCGGCTGGACTACTTCCTTCTTAGCGCTGCGCTCCGGCCGAAGCTGAAGTCCGCCTTCATCCGGCCCAAGATCATGGGCAGCGACCATTGCCCCGTGGGCATCGAGCTGAAGTAGCGCGGGCCGGCGATTTGCCACGCCGTCCGTGGCGGAAAACGGCGGTTACGCGTGGGCAGCACCGACCCCCAACGGCGCGTCGCGCGGCACCAGGCCGAGCTTCCATGGCGTATCCGCGTCGTAGCTCCAGTAATCGCAGGTGATCTCCTCGCCGGCGGCCAGGTCACGTAGTGCGACGGTGGTCACGGGCAAGGGCGCGCTCGGCGGCGCGCCAGTGTTGTTCGTCACCGAATGGTTGATGAAACACGCATGGTCGCCGCTCAGGATCACATGTCCATCCGCCTTGCTCACAAAGCAGAAATGCCGCGTGTGCTCGCGCGCCAGCGGCGGCAGGGCCGCAAATTGTTCGGGCGAAAAGTCGTGGTCAAAGCCCGGCTCGAATCGCCAGATCGCCGTGCCCCGGACGATCGGCTCCACGGTGAACAGCCCCATGCCATGAATGGGGCTGGGCGCAACGCGCGTGCGGATGAGCATCATGCGCGCGTTGAGTAGGGGATTGGCCGGGGAATGCCAGCGTAAACGTCGCCCCCGCCGCCGGATTTACGCGGGTTAATTGACGCGGAACCCACGCACCGATACTTTCCCCGTGCATGATGGCAGGAACCGCCAGCTCTACCGCCGCCTCCGCCGCCCAGCCCAGCTTCCGCGTGGGCGACGAGCGGCTCATCAAACTCACCGCCAGCGCGGCAAAGAAGGTCTCCACCCTGCTCACCAAGCAGGGCCGGCCCAGTGGCGTGCTGCGCGTGGCCGTGGTGGGCGGCGGCTGCTCCGGCCTCCAATACAAGATGGACCTCCAGGACCGCCCGCAGAACCGCGACTTCCTCGTCGAGAGCGCGGGCGTGGGAGTGGTGGTGGACCCGAAGAGCGCGCTTTATGTGACCGGCAGCGAGCTGGACTACGTGGACGCGCTGACTGACGGCGGGTTCAAGGTGAAGAACCCCAACGCCGCCACAAGCTGCTCCTGCGGCGAGAGCTTCAGCGCGTGACCGACTGCTTCGCCCTGCTCGCCGAGCCGCGCCGCCCGTGGCTGGACGCGGACATGCTCAAGGCGAAGTTCCTCGCCCGCTCCGCCGAGGTTCACCCTGACCGCGTCCACAGCGCGCCCGAGGTCGAACGCGCCGCCGCGCAGGAGCGCTATACGGCGCTGAACGCCGCGTTCAACACGCTGCGCGAGCCGAAGGACCGGCTGCAGCATCTGCTGGAACTTGAGCTGGGTGCAAAGCCCGGTGGCCTGCAATCCACGCCGCCTGAACTCACCGACCTGTTCTTCGAGGTGGGCCGCCTGTGCCGCGACGTCGATTTCTTCCTGCTGGAGAAGGGCCGCGCAAACTCGCCGCTGCTGAAGGTGAAGATGTTCCAACGGGCGATGGACTGGACGACCCAGCTCAACGCCCTGCAAGGCCGCCTCAACGCGAAGCGCGGCGAGCTGGACTCGGAGTTGCAGGCGTTGAACGCGGTCTGGGCCGCCGCACCAGCGGAGCCGGAGGCGCGGCGGGGGGCGTTGCCGCTGGCACTGCTGGAGCAGCTTTACCGAACGATCAGTTTTCTGAGCCGCTGGACCGGGCAATTGCAGGAACGCGTCGTGCAACTGGCTTTCTGATCCGGGAGAGCCGCCGTCCCGCGTGAACGGAGGTTTCTGCGTGCCACCGTGCCGATGCTGCGCCATGCTCATGCCATGAACGGGCCACGCCAGATTTGCAATGTCGCGCTGGCCGGGTTCATGGGCGTGGGCAAATCGTCCGTGGGCCGGCTGGTCGCCGCCGAGCTGCAGTTCGAGTTCGTGGACACGTATGAAGTCATCGAAAGCCGCACGGGGGTAAAGATCAGCGAGATTTTCGCGCTGCACGGCGAGGCGGTCTTCCGCAAGTTCGAGACCGATCTGGTCGCCGAAATGACGGCGTGGCGCGGCAAGGTCATCTCCACCGGCGGCGGTCTAGTGGTGAACCCCGACAACCTAGCCAGCCTCAAGACCCACGCGCTTGTGGTCTGCCTCTGGGCCACGCCGGACACGATCTACCAGCGCACGAAGCACCAGACGCACCGGCCGCTGCTGCAAAGCCCCGATCCGCTGGCCAAAATCCGTGAACTGCTCGCCACCCGCGAGGCCGCCTACAAGCAGGCCGACGTGCTGGTCAACACGGAGCAACGCTCGATGAAGGAGATCGCCGCGCATGTGCTGCACCATTTCCGCGCGGCGCAGCACGACCCGCCGCGGCTGTGAAGGAGGCCATCCGCCAGCGCGCCCGCGAGCTGGGCTTCGACGACTGCCGGTTCACGTCCGCCGCCGCGCCCGAGCACGCCGCGCAGTTTCAACGCTGGCTCGCCAACGGCCAACACGGCGAGATGGCGTGGCTGGCGCGCAATGCGGCGAAACGTGTCGAGCCGAACCTGGTGCTCGCGGAGGCGAAGTCGGTGGTCACGCTCGCGGTGAGCTACGCGGGGAAGGAAGAAGTAATCAGCAATCAGTGGTCAGTGGTCAGTGGGTCGCGTCCGCCTGCCTCACTGAATACTCAATACTGTTCACTGAACACCGGCGTCATCGCCCGCTACGCGCGCTTCGCCGACTACCATGACGTGCTGGCCGACCCGCTGCGGGCGCTGACTGCGTTCGTGGACGGACAGGGTGGTGCGGGCGCGCGCTCCCTCTGGTATGTGGACACCGGGCCATTGCTGGAGCGCGACCTGGCCCAGCGCGCGGGGCTGGGCTTCGTGGGCAAGCACACCAGCCTCATCAGCCGGCGGCTGGGCAACTGGTTCTTCCTGGCCGAGATCATCACCACGCTCGAATTGGAGCCGGACGCGCCGGAGCCGAACCGCTGCGGCTCCTGCACGCGCTGCCTCGCGGCCTGCCCCACGGAAGCCATCACCGCGCCGTTTCAACTCGATGCCCGCCGCTGCATTTCCTACCTCACGATCGAGCTGAAAGGCGCGATTCCGGTGGAACTGCGCCCGGCCGTGGGCAACCGCATCTACGGCTGTGACGACTGCCTCGCCGTCTGCCCGTGGAACAAGTTTGCGGCCCAAGGCCGCCTGATGCGTGATCACGCGCGGGCGGACCTGGCGCAGACGGACTTGCTGGAACTGCTGGCGCTCGACGACGCGGGCTTCAAGCGCCGCTTCACCGGCACGCCGATGCTCCGCACGAAGCGCCGCGGATTGCTGCGGAATGTGTGCGTGGCGCTGGGGAATGTCGGTGATGCGAATGCGCTGCCGGCCTTGGAAAAGGCAGCCATTGATCCCGAGCCACTCATTGCCGAGCACGCGCGCTGGGCCATTGACCGCATCAAGGCGCGGGCCGAGTCGGCCGGTCAACGGGACTGAAGGGAGGCCAAGATTTTCTCCGCCGCTACGCGCGGGTCAGGCGCGGCGCAGATAGGCCGGCCGATAACCAGCCAGTTCGCGCCGGCGGCGAGCGCCTCGGCGGGAGTGAGCGTGCGCTTTTGATCGTCCGCCGGGCTGTCGGCCGGGCGGATGCCGGGAGTCACGAGCTGCATCGCGGCGGGCAGGAACTGCCGGAGGCGCGTAATTTCCAGGGGCGAGCAGACCAGTCCGCCCAAGCCCGCGCGCGCGGCCAAACTGGCCAGCCGCTCCACCTGCGCGCCCACGTCGTGCGGCACGCCGACTTCGGCGAGGTCGTTCGTGTTGAGGCTGGTGAGCACGGTAACGCCAAGGACGAGCGGCTGGGTCTTGCCCGTGCGGAGCGCGGCCTCCTCGGCGGCGCGCTGGGCGGCCTGCATCATGGCGAGACCGCCGCTGGTGTGGATGGTCAGCATCTGCACGTCCAGCCGCACGGCGGCTTCCACGGCCTTGGCGACAGTGTTGGGAATGTCGTGGAACTTGAGATCGAGAAATACCGAGCCGCCCGCCTCGCGGATGCGCCGCACGATGTCCGGCCCGGCGGAGACGAACAGTTCCTTGCCGATCTTGAACGCGCCGACCACGGGCGCGAGCCGACGCGCGAGCTCAAGCGCGGCGTCGGGATGCGGCACATCAAGGGCGACGATGATGGGATTGCGGAACTGGCTCATGCGGGGGCTAAGGGAGCGGGCGGGGGTGCCAGTGGCTCACCAGAGAAAGGACTTTTGCTCGGCCAACTGCTGGTCGCCGTCCCACAGGGTCACGCGCCAGGCCACGACACCACCGAGCTGGTCATAAGCAGACTTGTCGAGCGTGACACTGGCCCACGTCGAGCCGAAGCGGTCGGGCTTGACCGTGGCTTCCACCATCTTGGGCTGGGCGGCTGCCTTGCCACCGCGCGCCTCGACGCGCAGCTTGAAACCGGCAGCCGAGCCGCGACCGGACCATTCCACATCGAAGCGCAGCGCGGAAACCTCCGCCGGATTCTTGCGCAGGTGGGCTTGGTAGGCGTCGCGCTCGAACAGGCTGGGCGAGAGCGCGTGCCGGCCTTGCAAGTCGAGGAAATGGGGCAGGACCTTGAGCACCTTGCCGCTGGCCGCGTGCGCGAGCAGGGCGGAAGCGGCCAACACGACGAACAGTCCGATTCGGCGAAGCATGGCCCGACGATAGCCGGGCAAGGCCATGAGAAAAGGCTTTTCCAACCGGGGCAGGTCTGCGTTCATCCGCCCCCGCGCGGGAGAGTAGGATTGGGGTCAGGATCAAGAGCAGGACTTCGCGCCGGTTCCTGCTGCTGATCGTAATCCCAATCCTGCTCCCCTCCGCCCAACCTGTCTACAAACATGAACGCACCGACCGCTCCCGCTCCCGCCACCCCGCCCACCGTCATCCTCAAGCCCCGCGAGGCGGACCGCATCGTCGCTGGGCATCCATGGGTTTATGCCGGGGCCATCATGCACGTCACCCCCGGCGTAACCGATGGCGACGTGGTTGAAGTGCGCGACCACCGCAAGCACTGGCTTGGCATGGGCTTCTACAATGCGAAGTCCAAGATTACCGTCCGCGTGGTCACCCCCGAGCACACGGCGGTAGATCAGTCCTTTTTCGAGGCACGCATCCGTGCCGCGCTCGCGGTGCGGCAGCGGCATCTGCCGGGCGCGACCTCGTTCCGCGTGGTGAACGCCGAGGGCGACTTCCTCAGCGGCCTCATCGTGGACAAATACGACGACGTGCTGGTGGTGCAGACCTCCGCGCTGGGCATGGACGCGCGCAAGCCGATCATCCTCGCCGCTCTAAAAAGCATCTTCAACCCGCGCGCCATCGTGGAGCGCAACGAAATGGCCTCGCGCAAGTTCGAGGGCCTGCCGGATGCCAACGGCCTGCTCGCCGGCGCGCTCGACGGCCCCGTGACCGTGAACCTCAACGGCCTCAAGTTCGAGACCGACCTCCGTGCGGGCCACAAGACCGGGCTTTACCTCGACCAACAGGCGAACTACCAGCGCACCGCCGAACTCATCGCGCTCACGCCGGGCGCGCGCGTGCTCGACTGCTTCAGCTTCCTCGGCGGCTTCGCCCTGCACGCTGCCCGTGCCGGGGCCGCGCATGTCCACGCCCTTGACCAGAGCGCGGACGCCATCGCCGCCGCGACGCGCAACGCCGCCGCGAACGGGCTGGCCGACAAATGCACCTTCGAGGCCGCGAACGTCTTCGACTGGCTCAAGGCCCAGACCGCCGTGGGCCCGCATGAGAAGGTCATCCCGAAATTCGACGCGATCGTGCTGGACCCGCCGTCCTTCACACGCAACCGCGCCTCCGTGCCGGATGCGCTGCGCGGCTACAAGGAAATCCACCTGCGCGCGCTGAAGCTGCTCAAGCCCGGCGGCCTGCTCGCTACCTTCTGCTGCTCGCACCACGTGGACAGCGCAACCTTTCAGGACGTGATTCTCTCCGCTGCGTTTGACACCCGCCGCGTGCTGCGGCGCGTCGCCATGTTCACGCAGTCGCCGGATCATCCGTGCATTCCGAGCATCCCGGAGACGGAGTATTTGAAGGGCTTTGCCTTCGAGGTGGTGCGTTGAGGCGTTGAACTACTGCGCCCCCGCCCGCTTGGCCGGCAGCAGCATTTCAATCGCCTTGTCGAGCTGGGGATCGCGCTGCGAGAGCCAGTCTTCCGGCGTGAGCCAGAGGCGCACGTCGGGCTGCTCGCCCTGATTCTCCATGTTCGTGCCATCCATGCGGAAGACGCCGCCCTGCGGCATCCGCGCCCCGGTGCCGTCGGTCAGGCGCATGGACCACGTCCAGATGACGTAGCCGGGCGTGGGCATGCCGACGATTTTCGCGATGCCGCGCTGGCGCATGGCGTAGGGGAACATCTCGCCGTTCGAGTAGCTGTGCTCGTTCATCAGCACGATGACCGGCTTTTCCCATGAGCGGTTGGGCGCGGCCTCGGGGCCTTCGTCGCGCGGGCGATACCAGCCGTGCTGCTTGCGCTCCAACCAGTCGATCAGCGTGTCCGAGATGTTGCCGCCCCGGTTGAAGCGCACGTCAATGATCATGCCCTGCTTGCCGCTCATGTATTCGTAGGCCTCACGCTCGAAGCGCTGCTGGTTCTCACCGCCCATCGCGCTGATGTGCAGGTAACCGAGCTTGCCGCCCGTCTGCTTTTCCACGTAGTTGCGCAGCCGCTCGATGCGGTTCTGGTATTGCAGGTTGTCCCATTCGGCGGCGGTGAGGATCTTGTAGCGCACGATGCGCGCCCCGTCCTTCTTCGGCTCCTTGTTGACGAGGAAGGCGAACTCGCGTTCCTGGCGGTCGTTGATGAGCTGGTAGAGCTTTTCGTTGAGGGCGACGTCCTGACCGTTGATCGCGAGCACGTAGTCACCGGGCTTGATTTCGGTCTGCTTGTAGGAACCCGGCGCGCCGATCGGCACCTCCGCCACGCGGATGCCCGGCCCGGCGTGCCGGTAATCAAAGGTGAAACCCAAGTGAGGAGTGACCGGTTCCGGCGTGCTGCCGGCGGCCGGCGAAACCTCGCTGTGCGAAGCCTCCAGCTCGCCGATCATCATGCCCAGCACGGTGGAGAAATCATCATTGGTTTCCACGGCTTCCAGCAGGGGCTCGTAGCGCTTGCGGATGGCTTCCCAGTCGCGGCCATGGAAGTTCGGATCGTAGAAGTTGTGGTGGTAACTGCGCCAGAACTGGGTGAAGGCGGCCTTGCGTTCGGCCTTTACGTCGCGTTCAAAGTCGGCGCTGAAGGTCACCTTTTCCGGCCCCTTTTGGTCCCCGAGCCTGAACTTCCATGCTTCCGCGTTCTGCACGAAGAGCGCGGCCTTGCTCTCGGGCAGGACGCGCAGGCCGGCCTTGCCGCCGCCTGTCGTCTGGCGTTTGGTTTCCTTGCCGTCATAGCTGACCGTCCACACGTCGCCCTCGGAAAGGAAGGCGATGATGCCGTCCGCCGTGACCGTCAGGTCGGCCGCGGGGTTCTGGGAAGAGAGCTTCCGGATGCGCCGATGGATGTCCGTGAAGTCGATGTCCACCTTAACCTTGTCTTTGGGCTTCTCAAACTTCAGGTCGGTGTCGGTCAGCCGCGCCGGCTCGAGCTGAAGCGGCAGCACGTAGAGGCCGAGGCCGTCGCGGTCGCTCTGGAAGAAAATGTATTTGCCGTCAGGCGACCACGTAGGCTGGCTGTGCTGGGCGTTCAGCCGCGTGACATTGCGCGCCTCGCCGCCCGCTGCCGGGACGACCCAGATGTTCCAACTCCGCGTCTCGCCCTTGCGCGTGTAGGCGATCCACTGCATGTCCGGCGACCACGCGAAATCTCCGCCGCCGGAAACGCGCCAGTGCGTCCCGGGCACGTGCACGACCCGCTTGGTCGCGCCGTCGGCCAGCGCAAGGGTAAAGAGGCCGCCTTCCTTGCCCGCAACCCAGAACGCCAGATGTTTGCCGTCCGGACACAGCGTCAGGCGGGTGACTTCTTCGGTGCGCTGCCACAGCGGCTTGACCGCGAGCGTGGCGAGGTCCATCTCGAAAATGCGCGTGTTGAACTCACGGTCGCTGGTGAAATACAGCTTCTTGCCATCCCGCGACCACGCAAAGTCCGAATCATCCCCGACCCACTCGGTGAGACGGCGCGCAAACTCCTCGCTCCGGCCCGCGACGCCCTTGGTCTTCTCCATCGCCACCGTCCAGATGTCGCCGCGCAGGCCGAATGCCAGCGTCTTGCCATCCGGCGACAGCTCGGCCTCGGTCACGCCCGAGGTCAGCTTTTCGCGGCGGCGGGTGGTCTGCTTTTCGTCGGCACTGACCACGAACTTGAGTTTGGTTGCCGTCTTGGTGCCGGCCTTCAACAGCCACAGGTCAGGTCCATACTCGAACGCAACGTCCGCGCTTTTCACCGCCACCGTTGGCCAGCGCACGGCTCCGCCACTGAACAGGGTCAGCTGTTTGCCTTTGCCGTCGAGGTCGTAGAGCCAAAGGTTGGGCGTGCGCGCGGGCGAGTCCGTGACTTTGGGGATCGGCTCGTTGAGCTTGCTCGCGGAGGGCGTGACCTCGCCGATCGTGACGGTGAGGAGGCGCTTTCCATCCGGCAGAAATTGCGTCCAGAGGTGCTGGCGGTCATCGCTGGTGAGCGGTTTGCGGCGGCCATCCGCGATGTTCAACGTCCAGATTTGCGCCGCCGCCGATCCGGTGTAGCGCGGACGCGTCCACGGGAAACCATAGCGGCCGAACACCACCGACTTGCCGTCCGGTGAAAAGGCCGGGTAATTCAACGCCGCGTAGTCCTCGGCCAGCCGGCCCGTCGTCAGCGTCTTCAAGTCCACCGTGTAGAGGGCGTAATTGGGCTGCTCGCGCCGGCCCGCGAAGACAAGCTGCTTGCCGTCCGGACTCCAGCCGCCGGGATACTCCGCGCCGCCGTGCCAGGTGACCTGCTGCGCTGGCCCACCGTCTGCCGGCACCACAAAGATGTCCCAGCCGCCATTGCGCTTGCTGGAAAAGGCGACCCACTGGCCGTCCGGCGAGAAAACAGGATAAGCGTCCGCCTCGACGTGCGAGGTCAGCGCCGTCGCGCGCCCGCCCTCACTAGGCGCAATCCAGATGTCCCCGCGATAAGCGAAGGCAAGGCGTTTGCCGTTGGGGCTCAACGCCGGCTGCCGCGCGCCGATCACCGGCTGGGGAACCGGCGGGGTGAGTTGCGCCTGCCCGGAAATGGCAAGCACAGCGGTCAAAGCGCACGCGGATAAAAGAGGAGTTTTCATGGGCACTGAAGCTGCGACGAACAGTATCCGGACGGAAGGACAGGGGAAAGCTTCATGAACGCATGCACCCCATCGCCAGCGTTACGAGACAAACAGCCGCTCCACCGTCCAGACCACGCCGGCCAGCGCGATGAGCAGGCACGCGGGCCGACGCACCCAAGGGCCATACCACGCGCGGTCCTCGCACCACTTGGTCGCGGCGAGGGCGAGCGCGATGACGGCGAGCTGGCCGAGTTCAACGCCTAAGTTGAAGAACAGCAACGCCGTGCCGAGTTGCTCGCGCGGCAAACCCACTTCGCTGAGAATCCCCGCGAAGCCCATCCCGTGAATCAGCCCGAACCCGAACACCGCCGCCCAGCGCCACGGCGAGACCTCGCTGCGGAACAAATTCTCAATCGCCACCACCGCGATGGACAGCGCGATGATGGGTTCCACCACGCGCCCCGGCAGCGCGAAGATGCCCAGCACGCCCAGCGCGAGCGTGACCGAGTGCGCCAGCGTGAAGGCCGTCACCTGCCACAGCAACGGCTTGAGCTTCGGGCTGAGGAGGAACAGGCCGAGGACGAACAAAATGTGGTCGAGGCCCTTGGGCAGGATGTGCGTGAAGCCCAGCTCGGTGAACTGCGCCGCCGTATTCCGCACGACTGGCGCAGGCGGCGGTGCGTCCTTGCCCGGCGGAGCGGCGGGCGTCTCGGCACGCGTGTCCTCCTGGAACGCAGTGAGATAAATGACCATCGCCTGTCGCGACTGAACGAGCTGCAGCACCGGCGGGATGTCTTTGCCGCGATGGAACAGCACTTCAAACAGCGCGGCGAACCCGACGTTGCCGTAAAGCGACAGTGACAGCTCCAACTCCTTTGCCGTCGCCGGGATCTCCCAGCGCAAGGTCAGCGGCAACGGCGCGGGCACGACCTCGCCGGGACGCTCCTCGCGCGTGAGCACGAGCGGCGACGGCGGCCAGTTCGAGAGCACGCCACGCACAGGCGGGTTGGTGTCGAGCGCGAAGTGGACCCGCGACTGGACGTAGTCGGCGACGTTGGTGGCGAGCGCGCGCACCTGCTCCGGCGTCATCAGCACGACGGCGTCGTTTGTGCGGCCCGCGAGGAATTGGAGGAGATCCGGCTGATTGAGCTGGAAGGTGAGCGTGAGGGAATTCGTGGTGAGCCGCGCATCCACCCGCGTGAGTGACGCGGTGTGGGCGGAGGCGTGACGGACCGGAGCCGCGAGAAGCAGTCCGGCAAAAAGAACCCAAAAATGAGGGAAAAACAAAGATTGAGGCCGACGCATCTTTGTCCTTCCTAAATCTTTGGAAGTTTTCTCCGCTTACTTCTTCCGGCTGCGCGCGGCGGAGTCGGAAAGGTTCTTGAGGTATTGCTCGACGAGCGGGCTGTATTCCTCGGGGGCGCGCTCGGTCTGGCTTTGGAGAATCGCGTTGCGGTCGCGGGCGGGCAGACCAAGGAAGCCGCTCGCGCCCTTCACGTCGCCGCGCGTCTTGCCATCGGCTCCGGCTTCGGCATTCCAATTGCCCTGTTTGCCGTCGCCCTGGCCTTCCTTGCTGTTGGCCTGCGGGGAATTCTGGCCGGGACCTTGGGCCTGACCTTTGCCTTGTTGCTGGCTTTCGCCCTGACCCTTTTGTCCCTGCCCTTGCTGCGCCATCTGCTGGCCGACGCCTTCCTGCGCCAATGCGAGCGCGGCGGCGGCTTGCGCGAGTGCGGCCTGGGCGGACTCGGCGTTCTGCTGCGCGGGGGTGGCCTTGCCGGCCTGGGCCTCAGCGGCGGCCTGGGTGAGTGCTTGCAGGGCCTTGTCGAGGGACATCTGCGCCAATTGCGGGAGCGGCCCGGCCTCGCCGGCGGCAATGGGGGCGAGCATCTGCGCGGCGGAATCCAGCGGCGGCGCGGCCTGCTGCGCAGCCTGTGAGGCGGCGAGCTGCTCGGTGAGCGCCTTCACGTCGGCCTGCTGTTTGGCAAGCTGCGCGGGAGAAGGCGTCGGCTTCGCGGCCTGGGGCGAACCCTCAGCGGGCTGGCCTTCACCGGGTTTACCTTCGCCTGGCTTGCCCTCGCCCGGTTTGGCTTCGCCGGGTTTGCCTTCGCCGGGTTTCGCATCGGCGGGCTTCGAGTCAGCGGGGGCGCCGTCGGGTTTTTCGCCAGCGGGTTTGCCTTCGGCTTGCGCGGCTTCCTGCAAACCCTTCTGCGCCTTCGCCATCTCACCAACGGCATTCTTCAAATCATTCTTGCCCAGTGACTCGGCGGCTTTCTCGGCGGCGGCTTTCGCCTCGGCGAGCGGCTTGGATTGCGGCTTGGCCTTGGCCTGCTCGCCGGCGGCGGCGGCGATTTCCTGCTGCTTCTGCTTGAGCATCTCCTGCAAGCCGGCGGGCTGGTCGAGCTTCGCGAGCGCCTGGTTCACCTGCTGCTGCGCGGCGGCGACGGCCTCGGACGCCTTGGCGAGCTTCGGGGTATTGTTGGGCGTGGGCTGGCCGAGTTCCTTGGCGAGTTCCTGCTTCTTCTGGTCCACGGCGTTCTTCGCGGCCTGAAGGTTCGCCATCGCCTGCGCCTGGTCGGGGCGGGCCTTGGCGGCGTCGGGCTTGTCCAAGTTCGCCTTCGCGGCCTGCATGTTCTCTTTCGCGGCGTTCAGGTTGCTCGCGGCTTCGGGCGCAACTTCGGCGGCCTCGGCCTTCGCGGCGTCGGTCTGCTTCGCGAGGTCGCCTTGGTCCTTGGCAGTCTGTTTGCCAGCGTTGTTCTCGGGCTTCTCGGCGGCCTTGGCGGTATCCATCGCGACCTTCTGCTGCTCCTGCATGAGCTTGCCGATTTCCTTGCCGAGCTTGTCGAGCTTGGCCAAATCCTCCTTTGCCTTTTCGAGCTTGGCGATTTGCGCGGCGATTTGCTCGCCGGCCTTTTCCAGCGCGTCCTTTGCGGCCTGCTGGGCTTGGGGCGCGTTGGCTTTCTGTTCGAGCGCCTGCTGGGATTTCTCCTGCTGGCGGACGGCCTCGCCGAGCGTCTTGGCGGCATCGGGCGCGTTCGCGGCGGCGTCCTGCTGGGTCTGCTGCGTCTCGGCCTTCACGGACTCCTGTTTCGCGGCCTGCTCGGCGAGCATCTCAGGCTTCTTCTCGGCGGCGGCGGCTTTCTCAGCCTGCGCGGCGGTTTCCTTTAACTGCTCCTGCTTGGCGGCGAGCTCCTCGACCTTTTTCTTGAGTTCCTTCAGGTCGGCGAGCTTGTCCTTGGGCTTTTGCTGGGCAGCCTCGGCCTTGGCGATGAGCTGCTCTAGGGTCTTCTTCGCGTCCTGCATTTTGTTGAGCGCCTGCTCCTGCTTCTCGACGGCGGGGGAATCCTTGGGCTGCGTGCGGCGGTTGTTCTGGTCCTGCAACTGCGCGCGGGCTTCCTGCTGTTTCTCAACGGCGGCCTTGAGTTCCTCGGCGGCCTTGGGCGCAGCCTTCTCCACGTCTTCGCGGATGGAATCGGTCTTGTCCACGACCTCGGCCTGCTTTTTCTCGGCCTCGACGACGTCGTCCTTGTTTTTCGTGGCCTGCTTGGTTTCCTCGATGGTGGCCTTCTGCTCGGGAATGGTCTTCTCCAGGTCGCGCAACGCCTGCTTCATCACTTCGAGGTTGTCGCGCGCTGGGAGGAGGAGTTTGGCGAGGTCGGCCATCACGTCGCGGGCGCGCTTCTCGTTGCCGGCGGCGGAGAGCAGGTTCGCGGACTTCAAGTCACCCGTCGCGGAATCGAGCATCGCCGCGAGCCGGGAATCTTCCGCCTTCTTCAACGCCGTCTGGGGGCGCTCGGCAGCGGCTCCGTCCATCGAGGCAACGACCTTGGCCAGCTTCGCGAGAACAATTTTTGCCTCGTCGCCGATGGTGCTCTGCTCGGTCTCCTGCAACTGGAGCGCGACCATGTGCGCCGTCTCGCTGCGGCGGGCGTCACGACCCTTCGTCAAGGTGGCAAGGCCGACGGCTTCCTTGAGGTTGTCGCCCTGCCGACGCGCCAGCGCGTTGAAGCGCGCGGCGATCTCCTGCAAGGCCTGCTGGCGCTGGTATTCGAGCAGCAAGGCGCGGAGCTGGACCGTCACCGTCTTTTGCCCGGCGAAGGCGTCGAGCGCGTTGCGCCGGCCGGCATCGGCATCCGGGGCCGTGCGCGACTGCTGGAGGAGCGTGACCACGCGGGCGATTTCTTTGTCGCTCAACTTGTCGAGCACGCCGCGAATGGCCTTGAGCACGACGACATCGTCGCCTTCGAGGCCGTTGCGCTCGTATTCCTCGATGACCGCGCCGAGTTGCGTGCCGACGCGGCTGGTGGTGGCCTTGATTTGCTCCTGTCGAAGCTCCTGCTGGAGCAGTTTGTCGCCGGCTTTGGCGAGATCGGCGCGGGCGGAGGAGTTGAACAGGGCGAAGGCGGCAACCGCCAACGCGAGGAAGGTATTGAGGTTCATGATTTGAACACGTCACGCCCGGGCACGAAATGACCCAGCCGGAAACGGCGACACGTTAAGCAGACGCCACCGGGAGGCAATGGGATTCAAGCAGTTCCAGAGCAGCCCGATACCTGGCCTTGGCCGAAGTGGCAAGCCAGGTGCCAAGCAGCACTTGCGGCACAGCCCGTCGCCTCCCCACACTCAGAGCATGATTTCGAAGTGGAAGTTCCTCGGCATGTCGGCAGCCCTGTGGATCGTGCTCTTCCTCACCCTGCCGCACTGGCTCGGGGCACAGACCAACACGACCACCAGCGTCGCCGTCACCAACGCCCCCGTGCGCCCCACGCCTGCCGCGAACCTGCTCACGCAGTTCACCGCCGAGCGGCGCGACCTGCTGACTTTCGGTCTGGACCGCTTTGAGCCGTTGCGCACGCCATTCCTAGGCAACCCACTCTGGCAGTATTTCGCATCCCTGATCTACATACTGCTGGCGTTTTACGTGGCGAAGCTCCTCGACTGGCTCACGCGCGTGTGGCTACGCCAATTCACCATCAAGACCAAAACCAGCCTCGACGACCAGCTGCTGGAGCTGCTCAACGGCCCGGTGAAGGTGCTGGCCTTCGTCCTGTTCCTGCACATCGGCCTGAGCATCTTCCACTGGCCCGAGCGGGTGGAGGTCTGGCTGCACAAGCTGTTCATCCTCGTGCTGGCGGCCTCCCTCACCTACACCGTGCTCAAAGTGACGGATGTGCTGGTGGACTTCTGGCGGCTGCGGGGGGCGGATGGCGAGAAGGCGCTCAATGACCAGCTCTTCATCGTCATCCGCAAGGGCCTCAAGGCCTTCCTCCTCGTCGTGGCCGCGCTGGTCACGATGCAAAACCTCGGGGTCAACGTCACGGCCGCGCTGGCCTCGCTCTCCATCGGCGGTCTGGCCATCGGCCTGGCGGCCCAGGACACGCTGGCCAACCTCTTCGGCGCCGTCGCCATCTTCGCCGACAAACCGTTCCGCGTCGGCGACCGCATCCGGCTCGACAACACGGTGGACGGGACGGTGGAAGGCATCGGCCTGCGCAGCACGCGGGTGCGCAACCTGGACGGGCATCTGGTGACCATCCCGAACAAGACGATGGGCAACGCCGCCATCACCAACGTCACCGCCCGCCCCAGCATCAAGACGGAGATGAACCTCGGCCTGACCTATGACACGCCGCCGGAAAAACTGAAGCGCGCGTCCGCCCTGCTGGAAGAAATCTACCGCGCGAACCCCATGACCGCGGACGTTTGGATTGGCTTCAACCGCTTCGACGCCTCCGCGCTGAACATCTACGTCGTGCACTGGTGGGGTGGCACGGAATTCAAGGCCTACCTCGCGGGGATGCAGGAGCTGAACCTGGAGATCAAGCGCCGTTTCGCGGCGGAAGGACTGGAGTTCGCCTACCCGACTCAGACCGTCCACGTGCGGACGAAGTAGCCACTGCTCCGGCAAGGTTACTTCCAGTCATCCGTGCGGAAGGGCGAGGCGGGCAGGCCGGCACCATTTAAGAGGTTGCACGTCGGCCAGTTTTCCCACGCGTAACGGGCGGCCACGGGTTGCTTCACGTCGGCACTGCTGACGATGACTTTGTCGCCCTCGATGCGCGCGGACGCGGGCTTCCACTGCTTGTCCGCGCCGGCGGTGACGAAGCCTTTCAACTCGCCGCCCTTTGCGATCAGGCCGCCATCGGTATGCTTGAAGCTCAGGACAATCTCACTGCCACGCACTTGGTGGCCGGCGGGCAGCGGACCGCTCGTGGCATTCTTCTGTCCATAGACCGCGCCGAGCGCCCACGCGGCGAGCCGACGGCCGACATCCTGCTTGTTCTTCGGGTGGATGTCCTTCTCCTCGCCGATGTCGATGGTGATGGCCATGCCGGTCTGCGGCAAAGCGAGTGTCTTGAGCATGGCCTCGCGCACGACGGGCCAGTCGCGGCCGGGGCCGCCGAAATTAGGAAGCTGCACCCACGCGAAGGGGAAATCGTAGCCCCACCGTTTCCGCCAGTCGCTCACGAGCAGCGAAAGCTGCGCGTGGTAGAAGGGTGCCTTCTCCGGCGTGGAATTCGCTTCGCCCTGATACCAGAGCGCGCCGCGGATGGCGTAGGGGATGAGCGGAGCGATCTTGCCATTGAAGAGGCCGCCCACATTGCCCTTGCGCTCGGCGAGCGCGACGGGGTCTTGCGGGCGCTTCGGCGCGGGCTTGCCTTCGGCCTTGGCCTTTTTCGCGGCCTCGCGCCACTTCGCGTCATCTTGCTCGAACTTCGCTTTTGCCTTCACCGGGTCGAGCTGCTTCGCGGCCTGTTCCTGCGCGGCGAAAAATCCCTTCAGTGCCGGTGAAGCCTTTTGTGCCTCGGGCGCGATCCACGACTCGATGGGCGTGCCACCGACGGAGGAATTGATAAGGCCGACGGGCACGCCGAGCGATTTATGGATCTCGCGCCCGAAGAAATACGCCGTGGCCGAGAAGCGCGCGACCGTGTCCGGCGCACACACGACCCAAGAGCCCTTGCCCTCAGACTGCGGGGAGCTCGCCGCGCCGGAGGCCTCGGTGAACATGCGGATTTGCGGGAACTTTGCCGCTGCCTGCTCGGCCTCGAAGTCCTTCGCCCGGTTGACGGTCATGGCCATGTTGGACTGGCCCGAGCCGAGCCAGACCTCGCCGACAAGCACGTCGGAAAACGTCACGGTGTTCTTCCCTTTCACCGTGAGGGTGTGCGGGCCGGCGGCGGCGAGCTGCGTGAGCCTCACGGACCACTTGCCGTCCGCGCCGGCCTTCGTGCTGGCGGTCTGGCCAGCGATGGAGACGGTGATTTCCTCACCCGGCGCGGCGATGCCCCAGACCGGCACAGCGGTGTCGCGCTGGAGCACCATGTGGTCGCCGAAGATGGCGGGGAGCGTCACGTCCGCGCGGGCGGACAGCGCGAGGAAGCTGGCGAGAAGGAGCAGCGGGGAGAGATGTTTCATGGGGCCAAAGTGGTTTACTTTCGCCAGCAAGGACTGGCCGGCGGGGGCGGGGGTTACAAGCCATCGTCTGACTGGTGCTGGCCGGGCGTTCAACGGGTGGTTTGAATCCGCCAAAATCCGGCAGCACGCCGGCAGGCCGGCGCGTCAACCTCGCACCATGTTCAAACGCCTGCTTGCCCTTCAGGCCGGATGGACCGCCGGCGTCGCGGCCATCGGTTTCACCTGCGCGGCCCCCGCGGCCCCCGCGCCCAAAGCGGTTGCCCGCGTTGATTTCATCCGCGACATCAAGCCCGTCATGGCCGACACCTGTTTCGCCTGCCATGGTTTCGACGCGAACAAGCGCAAGGGCGGCCTGCGGCTCGATGTGCGCGAGGAGGCGCTCAAGGCTGGCACGTCCGGCAAGCGCGCCATCGTCCCCGGCAAGCCCGAGGAATCCGAGGCCGTCGCGCGCCTCTTCACCAGCGACGCTGACGACCTCATGCCGCCGGGCAACTCGCACAAGGTGCTTACCGCGAAACAGAAGGAACTCTTCCGGCAGTGGGTGGCGGAAGGCGCGGAATATCAGGGCCACTGGGCGTTCATCCCGCCCCGGCGCGCGGCGTTGCCGGCGGTGCAGGGCAAGTCCTGGGTGCGCAACCCGATTGATGCATTCGTGCTCGCGGCCCTGGAGCGCAAGGGTCTGAAGCCCGCGCCCGAGGCGGACCGGCGCACGCTTGCGCGCCGGTTGTCGCTCGACCTCACTGGCCTGCCGCCCGCGCCCGAGGAAGTCGAGGCGTTTGTGGCTGACAAATCACCCCGCGCCTACGAGGGCTACGTCGCCCGGCTGCTGGCTTCGCCGCACTGGGGCGAGCACCGGGGCCGCTATTGGCTGGATGCCGCGCGCTACGCGGACACGCACGGGCTGCACTTCGACAACTACCGCGAGATGTGGCCTTACCGCGACTGGGTCATCAACGCCTTCAACCGCAATCTGCCTTACGACCGCTTCACCCGGGAACAGCTCGCCGGCGACCTGCTGGCGAACCCGACCCGCGAGCAGCTCATCGCCACGGGTTTCCACCGCTGCAACATCACCACCAACGAAGGCGGCACCATCGAGGAGGAAAACCTGGCCAACTACGCCGCCGACCGCGTCACCACCACGGCCTGGGTCTGGCTGGGTCTCACGGCGAATTGTGCGCAGTGCCACGACCACAAGTTCGACCCCGTGACCATGAAGGACTTTTACGCCATGGCCGCATTCTTCCGGAACACGACGCAACGCGGCCTGGACGGGAACCGGAAGGACTCCGACCCGAGCATCACCGTGCCCATCACGGCGGCGGACGAGCGTCGCTGGGACGCCTTGCCGGAGGAGATGGCCGCCGCGAAAAAGAATGCGGACGAACGCCGGCAGGCCGCGAAGCCCGCGCACGACGCGTGGGCGGCGAAGGCTTCTGCCGCCGAGCTGGACCAAGACTTGAACCTTCCCCAGTTGGTGGTCAGCGCGCCCCTCACCGAGGGCAAAGGCACGAATGTGACCATCACGGCTACCGCGCCAACAAACATCAGCGCGACCGGCCCGTTGACTTGGAAGCCCGGCGGAAGGCTGGGGCCGGCCCCGGTCATCACGAAGGAAGCGCACTTCAAGCTCGGTGACTTCGGCGACTTCGAGCGCACGAACGCCTTCAGCTTCGGGGCCTGGGTGAACCCGCCCAAGGTCGGCAGCGGCGTGCAGGCCAGCATCTTGGGACGCATCGCCACGGAGCAGGCCTTCCGGGGTTGGGACCTGTTCCAGTCGGACGCGGAGTTTGTCGTTCACATCGTCAACGAGTGGCCCAAGACCGCCCTCCGCGTCTCGACCACCGGCAAGCAGGTCAAAGCCGGCAAGTGGCAGCACGTCTTCGCCACCTACGACGGCTCGAGTAAGGGCGCGGGCGTGAAGCTGTTCGTGGACGGCGTGGAGGCGAAGGTGAAGGTGGACAACAACACCCTCGCCGGCAGCATCCGCACGGCCGTGCCGTTGCGCGTGGGCCAGCGCAGCCAGGGACAGGCATTTGAGGGCGGCCAGGTGCAGGACATGCGGGTCTTCGCGCGGAAACTCGATACCGCGGAAATCAGCCGCCTGATGAAGGCCGGCCCGCTCCGTCCCGTGCTGGCGCTCGCGCCCGAGAAGCGCAGCGCCAAGGACAGGGAGGCGTTGCTGGACTACTGGCTCCATACGCGCGATGCCCAGTTCATCGAGCGGACCCGGGTGCTGGCCGCGTTGGAGCAGGAGCGCGACGCCATCCGCGACCGCAACCCCGTCACCCACGTGCAGCGCGAGAAAATGGATTCCACGCCCGCCGCCTTCATCCTCGCGCGCGGCCAATACGACAAGAAGCGCGACGAGGTGCAGGCCGATACGTTTGCCATGCTGAACCCGCTGCCCAAAGACGCCCCGCGCAACCGGCTCGGGCTGGCGGACTGGCTCAATTCGCCGGAGAACCCGCTCCCCGCGCGCGTCACGGTGAACCGCTTCTGGCAGGAGCTGTTCGGGGTCGGCATCGTGAAGTCTGCGGAGGATTTCGGCATCATGGGCGCCCCGCCCACGCACCCCGAACTGCTGGATTGGCTGGCGGTCGAGTTCCGCGAATCCGGCTGGGATGTGAAGCGGCTCTTCACGCTCATCGTGACCTCCGCCACCTACCGCCAGGCGGCAGTGACGACGAAGGAAAAGCTGGAGCGCGACCCGCAGAACAGCCTGTTCTCGCGAGGGCCGCGCTTCCGCATGGACGCCGAAATGGTGCGTGACTACGCCCTCGCCGCCAGCGGCCTGCTGGTGCAGAAGGTCGGCGGGCCAAGCGTGCGCCCGTATCAACCGCCTGGCGTCTGGGAAGCCGTCGCCATGCCCGGCAGCACCACCCGCGAGTATAAGCAGGACACCGGCGAAGCCCTGTATCGCCGCAGCCTTTACACCTTTTGGAAGCGCACCGCCCCGCCCGCCAGCCTGGACCTCTTCAACGCCCCGAGCCGCGAGAGCTGCGCCGTCCGCCGCGAGCGCACGAACACGCCGTTGCAGGCGCTCGCCACGCTCAACGACCCGCAGTTCGTCGAGGCCGCGCGCCGGCTGGGCGAGCAGGCGCTGGCGGTCAGCGGCGACCGGCGGAAGTCCGTGGATTTCATGGCCCGCCGGCTGTTGGGCCGGTCCCTGACCAGCGAGGAACAGAAGATTGTAAGCAGCTCCCTCGGCGAGTTGGAAAGGCACTTTGTCGCCCACCCCGAGGCTGCCACCCAGCTCATCGCCGTGGGGGAATCCAAGGCGGACGCGAAACTCGCTGCCGCGCCGCTCGCCGCGTTAACGATGCTCGCCAACCAACTGCTGAATCTCGACGAGGTGTTGAACAAGTAACCCCCGCCCGCGCCACCATGAGCCTTCACCACGAACTCCTCCGCTCGGAAACCCGCCGCCAGTTTTTTGCGCGCGGCAAAAACGCCCTCGGTTATGCCGCCCTGACTTCCCTGTTGGGGAGCAGCGCACGGTTGTGGGCAGACGACAGCGCGCCCAAGCCGACCTTGCCGCACTTCCCGCCCAAGGCGAAAAACATCATCTACCTGCACATGGTCGGCGGACCGGCGCAGATGGACCTGTTCGATTACAAGCCCGAGATGGCGAAGTGGTATGACAAGGATTTGCCCGACTCCGTGCGCCAGGGCCAACGGCTCACCACCATGACCAGCGGGCAGGCCCGGTTCCCCATCGCGCCCTCGAAATACAAGTTCAGCCCCGCCGGCCAGTGCGGCCTGTGGATGAACACCGAACTGCTCCCGCAGACGGCCAAATGCGTGGACGACATGGCGTTCATCCGTTCCATGCACACGGACTCCATCAACCACGAGCCGGCCATCTGCTACATGCAGACCGGCAACCAGGTCGGCGGCCGACCGTGCCTTGGTTCCTGGGTCAGCTATGGGCTCGGCTCGCTCAACCAAAATCTGCCCACCTTCTGCGTGCTGGTCGCCGAGGCCACGAACCGCGAGCAGTTCCAGGCCATCTCCGCGCGCCTGTGGTCCAGCGGCTTCCTCTCCAGCGAGCACGCGGGAGTGTCCTTCCGCAGTCAGGGCGACCCGATTCTCTTCATCAACAATCCGGCGGGTGTCACCGCTGACCTGCGGCGGAAACAGCTCGATGACCTGCGAAAACTCAACGAGTTGAACCTCCGCCTCGTGGGCGACCCCGAGACGCACACCCGCATCCAGCAGTATGAAATGGCCTTCCGCATGCAGACCAGCGTGCCGGAACTGATGGCCGTGAAGGGCGAGCCGGACAGCACCTACCAGCTCTACGGCGAGGAAGCCCGGAAGCCGGGCACCTTCGCCTACACCGCGCTGCTGGCACGCCGGCTGGTCGAGCGCGGCGTGCGCTTCGTGCAGGTTTACCACAACAATTGGGACCATCACTCCAATGTTGGCGGCCGCATGCCCAGCCAGTGCCGGGACATTGACCAGGCCACCTACGGCCTCATCAACGACCTCAAACAGCGCGGGCTGCTCGACCAGACCATGATCATCTGGGGCGGCGAGTTCGGCCGGACGATTTACTCGCAGGGCGGCCTCTCGAAGGAAAACTACGGCCGCGACCACCACCCGCGCTGTTTCTCCATGTGGGTGGCCGGCGGCGGTTTCAAGGGTGGCGTCATCTACGGCGCAACCGACGACTTCAGCTACAACATCGTTGAAAACCCGGTCAACGTGCATGACTTCCATGCGACCATCCTCCAGTTGCTCGGCATCAACCACGAGCGCTTCACCGTGAAGTATCAGGGGCTGGACTTCCGCCTCTCCGGCGTCGAGCCTGTCCGCATCGTGAAAGAGCTGCTGGCCTGAACGGCCCCGCGGAATGCGCGGCAATAGTCCGGCAGCATCCTGCGTCTGCTGTTCCTGACATGTTTCAAACCAAGCCGAACCTCGGACTCGCGCCCCTCCTTCTCTGCGCCTTGCTCCCCCTGCCCCGGGCCTCCGGCGCGGCCAAGCTCGACTTCAACCGCGACATCCGGCCCATCCTCTCGGACAACTGCTTCGCCTGCCACGGGCCGGACACGCAGAAAATCAAGGGCGGGCTGCGGCTCGACTCGCACGAGGCGGCGCTGAAGCCCGCCAAGTCCGGCGCGCCCGCCATCGTGCCGGGCAAGCCGGAGAAGTCCGCCCTCCTTCAGCGCATCAACACGAAGTCTGCCGCCGACCTCATGCCGCCGCCCGAGGCGCACAAGACGCTGTCCGCCGCGCAGAAGGACACGCTGCGCCGGTGGATTGCCGAGGGGGCGAACTACTCGGCGCATTGGGCGTTCGTCGCCCCGCAGCGGCCGGAAGTAGCGAAGCCGAGTAAGCAGTTTTCAGTGTTCAGTTTTCAGTCGGGGAAGCGGGATTCCAGCGCATCACTGAACACTGGCTCACTGAACACTGAACACTCGGCGATAGACGCCCTCCTCCTCGCGCGTCTGCGGAAAGACGGCCTAAAATTCTCCCCCGAAGCCGACCGCATCACGCTGCTGCGCCGCGTCGCGCTGGACCTCACGGGCATTCCGCCCACACCTGCCGAGGTGGACGCCTTCCTCGCCGACAAATCGCCCAATGCCTTCGAGCGTGTCGTGGACCGCTTGCTCGCGTCGCCGCGCTACGGCGAACGCATGGCGATGAACTGGCTGGATTATGCCCGTTATGCGGACAGCCACGGCTTCCAGACCGACAGTTCGCGCAGCATGTGGCCGTGGCGCGAGTGGGTCATCAAGGCGTTCAACGACAACGTGCCGTTCGACCGCTTCACCATCGAGCAACTCGCCGGCGACCTCCTGCCGAGCCCGCGCCAGGAGCAGCTCGTCGCGACGGGTTTCAACCGCAACCACCGCATCAACGGCGAGGGCGGGCTCATCGCCGAGGAGTGGCGAATCGAAACCATCATTGACCGCGTCTAGACGACCGGCACGACGTGGCTGGGCCTCACCTTCAATTGCTGCCGCTGCCACGACCACAAATACGACCCCATCTCGCAGCGCGACTTCTATTCCTTCTTCGCCTTCTTCAACAGCATCGAGGAGAGCGGCACGTTGAGCGGCATCCGCGCCAATCGCGGCGGCGGGAATCCCGACCCGACCATCCACGTCACCACGCCGGAACACGAGGCGAAGCTCGCGGAGCTGTCCCAATCGCTGAAGTCCGCCGAGGCCAAACTCGCCGACGCAGTCAAGCAACTGCCCCGGCTCATCGAGGAATGGGAACCCACCTTCATCGCCAAGCTCGACCCGTCAGCATCGCCGTGGAAGGTGCTCGAACCCACCGCCGTGAAAGCCGCGAGCAAAACCACGTTCAAGCGCCTGGACGACGCGTCGTGGCTCGCCGTCGGAGCCGCCGCGCCGCAGGAGACTTACACCGTCACCGCGCCGGTTGCGGCTGGCGCGCTTGGCGGTGTGCTGTTGGAGTCGCTGCCCGACCCATCGCTGCCCGCGCAGTCCGTGGGCCGCGCGTTCAACGGCAACTTCATCCTCAGCGGCATCGAGGCAGAAATCACCGCGCCGTCGTTGGCGAAACCGGAGGTCATCAAGTTCAACAAAGCTGAAGCCAGCTACTCGCAGAAGGGCTACGAAGTCGGCCTCGTGGTGGACGGCAAGGGCGGCAAGGGCTGGGCCGTGGACGGGCCGACGCGCAAGGAGCCGCTCAAGGCCATGTTTCTCGCCGACCGCGCCGTGACCGTGCCCGCCGACGCCACGCTCACCGTGCGCTTGCTGCAAAAGGCCAGCGGCCAGCACTCCATCGGGCGCTTCCGGCTGTCGGCCACTTCGCTCGCGCCGGGACTCGCGAAGCTCGAAGGCGGGCCGCAGGTGCCGGAGACGTTGAAGAAGATTTTTGCGACCGAGCCCAGCAAGCGCACCCCGGCCCAGCGCGCGGACCTAACGAAGTTTTTCCGCGCCAACGCTGAAAGCCCCGTGAAGGCCGCCGATGCCGCCGTCGCCGCTGCGAAGAAAGCCGTGGACGACTACGAAGCGAAGCTCCCGACCACGATGGTGATGAAGGAAATCGCGCAGCCCCGCGACGCTTTCGTCCTCGTGCGTGGTGAATACGACAAGAAAGGCGACAAGGTCAGCGCGGGCGTGCCTGCTGTGTTGCCGCCGCTCCCCGCTGGCGCGCCGACGAATCGCCTCGGCCTCGCGCAGTGGCTGGTGTCGCCGGAAAATCCACTGACCGCGCGTGTGTGGGTGAACCGCACTTGGGAAAAGTTCTTCGGCAACGGCCTCGTGAAGACGACGGAGAACTTCGGTTCGCAAGCCGAGCCGCCGAGTCACCCCGAGTTGCTCGACTGGCTGGCGACGGAGTTCGTCCGCCTCGGCTGGGACATGAAGGCGTTGCAGAAAACCATCGTGATGTCGGCGGCGTATCGGCAGTCGTCGAAAGTCACACCTGAGCTGGTGGCGCGCGACCCCGAGAACCGCCTGCTCGCCCGCGGCCCGCGCTTCCGCCTGCCCGCCGAGCTCATCCGCGACCAAGCGCTCGCCGCGAGCGGGTTGCTCGTCGAGCGGCTCGGCGGCCCGAGCGTGCGCCCCTACATGCCCGACGGCGTGTGGGACGAGACGAGCCGCTACGGCGACTTGCGCGGCTACAAACCCGACACCGGCGACGGCCTCTATCGCCGCACGCTCTACACGATTTGGAAGCGCACCGCCGCGCCGCCCACGATGCTGTTGTTCGATTCGCCCACGCGCGAGATTTGCACCGTGAAGCGCAGCCGCACGAACACGCCGTTGCAAGCGCTCGCGTTGCTGAACGAAGTCACTTACATCGAGGCCGCCCGCGCGCTCGCGCAACGGATGCTCACCGAGGGCGGCGCGACCACGAGCGACCGCATCGCGCACGGCTTCCGCCGCGTCCTCGGCCGCGCGCCGGAGAAGGCAGACTTGACGGTGCTCACCGCTGGCTTGGAAAAGCGCCTCGCCAAATATCGCGCCGACGCCGACGCCGCGAAGTCATTGCTCGCCCAAGGCCAGTTCAAGCCCGACGCGACTCTCGACGCCGCCGAACTCGCCGCCTACACGGTCACGGCGAACGTCCTCCTCAACCTCGACGAAACCATCACGCGCGAATGAGTCCGAAGCCAGGGAGCGCGGACGCCCACGTCCGCAGCAGCAACGGGGTTGCGCCAGAAAGTAGCCCGCGGCGTGAGCCGTGGATTGTTAAGCGGAACGCCGGAGTCCGAGCGACACCTTCCCCCTCACCCCGGCCCTCTCCCTCCGGGAGAGGGGGAAACGCATCCCGCTTCCTGTGCACAGGAATGCCACAGCACTTCCAACGCTGGCTGACTTTCTCCCTCTCCCAGCGGGAGAGGGCCGGGGTGAGGGAGAACGAAGGCAACCTATTTTCCTTCCCGTTCGCCGCATCGGGGCTCGCATCCTGCCTCGCTCTTTTCGCCTTCGCTTCCGTTTCTTTCGCCGCTGCCCCGCTGCCCGCCGATCACGCCGAGCGCATGTCGCGCGGCCTCGTCACGTTCACGCAGCACGTCCGCCCGGTGCTCGTGAAGAGCTGCCTCAACTGCCACGGCGGCGAGAAGACCAAGGGCGGCCTCGACCTCGCAACGCGCGAGGACTTGCTCAAGGGCGGCACTAAAGGCGCGGCCATTGTCCCGTTCAGCGCGAAGGACAGCCGGTTGCTCAAACTCGTCCGTCACACCGAGGAACCGCACATGCCGGAGAAGGCGGATAAACTTTCCGCTGAAACCATCGCCCACCTCACATCGTGGATTGACGACGGCGCGCCTTACGACGCCCCGCTGGTCGCCGGCCGCGTGGCGAAGGACAAGTCGAAGGTGACGGACGAGGACCGGAAGTGGTGGGCGTTTCAGCCGCTGCGGAAGGTTACCGTGCCAAGTGTTCAGTATTCAGTATCCAGTGTTCAGTCCGGCCAAGGGCGCTCGAATACCAAACTGAAAACTGACCCACTGAACACTGAACACTCGTCCGCGATAGACCGCTTCCTCCTCGCGAAGGCCGCCCCGCGCCAACTCGCCCCGCTCGCGGACGCACGCACGCTCATCCGCCGCGCTTACCTCGACCTCCACGGCATTCCACCCACGCCCGAGGCCGTAGACGCCTTCGTGAAAGACACTTCGCCCGACGCCTGGCCGAAGCTCGTCGCGCAACTCCTCGACTCGCCGCGCTTCGGCGAACGCTGGGCGCGGCACTGGCTGGACGTCGCGCGTTTTGCGGAGAGCAGCGGCTTTGAGCACGACTACGACCGGCCCGGCGCGTTCCACTATCGCGACTTCGTCATCAAGGCGCTGAACGCCGACATGCCGTTCGACCAGTTCCTGCGCTGGCAGCTCGCGGGCGATGAGTTCGAGCCCGACAACCCGCTGGCTCTCAGCGCCACGGGCTTTCTCGGCGCGGGCGTTTTCCCCACGCAAATCACCGCCAACGAGGTCGAGCGCACCCGCTACGACGCCATGGACGACATGCTTTCCACGACCGGCTCCGCGTTCCTCGGCCTCACCATCGGCTGCGCGCGCTGCCACGACCACAAATACGACCCGCTCCCCGCCGACGATTACTACCGGATGCTCTCCACCTTCACGACGACCGTCCGCAGCGTCGTGGACCTCGAAATGGAGCCGGAGAAAACCCGCGAGGCAAAAGCCAAGTGGCAGGCCGAAGCCGCGCCGCTCGCCGCCGAATTGAAACGCTACGAAGCCGAGCTGTCGCCGAAGTTCAACGCCTGGCTCGCGGCGGGCGCGGCGATGCCGACGGGCGGCGTGTGGTCGGTCGTCGAGCTGGCCAGCACGAAGTCGAAGGCCGGCACGACGTTCAAGAAGCTCGACGACTTGTCCTATCTGGCTGAAGGCGCGAACGGCGCGAGCGACGAATACACATTCACCTTCCACACCGCGCAGCGGCGGCTCACGGGCCTGCGCTTGGAAGCCCTTGCCCACGCTTCGCTGACCAAGGGCGGTCCGGGTCGCGCGGACAACGGCAACTTCGCTCTGAGCAAAATCCTCGTGAGCGCCGCGCCGCGCGGCAGTGCGGACGCCAAGCCCGTCGCGCTCGTGAAAGCCGTCGCAGACTTCGAGCAGAACAAGGGCGGGCTCTCAATTGCGTCATCGCTCGACGACAACCCGAAGACCGGCTGGGCCGTGGACCCGCAGTTCGGCAAGGACCACGCCGCGGTGTTCACCTTCGGCGAGGTGGTGGATTTCGAGGCGGGCGCGACGTTCACCGTGAAGCTGCAGTTCGAGGTCAACACAAAGCACAACATCGGCCGCCCGCGCCTCGCGCTGATGGCCGACGCGGAGCCGACGCTCAAGGGCGAGGACTTGCCCGCGAAGGTTGCCGAGGTGCTGCGGAAGGCGAAGCAGCCGGACTTCGCGGCGAAACTCTCCGCCGCCGAACGCGACACGTTGCTCGCGTGGTGGCTTCGGAAGGACGCGGGCTGGCGCGACCGGCAGGCCAAAATCACCGCGCACGCGAGCCGCGAGCCCGGCGTGAAGACGCAGGTGCTCGTATGCGCCGAGGGCAACAAGCCGCTACGGATGCACACGCAGGGCGCGGACTTCTTCGAGCAGACGCACTTCCTCCGGCGCGGCAGCACGGACCAAAAACTCGGTGTCGCGCCGCAGGGTTTCCTGCAAGTGCTCACGCGCGCCGCCGACGCGGACTCGCGCTGGCAATGGCAGCCGCCGGCGGGCGCGAAGTTCTCCGGACGCCGTCGCTCGCTGGCGAACTGGCTCACGGATGTGGAGCACGGCGCGGGCGCACTCGTCGCGCGCGTGGCGGTGAACCGGCTGTGGCAGCACCACTTCGGTCGCGGCCTCGTCGCGACGCCGGATGACTTCGGCCGCACCGGCGCGTTGCCGTCGCATCCGGAGTTGCTCGACTGGCTGGCGGGGGAACTCATCAAGGGCGGCTGGAAGCTGAAGCCGGTTCATCGGCTCATCATGGAGAGCGCGGCTTATCGGGCGGGAAGTAATCAGTATTCAGTTATCAGTGTTCAGTCTTCAGGCGGCGCGGCGAAGGCACCGGCCACCTCGGGACTGAAAACTGAAAACTGGACACTGAACACTGAACACTTCCTCTCCCGCTCGCCGCGCCGCTTGGAAGGCGAAGCCCTCCGCGACGCAATGCTCGCCGTCAGCGGGCAGCTCGACACGACGATGTTCGGCCCGGGCACGAAGGACGAACGCAGCAAGCGCCGCAGCATCTACTTCACGATGAAGCGCAGCCAGCTCATCGGCTCGATGGTCGTTTTCGACCAACCCGAGCCGCTGGTGGCGCAAGGCGCGCGGCCCACCACGACCGTTGCCCCGCAGGCGCTGTTGCTCATGAATGGCCCGCAAGTGCGCGAGTGGGCGGAGGCGTTCGCGCGTCGCGTCGTGGCCGAGACGCCCGGCGGCGAAACTCCAGCGCAGGTCAACCGCGCTTACCTGCTCGCGTTGAGCCGGCCGGCGACGGCGAAGGAGCAGGCGAGCGCCGCCGCGTTTCTCGCGTCGCAGGCGGCGAGTTATGAAGCGGAGAAGAAGACCGACGCCCGGCACCTCGCGCTCGCGGACTTCTGCCAAGTGCTCTTCGGCTTGAACGAATTTGCGTATGAGAACTGAGACCGCAGCTTGTGCCGGCGATTTGCAATCGCCGTCTGGCGTGTTCAATTGCAACAGACGGCGGTTACAAACCGCCGGCACGGTTTCGCGCCGCCAGCTTCTGCAACGCGCGGGCGGTGGGCTCGGCTGGCTTGCGCTCGCCAGCATGCTTGGGCGCGATGCGGTGGCTGGCCCGTTGAACCCGCTGGCTCCGAAGCCCGCGCACTTCGCCGGGACGGCCAAGTCCGTCATCTGGATTTTCGCCAACGGCGGGCCGAGCCAGGTGGACACTTGGGATTACAAACCCGAACTCGCCAAGCGCGACGGCACTGATCTGGCTGGCTTCGACAACAAGACCGGTTTCTTCCCCGGCTCCGTCGGGCCGCTGATGAAGTCGCCCTTCGCGTGGCAGCAGAGTGGACAGAGCGGCACTTGGACTTCGGATTTGTTCCCGCATCTCGCGCGGCAGGTGGACAAGCTCGCGTTCATCCACTCGTGCTTCACGAACTCGAACAACCACAGCCCGGCGCTCTTCATGATGAACACCGGTGTCACGCGCATGGGCTACCCGTGCGTCGGCTCGTGGGTGACTTACGGCCTCGGCTCGGAGAGCGACGCGTTGCCGAGCTTCGTCGTGATGAGCGACCCGCTGAACCGCGGCTTGCCGAAGGGCAACGCCTTGAACTGGGGCGCGGGCTTCCTGCCGAGCGTGTATCAAGGCACGTGGCTGAAGCCGCAGGGCGAACCCATCGCGAATCTCAAGCCACCCGCGAATCTCAACGAACAGCGGCAGCGCGCGCAGTTGGATTTGCTCGCGTCGCTGAACCGCGACCAACTCGCGTCCGGGCCGCTGGAGAACGAGTTGGGCGCGCGCATCGAGAGCTTCGAGCTGGCGTATCGGATGCAGACAGCCGCGCCGGAGGCGTTCGATGTCTCGCGCGAGCCGGAGCACATCCGGCGGCTCTACGGCATCGGCGAGAAGCACTGCGGGCACTTCGCCGCGCAATGCCTGACGGCGCGTCGGATGGTCGAGCGCGGCGTGCGCTTCGTGCAGGTTTACAGCGGCGGCATGGAGAATCAGCAGAGCTGGGACTGCCACTCGGACTTGATTGGGAACCATCGCGGCTTCGCGGCGGAAGCGGACCAGCCCATCGCGGCGTTACTCGCGGACTTGGAGCAACGCGGCTTGCTAAAGGACACCCTCGTCATTTGGGCCGGCGAGTTTGGGCGCTTGCCGGTGTCGCAGAAAGGTGGCAAGCCCGGCCGCGACCACAACCCGCACGCGTTCACCGCATGGCTCGCGGGCGGCGGCGTGAAGGGCGGCGTCCACTACGGCGAGACGGACGAGATTGGTTTCCGCGCCGCCGTGAACAAGGTGAGCGTCCGCGATTTCCACGCGACGATTCTGCACGCGCTGGGCTTGGACCACGAGCGGCTGTCCTTCAAATTCCAAGGACTGGACCAGCGGTTGACGGGTATTGAACACGCCCGGGTGGTGAACGAGATTTTTGCCTGACTATGAACTGCAACGACCATCAATTTCGCAGCCTCACCCCGGCGCAGCGGCTCGCTGTGACGCGCCGCACCTTCCTCGCGAACTCCGCCGCAGGGTTGGGCTTGGGCGCGCTCGGCTCGCTCATGGGTAACTCGGCCAGCGGCGCGCCCACGCCGGCTGCCGCGTTCCCGAACTACGCCCCGACGGCGAAGCGCGTCATCTACCTCTTCCAGTCGGGCGCGCCGTCGCAGATGGATTTGTTCGACCCGAAGCCCGTGATGGAGAAGCACCGGGGCGAGGACTTGCCGGAATCCATCCGCAAGGGACAGCGGCTCACGACGATGACCTCGGGCCAGAGCAAGTTCCCGGTCGCCCCGAGCCTGTTCAAGTTCGCGCAGCACGGGCAGAGCGGCGCGTGGTTGAGCGAGTTGCTGCCCCACACGGCGCGCATCGCGGATGACCTCTGCATCATCCGCACGCTGCACACCGACGCCATCAATCACGACCCAGCCATCACGTTCTTCCAGACCGGCCATCAACTGCCGGGCCGCCCGAGCATGGGCTCGTGGTTGAGCTACGGCCTCGGCAGTGAGAATCGCGACTTGCCCGCTTACGTGGTGCTGACTTCCTTCGGCAGCGGCCGGCCGGATGACCAGCCGCTTTACGACCGCTTGTGGAGCAGCGGCTTTCTCCCGACGCAGCATCAGGGCGTGAAGTTCCGCAACAAGGGCGACCCGGTGCTCTATTTGTCCAACCCGCCCGGCCTCGACCGCGAGACGCGGCGCGAGACGCTCGACGAACTCGGAGCGTTGAACAGCCGCCGCTTCAAGGCGCTGGGCGACCCGGAAATCCAGACGCGCATTTCCCAATACGAACTCGCCTTCCGCATGCAGGCCAGCGTGCCGGAACTCACGGACTTCTCGCGCGAGCCGCAGTCGGTCCTCGACACCTACGGCCCCGACGTGAAGCGCCCCGGCAGTTACGCCGCGAACTGCCTGCTCGCGCGCCGGCTGGCCGAGCGGAACGTGCGCTTCATTCAGCTATTCCACATGGGCTGGGACCATCATGGCGGCTTGCCGCGCGCGATTCGCGGCCAGTGCAACGACACCGACCAGGCCACCGCGGCGCTCGTGCTGGACCTCAAGCAACGCGGCTTGCTCGACGACACGCTCATCGTCTGGGGCGGCGAGTTCGGCCGGACGATTTACTCGCAGGGCGGGCTGACCGCCGACAACTACGGTCGCGACCATCACCCGCGTTGCTTCACGATGTGGCTGGCCGGTGCAGGGGTAAAGCCCGGCATCACGTTCGGCGAGACGGACGATTACTGCTACAACATCGTCCGCGACCCCGTGAGCATCTACGACTTGCACGCCACAATGATGCACTTGCTCGGTATCGAGCACACGCGCCTGACCTACCGTTTCCAAGGCCGCGACTTCCGGCTCACGGACATTCACGGCGAGCTGGTGAAGGGCATTCTGGCGTAGCGAACGCCGGGCCCAGTGGGCGTGACAGCGGCGCGGCGGAGGTTTCTGCTATCGCCGAGCACGCGCGAATTTTTCTCATGAAAACATCCAACGCAAACGCACCTGCCGGGAGCATCGCGGAACCAACAAAGCCTCTCCGAACGTGGGCGGCTGTGCTGATGTTGGTTGCGACCCTCGTTTTTTTCGTGCGACCGCTCGGCGCGGCGGAGAAGGCGAAGCAGTTCCACGCGGGCGCGGCCACGAGCAACCTCACGCCGCCCATCGGCGGAGCCATCATCGGCGGCTTCCACCCAATTCCATCCACGCACATCCACGACGAGCTGCCTGCGCGTTGCCTGGTGCTGGACAACGGGGAGGCGCGGGTCGCCTTGGTCGTGTGTGACCTGCTCGGTGCGTCGCGCGAAGTGTATGACGAGGCACGGCGGTTGGTGACTGCGGAGACGGGCCTGCCCGGCGGGCATTTGCTGATGTCGTCCACGCACACGCACTCGGCGACGAGCGCGCTGGGCACGAACCGCTTTCAGGTCAACACGCCGCTAGACGACTATCAGAAATTCGTCGCGCGCCGTATCGCGGACGGCGTGCGCCGCGCCATCAACAACCTTGCGCCCGCACGCATCGGCTGGGCCACGGGCAGCGAGCCGAAGCACGTTTTCAACCGCCGCTGGTTCCTCAAGCCGGGCACGATGCCGATGAACCCCTTTGGCAGCACGAACGACCTGGTGAAGATGAACCCGGGCCGCGCAAGCAAGGACCTCGACCGCCCGTCCGGTCCGACGGACCCGGAAATCGTCCTGCTCTCCGTGCAATCGCCCGAGGGCCGGCCCATCGCCGTAATGGCGAACTACTCGCTGCACTACGTCGGAGGCGTGCCAAACGGCCACATCTCGGCGGATTACTTTGCGCTTTCTTGTGACCGGCTTCAGCAACTCCTCGGCGCGGACCGGCAAAGCCCGCCGTTCGTCGCGATGCTCGCCAACGGCACCAGCGGCAACATCAACAACATTGATTTCAGCCAGCCCGGCGTGCGCGAGGAGCCCTACGCCAAGATGAAACTCGTGGCCGGCGACGTGGCGGCAGTGGCGTTCAAGGCGCTGCAAGGCGTGACGTATCACGACTGGGTGCCGCTCAAGGGCGAGTTGCGCGAGCTGGACATTGGCACGCGCCGCGTGACACCGGAGCAGCTGAATCGCGCGAAAGAAATCCTCGCCCGCCCCAAGACCGTCGCGCGCCCCGCGACGCTCGAAGAAATCTACGCCGAGCGCACGCTGGGCATGGCCGAGTATCCGGCGACGCTGAAGATTCCCGTGCAGGCGTTGCGCGTGGGCGGCGTGGGCATGGGGGCGATTCCGTGCGAGACGTTTGTGGAGACGGGCCTCGCGCTGAAGGCGAAAAGCCCCTTCAAGCCAAGCTTCACCTTCTCCATCGCCAACGGCTACTTTGGCTACCTGCCCACGCCGGAGCACCATCGGCTCGGCGGCTACGAGACTTGGTTGGGCACGAACCGGCTGGAGGAGCAGGCGTCCGAGAAAATTCTGGCCGCGCTGCTGGAGATGCTGGCTGGGATGAAGTGAGAATGACCAAGTAGGGTGCCGCGCGAGCCCTGTCAGTTACGCCATGAATCTAAACAACCCTAAGGTGAAGACTTTGTTTGGCGTGTTGATTGGCACCCTAGTCAATGTGCTCATTTTCTTCTGGTGGCTCGGTCCGAATTACGGAGCAAAGCACGCTGCAACAGTGGAAAATGGAACGAGAGGTCTGCCGGAAGTTCAGCAGATTTTGAAAGTGTTTTCGGGTGCTGAAATCCATCACTTCATAACCCACTTTGGACATGACGAGTCGAAGCCAGTCCTGTGGAACACGGTCGTATTCTTCGATGGGCGATACATTCTCAGTTACCAGTCGTCGGTCATCGTCGATTACCGAAAGGACACAATTAAGCAAAGCGTCGGCGACCCGACGTTTTACTTGAAGGAGGTCGCAAGTTACAAAGACGGAACGGAAATCTATGGCGAGCAGTGGCGATTTGGGGCGAAAGAGTGGCAGCAGGTGGCGACCGCCAACGGCGATTTTACCGCGACTGGAATTATCCTGAAGAAAAACGCGCCTACGCCCGGCTTCGAGGAACTAATCCAATCGGCGCGGGCGGCGCGGCAATAGACACTCATTGGCGAAACATGAAACGCGTTCCCTCCATTCCATGAAACACTTGATTGTAGCCTTCGCCTTGCTTGGGCCTGCCACCTTCGCCGCCGAAGTCCGCCTCCAACGCGCGCCCGCCGGGGCGTTGCAGCCGCAGGCCGTGACGGACGCACGCGGGGCGGTTCACCTCGTGTTTCTCAGAGGCGACCCAAAGGCTCGCGACGTCTTTTATGCAAGACGCGAACCCGCAAAGGCGGAGTTTGGTGAGCCGCTGCGGGTAAACAGCCAGCCGGGCAGCGCGGTGGCATTGGGAACCATCCGTGGAGCACAGATTGCCCTCGGCAAGGGCGGGCGCGTGCATGTGGTCTGGAACGGCTCAGGTCAGGCGACCCCGAAGCCGCCCACGCAGAGCGCGCCGCTGCTTTACACCCGCCTCAACGACGCGGGCACGGCATTCGAGCCTCAACGCAACGTGATCCATTCCACCCTTCACCTTGATGGCGGCGGAACGGTTGCAGCGGACACCGCGGGCAACGTTTATGTCCTGTGGCATGGCGCGCCGGAAAACAACCAGGCCGGCGAGACCGGGCGGGCGGTGTTCCTCGCGCGGTCGCGGGATGACGGGACAACTTTCGAGCGCGAGCGCGTGGTCAGTCCCGAGGAGAGCGGCGCGTGCGGCTGCTGCGGAATGCGGGCTTTTGCAGACGCGGCGGGCAACCTCTTCGCGCTGTTCCGCACGGCTTCAACCGCCTTGAACCGCGACATGATGCTGCTCGTCTCGCGCGACCGGGGGGAGACCTTCAAGGGCGATTACGTCCACCGGTGGCGTGTGGGCCAGTGCCCGATGAGCAGCGCCAGTTTCGCGGTGTCGGAAGGGAAGGTTTTTGGCGCATGGGAAACGGCCGGCGCGGTGCAGTTTGCCCCGCTGGATGCCGCGGCCGCGAAGGCCGTCGCCCCCGCCAGCCCGATCGCCCCGGGCAAGGGCCGCCACCCGGCGATCGCCGTCAACAAGGCGGGCGAAACGCTCGTGGTCTGGAGCGAAGGCACCGGTTGGCAACGGGGCGGAGAAGTGGGGTGGCAGATCTTGGGGGCGGACGGGCGGCCTGCGGGCGGGCCACAGCGGCGTAAGGGCATCCCGGTGTGGGGCTTGGCCACGGCGGTGGCCGAACCGGACGGTGCGTTCACGGTGATTTACTGACCAAGGCGAACGTTGACACCCCGTAAATCGCCGTTAAATATCCGTTCAATTTAACCGAACCAACCACCTTCAATGCTCGCTCTACGCCTCATTCTAGTCCTCATCATCGCGGCCAGCGCCGGCGTCATCGCCCTGGGCGAGTTGAAGCTCAAACCGCACTTGGACGACTTGGCGCAGAAGCAGAAGAAAACGGCTGATGACCTGGCCAAGGAGCAGCAGGAGCGTAGCAAGCAGGAGACCCGCGCCAAGAACGCCGAGCAGCAGCGGGACGCACTGGACAGCGATCTGAAGGCGGCCAAGCAGTCCGAGGCCGACGCCATGAAGGCCGCCCAGGCCGAACGGGATAAAGCCGTCGCCGCCGCCCAGGAAACCAACAAGGCAAAGCAGGAAACGGCCAAGGTCCGCGCCGAGGCCAATGACTATTTCGAACTGCAAAAGCTGGGCCTCACCCCGCCCGTCATCCGCCGCATCAACGATGACCTACCCAAGGCAACGAATGAGCTGACGGTGCTCAAGCAGGAGCAGAAGGTCACGATGGTGCAACTCACCAAGAAGTCCGGCGAGTTGAACGCGCTGCTGAACCCGGCGGGCAAGGTCGTCCTGCCAACCGGTCTAAATGGCAAAGTGACCGTCGTGGACCACAAATGGAACTTCATCGTCCTGGACATCGGGGCCAACCATGGCCTGCTGCCCAACGGCGAAATGACTATCCACCGCGAAGGCAAGCTGGTGTCCCGGGTGAAGCTCGCGAAGGTGGACACGGATTACGCCATCGCCAACGTGATGTCCGGCTACAAGCAGAGTGACATTCGCGAAGGCGATGCTGTCCTGACCCCCGACGCCGTCGCTTTACCCCCGCAGAAAAAGTGATATGGTGGCCCGTATGATTTCAATATCTCGCGGCCTGTTAGCCCTCGTGGCTTTGCTGACCCTGATCGCCACCACCGGCTGCAACACGCCTGAGCCGGGGAATCAATCCTCACGCCCTTGGAACGCACCCCGCGGTTGGGAGGGGGGGATGCCCGGAATGATGGGGGGCGGGGCGGGTAGCGGCATCGGTCGCTAGGCACAAAGACTCGGTGTCAGCTGCACGAATTGCTGGTGCAGCGAGTCTGCGGTCACGACGAACCTGACCGTGTAGTAACCTTCCTTTCGTCTGGACAGGAGTTTCAAATCATCGCCATGCGCAACTATCTTAACTTCATCGGAGGCGAATGGGTGACCGCCGCTTCCGGGCAGACCTTCACCAACCTCAATCCCGCCGACACCCGCGAAGCAGTGGCGCAATACCCGGCGGGCGGGCGGGCGGACGCCCAAGCCGCAATCGCCGCCGCGCAGTCGGCCTTCCCCGGCTGGGCAACACAAACCTCGGTGGCCCGCGGCCGCGTGTTGAGCAAGGCCTCGCAGCTCATTGAAGGCAGGAAAGCCGAGCTTGCCGAACTGCTGACCTGCGAGGAGGGCAAGACCCTGGCCGAGGCAACCGGCGAAGTGCAGCGCACGGCAGACATTTTCCGCTTCTTCGGCGGCCTCGGCTACCAGCTTGGCGGGCAGACCATCCCGCACGACCTGCCCAGCCAGCTCCTCTACACCCGGCGCGAACCGCTGGGTGTCGTTGCGCTGGTGACCCCGTGGAATTTCCCCATCGCCATCCCGGCTTGGAAGCTGGCTCCCGCCCTGCTCTGCGGCAACGCCGTCGTAATCAAGCCGGCCTCGCAGGCCCCGGCGATGACCTGTGAGCTGGCGAAGCTGCTGGCCGAAGCCGGCCTGCCCAAGGGCGTGCTCAACGTCGTCATCGGCAACGGCCGCGAAGTCGGCGGCGAACTCGCCACCAACCCCGCCGTCGTCGCGCTTTCCTTCACCGGCTCACACGCCGTTGGCTCGCAGATCTACCAGCAGCTCGCCCCGCGCATGGCCCGCGCGCAGATGGAGATGGGCGGCAAGAATCCGACCATCGTCCTGGCCGACGCGGACCTCGACCTTGCGGCACGGCTCGTGGCCATAGCGGGATTTGGCCTGACCGGCCAAGCCTGCACCGCCACCAGCCGGGTGATTGTTGAGCGCCGCGTGGCGGATGCCTTCACCGCGAAACTCGTCGAGAAAGCCAAAGCCATCGTCGTGGGCAATGGCCTGAAGTCCGGCGTCACGATGGGGCCGGCGGTTAGCCAGGCACAGTTGGAGGGCAACTTGAATTACGTCGCCATCGCACAGCAGGAGGGGGCAGCGCTCCTGTGCGGCGGCGCGCGTCTCACCGACGGCGATCTTGCTCACGGGCATTTCATGCAACCCACCGTGCTCGGCAACGTAAAGCCGGCCGCGCGCATCGCCTGCGAGGAAGTGTTCGGCCCCGTCGTCGGCATCATCCCGGTGGACGGGTTTGACGAGGCGATCGCGGTGGCCAACAGCGTGGACGTGGGCCTCAGCGCCAGCCTGGTGACGCGCGACCTGAAGCAGGCCATGCTCTACACCGAACGCATCCAGGCAGGCGTGGTGAAGGTGAACCAGATTTCAACCGGCCTTGCGTTGCAGGCACCCTTCGGCGGCGTGAAGAAGAGCAGCACCGACTCGTTCAAGGAACAAGGGGCCGGGGCGGTGGACTTCTACTCGAAGCTCAAGACGGTTTATCTGGACTACTCCGCCTGAGCCGGCGGGCGCTGCGATCCGGCAACTTGCCCGTTGGACTTGGCCCGGGAGCTTGGTAGGTTGCGGGCCATGAGCAGTGTCGCTACCCCGACCATCCCAGACGTCCACGGCCACTTCGGTCCGTTCGGCGGCCGCTATGTCCCGGAGACACTCGTGCATCCTTTGCAGGAGCTGGAGAACGAGTATGCCCGCGCGCAGCAGGACCCCGAATTTCAGCGCGAGCTGAACTACTACCTGCGCGAATTTGTCGGCCGGCCCACCCCGCTTTACTTCGCCGAACGACTCACCCGCGAACTGGGCGGCGCCAAGATTTACCTCAAGCGCGAGGACCTCAGCCACACCGGCGCGCACAAGATCAACAACGCGATGGGCCAGATCCTCCTCGCGAAGCGCATGGGCAAAACCCGCATCATTGCCGAAACCGGCGCGGGCCAGCACGGCGTGGCCACCGCCACCGTGTCCGCCATGTTCGGGATGAAATGCGTCATCTACATGGGCGCGGTGGACTGCGAGCGGCAGAAGTTGAACGTCTTCCGCATGAAGATGCTCGGCGCGGAGGTGGTGCCCGTGCACGCCGGCCAGAAGACCTTGAAGGAGGCCGTCAACGAGGGCATGCGCGACTGGGTCACCAACCTCCGCAGCACCCACTACATCCTCGGCACGGCCTACGGCGCCCACCCTTACCCGGTCATGGTCCGCAATTTCCAGCGGGTGATCGGCGATGAGGCACGGCGGCAGATCCTGGAACGCGAAGAGCGCCTGCCCGACCTGCTCATTGCCTGCGTCGGCGGCGGCTCAAATGCGATCGGCCTGTTCTACCCCTTCCTCAACGACGCTTCCGTGAAGATGCTCGGAGTCGAGGCGGGCGGCCTGGGCATCCGGCCCGAGCAGCACGCGGCCCGCTTTCAAGGCGGCTCGCTCGGCGTATTGCAGGGGACTCGCAGCTACATTTTGCAGGACGAGTTTGGCCAGATCCAATCCACCCACAGCGTGAGTGCCGGCCTCGACTACGCGGCGGTCGGCCCGGAGCATGCCTGGCTGCGGGATCAGGGCCGCGTGGAATACGGCTACGCCACGGATGACCGGGCGCTGGCCGCGTTCATGAAACTCGCCCAACTCGAAGGCATCATCCCGGCGTTGGAAAGCTCGCACGCCGTCGCTGCCTGCATGGAGCGCGCACCCCGGCTGGGCAAGGACGCCCTCATCATCGTCAACCTCTCCGGCCGCGGGGACAAGGACGTGGCCCAGGTGGCGGACAAGGTGGGTTTGCAGATGCCGGTGTGAACCTTTCGTCACGCCGGCTGTAGCACCCGCAACGTCACGCCCTTCACGAAGGGCTTCACCTTCACACGGTAGTCCGCCATGTGCGGAGCCTTGAGGTGTGCCTCCAGCGCCGGCACGTCCGCCCACTTCTCGATGATGGTCACGGTGTCTTCGCCGAGGTGGTTCTGCACCGGGATGTTCGTCGGACAGTTCACGGCCGGACCGTATTCCAGGCAGCCAGGCTCGGCATGAACCAACGTCATGAGCGCGTGGAACTCGCGCAGGAAGGCGTCGCGCTGGCCGGGATGAAGTTCAATGGTCGCAAGGACGTGAATCATGGGCGTTATCAGCGGCCGAGTCGCGCGGCGAGTCAAGCCGTTCTCCACGCCTCGATGACACGCGGCCGCCCGTCCAGATCGCGGTGCGCCGCCACCCGCGACCAGCCGGCAGCGGTGAACAGCTGCGCGACGGCTTCCGCCTGACCGTCACCAAACTCGGCGAACAGGCCGCCGCCAGTTTTGAGCCAGGCGGGCGATTCGCCCGCGAGCAGCCGGTAGAAGTCCAGTCCATCCGCACCGCCGTCCAAGGCGCCTCGCGGATCGAAATCGCGAACCTCCGGCTGGAGCGTTGGGATCTCAGCCGTCGGGATGTAGGGCGGGTTGGACACGAGCAGGTTAAACCGCAGCCCCGCCGGCAGGGCACGGAAGCCGTCGCCTTGATGGAAACTAATCCTGGTCCCAAGGGCGTGGTGTTCCGTGTTTGCCCGCGCGAGCGACAGTGCGGCGGCCGAGATGTCCAGCGCATGAACGTGTGTCGAGGGACATTGCGCGGTCAAGGCGATTGCCACGCAGCCGGTGCCGGTGCCGAAGTCGAGCACCTGGGAATCCGTGGCTCCAATGCGATTGAGGGTGGCAAGCGCCAGCTCCGCGAGCGTCTCCGTCTCAGGACGAGGGATGAGCGCGGCGGGACTGACGGCGACTTCCAGGCCGCAGAACGAGGCCGATCCCACGAGGTGCTGGAGGGGTTCGCGCTTCGCCCGACGCTGCACCAGGGCGCGCACCGCGCCAAGCTCAGGCTCGACCACCGGGCGGTCGTGGTTCAGGTAGAGTTGGAGCCGGGGCAGCCGGAGCACATGGGCCAGAAGGAGTTCGCTTTGCAAGCGCGGCGAATCCACCCCGTGACGTTGGAGAAACTCCGCCCCGCGTTGGATGACTTCGTGGACCGTCACGGCCAGAGGCTAGCCGGGCTGACCACGACGCTCAATTCACTTTCCCGGGGCGGGCCGGCCGCCTAGGCTCGCGCCGTGCCGGAACCGATTTCCATCATCGTGCCCGTTTTCGAGGAGACCGAGAACGTGCTGCCGATGGCGCGCGAGGTGGCCGCCGCCTTCGCCGCGGTGCCGAACGATTGGGAGCTCGTTTTCGTGGACGATGGCAGCCGCGACGCCACATGGGAAAAGGTCTGTGAAGCCGCCCGCTCCAGCCCGCGCGTCCGCGGTATCCGCCATGCGCGCAACGCCGGCCAAAGCGCGGCGTTGTGGACGGGCATCCAGCAGACCAACCGGCCGCTCCTGGCCACCCTCGACGGGGACCTGCAAAACGATCCCGCCGACCTGCCGCGACTGCTCGCGGAACTAGAATCATGCGACTTCGCCTGCGGCTGGCGGCAGAACCGCCAGGACACCTTCGTGCGACGCGTTTCGTCACGCATTGCCCGGGCGGCGCGCGGTATGGCGCTGGGCGCGGAATTCCGCGATACGGGCTGTGCCCTGCGCGTATTCCGGCGGACGGCCCTGGCCGGGGTGTTCGGGTTCAACGGGCTGCACCGCTTCCTGCCGATCCTCGTGGCTGGCGGCGGCTTCCGTGTCCGGGAAATTCCCGTGAACCATCGGCCCCGGGTGGCGGGCGTTTCGAAGTATGGAGTGTGGAACCGCGTGTGGCGCGGCATCTATGACCTGGTCGCCGTAGCATGGTATCAGCGACGACGACTGCCCGTTGTGCCAGTGGAGCAGACTCCGCGCGGGCCAGCCGGCCCGGCGAAATGAGCCCTTGTTTTCGGCGAGATCGCTTCCTAATTTCAGCCCATGAAATCCCCGTGGTATGGCAAGCTGTTTCAGCGAGCAGCAGAGAAAGACTTTGCCTCGCTGCGGCAGCGCGCCGGGGCGGGCGAAGCCGAAGCCCAGTATCAGCTGGCCCTGCGGCTGGGAACCGGGCATGGGACCGGTCAAGACCACGTCGAGGCGGCCGGTTGGTATCTCAAGGCGGCGGAACAGGGGCATGTCGAGGCGCAGAACGCGCTGGGCCTGTGCCTGGATGAAGGGACGGGCGTGGAGCGCGATCCGGCGGAAGCAGTCCGGTGGTATCGTAAGGCCGCCGAGCAGAGCCACGCCGGTGCCCAGAACAACCTCGGACTAAGCTATCGGAAAGGTGAAGGCGTAACCCAGGATTTGGAAGAGGCTGCCCGCTGGTTCCGGCTCGCGGCCGACCAAGGTTATGCCGATGCAGAATACAGCCTCGGTGTGGCCTACGCGCGCGGCGAGGGGGTGCCACAGGACTCCGCGCGGGCGGTAAAGTGGCTGCACAAGGCTGCCGAGCAGGGTGAAGCCAATGCCATGCACCGGCTTGGACGCGAACTGCACAAGAAGGCAGAGCGCAAGGCCGATTTTCGCGAGGCGGCCCGATGGTATCGTGCGGCGGCGGATAAAGGTGTTGTGGACGCGATGTTTTACCTCGCGCAGCTTCACACCGAGGGTAACGGCGTGGCGGAAAACTTCGTCGAGGCCGCCGCGTGGTTACAACGGGCTGCCGAACAGGGGCATGCCCCCTCGCAGTATGAGCTGGGACGCCGCTACCACGCCGGGCAGGGCGTCCCGCCCAATCCGGCGGAGGGGGCCAAATGGATGCGCCATGCCGCCGATCAGGGGCACCTGGCCGCCCAGTTTCAGCTGGGCCGTTACTACGCAGAGGGCAAAGGCGTGCCGCTGGACCTCGCGCGCGCCTACCGTTGGTTCTTTCTCGCCGCCCGCAGTGGTCACCATGAGGCGGCGATCGAACGGGACAAGATCACCGGCCTGCTCTCGGCCGATCAGATGAAGGAGGCCAAGCAGCGCATCGCTGAGTTTACTCCGAAACGGGTGGAGTAGGCCGCCCCTCTTCGACAAGACATCACGGCGGATCAAGCAGCCGCCAGATCGCCTGCGCCGCCCGCACGTTTGCACCCGGCTTACCCAGCCCGGCAATGATGGTGGCGGCTTTATTCTGGATCTCCTGGCGCCGACCGTGATTGCGCAGCAGTTCCAACGCGGCCGCGGCCATATTCTTGCCCGTGGCAGCATCCTGGATGAGTTCAGGAAACACCTCCTCACCCGCCAGCAAGTTGGGCATGGCGAGATGCTTCACGTTGATGATGCGCTTGCCGATCTGATAGGTGCTCCACGAGGTCTTGTAGATGGCGATGGTCGGGACCTTGAAGAAGGCGCACTCCATCGTGACGGTGCCGGTGGAGGCGATCGCAAGGGTTGCCGACCGCAGGGCCTCCGGCAGCCCGCCCACCTGGACGTCCAGCCCACGGAAGACCTGCCGCGCGAGGTTGCGCGCCTCCGCGAGCGTGGTGACCTGGATTTCAGGCAGGCTCCGCTTGTCCATGGCAAACGGCCGGCAGTGCCGGGCAAACACCGGCAAGAGCTGGGCGGAAGGCAGCACCACTCGGAAGCCACAATCCACCTCCGCACCAATCCGCCGCGCGGCATCCAGCATGGGCGGCAGATGCCGCACCAACTCGCCGGGCCGGCTGCCCGGCAGCAGCACCGTGAGAAACTCATGTGGCACCGGAGCCTGTGCCGGCAGCCGCGCCTCGCGCCAGGCCGCGTGCCGGTCCAACAAGGGGTGCCCGATAAACTCGACTTTCAGGTCCGGTGCCCGTCGGGCATACCAGTCCTTTTCAAAGGGGAAAATCGAGAGGAGCAGATCGTAGTCCTGCGCCATCTTCTTTGCCCGGCCCGGGCGCGAGGCCCATACCTGGGGTGAAACGTATTGAACAATGCGCGGATTCCATTTGCCTTCGGTCCGCTTGGCCCGCGTGCGCAGCGCCCGGGCGAAGCGCCGGTTGAAACCGGAGAAGTCCACGCAGACCAGCAGGGTCGGCCGGCGTTCCTCCGCGAGATCGAGCAGCTCCCCAAATACGCGCCGGAACTTGCCATAGCTCTTGATCACCTCCCACAGGCCAATGACCGCATGCCGCGTGAGGTCCACGGCCAGCTCCATGCCGGCCGCCTCAAGCTTCGGCCCGCCTGCACCAAAAAAGCGCAGCAACGGCTTGCCGGGAAGACAGTGAAACTGCGCCTCCGCACGCAGCGCCTCCACCAGCTCCGCACCAAGCGCGTCGCCGCTCGGCTCCCCCGCGATGACCATGATGCGCGTCTCAGCCATGGTTCATTGCGGTCCCGTCAGTTTCGCCGCCATCGCGTTGCCCGCCAGCCAGCCCGTGGTCCATGCGGCCTGGAAGTTGAAGCCGCCCGTGATGCCGTCGATGTCCAGCAACTCGCCCGCGAAATACAATCCGGGGCACCTCCGGCTCGCCATCGTCTTGAAGTCAACTTCCGCCAGCCGCACGCCGCCGCACGTCACGAATTCGTCCTTGTTCAAACTTTTGCCCGTCACCATGAACTCCGACTCCACCAGCAGCCGCGCGAGCGCCTGCGTCTGCAACTTGTTCAGTCCGGCCCATTGCGTCTGCTCCGCGATGCCGGCCGTTGCCACCAGCCGCTCCCACAGCCGCGCCGGAAGCCCGCCGAGCGCTACGTTCAACACGCGCTTTGCCCCGGTAAGCCCACGCTGCTGCTGTGCGAGCGCGATCACGCTCTCGAAGTGATGGTCGGGCAGCCAGTTCACGCGCAGGGGAAACTGGTAGTTCCTTGCCGCCAGCTCTCTTGCTCCCCACGCGGACAGCCGCAGAATCCCCGGCCCGCTCAAGCCCCAATGCGTGACTAGCACTGGCCCGGTTTCCTTCAGCTTCGTGCCCGGCACAGTCACCGTCGCGCGCTCCACCGCGAGGCCGGACAACCCGTCCAGCCGCTTGTCGGCAATGTGAAACGTAAAAAGCGAAGGCACCGGCGGCTCAATTGTATGGCCCAATGCCCCCGCCAGCGAACCCGCCGCCGCTGCGCGACAACCACCCGTGGCCAGCAGCAACGCATCACAGAGTGCCGTCTCGCCGGTCGAAAGCGTGAGCCTGAAGCCGCCGGCCGGCTGCTTCTCGACACGCTCCACGCCGCAGTTGGTCCGCAGCTTCACGCCGGCATCCTGTGCCGCTCTCGTAAGGCAGTTGATGATGGTCTGGGACTGGTCCGTCGTGGGAAACATTCGTCCATCCGCCTCGGTTTTCAGCACCACGCCGCGCGCCTCAAACCACTTGACGGTATCGGCCGCCTGAAACCGGTGGAATGCCCCAATGAGCGCCGGCCCGCCGCGGGGATAGCGCTTCGCCAGCTCCTTCGGATCGAAGCACGAATGCGTCACGTTGCACCGCCCGCCCCCGGAGATTTTGACCTTCTGAAGACACTGCGCGCCCCGCTCCAAAATGGTCACCGAACCGCGCCCCGCGAGCGCCTCTGCGCAGGTGATGGCCCCGAAAAATCCAGCCGCCCCGCCGCCAATGATGACCACGTTGCGAGACTCGGGACTCATGGGTTTTTCGCTGCGGACACAATTTGTCTCGTGATCTCAAATGCGACGTCCAGCGCATGCTTGGCGGACGCACCGCTGACCTTCGGCGTGCGGCGCTCGCGGACGCACTCGACGAAATGGGCCAGCTCCAGCTTGAGCGGTTCGTCTTTCGCGATGGGCACCGGCTCGCGCACGATTTTCTTGCCGGCAAATTCACTGACGATGGCCGAGTCGTTCGCCGACAAGAGCATTTTGAGCAGCGAGCTCTTCTCCGCGTCGTCCCCGGCGAGACGGTAGATGAAGCCTTTCTGCTCGCGGTAATCCAGCGAGATGTAGCTGGGCTGTGCGCCGCCGCTGAAGACGCGGATTTTTCGCAGCCGCTCCGGACTGATCCGGCTGGCGGTGAGGTTTGCCACGCAGCCGTTGGCGAAGCGCAGCCGGGCGTTCGCAATGTCCTCGGACTTGCTCAAGACGGGAATCCCGACCGCGTCCACGCTCACGATGGGCGACTTCACGAAGGCCAGCACCACGTCGAGGTCGTGAATCATCAGGTCGAGCACGACACCGATATCCGTGCTGCGCGCGGGGAAAGGCGAGAGCCGGTGGCACTCGATGAAACGCGGTTCCGGCGCGGCGGTTTCGAGGTAGCTGAAAACGGGGTTGAAGCGCTCGACGTGACCGACTTGCAGCACGAGCGCGCGATCGTGAGCGAGCTGGACGAGCTCGGCAGCTTGGGCGGAGTGCTCGGTCATCGGCTTCTCCACGAGCACGTGCCGGCCCGCTTCGAGCAGCGACTTGGCAATGTCAAAGTGTGTCGTGGTGGGCGTGACGATGCTCAATGCGTCGCTCGCCGCGGCGGCCTCGGCGATGGAGGCGAAGGCCCGCGTGCCGTGCGCGGCGGCGTGCTTGCGCGCGGCGTCGGGGTTCGCGTCGAAGACGCCGACGAACTCGACCTGGCCCGCGCGCGCGAGCTCGGCGTAAAGCCGGGCGTGTTCCTTGCCCAGCGAACCAGTGCCAATGACGGCGACACGGATTTTTTCAGCAGCCACAACCGGAGTGTGCCACCGCGAATGGGCGGCTGACAACGCACGGCTTGGACCTGACCGTTTGGGCCCAAACCGAGCACGCTGGCTGGCGCGCCGGTGCCGACGCTTGTCGCGGCAGGGGCTTCTGCTACTTTCCCGCCGATGTCATCTCGTCTGATTCTTGGTTTGCTCGTCTGCTGGAGCTGCGCAAGCACGCGGGGAGCTGAACGCTTTTTTGATTTTTCGCTGCTGCCGGCCGGCAAGCCCCCGGAGGGCTTCGTCAGCGCCCTGACCGGGGGAGGGACCCCGGGCGATTGGAAGATCGTGCTGGCCGACGCTCCGACCGCCTTCCAGCCATTGACGGCCAACGCCCCGCGCGGCGGCAAGAGCGGGGTGCTTGCCCAGCTTTCCGCGGACGCGACGGATGAACGGTTCCCGCTGCTCCTGTTCGAGCAGGAGGACTTCGGGGATTTCACCTTCTCCACGAAGTTCAAGTGCGTGGACGGCAAGGCCGAGCAGATGGCGGGCGTGGCGTTCCGCTATCGGGATCCCAAGAACTATTATGTCGTCCGGGCCAGCGCCTTGGGGAACACCTTCAGGTTTTATAAGTTCGTCGATGGCGTCCGCAGCGACCCGATTGGGCCGGAAATAAAAATCCCGGCCGGGGTGTGGCACGAAATGACCATCGAGTGCAAAGGCAACCAGATCCGTTGCCTGCTCAACGGCCAGGCGACCATCCCCCAGATCACGGACAACTCTTTTGGGCACGGCAAAATTGGTTTCTGGACCAAGTCCGATTCCATTAGCCACTTCGCTGACGCCAAAATTTCCTACGTTCCCCGCGTAACGCTGGCTGCCACCTTGGTGCGCGATGCCCTGTCCAAGAAGACCAGCGTCACCGGCGTCGTCATTTATGCGGCCCGAAGCGCGGGTCAGGAAACCCGCGTCATCGCCAGCCATGACCCCAAGGCCATCGGCACCCCTGGCACCGAGGTTGAACGCAATGTGATCGCGAAGGATGTCATGTATTCCGGCGAGGACAAGGAGCGCGGCCTCATGCTGGTGACTTTGCCCCTGCACGACCGCAATGGTGACGTGGTCGCCGCCGTGCGAGTGGAAATGAAACCCTTTCTGGGCCAGACGGAAAAGAGCGCCATCCTCCGGGCCATGCCGGTGGTCAAACGCATGGAGCAGCGCGTCAAGGAAGCCAAAGAACTCATCGAATGAGCGTGGTGGCAACCTTCGCGGGCAGCACGCCGGAGGAAGTGGTCGACTTCCTGGCGGAGCAGCGGCACCGCCTCAAACCCTTCCGTCGGGTGGTGGTCGCCCCCGACCAAACCCGGGTGATGGACGTAAACCGCAGCGAACTGGTATTCCCCGGCGTGAGTTTCGGGCACCCCTTGCTGGAGCACCTGCTGCGCGGGGCGGGCGCGTCCTTCGATCCGGCGAACTTCAACACCCCACCCACGGGGCAACTGACCCGCGAGTTCGGCTGCACGGCGCGGTATCCTTGGGCGCACGACCGCATCCTTTGACCCTTTCAGGTCGGGTCGGGCCAGCGGCTGCATGCACCCCTGTCATTCCGATGACCGTGAGAATTCATCGGGGGATTCCCGTATTTTTCGGCTTCGAGAACAAGTCAGGCCGCGAATCTGCTTCTTTCGCAGCCATGAAAGCAGCGGTTTTTCTCGAACGGGACGGGGTGCTGAATCAGGTGCGCGTGGCCGGTCGCAACCAATTGCCACCCATGCGGTTGGAGGAATTTCGCATTCTCAGCGACGTGCGTGAGCCACTGGAGCAACTCAAGTCCGCCGGCTACCTCCTGCTGGTCACCACGAATCAGCCCAATGTCGCCCGCGGCCTGCTGCCCCGCCGCGAACTGGACTTGATGCACGATACCCTCCGGCGCGCACTGCCGGTAGATGGCGTCCTGTTGTGCCCCCATGAGGAAAGTGACCGCTGCAACTGCCGCAAACCCGGGGCTGGTCTGTTCACCGAAGCGGCCTTCCGCTGGCACCTGGACATGGAGCGCAGCTTTGTCATCAGTGACAAATGGCAGGACGCTTCCGCCGCCTTCGTCGCCGGCTGCAACTCCGTCCTGATCAAGTCGCCATGGAATGGCACCGGGCATCACGATTTTCTGGTCAACAATCTCAACGAGGCCTGCCAGCGGATCCTCCAGTTTAACCACCCGGTCCATCATGTCCGGGCGCCGCTCCCAGATTTGGCGTTGGCCTGAAACCAGCTTGTTAGATTTGTAGTTAGTGGTTTGTCCTCTGTGCGAAGAGACTGCCGATGGGTTGAACTACCCGCGGCAGTCTCCCTTTTTTCCGGAGTGCCAGCACCAGTCCGCTCCCCGCAAGATCGGCTGCGCGCCTGGCGCGCAAGTTCACTACGTGATCGCTGAATCGCTCCGTATCAGTCGCGGCTCACTGCGCCGTCGCCTGGATTTTCTTCCATGCGGCGAGGGCTTCGTGGAACTCGTCGAGCTGCTCCTTGGAGAGGACGCCGGTGTTGCGGGCGATTTCCTCCTCGGTGCGCTGGACGAGCCAGTCCGCCTGCTCGCGCCGGGGCCGGAGCGGCTTGCCCTCGATTTCCACCCACCACGGCGCGGTGTGGGCGAAGCGAGTGCGGCCGGTCTCATCGCGGCCGTTGTCATGCCGGTCGAAAACCCGCATCGCCAGCCAGCCTGACTCTTTGAAAATGACGGAGTGCGGTCCCGGCTTCCGAAGGTCCACCCGTTGCGATTTGCCATTCTGAACGACTTCCACAACGAGCTCAAGAGACTCGGAGACCCACACATGAAAGTCCATCCTCACCTCGGCACCCGCTCGCAAACGAAGGACTGAACCCGCCGGCTGGTCATTGACGGTTGCCACCACCATCGGCCCCGTGGTCACGAAGCTCTTCCCCTCACCCAGCCCCTTCATCCATTTCTCGTAGCTGAAGCCGCCCTCGCAATGCACATACACGCGGCTGTCGCCCAGCGGCACCGGATGCACCCCATTCGCCGTGCCCGCACTGGGCTTGAGGCGGAAGCCGCAGTTCAGCAGCGCGTAGTAGGTCTCGAAACCGTAATGCGTCCACGCCTGTTCCGTGTCCGTGCCGGAGCCGTTGCCCAGTCCACGTTCGGCCAGCCGCATCCACTTCGGGGCGGGGACGGCCCAGTTGCTCACGCCATACCCGGCACGCCAGTGGTGGTTGTTCGCCAGCTCGAAGAGGTCGGGCTTGAGCACCGGCACGATGGGCATGGACCAGTTCCAGTTGTGCTTCTCCAGGTCAATCAGCCCGCCCTCTGCGTGGGCGCGCTCGGAGACGCGGCGGAGCGGAAACACAGGGATGTCGAACCGCTCCTTGTGCCCGACGATGAGGAACGCGCCGAGCGTGTGGGCCTTCCCGCCGGAGCGGAAGATTTCGTATTCCGTGTTGCGCGGATACCAGACGTGCGTCGGGTCCACGAAGACGGGCTTGGCACCGAAACTGCCCTTCATATTCCGGTCGCTAAACACGGGCGGCATGGTGTCCACCGTGGTCCAGTCAATCATCGGCAGCGCCACGTTCACGTCCTCGGCCAGCATTGCGGACTCCAGCTCGGCGGGCGCGCGGTGGTTGTGGGCGTCGCCGCTGAACCATCCGAGTTCGGCCATGTTTACCAAACGCGTGAGGTTAAATTCCACCTCAACGGGCTTATCCTTGACGGTGAAATAGCGCTCCCTAGGACTCCATTCCTTCCCACGTTCGGCGATCGCCGTGTAATCGCCCGGCGGCAGCTCCGCGACCCACTGGTGCGCCGAGAGCGTGGTGTGGAACTCGACGCAGTTCGTGTTGAACCCGCTCTTGCGCTCGTAGCGCACCGCCGAGCCGTAGGGCGGGACGGACTTGGGGAAATACCACTTGCCGTCCGCGCCTCGCAGATACAGGCGGGCGGGGATCGGCTTGCCCGTGTGGTAGTCCAAGATGTCGCCATAGACGGGGACGGTCTGTGCGGCGGCGCGGGCGGTGGAAAGCACGGCGAGCAGGCACAGCGCGGCGCGACGAAGCGGAGTGGTCATGCGCGGAATCTAACCACCTCCCAGCCCGCGTGAAGCCGGGAGTTTCACGCGCCTCCTACCGGGGTCACAGCAGTTCCAGCGCGCGATACAGCTCCGCATCCGTGTTGTAGAAGTGCGGGGAGAGGCGGATGTATTGCCTGCCCGTGCGGTCGGCGCGGAGGGAGGTGACGACGCCGGCGTCGGCCAGGCGCTGATGGATGGCGGGCAAGTCGGAGGCCTCGCGCGTGAGGCTGATGATGCCGGCGCAGTTCTCGGGCGGGGCGGCGGCGTTGAGAACCGTCCAGCCCTTGGCCTGCAACTCGGGCACGAGCCACGCGCGTTTGCGGAGCAGTTCCGCGGCGATGTTCTCCACGCCCACCTCGGCGAGCAGGTCCATGGTGGCCTTGAGGCCGACGAGGCCGACGCAGTTGTGCGTGCCGGCCTCGAAGCGCCGCGCGCCGGAGTGGAAGGCGAGCTCGTCCTGGGCGGTGTAGTTCGGACAGCGGACGTTGTTCCAGCCGAGCGCGATGGGGCGGAGCTTGTCGTGCAATTCCTTGCGCACGTAGAGGACGCCCTGACCGCACGGGGCGAGCAGCCACTTGTGACCATCGGCGGCGAGGAAATCCACGTTTGCGACGGAGATGGGAAACGCCCCCAGCGTCTGCATGGCATCGACACAAAAGAGAATTCCGCGCTGGCGAAGGGCCTTGCCGATGGCGTCGAGGTCAATGCGCCAGCCCGCGATAAAGTGCGCTGAGCCCAGCGCGACCAGCCGTGTGTTTTCATCCACCTGCCCCAGCACATCGACTGGGCGGATGCGACCGAGCTCGCGGGTATTGAGGTAACGGACCTTCACGCCTTGGGAGGCGAGGGCCATCCACGGATACACGTTCGAGGGAAAATCGTCGTGATAGATGACGATGTTGTCGGTGCGGCGGAAAGTGAGTCCGCCAGCAACCATGCTCAGCGCGAGTGAGGTGGGGCCGACGAATGCGATCTCGTCCGGTTGCGCGCCGCCGAGGAGCCGGGTGGCGGACTCGCGCGCGGCACGGTGGAGCTTCGGCAGCCAGATTTCCTGGTCATCCTGAGCGGCCATGAAGCTGTAATGCCCGACCGCGTCAGCCGCACAGCGCGCCAGCGGGGAAACGCCCGCATGGGCGAGATACACATTGCTGCGGCAGACGGGGAATTCGTCCTGGCGAAGGCGCTCATCCGCGAGGATTTCGGCGACGGTCATGGACGGACTGTGAGCAAAAGCGAACGGAAAGGGAAGGGACAGGTTGGGCGGATGGCCGCTACTGCGACAGCATGTTTCCGATGTTGTTGAAGTAGCCGACCCAGAACAGGACGATTTGAACGCCGATTGCGACCATGATCGAAACGATGACGCCAATGGTCAGCACCCGGGTGAACATTTGCATCTGACGGTGCCCCTCCACCCGGCTGTATTCGTGAAGGCGGCGGAGCGTTTCATCGAGCTGTCCGCTGATTTCGCCGGTGCGGTAAAGGCTGGTAAACATGGCCGGAAAGGCGCTGGCATCGGCGAGGATTTCGCCCGGTGTCCGCTGCTCGACCTCGATCTTGGGCCGCCATTGCATCACCTCGCGGGCGAGCGAGGGAGAACCACTGGCGCGAGCGGCGAGTTCCCACGCCTCGACGATGCCAACGCCCGCCGAAAAGAGGGCTTCCAACGCAGCCGTAAGCCGCGCCAGAGCCAGGTTTTGCCGTGCCCGGCCCAGGACCGGAACCAGCCCGAGCAGCGTTTCCATCGCCGCGCGCCACCACTGCGAACGCGAGCCGCTGGTGGCGGCAACCAACGCGAAAGCCCCACCGTAGAGCAGGCCATAGCCGATCACCTTGCTTGCCAGGAAGGCACCCCACGCACCGTCCCAAAAGGCTTCCTTAAGCAGCGAAGGTGGAAAAATCAGGATCGCCAGATGGAGAATGATGACCGGGTAGAGCATTTGCCCGATGACCTCACGCGCAAGCTTGGCGCGCTCCTCGTAGTAGTTTGCGAGCAGGCGGAAACACTCGTCGAGGCGGCCAGATTTCTCACCCGCCTCCAGCAAGGCCTTGTCAAAAACCGGCAACCAGTCACCGATGGTAGCGAGCGCCCCCGTGAAGGTATTGCGATTTTGGAGTTCGAGGAGGATCCGCTGGATCGGCCGGCGATAACCGGCGGCGGGCGGGCTCTTGGCCAAGGTCTGAAGCGCGCCGATGAGCGGGAGGCCCGCCCGAATCATCGCGGAAAGCTGGTAGTAAAACTCGCCGCGCTGGGCGAGGGCGCGCGGCGTAAGGAGGAGGGCCATGTCACCTCCTCATGGGGTTACGCGGCGAGTTGGTCGAAAGCGGTCTTCAAGTCCTTCTTCGAGCGGACGCCGACGACTTGAGAGACGACTTGTCCGCCCTTGAAGAAGAGCAGAGCAGGGATGCCGGTGATGCCGTATTGGCCGGCGAGCATGCCGTTTTGGTCCACGTTGACCTTGGCGATTTTCACCTTGCCAGCGTATTCGGTGGAGAGCTCGTTAAGGACGGGCATGAGCATCTTGCACGGGCCGCACCATTCGGCCCAAAAGTCCACGACGACGGGCGTGGTGGACTTGAGGACTTCCGTTTCAAAAGTGCCTTCGGAGACGTTGACGATGTTGCCTTCAGCCATGACGTGATGGGGGATGGAGGATTAACGGACCAACGGTTACTCGCCGCTGATGAGCATGAACAACCGACCCACGGCAGCGAGTCCGGTGAGCAGGGCAATACTCGCCAGCAGGTAATCAGGCCAGCCAGCCTTGCGCACCACGACGCCACCGGTAGCAACGGCCGCAGTGGCCGCTTCGGCTTTGGGCAGCGCCTTCTTGGCCGGGAGGGCCATGGCGGAAGGGGTGGAGTCTGGCAATGCGGACGCGGGGGCCGCCGCCGCCTTGCCGGGCGCAGGTCCGGCGGAAGCCGCAGCGGGCTTGCCTCCCGGAGGTCCCCCTTTCAAACCCGCTGGCTTGCCCGCCGCCGCAGGTTGAGCCTGAGAGGAGTCCATCGTGGGCATGTCCTCGGTGACTTCGGGAATCTTGGCGCTGGCAGCCGCTTCGTCCACCTGAGGGACGACGAGCTTGATTTCTTTGCCGCCGGGCGCAGCACCGGGCTTGGCAGCACCGGCAGCCGGCTTGGGGGGCAGTTCGAGCCGGACAGTCTCTTTGGCGGCAGAGGGCTTCGGCGGCAGCGAAAGGCGAACGGTCTGTTTGGCAGCCACGGGTGCCGCACTGGCCGCGGCCGGAGCAGCCGGAGCGGCGGGCGCTGCCGGCGTAGGCGGCGGAGCCGCAGGCGCGGCAGCGGCCGGCGTGCGGGGCGGCAGTTCCAAACGCACGGTTTCCTTGGCCGCCGGCTTTGGGGGAAGGCTGATGCGGACGGTCTCCTTCTTCGGCTGAACCTTGGCCCCCGCGGCGGGAGGGGGGACAGCGCCGGCGGGCGGTTTCAAGCTGTCGGCCATATCGCGTGTTGTTGGGTGACGCTATGAACGGGCTGGGTAACTGTCAAATCCATAAACGTTTCGGCCGCTTCGAACCACCAACTCCTGTCGCTCGACCCTGCGCTCCGCTGCCCTTACAATGCCCCCCATGCGGGCAGCTTTCAAAGAGTGGGCCATTGTCGTAGATGCGCTCGGGCGCGGAGAGCAGATCATCATCCTGCGCAAAGGCGGCATTGCGGAGGGGCGCGCCGGGTTTCAGGTCGAGCACCCGCGCTTCCTGCTCTTTCCCACGCTTTACCACCAGCAGCGTGAGCAGGTGCTGCCCGCGGCGCAGGCGCGCTACGACGTGATTGCGCCCACGCTACCCGGTCCAGACGTGCTGCGATTGGAGTATTGCGCCGAAGTCGTCGCCTGGCGGCGGCTGAACTCCCTGGCCACCGTCGAACGACTGCGGGGGCAGCATATCTGGCGTGACGAGGTGCTGGCGCAACGGTTCGACTGGGGGAAACAGCAGGCCATCTTTGCCTTTGCCGTGCGGGTGAGCCGGCTTGCGCAGCGGCTGGACCTGCCGATGCTCCCGGCCTACGGCGGCTGCAAATCGTGGATTGAGCTCGCCGAGGAGATTTCAACCGACGACGCCCAGCCCGTGTTGAGCGAAATTGCGTTCCAAGCCGGGCTCCGGCAATTCGAGTCTGCCCTCGGCTCTGCGTGAACACCCCACGCTGTCCTCTGTCCAACCGCGCAACTTAGACAACAGATCACTAAACGCTTGGCCGCCTCGAACCAAAACGCCGTCATCGTCCCGCCGCCGACCAACGCCGTCGCGGGCGTGCCGGACGGGTTGCGCGACATCCGCGGGCCCGTGCCGTTGCCGCCGGAATTGCTGTGGCTGTGGATTGCCGGTGGCGCGCTCCTCGGCGGGCTGCTCGCGCTATGGATTTGGAACAAGTGGTTTCGTCACGCGCCTACCAAGCCCACTGCCCCACCCGTTTCGCCACACCAACGCGCGAAGCACCGCCTCGCCGACGCCCTCGCGCTGCTCGCCCAGCCCAAGCCCTTCTGCATCGCCGTGTCCGACGCGCTGCGGCTCTACCTCGAAGAACGTTTCGATTTCCGCGCGCCCGAGCGGACCACCGAGGAATTCCTCCTCGACCTGCAAGCCACCGACCTGCTCAACGCGGCGCAGAAGGACTTCCTCACCGACTTCCTCACGCGCTGCGACCTCGTGAAATTCGCCCAGCACGAGCCCAGCGAAGCCGAACTCCGCAGCCTCCACAGCGCCGCGCTCGGCCTCGTGGAAGAAACGGCCTACGAACTGGCGACGAAGGAGAAAGGACTGGTTAGATGAGTCCAAAGTCCAAAGTCGGCTTGTTGTTGCTCTTTGTTGCCTGCCTGACAGCCGGCTGTCTGAAGTTTGGCGACGACAAAGAATTTCTGTCACCCAACGTAACGGTTCAGCACTTGCAGCGGGTCAATTCTTTGACAGGGGTTCAATTTCCACCGGGCACCACCGGGCTGGCTTACCTCTACCTTGGCTCGGGCATAGATGATTCACTGGCCATCAAAGTCGCCATCCCGCCCGAGAAACGAGAAGACCTGCTGCGAAACGAAGTCTTCGTGAAAGGTCGTCAGGAGGCTCCACACCTCCAAATTGGGCGGGCCAAGCCGTGGTGGAAACTGGATGCCCTCAAGCATTCTACGCACCGAAAGCTCGAACTGCCCCAAGGCCGGTTCTTGGAGTGCTCACTTGGTGAAGAGGACGGGAAACTCGTGCTCTACCTCTCTTGGATTTCAACCTGATGCCCGCACGCAACCGCATGATTCGCACCTCTTCGCCTTCCGCGTTCGCATGACCTTCTCCTTCGCCCATCCTTGGCTGCTGCTCTTGCTGCTTCTGCTGCCGGTGCTCGCGTGGCTCAAGGGGAAGCGCGATTTCCAGCCCGCGTTCCTCTACTCCTCCGTGCAGCTCGTGCGCGGGCTGACCGGACAGGTGCAATCGCGGGCCGGCGCATTCCTCCGCGCGCTGCGGTGGCTGACGCTGGCGCTGTTCTTCGTCGCGCTCGCCCGGCCGCAGCTGGGCGAAGGCGAGACGAAGGTTTCGGCCAGCGGCATTGACATCGTCATCGCCGTGGACCTCTCGCGCAGCATGGAGGCGGAGGATTTCACCGACGCGCGCGGCCAGCGCATCAACCGCCTCGCGCTCGCCAAGGACACGGTGCAGAAGTTCGTCCTCAAGCGCCCCGCCGACCGCATCGGGCTGGTCGCGTTCGCGGGCCGCGCGTATCTCGCCGGACCGCTGACGCTGGACCACGAGTTCCTGCTCGCGAACCTCGAACGGCTCAACTTCGGCGGCATCGAGTAAGGCACCGCGATCGGCTCCGGCCTCATCGCGGGCGTCAACCGTCTGCGCGACCTCCAATCCAAAAGCAAAATCATCATCCTGCTCACCGACGGCGTGAACAACGCCGGCAAGGTTCCGCCGCTGACCGCCGCCGACGCCGCACAGACGCTGGGCATCAAGTGCTACACCATCGGCGTGGGGACGCGGGGCGAGGCTCCCGTGCCGCAGACGGATGTCTTCGGGCGCAAGCGTTACGTGCCGATGGCCGTGGACATTGACGAGGAGACGCTGACCAAGGTCGCTGAAAAGACGCGCGGCAAATACTTCCGCGCCGACAGCTCCGAGACGCTCCGCCGCATCTTCGCCGAGATTGACCGGCTGGAGAAAACCACCATCGAGGTGAAGAAGTTCCAGCGCTATCGCGAGCTGGCGCACTGGCTGATAGGCGTTGGGCTGGGCTCGCTGGTGTTGGAGATTCTCCTTGGCAATACCTTGATGAGGAAACTGCCGTGAAGTTCGCCTTACCCCAACTCCTGTGGCTCCTGCTGCTGGTCCCGCTGCTGGCCGCTTTCCTCGTCTGGGCGTGGCGCACCAAGCAGCGGCTCATCGCGCAGTTCGTGCAGTCGCGACTGCTGGCGCAGCTAACCGTGGGCGTCTCGAAGACGCGGCAGAAAGTGCGGCTGGCGTTGCTCGTGGCCGCCGTCGCGCTGGCCGTGCTGGCGCTGGCGCGGCCGCAATGGGGCTTCTCGTGGGAGGAAGTTTCGCAGAAGGGTTTGGACATCGTCGTGGCGATTGACACCTCGCGCTCGATGCTCGCCGCGGACATTCCACCTAACCGCCTCGAACGCGCCAAGCTCGTGGCGCTCGACTTGATGAAGCTTGCCCGGAATGACCGGCTCGGCCTCGTCGCGTTCGCCGGCAGCGCGTTTCTCCAATGCCCGCTCACACTCGACGAGGAGGCGTTCCGCCAAGGCGTCGCCGCGCTCGATGTGAACATCATCCCACAGGGCGGCACAGCCATCGCCGAAACGATTCAGGCCGCGCTCGCCGCGTTCAAGGACGGCGACAACCACAAGATCCTCGTGCTCTTCACCGACGGCGAGGATCACGAAGCCGGCGTGCTCGAAGCCGCGCGGGCCGCCAGCGCAAAGGGGCTGCGCGTCTTCACCATCGGCTTGGGCAGCGCGGCGGGCGAGCTCATCCGCGTGCCGGATGCGAAGGGCAAGCTGGACTTCCTCAAGGACGAGAGCGGCAACGTGGTGAAATCGCGCCTCAACGAGACGCTGCTCCAGCAAATCGCCGGTGCGGCGGGCGGCTTCTACCTGCCCTTGCGCGGCGCGAACACGATGGACCTGCTCTATGAGCGCGGCCTCGCGCCGCTGCCGAAGTCGGAGTTCAATGCGAAGCTCATGCAGCGGCATCACGAGCGTTTTTACTGGCCGCTGGGCTTTGCGGTGGTTTTGCTCGTGGTCGAAATGTTTTTGCCCGAACGCCAGAAAGTCCGCCGGCCAGCCGTGAACGCGCCGGGGGTGAACTTGTCTGAACCTGCGAATACTGATGCAACGGCTGCGAAATAATCCGGATCCGGGGCGGGGAAATCCCAAATCCCAAGCTCCACATCCCAAAGAAGCGCCGAACACCAGGTGCCAACGCGCGGGGGCGTCGCGTTGTCTTGCGGTCTTTTTGCGCAGTCGAAGCATTTCTCCCTCACCCCGGCCCTCTCCCGCGGGGAGAGGGAGAAAGTCAGCCAACGCTCGAAGTGCTATGGCATTCCTGTGGGCAGAACGCGGACTGCGTTTCTCCCTCTCCCGGCGGGAGAGGGCCGGGGTGATGGGGAACGGCGTGAGTGACTCCTTGGTTTCGCTTTCGCTTTGTCGTCTCCAACGACTCGGCGAGTCGGGCTTCCTGGCATTCCGCCGCCGCGTTGGAGCTTGGAGCTTGGTGTTTCTTTGGAGCTTGGGATTTGGGCTTTGGAGCTTCACCGCCCTCGCCTCCCCCGCCGATGCCCTCAAACACTACCAGTCCGGCAAATACGACGCGGCCTTAAAGGAATACGACCGCCTGCGCCTGCAACGGCCCGAGGATGCTCGCCTCGCCTTCAATGCCGGGGCCGCCGCGTATCAGGCCAAGCAGTTCGAGGACGCCACGCGCCACTTCAGCGGGGCAACCGGCGCGCGCGACCCGAAGCTCGCCCAGAGCGCGTTTTACAACCTCGGCAATTCCTATTTCCAGATGGGCGATGCCGCGTCCGACGCCGCCCAGAAGCAGCAGGCATGGGAAAGCTCGCTCGGTTTCTACGACACCGCGCTCAAGCTCAACTCCGCCGATGCCGACGCGAAACACAACCGCGACTTCGTGCAAAGCAAGCTGGAGGAATTGAAGCAGCAACAGGAGAGGCAGCAGGACAAGGACGACAAGAACCAGAAGCAGGACGACAAGAAGGATGACAAGAAAGACGACCAACAGAAGAAGGACGACCCAAAGCAGGACAAATCCGGCGACGATAAAAAGAACGAAGACAAGAAGAAGGCCGACGAGCAAAAGCAGCCGCCGAAACCCGACGGCTCCAAGCAAGACGACCAGAAGAAGCAGGAGAACCAGCCCAAGCCTGACCAACCCGGCGATCAGAAACAGCCCGACCAAAAGAAGCAGGAAAAACCGGACGCGAAAAAGGGCGACCAAAAAAAAGGCCAGCAAGGTGAGCATGGCGACAAGGATTCCTCGCAGGCCGCCGCGCTCGGCCAGATGACGGCGCAGCAGGCAATGCAGTTGCTCGACTCCCAGCGCGCCGAGGAACGCGCCCTCATCTTCCTCCCCACCAACGCCACCCAAAAGGCCAGCAACCGGACACTGAAAAACTGGTGAGCAACCCCGCCGCAAATCAACCGGCACCGCAGCATCAGGACGCCGCCACACGGGCAAAAGAATCCCCGCACACGGAGCCCCCGCGCGTTGTTTTACGCACGGCCTGGTGGCTGGCGAGCCTTTGGGTTTGGCTGGCCGCTTGGGGGGCTCATGCTGTCACCTTCAGCGCCTCGCTCGACCGCAATGCAATCCGCGTGGGCGAGCAGGCGGTGTTGACCTTACGCTTTGACGGCGGTCAACCCACCGGCCTGCCACGGCTGCCGGATGTGCCCAATCTTCATATTCAATTCGCGGGCCAGAGCCAGCAGATCTCGATCGTCAACGGCCAACGCACCGCCAGTCTGCTGCTCAACTACGCGGTCAGCCCGACCGCGTCGGGCGATTTTACCATCCCCACGTTCAATGTCCCGGCGGGCGGGGCCATGCTGCCCAGCCAGCCACTGGCGCTGAAAGTGTATCCGGCGGCGGCCAAGTTGCCCGATACAGAGGCCTTCCGGCAGTTCACATTTGTCCGCCTGCTGACGGCCAAAACCAACGTCTTCCTCGGTGAGCCTTTCGCCCTCGAAGTGCGCCTCTATTTCACCGCCGCTGGAGAAGTCCAATTACCCAGCCTCCAAGGCGACGGCTTCACGTTCACCTCCTTTCAGCACCAACAAGGACAGGAGCAGGTGGGCAACGCAAATTACCGGGTCATAGTTTTCCGCACCGTCGCCACGCCCGTAAAGGCAGGCAGACTCACGCTCGGTCCCGCCCAGTGCGCTTTCACGCTCCACCTTAGAGTTGGTGGCAATGATGTGTTGGACTTCTTCAACCGCGGTGTCCGGGCGCAGCCGGTCACGATCGTAAGCGAACCAGTGGTCATCGAGGTTCAGCCGCTGCCAACCGAAGGCCGGCCGGCCGACTTCAACGGAGCGATCGGGAGCTTCTCAATGAGTGCCAGCATCGCCCCCGTGGACGTGGCCGTAGGCGACCCGATCACCGTGCGGGTGCAAATCACCGGGCGGGGTGGACTGGACGGCCTCCCGATGCCGCCGCTCAACTTCGGAGACTCCTTCAAAAGCTACCCGCCGAGCGCGACCACCGAGATGCCCGACCCGCTCGCCATGTCCGGCACCAAGAAGTTTGAGCAGGTCGTGCAACCACAGAGCGCGGATGTTACCCAACTGCCCGCGTTCAGTTTTAGCTTTTTTGACCCCGAAGCGCGAGCGTTCCGCACGCTTCGGCAGCCCGCCACGCCCCTCCGGGTCCGCGCGTCCGCGGTGAGCGCTGCGCCCACCGTGGTGATGACCACGACCAACGGCGCAACCGCCGCGGCCACCGCCACGGAGCTGGTCCACATCAAGCCGCACCTGGGCGCGGTCGTGGCTGCGGACACCAACGCGCTGCGGCAACCTGCGTGGTGGGCGTTGTGCGGCGGGCCGGGCGCGCTGTGGCTGGCGCTGCTGACGCGACGCAAGCGGACGGAAAAGCTCGCGAACAACCCGCGACTGCGGCGCCGCCGCGAAGTGGATGTGCTCGTAAACGCGGGTTTGACCGAGCTGCGCCAGCAGGCGGCCGCGGCGCAGGCAGACCCGTTCTTCGCGAATCTCTTTCGCCTCTTGCAGGAGCAGCTTGGCGAACGACTCGATCTGCCCGCGAGCGCCATCACGGAGGAGGTTCTGGAGGAGAGACTGAACAGGGTCGGCGCAAGGCCGGAGCTTTGCGCATCGCTCCATGCACTCTTCCAAGCATGCAACGCCGCGCGCTACTCGCCGGTGCGGGAAACCCGCGAGCTAACGAAGCTGGCAGAACAGATGACGGCCGCGGTGACTGAACTTCGGAAGCTGGAGGTGAAGCGATGAACTGGTTCCGTCTGCGGCTCCCCGCGCTCCCGACGTGGCCGACCTGGATCGCCGTGGCATTTTGCATCGCGCAGGCTGTTGGCGGCGCTGAGTCGAAGTCTGACTTCGAGGCCGCAAACAAACTATTCGAGCAGGGACGTTTTTCGGAGGCGGCAGCCGCCTACGAGCGACTGCTGACAAACACGCCAACCGCGGCATTGCACTTCAATCTCGGGAATACGCGTTTCAAGAGCGGTCATCCGGGCGACGCGATCTTCCACTATCATCAGGCACTGGCACTGACACCGCGCGACCCCGATGCACGCGGAAATCTACAGTTCGTGCGCCGCAGCCTCGGCGTGGCTGTAGATGAACCCCTGGCTCGTCAGTGGCTCCGCAGCTGCACTTTGGACGAGTGGGCATGGCTGGCGGGGGCAGGCTTGGCCGCGTGGTTAACGCTGCTTGCGCTGGGCGAGGCATTACCACCAAGGCGAGCCATGTTTGCCTGGCTGACCCGGACCTTGGGCTTGTTTGCGCTGGCAGCTTCGGCATTGCTGATCGCAGCGCATTGGGAGCGTCGGGTGACTCGGCGGGCAGTAGTAGTGACACCCGAAGCCCCGGTCCGCCCCGGCCCCCTGGCGGAATCCAAGCCATCGTTTTCCCTGCGCGATGGCTCAGAGGTTGCCATCCTTGATGCCAAGGACGACTGGTTTCACGTTAATGATGGCGGGCGGCGCTCGGGCTGGATCCGCCGTGAAGGATTACGTCTGCTGCCCTGAAAGAGGCCTTGGCTTTTTTCGAGCCGGCCTTCGCCATTCATGGTGAGGCGGCTTATCCTCCGCCGCGAATTCCGCTAGGCGATTTGGTCGCCCAAGAATTGCCGAACGTTGGCAACGGCTTGTTCCACTTTGACGGCGGTCAGCACCCCGCCGCGCGGCTTTAGTTCGACTTCGCCCTTGGCCAATGACTTTTCACCGATGGCCAGCCGAAGCGGGAAGCCCACCAAATCGGCGTCCTTAAACTTTACCCCCGGGCGCTCATCGCGGTCATCCAAGATGACTTCCACTCCGGCGGCAGAAAGTTCTGTGTAGAGCTTCTCGGCCAGCTGCATCACGGGCGAATCTTTCGCTACTGCAAGTGGGGTGATGCAAACTTGGAATGGGGCGACGGCCAGCGGCCACACTATGCCATCCTTGTCGTTGCACTGCTCAATGACAGCTTGCAGCGTGCGCGTAACGCCAATGCCGTAGCAGCCCATGACACAGGGCTTGGACTTACCATCAGCATCGAGATAGTAAGCGTTGAGTTTTTCGCTGTATTTGGTGCCCAGCTTGAAAACGTGCCCAACCTCAATCGCGCGCTGGATTTTCAGCGGCTTGCCGCATTTGGCGCAGGGCTCGCCAGCGGTGACGGTGCGCAGGTCGAACCAGCTGGTCGGCAAGATGTCCCGGCCCATAGAAACACCACGGAGGTGAAATCCATCCTCATTGGCTCCCGTGGTCATGTCATTGGCCTCCCGAAGCCTTTCATCCGCCAGAATGCTCACTGGCTGACGCAACGTGCTGCTCACTGCCCCTAAGCTGCCGGGATGCGCCCCCAGCAGGGCGAAAATCTCTTCCGCCGTGGCAGGCCGGGCTGCTGTCGCCCCCGTGCGGGCCATAAGCTTGGTTTCGTTTAACTGGTCATCGCCACGCACCAGAATGAGAAGGGGTTTGCCGTCCGCTATGTAAACCAATGTCTTTACCTGGCGGTTGGCTGGAATCTTATATGGCTCTTTGGAAAGTGCCTCAATCGTGACAACTCCGGGGGTGGGAATCTTTTCGGGCGCGGCAGCGTCACGCGGGGCAGTAGGGGGCAAGGCACTGATGGCCTTTTCGATGTTCGCCGCGTAGCCGCAGACCTCGCAGTAAACAACGTCATTCTCCCCCGTCTCAGCTGGCACCATGAATTCGTGGGAGTAATTCCCTCCAATTACACCGGTGTCAGCCTCTACTGGGAAGTTCCTTAAACCACAGCGCGTAAATATCCGGGTGTATGCTTCATACATCCGGCGATAGCTCTCCATGGCTCCCTCATCGGTAGCGTCAAAGGAATAGGCGTCCTTCATGATGAATTCCTTTGCACGCATCAAGCCGAACCGAGGCCGTATTTCATCACGAAACTTGACGCTGACTTGGTAGAAATTGACCGGCATTTGCCGATAGGAATTGATCTCGCCCGCAGCGAGCGTGGTCACGACCTCCTCAGCGGTGGGGCTAAGCACCCACTCCTTGTTGGAACGATCCCTGGCCTTGTAGAGCACCTCCTTGGCAGTCTCGTAACGGCCCGATTGCTGCCAGATTTCAGGGGGCTGGAGCGCAGGCATTAGCACCTCCACCGCACCAGCGCGGTTCATCTCTTCACGAATGATGTTTTCGATCTTCCGTAGCGAACGCAAACCAAGGGGCAAGAACGTGTAAAGTCCACCGGTTAGCTTCCGGACTAAGCCTGCTCGCAGAAGTAGCTTGTGGGAGAGAATTTCCGCCTCAGCCGGAGATTCTTTGAGGGTTGGAATGAAGTATTGTGACCAGCGCATGTTAGTGACTTAAGCAAGAAGCCGCCGAGAAACGGATTCTCGACGGCCATGAGGTATGTGTAACCGACTATTTAACAGTATTGACCAGGGGAGCCAAACCTTGGATTCGCACCTCTAGTCGATCACCCGACTCGATCGGACCTACTCCACTGGGTGTGCCCGTGACAATCACATCGCCGGGCAACAAGGTCATATTGGTGGAGATAAAGCTAACCAATTCGTAGCAGTTGAAAATGAGCTGGCTGGTATTCGAATTTTGCCTGAGCTGGCCGTTCTGGAAGAGCTGAATCGTTAGGTCGTGCGGGTCGATTTTTGTCTCAACGTATGGACCCAAGGGCGTAAATGTATCGAAGGATTTGCAGCGCGCCCATTGGCTTTCCGAGTTTTGGATAGTCCGATCACTAATGTCTTGAGCAGCAGTGTATCCAAAAATATAGCGAGCGGCGGCAGCTGGCGTCACGTTACGAACCTTCCGACCTATGACGATTGCGAGCTCTGCTTCGAAGTCAGTCCGATGCGTGGGAAAGGGAACTTCAATCTTCGCACCATCGGGAATTAGGGAAGTCGGAGCCTTTAGCCAAAAAAGCGGCTCCTTAGGAATGGGCTTTCCTGATTCTCTAGCATGATCCGCATAGTTCAGGCCAACGGCGATGATCTTTGTCGGGTGGACGGGCGTTAAAGTTTTGATCCCTTTTACGGAAAGTGGCTTTTTATCGAAGGAGGGCGATCCGAACACGTCGCCGTGAAGCCGAAACAGCTCGCCATCAACCACTTTTGCAAAAAAAACCTCATCTCCCTTTTGAAAGCGACCAATGGCTGCCATAGATTGCCATTTCTACTAAAATGCTTACCAGTTGCGCAAGCTGTTTTTGTCCAAAAAAAAGCCGTAGCGGATGCTACGGCTTTTTTGAAGAACTGGCGGCAACCTACTCTCGCGGAAGCTATACAACCACTACCATCGGCAACACTGCGTTTGACGTCCGAGTTCGGTATGGGATCGGGTCGGACCACAGCTTTATGGCCACCAAAAAATATAAAAGGATCGTCTCTTCACTGCTCACAGAAAACTACACACAAACGACATATAGTAATCACTTTTTTAAAGAGTGATCAAGCCTCACGACTAATTAGTATCAGTCCGCTGAACACCTCACGGTGCTTGTACGCCTGACCTATCAAGTGGGTAGTCTGCCCACAGTCTTTAGGGTCTTGCGACCGGGAGACATCATTTTGGGATGAGCTTGGCGCTTAGATGCTTTCAGCACTTATCTCTTCCGCACATGGCTACGTAGCGATGCCCCTGATGGAACAACTACCACACCAGAAGTGCGTCAAACCCGGTCCTCTCGTACTAAGGTTTGAACCCCGCAAGTCTCCTTCACCCACAGTGGATAAGGACCGAACTGTCTCACGACGTTCTGAACCCAGCTCGCGTACCGCTTTAACCGGCGAACAGCCGGACCCTTGGGACCTTCTCCAGCCCCAGGATGCGATGAGCCGACAT
>Ga0172376_10000138_pt1 | contig 86233 bp, 80 predicted proteins | sample Lak35m_FD_121114 | JGI IMG/M metagenome (GOLD analysis project Ga0172376, IMG submission 121114) | Freshwater microbial communities from Kabuno Bay, South-Kivu, Congo - kab_092012_35m | ecosystem: Environmental > Aquatic > Freshwater > Lake | place: Democratic Republic of the Congo: South-Kivu... | reverse complement strand
TCCTGCCCTACGTGGTGCTGGCGGCGGGCGTATTGGTGGTGATCATCGCCAACAAGATGGCGGTCTACTGAGGCCTGATCCACTGATCCCGGTGGGTTGGCAGGGGCCCGGCGACTCACGTCACCGGGCCCTTCGTCTTGGGGCCAGGTCCTGGTCCCCGAGATCCTGGTGAAAGCGACAGGATGACACTGCGAAGACTGGTCACCCACTTTGGCAGGCCCGGCAGGGTCGAGTCCATCCTGCTGCGGCCTGCGCGCGACCAGCGGGCCGTGGCGGTGGCCCGAGCCGAGGCTCGGGTCGGTCTCGGGCTGGTGGGCGACCGATCGGCCGCGGTGCGGCAGGCCGACCCCAAGCGCCGGCGCCAGGTGACACTCATCCAGGCTGAGCATCTGGCGGCGGTGGCGGCCCTCCTGGAGCAACCGGCGATCGACCCGGCCGATCTGCGCCGCAACGTCGTCGTCTCCGGGCTCAACCTGCTCGCTGCACGTTCGCCGATGCGCGACCAAGCGCTGCGGCTGGTGTTCGGCAGCGCACCGGATGCACCCGGTGCTGTGGTGTTCGAGGTCACCGGGCCATGTGAGCCGTGCTCCGCGATGGAGACGGCGTTGGGCTTTGGCGGCTACAACGCCATGCGTGGACACGGTGGGGTGACGGCGCGGGTGCTGCAAGACGGCTGGATCGAGACCGGCATGCCGGTGTGGGTGGTCGAGGCGCCGGCGGAAGCCCAAGCGCGGGTCGACTAGACGCCCTTCAGCCCCTTGGCCCAATGGTGGTAGATGGCATCGGTGACACGTCGCATCCGCGGCAGACACTCGCTGGTGCGGGCGTGCACCTCTGCGGCGGCCTGCACACCGCCTGGGCGCGGGCCGGCTAGCGCCTCGGCGACCTCGGGTGAGCCACTCTCGCACCAGACCGCGATGGTCGGTTCGTCCATCTCGACATGGAACTGCATACCCAGGTGCGGCCCCTTGCAGAAGGCCTGATTGGCACACAAGGGGCTGCTGGCGAGCTGCACCGCCCCCGCGGGCACCGAGAAGGTCTCGCCGTGCCACTGGAACACGTCGAATGGCTGATCGGTACCGAACCACTCTCGCGCTTCGGGTGATGCGGAGGGCACGGCGGTGTGCCAGCCGATCTCCTTGGCCGGCTCACCCGCGAGCATGTTGCGGGTCACATCGCCACCAAGCGCGCGACTGAGCAACTGCCCGCCCAGGCAATGACCGATGACCGGCACCCCCCTGCGGTCTGCGTCGCGGATAAGGTCCAATGCCTGCGGGATCCACGGCAACGGATCATTGACGCTCATCGGGCCGCCCATGAAGCCGATCCCCGACATGCCGGATGCATCGGCCGGGAGGCGCTCGCCAAGATCAAGGCGCACCTCGCTCCAGGGGATGCCTTTCCCGCTCAGCCAGGCCCCGAAATAGGCCGGACCTTCGCTGGTCGCATGACGGACGATGACGACGGGCTTCATGGCATCTCGAAAGGCGGGAACCGGCTCCCGCGTCTACCCGATCGGGCTCGCGTCCGGACGGGTCGGGATCCAGTCCGGGTTCGGCAGGCCGCTGAAGACTCCTCGCAGGCCCTGCCCCCAGCCCGCCCGCAAGTCCGAATAGTAGGGGTCGTTCTCGCTGATGCGGCGGGGCGCTGCCAAGGCAAGGCTGTCTCGGTGGTAGATGGCGAGATCGATCGGCAGGCCGACCGAGATGTTGCTGCGCACGGTGCTGTCGAAGGAGATGAGCGTGCACTTGGCGGCGTCCGAGAGCGGGGTCTCCCAGGTCAGCACGCGATCAAGGATGGGCTTGCCATACTTCACCTCGCCGATCTGGAAGTACAGCGTGTCGGGGGAAGCCTCGATGAAGTTGCCCTGCGGATAGATATTGAACAGGCGACAGGGCTCGCCGGCGATCTGACCGCCAACCAGGATGGATGCCCCGTAGTCGATCGAGTGCTGGCTCAGGTAGGGACCGTCCCGGTTCTGGACCGAGCGCAGCGCGTCACCGATGCGCTGCGCGACGTCGTACATCCGGGTGGTGTTCCAGATCGTCGGGTGCTCGGTATCGGCCCAGTCCTGATTGTCGAGCAGGTGGACCATCGCCTGGGTGGTGGCGAGATTGCCGGCCGAGAGCATGACCACGACGCGGTCGCCCTGGCGCTGGTAGATGCGCATCTTGCAGAACGAACCGACATGGTCGACGCCGGCATTGGTACGGGTGTCGGAAGCGAACAACAGGCCTTGCTTCAGCATCGCGGCGACGCAGTAGGTCACGCCACGCCCCGCAAAGGCACACCGGCCGGAGGCATCGCCGGCCCCCGGGTCTGGAACAGGGCCTCATCGATCTCGGTCGCCAGCTGCAGCAGACGCGAGAGCCTCGGCGGCAGGTCGAGTGTCCGGTCCGAACGCATCAGGTCCTCGACATCGGCATTGTCCAGTTCAGCGTAGATCCCCATGGCGGTAAGCACCGGTCGTGCAGTCTGGTTGCTGACCACCGCCTGCAGCGCCAGATACACCTCGTGCACACAGTACATGAGCGAGCGCGGCAGATGCGGGTCGAGCAGCAGGAGTTGCGCGACCTTGTCCGGCTCGATGTTGTGGCGATAGACCTTGCGATAGGCCTCCAGGGCCGAGACCGAGCGCAGCAGTGCCGCCCACTGGTAGTAGTCGCCGCCCGCATCACTGGTCTGCAGCACCAGGGAATTGAAGTTGATGTCGAGGATGCGGGTGGTGTTGTCGGCACGCTCGACGAAGGTGCCGAGCCGGTTGAAGCGGAAAGCCTCGTCGTGCAGCATGGTGCCAAAGGTGACGCCGCGGAACAGGTGGCTGCGCTCCTTGATCCACGCCAGGAAATCTGCGGTGCCGCGGAACTTGAGCACCTTGGCATCGAACTCGCGCAATCCGAGCCAGGTGGTGTTGACCACCTCCCACATCTCGCTGGTGATGGTGCTGCGCACCGCCCGCGCATTCTCGCGGGCCGCGTACAGGCAGGCATGGATGCTCGCCGGGTTGTCGGGGTCGAGGGCCATGTGGGCCATCACCCTGGGTGCGCTCACCGGCTTGCCAGCCGCCAGCCAGGCTTCCATGCGCCCGGTGATGAGCAAAGGCGCCGCCCAATCGCGCTCCTCGGTAAGGCGCGCCGTCGGCAGGAACGCGCTCTGGTTGGCGACGTCGAGCATGCGCGCCGTGTTCTCGGCGCGCTCGATGTAGCGGGCCATCCAGTACAGGTGGGAAGCGGTGCGCGAGAGCATGGCAGACCTTTCTAGCGTTCCAGGACCCAGGTGTCCTTGGTACCCCCGCCCTGGCTGGAATTGACCACCAGGGAGCCCTCCTTGAGGGCGACCCGGGTCAGACCACCAGGCACGATGCGGACCTCGGAGCCCGAGAGCACGAACGGCCGCAGGTCGATGTGCCGCGGCGCGATGCCACTGTCGACGAAGGTCGGACAGGTACTCAGCGAGAGCGTCGGCTGCGCGATGAAGTCCTGCGGCGCGGCGAGGATGCGCTCGCGGTAGTCGGCGATCTCCTTCTTCGTCGCCGCCGGGCCGATGAGCATGCCGTAGCCGCCCGAACCCTGGGCCTCCTTGACCACCAGCTCCGGCAGATGGTCGAGCACGTAGGCCAGATCGTCCGGCTTCTCCAGCAGCCAGGTCGGGACGTTGGCCAGGATCGGCTCCTCACCGAGGTAGAAACGGATCATCTCGGGTACGTAGGGATACACCGACTTGTCGTCGGCGACACCGGTTCCCACCGAGTTGGCGATGGTCACCCTGCCGGCGCGGTAGGCCCGCATCAGGCCCGGAACCCCCAGCACCGAGTCGGCCCGGAACGCCTCCGGGTCGAGGAAGTCGTCGTCGATGCGGCGATAGATGACATCGACGCGCTGTGGGCCCCGCGTGGTCAGGCACCAGACGCGATCGTCCTGCACGTAGAGGTCGGTGCCCTCGACCAACTCGATGCCCATCTGCTGGGCGAGGAAGGTGTGCTCGAAGTAGGCACTGTTGAAGCGCCCCGGGGTGAGCAGGACAACGGTCGGATTGCGCACACCGCCGGGTGCCACTGCACGCAGGCTCGACAGCAGCAGTTCCGGGTAGTGGGCGACCGGGGCGACGGTATGGCGATCGAACAGGTCCGGGAACAACTGCGTCATGACCTTGCGGTTCTCGAGCATGTACGACACGCCGGACGGTGTTCGCAGATTGTCCTCGAGCACGCAGTACTCGCCCTCACCAGTGCGCACCAGGTCGATGCCGGCGATGTGCGAGTAGATCCCGCCCGGCACCGCCAGACCCTTCATCAGCTGTCGGTACTGCGGATGCTGCAGGACCTTCTGCGCTGGCACCTTGCCCGCGGCCAGGATCTCGCCGCCATGGTAGATGTCGTGAAGGAACGCGTTCAGGGCAGCGACGCGCTGACGCAGGCCGCGCTCGAGCATCGCCCACTCGGCGGCCGGGATGATGCGTGGCACGAGGTCGAAGGGGATCAGACGCTCGGTACCGGAGGTGTCACCGTAGACGTTGAAGGTGATGCCGACGCGGCGGAACAGGAGGTCGGCCTCCTGCTGCCGCTGCTCGATGCGCTTGAGTTCGATCTCCCCCAGCCAGGCGCTGTACTCCTCATAGTGGGGACGCACGCGACCCTTGGCGTCGCGCATCTCATCGAACTGCGGCTTTCGGCGGCTCCCGGGCATGGGTCCCTCCCCCGCAAGAGTCATGCCAGTCGCCGCATTCGCCCCTTGGGCCCCATTTGCACCACAAAGAGGCGAGTCGCATCATCTCCTGAGTCGGCGTGCACCAGATTGGGCCTGATCCGCCCTTCCACTCAGTGCGAAACCGAGGTCTCGACGGCAGACAGCCAGCGCCGCAGCGCGAGTGCAAGGTCCTTCGCAGAGAATCCGCAGGCCTCCCCGCTGAACCATCTTGCGCTCTCGGTCCGCATCAGCAGGGACTCGGCCGTCTCCACGGCAGCAGCCGGGAGGGTGGTGCCGAGTTCGAGCAGGATGCGCCGCCACTCCAGACAGAAGCGGTCGACGTCCATGCGCTCCGCCTCGAAGTCCTCGAGTGCGCTCCTCAGGCGTTCGATGGCGGGGTTCGGTTGATGCATGGTCAGTTCCTCGGTGGTTCGCGGATGGACCGCAGGTGGAGCACAGGACCCGGTCCGGATCGGGCCGCAGACCGCGGAGTACCATGCGCCGATGACACGTCATTCGAGACCGCTGCTTGCTGCGCGGTTCCTGAGCGCCGAACCGGTGCCGGAGGCGCTGCGTCAGGCCGCATCGGTCCCTGCCTACCGGGCGGCCCTGGATGAACTGCTGCCGCTGGAACTGCTGACCGCCACCCACTTCATGCGCATCGACGGCGATACGGTCTGGCTGCGCGCCGACTCACCCGCCGTGGCCACCCGCGTGCGGCAGATCCAGACACGTCTGCGGCGCGGACTGCAGGGGCGAGGATTGGTGGCTGGCTCGATCAAGGTCAAGGTCGGTTCACCTCGCATGAGCCGGCTCGAGACGCTGCCGCTCCCGGCACGGACGCTGCCAAACGCCGCCAGACGGTCGCTGCTGACGGTGGCGGAGCGCTTGCCGGACGGACCGCTGAGGACTGCGATGCGGCGCCTTGCGGGCTCGGCCAAGGCCTGACCCGCGGCTGCAACAGGGAATGCGCCCTGACGCCGCCTCAGGCGGCGAGTACCAGCTCTTCTCCCGCCGGCAGCGGTGCGAAGGCTCTGGGCAGATCGTCACCACGGCCGAAGCTCACCACCTCGTGGCTCTGTGGATCGTCCAGCAGGGCGCGCACCAGGGCGTTGTTCAGCGCATGCCCCGACTTGTGGCCGGTAAACGCGCCGATGATCGGATGTCCCGCCAGATAGAGGTCACCGATGGCGTCCAGTACCTTGTGGGTGACGAGTTCATTGGGTGAGCGCAGACCGTCCCGATTGAGCACACGGAACTCGTCCATGACGATGGCGTTCTCGAGGCTCCCTCCGAGGGCAAGCCCGTTGGCACGCAAGGCCTCGACCTCATGCATGAAGCCGAAGGTGCGGGCGCGACTCACATCCCGCACGTAGGACTGCTCGGCAAAATCGACCGTGACCTGACCGGCGCTGCCGCGTGTGGCCGGATGCGCAAAGTCGATCGACAGCGTGATGCGGAAGCCGTCGTAGGGCTCGAGGCGCACGTGCTTGTCGCCCTCCCGCAACTCGAGGGTCTTGCGTACGCGGATGTAGCGCTTGCGCGCATCCTGCTCCAGCAGACCGGCCGACTGCAGCAGAAAGACGAAGGGCGCGGAACTGCCATCCATGATCGGCACCTCGGCGGCAGTGAGGTCGATCAGGAGGTTGTCGATGCCGAGTCCGGCGATGGCACTGAGCAGGTGCTCGACCGTACCCACACGTGCGCCGCCTCGCTCGAGCGCAGTGCACATGCGCGTGTCGTGGACCAGACGTGCGTCCGCCGCGATGCTGACCGGGGGGTCGAGGTCGATGCGGCGGAACACGATGCCATGGTCGACCGGTGCCGGACGCAAGGTCAACTCGACCTTGTTGCCGGAATGCAGGCCGACGCCGGTGGCTCGGATGGCTTGGGCAAGCGTTCGCTGGAAGAGCATGGCGCAGAAAGGGCGGTCAGCGTTGCGGTGGCGGCGATTGTAACCGCAGCGCAAAGTGTCGATGCACGCACCTGCTGCGGCGCAGCACGATGAGCCCTGCCCTGCCGCCGCCCACTGGCGCCATCAATCGGCCTGCTTGCGCAGGAAGGCCGGGATATCGTACTGCTCGAGGGCCTGTCCGCTGAGCGCCGGACGCGAGGCACCGCGCGCGGCGCGGCCGCTGACCCAGACGTCGGGGCTCGCCTCGCCGGATTCCGCCGGCATGAATCCGGTCGCATCGTCGGTGCCGGTACGGGCATTGATGAACCCGGTGTCGATGACCTCGAGCGCCGGCCTGCCGGCGCGTCCCGCCTGCGGCTTGCCAAGACCGGTGGCGACCACCGTCACGCGCAGCGCATCGCCCATGGTCTCGTCGATGGCGGTACCAAAGATGACGGTGGCGTCCTCGGCGGTGTAGGCGCGGATGGTCTCCATGATCTGGTTGATGTCGGACAGCTTGAGGCTGTGGTCGGCCGTGATGTTGACCAGCACGCCTCGCGCGCCCCGCAGTTCGACATCCTCGAGCAAGGGGCTGGCGACCGCGGACTCGGCGGCGATGCGCGCACGGTCGATGCCGCTGGCCGAGGCCGAGCCCATCATCGCCATGCCCATCTCGCCCATCACCGTCTTGACGTCGGCGAAATCGACACCGATCAATCCCGGGCAGTTGATGACCTCGGCGATGCCGGCGACCGCACCATGCAACACGTCATTGGCGGCAGCGAAGGCATCCACCAGCGAGACGTCGCCACCGAGTTCCTGCATCAGCTTCTCGTTGGGGATGACGATCACCGAATCGACATGCTGCGACAGTTCGGCGATGCCGCTGACTGCCGCGTCCATGCGCTTGAGCTCGAAGCCGAAGGGCTTGGTCACCACCGCCACGGTGAGGATGCCGAGTTCGCGCGCGACCTGGGCAACCACCGGTGCTGCGCCGGTGCCGGTACCGCCACCCATGCCGGCGGTGATGAACAGCATGTCGGCGCCCGCGACCGCCTCGACGATGCGCTCGCGATCCTCCAGCGCCGCACTGCGGCCGATCTCCGGACGCGCACCGGCGCCAAGTCCCTTTGTAAGCTGCTGGCCCAGGGCGATCTGGATCGCCGCCTGGGTCCGCACCAGAGCCTTCTGGTCGGTATTGGCGCAGATGAACTCGACCCCTTGCACACCGCGGTCGATCATGTGGTCGACGGCGTTGCCGCCACAACCGCCGACACCGATGACTTTGATCACGGCACCCTGTTTCGGTGCCTCCATGACTTCGAACTTCATATCGAACCCCCCTTTACCTAGAAATTGCCCTGCACCCATGTCCTTGCGTTGCGCCATGCAGCCTTGAATGGCCCCTCCTTGATGCGTTCGATCTGGCGTTTCTGGTGATCCTCGAATCCCGCCTGCACCAGACCGATGGATGTGGCATAGCGCGGATGTCGGACGAACTCGGCCAAGGGCCCGCTGTAGTTGGGCTGGCCAATGCGTACCGGCATGTGGAACACCTCCTCGCCCAACTCGGCCATGCCGGGCATGGCCGCGCTGCCGCCGGTGAGCACCACCCCGGAGGAAAGACCCCGGGCGAATCCGGCACGGTTGAGCTCCGCCTGCACCAACGCGAACAGCTCCTCGACCCTGGGCTCGATGACCTCGGCCAAGGTCTGCCGCGAGGACTGTCGCGGCTGACGGTCGCCGACACCTGGCACCTCGATGCCAAAGGAACTGTCAGCCAACTGGCGCAAGGCATAGCCGTGCTGCCGCTTGAGGTCCTCGGCATCCTTGGTCGGTGTGCGCAGGGCCATGGCGATGTCGTTGGTGATCTGGTCGCCGGCGATCGGCAGCACCGCCGTGTGGCGTATGGCACCGCCGGCGTAGACGGCGACGTCGGTGGTGCCGCCGCCGATGTCCACCATCACCACCCCCAGGTCGCGCTCGTCCGGGTGCAGCACCGAGATCGCCGAAGCGATCGGCTGCAACACCAGTTCCTCGACCTCCAGACCGCAGCGCCTCACGCACTTGACGATGTTCTCGGCTGCGCTCACCGCACCGGTGACCATGTGCACCTTGAGTTCGAGGCGGACGCCGCTCATGCCCTTGGGCTCGCGCACCTCGCCCTGGTCATCGATGATGAATTCCTGGATCAGGGTGTGCAGGACCCGCTGGTCGGCCGGTATGTTCACCGCCTGCGCGGTCCGCAGCACGCTGTCCATGTCGTACTGGCTGACCTCGCGGTCGCGGATCGCGACCATGCCGTGCGAGTTGAAGCTGCGGATGTGGCTGCCGGCGATACCGGCCCAGACCCGGCTGATCTTGCAACCGGCCATCACCTGGGCCTCCTCGACAGCAGCCTGGATGGCGTTGACGGTGGCCTCGATGTTGACCACCACGCCGCGGCGCAGACCGGTGGACGGGGCACTGCCGAAGCCGATCATCTCGAACTGTCCGTCGTCGCGGATAGCGGCCACGACCGCGACCACCTTCGAGGTGCCGATGTCGAGTCCTACGATGGTGGGCGAGGTGCTGATGACGGGCTTCATCACGGATGGCTCGGGGCTGGTCTCAGGTCCTGCGGGGCGGTGCGGCAGAGGGTCTGGCGGAAGGCAGCAGGGGCGTTCCGTCCCTGCTGCCAAGGGCAAGACCGTTGCGGTAGCGCAGGTCGATGCGGCCGATGCGCGGCATCAGGGCTTCGATGTGCTGCGGGTAGATGGCGACGAAACGTTGCAGCGGCGCCAGGTCGGCTGCGCGACCGAGGTCGATGCGCGGACCGTCGGCCAGCTCTATGGTCCACGCGTGGCGCGGCGAGAGCTCGACGGCGCGGGGTCTCAAACCGATCTGCGACAGCGTGCGGTGGATCTCGACATAGCGTTGCACCAACAGACGGCTGGTACCTGGTGGCCCACCCAACAACGGCAGGTCGGCCTCCGTCGCGGCCTCGAAGACGTCGCCCTGACGGTCGACCAGGCCACCGGTCTGCCACACCGCCACCGCTTCGTGTTCGACGATCCGCACCTCGAGGACGCCGGGCCAGCGTCGCGCGACACCCGCCTCTCGCACCCACGGCAGGCGAGCGAATGCCTGTCGTGCCGCCTGCAGATCCATGGTGAAGAAGTTGCCCCGCAGTTCACGCCTCACCACATCCTCCAGCTGACGCGGGGTGACGTGGGTCGGGGGCTCCACGATGCGCACCTGGTCGATGCCGAAACTGGGACGGTGCAGCAACCAGTAGAGCGAACCGCAGGAGAGCAGTGCCAGACCCATCACGAGAAGTGTCAGGCTGAGGCGATCGAGGCGTCGGGGGCTGTCCCACAAGCGGTCATCCGACATGGGCACGCTCCAGGATCTCGACCACCAGTCGCTCGAAGGAGATGCCCGCGGCCTTGGCCGCCATCGGCACCAACGAGTGCCCGGTCATGCCAGGGCTGGTGTTCATCTCGAGAAAGACCGGCTCACCGGCCGGGGTGAGGATGAGGTCGGCACGCCCCCAACCGCGGCAGTCGAGGGCGCGGAAGGCGCGCAGCGTCAGGGTCTGGATGTGAGTCTCGAGCGCCGGGTCGAGACCGGCCGGACAGAAGTACTGCGTCTCGTCACTGAAGTACTTGTTCTGGTAGTCATAGTTGCCTTGCGGCGGCACGATGCGAACCATCGGCAAGGCGCGGTCGCCGAGCACGGCGCAGGTGTACTCGGCGCCCGACACGAAGCGCTCGGCAAGCACCATCGGGTCGTGGCGGAGCGCTTCGTCCCAGGCTGCGCGTACCGCCGCCGGGGTGCCGCCCATGATCCTGGTGATGCCGATCGAGGAGCCCTCGTGCACGGCCTTGACCATGAGGTCCGGGCCCAGCCGCTGCAGGACCTCATGGACGTCGGTGTCGGCGGTCAGCTCCATGCCTTCCGCGACCGGGATGCCGGATCGCTGCCAGACGAGTTTGGTGCGCCACTTGTCCATCGCCAGCGCCGAGCCGAGCACGCCCGACCCGGTGTAGGGGATGCCGAACGCCTCGAGCGCCCCCTGCAGTGTGCCGTCCTCGCCGAAGCGGCCGTGCAGGGCGATGAAGACACGCTCGAACCGCGCCTCCAGCAGCGCCACGAGCGGCTGCTCTGCAGGGTCGAAGCGATGGGCATCGATACCCTGCGACTGCAGAGCGGCCAGTACGGCGCTGCCGCTGAGCAGGGAGATCTCGCGCTCTGCCGAACGTCCACCGAACATCACGGCCACCTTGCCGAAGCGCTGGGGCGATCCGTTCGCGCTCACGCCGCGACCCCCTCGGCGAGTTGCACCGGGGTCTGACCGATGGAACCAGCGCCCATGGTGATCAGCACGTCGCCGTCCTGCAGATGCTGCAGGACCGCCTGCGGCAGGCCCGTCACGTCCTCGACGAAGATCGGCTCGACGCGTCCCTGGACGCGCAGTGCGCGCGCCAGGGCACGGCCATCGGCAGCGACCAGCGGCGCCTCGCCGGCAGCGTAGACCTCGGTCAGCAGCACTGCATCCGCCTCGCCGAGCACGCGCACGAAGTCCTCGAACAGGTCGCGCGTACGCGTGTAGCGATGCGGCTGGAAAGCCAGCACGATGCGCCGGCCGGGGAACGCGCCACGCGCCGCCGCCAAAGTCGCCGCCATCTCCACCGGGTGGTGGCCGTAGTCATCGATCAGGGTGAAGGCGCCGCCGGCGGGAAGCGCGACCTCGCCGTGGCGCGCGAAGCGCCGGCCGACCCCCTGGAAGTCTGCCAGTGCACGCACGATGTCGGCGTCGGCGACGTCGAGCTCGGTGCCCACCGCGATGGCGGCGAGGGCGTTGCGCACGTTGTGCTCGCCGGGCAGATTGAGGGTGATGCCAAGGCTCGACAGCGGCGTGCCGTTGCGCCGGGTGACGGTGAAGTGCATGCGTCCGTGGTCGTGCCGGATGTCGATGGCACGGATCGCTGCCGCCTCGCCAAAGCCGTATGGCACCACCGTCTTGCCGAGCTGGGGCAGGATCTCGGCCACCACCGGGTCATCGATGCAGGCCACGGCTACGCCGTAGAACGGCAAGCGCTGCAGGAAGTCGACAAAGGTCTGCTTGAGACGGCCGAAGTCGTGGCCATAGGTCTCCATGTGGTCCTGGTCGATGTTGGTGACCACGCTGATGACCGGAGTCAGGTGCAGGAAACTGGCATCGGACTCGTCGGCCTCGGCGACGATGAAGTCACCCTGTCCGAGCTTGGCGTTGGCATTGGCGGCATTCAGGCGACCCCCGATGACGAAGGTGGGATCGAGGCCACCGGCGGCCAGGACCGAGGCGATGAGACTGGTGGTGGTGGTCTTGCCATGCGTGCCGGCGACCGCGATGCCCTGCCGCAAGCGCATCAGCTCGGCGAGCATCAGTGCCCGCGGCACCACCGGGATGCGCGCAGCGTGGGCGGCGACCACCTCCGGGTTGTCTGCGGTCACGGCGGTGGAGATGACCACAGCATCGGCACCTGCGACGTGGGTGGCGGCGTGACCGATCGAGATGCGCGCGCCGAGCTGCGCCAGTCGGCGGGTCGCGCCGCCGTTGGCGATGTCGGAACCACTCACCTGGTAACCGAGGTTGAGCAATACCTCGGCGATGCCGCACATGCCGGTGCCGCCGATGCCGACGAAGTGCACATGCGCGATACGGTGTCTCATGCCGCCAACCCCGCGGTCTCGAGTGCGATGCGGGCGACACGGAGGGTCGCTTGCGGTCGGGCGACGGCCTGTGCAGCCACCGCCATGCGCGCCAGTTCCTCGCGCGTCAGCGACTGCAACAGCATCGCCAGACCCTGCGGCGTGAGTTCGCGCTCGGGCAGCAGCCGCGCTGCACCGGCATCGACCAACCAGCGGGCGTTCGCCGTCTGATGATCGTCGACCGCGAAGGGGAAGGGGATCAGCAGGGCGCCGACGCCCACCGCAGCGAGTTCCGCCACGGTCAGTGCGCCGGCACGGCAGATGACGAGGTCCGCCATGGCGTACTGCGTCGCCATGTCCCGGATGAAGGGCACACAGGACGCGACCACACCGGCCTGCTCGTAGGCCTCGCGCAGGGCATCGATGTGCCTCTCGCCGGCCTGATGGAAGACGAAGGGCCGGTCCGCGGCGGGCAGGCACGCCAGCGCCGCAGGCACCACCCGGTTGATGGCCTGTGCGCCAAGGCTACCGCCCACCACCAGGATGCGCAGCCGGCCGCCGCGCCGCTCCTCGAAGCGCTCGGCCGGGTCGCCCAGGCTGAGGATGGAGGCGCGCACCGGGTTGCCGACCCATTCGCTGCGGGAGGGCGCGCGGCAGCTCTGCGCCAGCGGCGAGGCGCTGGGCGCCTCGAAAGCACCCGGGAAGCCACACAGCACCCGGTCGGCGAACATCCCGAGGACACGGTTGGTGAGTCCGGCCACGGCATTCTGCTCGTGGATGACGAGCGGGCGGCCCAACAGCTTTCCGACCAGAGCACCGGGGAAGGCAGCGTAGCCGCCGAAGCCGAGCATCAGTCGCGGTCGGTGTCGCAAGATGCCGATCGAGGCCTGCAGACAGGCGAGGACCAGTTTCAGGGGGAACAGGAGGGTGCTCAGCAGGTTCTTGCCGCGCAGACCGCCCAGCGTCACCCAGACGCCCGGATACCCCGCCTCGGCCACCAGTCGCTGTTCCATGCCACCGCGGGTGCCCAGCCAGACCACCTCGTGGCCCTGCTCGCGCAGGACATTGGCCACGGCGAGCGCTGGGAACACGTGCCCACCGGTGCCACCCGCCATCACCATGAACGGGGTCGCGCCCATCAGATCGGCTTCCCGCGCATCATCAGCCGGTTCTCGAAGTCGACGCGCAGCAGGATGGCCAGCGCCAGACAGACGGCGATCAACGCACTGCCACCGAAACTCATCAGCGGCAAGGTCAGGCCCTTGGTCGGAAGGGCACCCATGCTGACCCCGGCGTGGATCAGGGCCTGGGTGCCGAGCCAGACACCGATGCCCTGCGCCACCAGGGCCGAATAGGTGCGGTCGAGCGCGATCGCCTGACGGCCGATGAGGAAGGCACGCCAGATCAGCCAGGCGAACACCAGAAGCACCACCAGCACACCGAGAAAGCCGGTCTCCTCGGCGATCACCGCCATCAGGAAGTCGTTGTGGGCCTCCGGCAGATAGCCCTGCTTCTCCATCCCGGCACCGAGGCCCACGCCCCACCACTCGCCGCGACCGAAGGCCATCAGCGAGTGTGTCAGCTGATAGCCCTCCGCCATCGGCATGCCCCACGGATCCATGAAGGCGGCGATGCGCTTCATGCGGAACGGCTCGGTGACGATGAGGGCGAAGAAGGCCCCGCCCAGCAGGACCACGAGGGCGAGGAAGATGCGCACGCGCATGCCGCCGAGCCACAGCACGCCGGCGGTGATGGCGCACATCACGGCGAACGAGCCGGCATCCGGCTGCACGATGACCAGCCCGCCGGCGAGCAGGATGACGCCGACCAGAGGGATCAGGCCCTTGGTCCAGCTGTGCATGAAAGCCGCCTTGCGTACCGTGTAGTCGGCCGCGTACAGCACCACTGCGAGCTTCATCAACTCCGCCGGCTGCAGGCTGATGAGTCCCAGAGGGATCCAGCGTCGGGCGCCATTGACCCGCAGTCCGATACCGGGGATCAGCACCAGGATCAGCAGCAGAAGGGCGACCAGGAAGATCCAGGGGGCGGCCTTCTGCCACAGGCGCATCTCGACCTGGAACACCAGCATGCCCGCAAGCACCCCGCCAGCCAGGTAGACGAGTTGGCGCTTCAGGAAGTACAGCGCATCGAAGCCCGTCAGGCGGCTGACCTCGGCGGTCGAGATGGTCGCCGAGAACACCATGACGATGCCCATCGCCGCGATCAGGGCGATGACGAAGAGCAGCGCGGGGTCGTACATCGGCAGCAACCTGCGGCCGTTGACAACGGCTGTCGCGTAGCTCACGAGTGCACCCCCGGGAGGCGCCGGACCGCGTCGATGAAGACCTCGGCACGGTGGGCGTAGTTGCGGAACATGTCGAGGCTGGCGCACGCCGGCGAAAGCAGCACGGCATCGCCGGGGCTGGCAGCCTCTGCACTCTGGCGCACCGCATCGGGCAGGCTGTCGGCCCGTCGCAGGGGCACGCCACAACCACGCAGTGCGGCCTCGATGGCCGGTGCATCATGGCCGATCAGCACCACGGTCTTTGCATGCGCTCGCACCGGCCCGACCAGGGGAGCGAAGTCCTGACCTTTGCCGTCTCCACCCGCGATCAGAACCACTGGCCGGTCGAAGCCCTCGAGTGCAGCGACCGTGGCGCCGACATTGGTGCCCTTGGAATCATCGTAGAAGGTCACCCCGGCCACTTCGGCGACGCGCTCGACGCGGTGAGCCAGACCGCGGAACTCGCGCAGGGCGCTCAGCAGGGGCCCCTCCGGCATGTCGAGGGCACGACACAGGGCAAAGGCGGCCAGGGCATTGGTGGCGTTGTGCAGGCCGGTGACACGCAACTCGGCGGCACGCATCAGGACGCGACTGCCCTGCGCCAGCACCGTCTCGCCATCGACCTCGGCGAGACCGAAGTCGCTCGGCGAGACCGGTGCCTTGCGGGTGAAGGTCCAGACCCGCCGACCCGGCATCGCCATCCGATCGACCAAGGGGTCGTCCCGATTGACCACTTGCACGCCCTCGCCGCTGAAGATCCGGGCCTTGACCCCGGCGTAGGCCTCCAGACTCGGGTAGCGGTCCATGTGGTCCTCGGAGATGTTGAGGACGGTCGCCGCATCGGGATAGAGGTGCCGGGTGGTCTCGAGCTGAAAACTCGACAGTTCGAGGACGAAGACGTCGGGCGTACCGCCGCCGGCCAGGACCTCACCCAGGGCATCGAGCACCGGCAAGCCGATGTTGCCGCAGACCACCGTGTGGAAGCCGGCCTTGGCACACATCTCGCCGACCATGCTGGTCACCGTGCTCTTGCCGTTGGAACCGGTGATGGCGATCAGTCGCACGCGCGGGAAGTACTTGTTGAGCGCACGCCCGAACAGTTCCACATCGCCGGTGACCGGGATGCCGCGGCGCACCGCATCCTGTACCAGGGGCTCGGCCAAGGGCACCCCGGGACTCAGCGCCATGAGATCGATGCCCTGGAAGCTGGTCTCGTGGAACGGCCCGCAGTCGGAGCGGATGTCCGGGAACTCGGCCTGCAGGGTCTTGAGATGGGGTGGGTCCTGCCGGCTGTCGGCCACCCGCACCGTGGCACCCGCACCGCGCAGCCAGCGCACCATCGAGAGGCCGGTGTCGCCGAGGCCAAGGACAAGGACGTTCTGTTCGCGCAGGGCCATGTCTACCTCAACTTGAGCGTGGAGAGGCCGACCAGCACCAGCATCATGGTGATGATCCAGAAGCGCACCACCACCTGCGTCTCCTTCCAGCCCTTGAGCTCGAAATGGTGGTGCAGTGGCGCCATGCGGAAGACGCGCTTGCCGGTCAGCTTGAAGGACGCGACCTGGATCATCACCGAGAGGGTCTCGACGACGAACACGCCGCCCATGATGAAGAGCACGATCTCCTGGCGGACGATGACGGCGATGGTGCCGAGCATGGCGCCCAGCGCCAGAGCACCGACGTCACCCATGAAGACCTCGGCCGGATAGGCGTTGAACCAGAGGAAGCCGAGACCGGCACCGGCCATCGCCGCGCACAGCACGAGCAGTTCCCCGGCGCCGGGGATGAAGGGGAAGCCGAGATACTTGCTGAAGACGGCGTTGCCCATGACGTAGGCGAACACGCCCAGTGCACTGCCGACCATCACCGTCGGCATGATGGCCAGCCCGTCGAGGCCATCGGTGAGGTTGACCGCATTGCTGGTGCCGACGATGACGAAGTAGGTGAGGATGAGGAAGCCGACCGAACCGAGCGGAAAGGCGACCGTCTTGAAGAAGGGCACGATGAAATCGGTCTGCGCCGGCAGCGTGCTGGAGAAGGCGAGGAAGGCCGCCGCCGCGAGACCGATGACGCTCTGCCAGAAGTACTTCCAACGGCTGGCCAAGCCCTTGGGGTCGCGGCGGACCACCTTGCGGTAGTCGTCGACCCAGCCGACCAGCCCGAAAGCCAGGGTCACCAGCAGAACCAGCCAGACGAAACGGTTGGAGAGGTCGCCCCACAACAGGGTCGCACCAGCGATGGCGATGAGGATGAGGGCGCCGCCCATCGTCGGGGTGCCCTGTTTGACCAGGTGCGTCTGCGGGCCGTCGTCGCGCACGGCCTGACCGAACTTCATCGCTGCGAGCCTGCGGATCACCGCCGGGCCGGCCCAGAAGCAGATCAGCAGCGCAGTCATGCAGGCCAGCACGGCGCGCAGTGTGAGGTAGCCGAAGACCCGGAATGCACCGATGTCCTCGGCCAGCCACTGGGTGAGGATCAGCAGCATGCCGCCTCCTTGCACGCGATGCGCCGGGACGCCACACCGCCGCGGCCGGGCTTGGCAGCGGCCGGCGCAGCAGCCGCCTCGGCCAGTGCCTCGACCACCTGCTCCATGTGCATGAAGCGCGAGCCCTTGACCAGCACCGTGGCAGACGGAGGGGTCCGCGCGCGCAGCGCCTCGATGAGTCCGGCGTGGCTGCCGAAGTGCTGACCGCCATCGCCGAAGCCCGCTACCGCATGGCGCGACAGATCGCCGGTCGCGAGCAGACACTCGAGGCCGGCGGTACGTGCCGCCACACCGATCTCGCGGTGCAACGCGGGGCCATCGGGGCCGAGCTCGCCCATGTCACCGAGCACCAGGATGCGTGGCCGCGGGCACCCCGCAAGCACGGCGATGGCAGCCCGCACCGAGTCGGGATTGGCGTTGTAGGTGTCGTCGATCAGGGTGACGCCGTCAGCCCCGGGCCGGGTCTGCAGACGGCCCTCGGTGCCACCGAAACCCTCCAGCGCAGCGACCGCATCGCGCAGGGCGACGCCGGCAGCGATCGCTGCAGCCGCCGCGGCACAGGCGTTGTGCGCATTGTGACGGCCCGGGAGGGCGAGGCGGCAGGAGGCAGAGTCGCCGGCGTGACTCAGCGTGAGGCGCCCGTCGAACTGCCACTCCGCGGAGACCTCGGCGGCCGGGTCGAGACCGAAGCGCAGCATCCTTCGGCCTCCCGCGATGCCCTGCCACAGATCCAGCCAGCGGTCGGTCTGCGGCAGGATGGCGATGCCGTCGACGGCCAAGCCCTCGACGATCTCACCCTTGGCGCGAGCGATCGCCTCCAGCGAGCCGAGGTTCTCCAGATGTGCGGTGCCGGCATTGTTGACGACCACGATGTCGGGTCCGGCGATCGCGCAGAGGTGGGCGATCTCGCCGGCGTGGTTCATGCCCATCTCGCAGACGGCGAAGCGATGCCGCGATTCAAGGCGCAGCAAGGTGAGTGGCAGACCGATGTCGTTGTTGAGGTTGCCCTCGGTCGCCAGCACCAGCGCCTCGCCGTAGACCCGCCTCAGGATGGTGGCCAGCATCTCCTTCACCGTGGTCTTGCCGTTGCTGCCGGTGACCGCGAGCAAGACGGGCGAGATGCGCCGACGGTGGGCGCGCGCGAGGGCGCCGAGCGCACGCCGCGCGTCGGCGACGAGGATACCGCTGGCGCCTGCTGGCAGGGCATCCTCGCGTTCCACCAGCGCAGCTGCAGCACCCTCTGCCAGGGCCTGGGCGGCAAAGCGGTTGCCATCGAAACGCTCACCGCGCAGGGCGACGAAGAGGTCGCCCGGTTGCAGGCTGCGGGTATCGGTATGGATGCGGGCGATGTCCGTGTCGGCACCGGACAGGCGACCGCCGCAGTCGGCGGCCAGTGTGGCCAATCGGAACCTCGCCGGACTCATGCGGCACTCCGCTGCCAGGCGTCGAGCGCAGCGCGGGCATGCACGACATCGCTGAAGGGGTATCTGCGCCCACCGATCTCCTGCGTCGTCTCGTGACCCTTGCCAGCCAGCAGGACGATGTCGCCGGGGCGCGCCACCGCCACTGCCAGCGCGATGGCGCGGCCACGGTCGGGTTCGATGCTGAGTTCGGTGGCGCCAGTCGCGCCGGCGCGGATCGCCTCGAGGATGGTGAGCGGATCCTCGGAGCGCGGGTTGTCGGAGGTCAGCACCACACGGTCGGCGAGGCGCGCGGCCACCGCACCCATGAGCGGTCGCTTGCCCTGGTCACGGTCGCCGCCGCAGCCGAACACGCAGTGCAGACGTCCACGCTCGCCAAGGCTCTGCCGCAGGCTGGCGAGTGCCTGCTCCAGGGCATCCGGCGTGTGCGCGTAATCGACCACCACGGTCGGCCCGGCAGCGTGACGCAGGACCTGCATGCGTCCATCGACCGGACGGAACTCGGCCGCCGCAGCCACCGCGGCCTCCAACGGCACACCGGAGGCCAACAGGCCCGCCAGTACGCAGCAGACATTGTCGACATTGAAAAGGCCGACCACCGGGGCATGCACCTCGGCGCAGCCCCATGGCGAGACGAAGCGGAACGCGAGCCCATCCACCGTGGCGCGCACAGCTTCGGCGCGCACCTCGGCCCGCGACCCGACGCTGATCACCGTGGTTCGACTGCGGTCGATGCTGTCGGCCAGATGGGCGCCAAAGGTCTGGTTGGTCACCACCACCGCGTACTGCAGCCCGTCCCAGTGGAACAGGCGCGCCTTGGCCTCGCCGTAGGCTTCCAGGGAGCCGTGGAAGTCGAGGTGGTCGCGCGTCAGGTTGGTGAACACCGCGACATCGAACTCGATACCGTGCACGCGCCCTTGGGCGAGGCCGTGGCTGGAGACCTCCATCGCCACCGCCTCGGCGCCCTGCGCGCGGAGTCCACCGAGGATGTCCTGCAGCAGGGCGCCATCCGGCGTGGTGTTGGCGAGGGGCGCGAGCTGGTCGATGCCGTGACCCAGCGTGCCGATGCGGCCGCAACGCCTTCCGGCACGGTTGAAGCCATGCGCCAGCCAGTGGCTGCAGGTGGTCTTGCCGTTGGTGCCGGTCACGCCGACCGTCCACAGCGGACGTCCGGGGTGCCCGGCGATCTCGGCGGCGATCCAGCCCAGACGCCAGGCCAGATCAGGCACCGGCTCATGGGGCACCCCGATGTCGGGAGTCGGGATCCCGGCGGGGTCCCAGAGCACCGCGGCAGCGCCCGCGGCGACGGCGTCACGGATGAAGTGTCGGCCATCGAGGTGGTGTCCGGGTATGGCGGCGAACACGTCGCCCGGCCGCACCAGACGGCTGTCGATGCGCAGACGCCTTCCGACCAGGCCCATGGCATGGACGAAGCCCCGATCGAAGTCGGGGCGTCCGCTGGGCTGTTGGCTTGAGCGCGACAGACTCATGGCGGCGGCTCCTGCGCGGCCACCCGCACCGCGGCCCGCGGCGCAGCCGGCTGCGGTGGTACTGGCGGAGTCTGGCCGTCGGCCCATACCGGCATCGCCTGATCGCGGGGCACACCGTGGATGCGAAGTGCCTCGCCCATCACGCTGGCGAACACCGGGGCAGCCACCAGACCGCCGTAGATGCCCCCGGAGCGGGGCTCGTCGATCATGACTGCGAGGACGAAGCGCGGCGCACTGGCCGGAGCCAAGCCGATGAACGAGGCGATGTATTGCCTGCCATAGCCGTTGCCCTCGACCAGTTTGCGGGCAGTACCGGTCTTGCCCGCCACACGGTAGCCGGGGATCGCCGCTCCGGTGGCTGTGCCGCCCTCCTGCGTCACGGTCTCGAGCATGCTGCGGACCTGTCTGGCGGTCTCGCTGGAGAGGACGCGCTCGCCCTGCGCTGTGGTCGGATCACGCGTCAGCCGGACCGGGATGAGGTCGCCATCCCGCGCGAACACGAGGTAGGCGCGCGCCATCTGCAGCAGGCTCACCGCCACCCCGTTGCCGTACGACATCACCACCTGGTCGACACGCTTCCAGTTCTTCGAGGGACGCAACATGCCGCTGGCCTCGCCCGGGAAACCGGTGCCGGGAGCGACACCGAAGCCGAAGCGGTGCAGGTACTCCCAGTGCCGGGCAGGCGACACCTGTAGAGCCATCTTCAGCGAACCGACATTGCTCGACTGCTGGATGATCTCGGTCACCGTCATCAGACGCGCGTTGTGGTGCGTGTCCTTGATGACGTGCTTGCCGATGCGGTAGGTACCGTCGCCGGTATCGATGCTGGTCCCCGGCTCGACGATGCCTTCCTCCAGGGCCATCGCGGCGGTGAACGGCTTGATCGTCGAACCGGGCTCGTAGAGGTCGATGACTGTGCGGTTGCGGGTGCGCTCGAGGTCGGCACGATCGTCGCTGTTGGGGTCGTAGGCGGGGTAGTTGGCCATTGCCAGGACCTCGCCGGTGCGGACGTCGAGCATGACGATGCCGCCTCCGCGTGCCTTGTGCCGCGCCACGGCGGCGCGCAGTTCGCGGAACGCCACGTACTGCAGGTTGCCGTCGATGGCCAGGGCGAGGTCGCGGCCATGCTGCGGCGGCAGGACGCTGCGAGCGTCGTCGACGATCTGGCCGCGGCTGTTGCGCAGACCGACGCGCTGCCCGTCGATTCCACCGAGCTCGCGGTCGAAGGCACGCTCGATGCCGGCGCGGCCGACATCGCTGCGACCGCCCTCGCGACCGGTGAAGCCGACCAGGTGGCCGGCCTCCTCCCCGACTGGATAGTGGCGGCGGAAATCGGTCTCGAAGCGGACGCCGGGGACCTTGAGGGCGCGCACGCGGTCGGCCTGGTCCTCGCTGAGCCGCTGACGCAGGTAGACGAAGCCCTGGCCACCGCCCTCGAGTTGCTCGCGAAGCCGCTGCTGCGGAACACCGAGCGCTTCCGCCAGAGACTCGAGCTGACCCGGCTTGAGGACGACATGGCGCGGGTCAGCGGTGACCGAGACCACCGGGGCGCTCTCGGCAAGCACCTTGCCGCGGCGGTCGACGATGCGGCCGCGGTGCGCCGGAAGCGACTCTGCAGTCTGCACGCGACGATCCGCTTGCGCTTGCAGGAAGTCGTTCTGCACGCTGGCCAACCATCCGGCCCGCACCACCAGTCCGAGGACCGAGAGGCCGAACAGGCCGAGGATGACGTGCGCCCGCCAGGGCTTGAGGCGCAGGGCGAGTGCCGGATGCGGTGTGTTCACTGTCCGCCCCCGGCGGCAGTGGAAGCCTCGGGATCACTCGCCGACAGGGGTCGGATCTGGGCGCCCGACGGCAGGATCATGCCCAAGCGCTCGCGCGCCACCGACTCGACACGGCTGTTGGCGGACAGGGTGCCCTGCTCGAGTTGCAACTCGGTGCGCTCGACCTCGAGCTTGCGTGTCTGCTCCTGCATCTCGTGCAGGCGGACATAAAGGCTGCGAGCCTGATGCTGCGCCATCACCAGCGCGATGGCGCTGGCGAACAGCGCCAGCAGCAGCCAGAGGTGGAGCAGACTCAAGCCGCGACCCCGGGAACGCGCTCGGCGACGCGCATCACCGCGCTGCGGGCGCGCGGGTTCGCGGAGACCTCCAGTGCCGTCGGCTTGACCGCGCGCCCGACCGCCACCAGGGGACGCGGCGGCAGCTGGTCCTCGCGCAGCGGCAGCCGCGCGAGTTCCGTGGGCAGCGTGCTGTGGCGGCGGATGAACTGCTTCACGAGCCGGTCTTCCAGCGAGTGGAACGCGATGGCCACCAGTCGTCCTCGAGGAGCAAGGTGCTGCAGGCCCTGCTCAAGCGCCGCCGCCAGTTCCTCGAGTTCGCGGTTGATGTGAATGCGTAGGGCCTGAAAGGTGCGGGTGGCTGGGTCCTGGCCGGGTTCGCGCTGGCGTACCGCCGCAGCGACGACCTGCGCGAGCTGCCGGGTGCGGATGAGCGGGCCCGCCTGGCGCGCCGCGACAATCGCACGCGCAACCTGCCGAGCAAACCGCTCTTCTCCGTATGTGCGGATGACGTGTGCCAACTCATCTTCATCTACCTCCTCGAGCCACTGGGCCGCGCTCGGTCCGCATGTCGGGTCCATGCGCATGTCGAGCGGGCCGTCCCGGCGAAAGCTGAAACCCCGCTGTGGGTCATCGATCTGCGGGGACGAGACGCCGACGTCCAGCAGCAGGCCGTCGATGTGCGGGATGCCACGCTCGTCCAACACCGCACCGAGGCGGGAGAACGGCGCGTGGATGACGGTGAAGCGAGGGTCGGCGATGGCCTGCGCTGCGCCCACCGCGACGGGATCGCGGTCGAGGGCGAGCAGGCGGCCAGCGGGGCCGAGCCGCTGCAGGATGGCGCGGCTGTGGCCACCACGACCAAAGGTCGCATCGACGTAGTTGCCGGACGGATCGATCCGCAGGGCGTCGAGGGCTTCGTTGAGGAGGACCGGGACATGCTCCGCACTCACAGCACGAAGTTCATGTCGGTCGGCCATTCGCTCACCGGCATGGCGAGCGTGGCGTCACGCGTCTGCGTCCAGCGCGTCTCCGACCAGACCTCGAGCTTGTTGCCCTGGCCGACCATCATCACCGTCTTCTCCAGACCAGCGATCTCGCGCAGGAGCGGCGGCAGCAGCACGCGGCCGGCGCTGTCGATGTCGAGTTCCTCAGCGTGGCCGATGACCAATCGCTTCAGCATCACCACCTTCGGATCCATGCCGACGCGCGTGAACTGCGCCTCGACCAGAGCCCACTCGGGCAGCGGATACATGACCAGACAGTTGTCGCGGTCGAGCGTGACGACGATGCGGCTCTCCGACCCGGCGGGCAGGGCAGCACGGTGCCTGGCCGGCATGACCAGACGCCCCTTGTTGTCCAGATTGAGTTTGGTCAGACCCCGGAACATCGCGCCCCCGACGTCGACAGGACTCCCACTAAGTCCCACCTTGCGCCACTTCTTCCCACTATAAGGGAGTCAGTTTCGGCAGGTCAAGACGGTCTGGGCTTTTCCTGTTTGGGGACAGTGACTTATGACTACCCGAGACATGGGATTCAAATAAACATAATAAACATGTAGATAGATAGATGTTTTAAGATTGATTCGAGATCTTGGGCGATGCGAAGACGACCCGCGCGCCCGTGGGGCGCGGTGGGAGCGTGTGACCTGAAAAGTGTGAAGTCGGCCGATAAGCCGGGTTCTGTGGACGGCGGTCACCCGCCGCTGACAGTCATTCGTCTGGGCCGGCCATTGCTGGCCGGCTCGAGCAGCCTACCCGGACGCGGTGCGAGCCACACCATGGCGTCCCTATTTGGCCTTGCTCCGGATGGGGGTTGCCGTGCCGTCCGTGTCACCACGTCCGCGGTGCGCTCTTACCGCACCCTTTCACCCTTGCCAGCGTCCTTGCGGACACTTCGGCGGTTTGCTTTCTGTTGCCCTGTCCATCGCCTCACGGCGTCCGGCCGTTAGCCGGCATCCTGCTCTGCGGAGCCCGGACTTTCCTCCACGCGGACGGACCGCGCAGCGACTGTCTGGCCGACTTCACCTCGTGATTCTAACAGGGGGCGGCCCCCGTCCCGACAGGCCTCTCCGCGTCAGCTCAGGCAGCCGACCGCGACCGACGCGGCGGGGATCAGCCCAGACGCCAGCGCAGGGTCTCCCCGGCGCGGAATGGCACCAGGCGGTCACCGTCAGGCCCATAAGGTAGGTCGGCGGGTACCAGGTAGGCGTCTCGATGCAGGGTGACGCGGCCGGTATTGCGCGGCAAGCGGTAGAAGTCGGGGCCAAAGTGGCTGGCGAAGCCCTCCAGCCGGTCAAGCGCGCCAGCCGCCTCGAAAGTCTCGGCATACAGTTCCAACGCCGTGAGGGCAGTGTAGCAGCCGGCGCAGCCGCAATCGGACTCCTTGCTGTGACGGGTGTGCGGGGCGCTGTCGGTGCCGAGGAAGAACTTCGCGTCCCCGGATGTCGCGGCCTCGACCAGTGCAGCGCGGTGCACCTCGCGCTTGAGCACCGGAAGGCAGTAGTTGTGGGGACGGATGCCGCCCTGGAACAGCGCGTTGCGGTTGTAGAGCAGGTGGTGCGCGGTGATGGTCGCGGCCACGTTCGGCCCCGCCTCGGCCACGAAGCGGGCGGCGTCGCGCGTGGTGATGTGCTCGAAAACCACGCGCAGGGTGGGGTGGCGCTCCAGCAGTGGGCCCAGGATGCGGTCGATGAACACCGCCTCACGGTCAAAGACGTCGATCTCGGCGTCGGTCACCTCACCGTGGATGAGCAGCGGCATGCCCAGCCGTGCCATCTCGGCGAGCGTCGCGTCGCAACGGCGGATGTCGGTCACGCCGGAGTCGGAGTTGGTGGTGGCCCCGGCCGGGTAGAGCTTGACGCCATGGACGAACCCGCTGGCCTTGGCGGCGGCGATCTCTGCCGCCGGCGTGACATCGGTCAGGTAGAGCGTCATCAGCGGCTCGAAGTCGCTGCCGGCCGGGCGGGCGGCGAGGATGCGCTCGCGGTAGGCGCCAGCCAGCGCCGTGGTGGTGACCGGCGGCTTGAGGTTGGGCATGACGATGGCGCGGGCGAACTGGCGCGCGGTGTCGGGCAGCACGGCGGCCAGAGCGGTGCCATCGCGCAGGTGCAGGTGCCAGTCGTCGGGGCGGGTCAGGGTGAGGGTGTCGGCCATGGTGCCGAGTGTAGCGCGACCGTCGGACCGCTCCGCGCAGACGGTAGGATGCGCCGATGCCCTCCGAGCCGCTCATCGTCGCCTGCCTCTGCGCCGCCTGGTGCCGCACCTGCGATGCCTACCGAGAGGTGTTCGATGCTGCGGTGGATGAACTGCGCACGGCGGGCCATGCCGTGAACGCGCACTGGATCGACATCGAGGACGAGGCCGAGTTGGTCGGCGACCTCGACGTCGAGACCTTCCCGACGCTGCTGGTGGCTTCCGGCGACCAGATCCGCTTCTACGGCGCGCTAGAGCCGCAGCCGGAGACGCTGCGGCGGGTGCTGCGCGGTGCGCTGGAGGCCGCCAGTGGCGATGTCGCGGCAGGGGCGCCACAAGCGGTGGCCGCCCTCTTGCCACGGCTCGACGGCTAACGGGTCCTGTGGCGGTAGTTACTTGATAGCTGTCGCCGTCGACGGTGCTACTGCCGGATCCGGCTCAGCCGCCGCGTCGCCAGCGCCAGAGCGTGGAGCGGCTCACGCCCAGTCGTCGCGCCGCTTCGGCGAGGTCGCCGTTCACCGTGCCGATGGTCGCCTCGACCGCCGCGGCCGATAGACGCTCGCGGCGCCGCGTGGTGGGCCATGCCAGTGTTCTTGCTTCGGGCCGGCCGCCTGATGCCCCGCCGGCCAGCGTGGGCGCCGCTGCCACTTCCGGGGGCAAGTGCCTGGGCGTGATCGGCCCATCGCCAGCCATCACCGTGCCGTACTGCAATGCGTTACGCAGTTCGCGCACGTTGCCAGGCCAGTCATACACCACAAGCGCGCGCAGCGCATCGGTATCGATGGGCCGGTCACACAGGTGACGGACCAGCAATGGGATATCGATGGACCGCTCGCGCAGCGCTGGCAGGAACACCGGGACGACTCTCAGGCGATAGAGCAAGTCCTCGCGAAAACGTCCGCCGCGGGCCTCCTCGCGAAGCGCACGATGGGTGGCGGTGACGATTCGTGCATCGGCCATGAGCGTCTTCTCGCCGCCGATCGGCGTGAACTCGCCGGTCTCGAGTACCCGTAGCAGCTTGGCCTGTAAATCGAGCGGCAGTTCCGCCACTTCGTCGAGGAACAGCGTGCCGCCTTTGGCCCGTTCGAACACGCCACGGTGGTCGCGCATGGCGCCGGTGAAAGCGCCACGCACATGACCGAAGAGTTCCGACTCGAGCAGGCTCGATGTCAGCGTGGCGCAGTTGGGCGCGACGAATGGTCCGTCGTGGCGCGGGCTCTCGGCGTGGATGGCGCGCGCGGCGAGTTCCTGGCCGACGTCCGAGTACAGGTAGTTGAGGTAGGCCTCGGCGACCTTGCGCGTGCCGCGGCGGTTCGCCACCTTGTCCACCACCGTGACCGGCGGCTCGGCGAGGATGCTGGTCGGCGGCACGATGATGTCGAACTTGTCGGGGCCGAGCTCCTTGGTCGCCAGCAGGGCCTCGTTCTCCCAGGTGATGAGCACGTCGCCGATGCCACGCTCGAGGAAGGTGGTGACCGAACCGCGCGCGCCGGAATCCATCACCGGCACGTTCTTGTAGACCTTGGTCAGCAGCTCCAATGCGGTCTTGTCGCTGCCGCCCGGCTGCGCCAGCGCCCAGCCGTAGATGGCCAGGTAGTTGTAACGTGCGCCGCCCGAGGTCTTGGGATTGGACGTGATCACCGCGATGCCGGGCTTGGCCAGGTCGCCCCAGTCCTTGATGTTCTTGGGATTGCCCTTGCGCACCAGCAGCACGATGGTCGACGTGTAGGGCGAGCTGTTGTTGGGCAGGCGCTTCTGCCAGTCGACAGGGATCAGCTTGCCCTTGGAGTGCAGTTCGTCGATGTCGTAGGACAGCGCCAGGGTGACGACGTCGGCCTGCAGTCCATCGATCACCGAGCGCGCCTGCCTGGCCGCACCACCGTGCGACTGCTTGATGGTCACGCTCTCGCCGGTCTTCTCCTTCCAGTACTTGGCAAAGGCGGCGTTGTACTCCACGTAGAGTTCGCGCGTCGGGTCGTACGACACGTTGAGCAGCGTGGTCTCGGCGCTGGCCGGCGTGCCGAGTGCCGCAGCGGCGATGCCGAGCAGCGCTGCCAGTGTCTTGAGCTTGGGAAGATGGAATGCCATGGAGTTGCCCCGTCGTGTTGGATTGACGGCCGCACTCTAGACAGGCACCCCTGGCGGGGGAACGAAGAAAACTTCAGATGTTTATCGGTCTCCGGCGAATAAGCATGTCTGCGTGATGGATGCAGCGACCTCGGCACCCCGCACCTGCGCAGAAACCGGAAGCAATGGTCGGGCTCTGCGCGTCGGGCGCAGACCCACCCTGTGGGCCGGCGTCCACACGGAGTCAGACCACCTGCGACAGGTCGTAGCCGGCGTTGCGCGCGGCAGCGACCAGTACCTCGCGGTCCACACTGCCCAGCTGCGAGAGCGCCCACAGGGTGATGGAGCGGGTGCCGGACCGGCAGTAGGCCAGCACCGGCTTGGGCAGGTCGGGCCAGGCCTTGGCCATCGCCTCGACGTGGGCCTGGCTCATGCCGCCCCCGGCGACCGGCAGGAACAGGGTGGTGAGCCCCGCAGCGTGCGCCGCAGCCTCGACCTCGGCAAAGGCCGGTTGGTCTAGGGACTCGCCGTCCGGGCGGTTGCAGATGATGCTGGCAAAGCCAGCGGCCTTGACCGCCTCGATCTCCTCGGGGGCGATCTGCGGGCTGACGGCGAGGTCGGGCGTGACGCGGCGGATGTCCATGGTGGCTCCTCGGTTCTTCGGCTACAGGTTCTTCGGGTGTGGTTTCTTCAGGGATCGGGTGGATCAAGCGGCACGCCGGCTGGCGATCCGTCGGTCAGGCATCCGACCGATGCACGACCGCGCGGACCGGCAGATGATGGTCCGATGATATGCCGCCCACCAGCGAGCGGGTCAAGGCTCTGGCTTGCGTTCCAGCACGCGCCGGTAGAGGGCCTGCCGCTCCATCCCGGTCGCCTTGGCGGCCAGCCGCGCCGCCTGGTTGGGTGGCAGTTCCTCGAGCAGCACCCGCATCAGCGCATCCGCCGCTGCCACATCGACCGTCTGCTGCAGCGCCGGCTCTACCAGCAGCACGAACTCACCACGCTGGCGGTCCGCGTCGGCCCTGAGCCAGTCCGCTGCCTCGCCCAGCGGGAGGCGCTGCAGGGTCTCGAAGCGCTTGGTCAGCTCGCGCGCGATCAGGCATTGGCGCTCGCCACCGAGCACCGCCGCAAGGTCGGCGACCGACTCGACGACGCGATGCGGCGCCTCGTAGAACACCAGCGCGGTGGGCAGGCTGGAGAGGCCGGACAGCACCTTGCGTCGCGCAGTTGCCCTGGCCGGCAGAAAACCGGCGAAGGTCACCGGCCCGGGCGGCAAGGCACCCACCGACAGCGCACAGGCCAGCGCACTCGGACCCGGGACCGGCACCACGCGCAGTCCCGCGGCGCGCACCGCAGCCACGGCCAGAGCACCCGGGTCGGAGATGGCAGGTGTGCCGGCATCGCTGATCAGGGCGATGCGCTGGCCCTGGCGTACGGCCTCGACGATGCGCGTCGCAGCCGCCGACTCGTTGTGTGCGTGGGCCGCGAACAGTGGCGTGTCGATGCCGTGGTGGCGCAGCATCGACCGCGAATGGCGGGTGTCCTCACAGGCGATGCGGTCGACGCCACGCAGGACCTCGAGCGCACGCAGGGTGATGTCACCAAGGTTGCCGATCGGCGTGGCCACCACATAGAGGGCTGGTGGCAGCGGTGGGCTGGCTTCGAGGTTCATGGCGGCGGATACGGTCGGAACCGACTATACGCCGGACCCGTGGCGCGGCCCGGATGAATCGCCTCGGCGTGGAGGCCGAGCGTCTCGCCTCGGCACACCTCGAAGCGGCCGGCCTGCGCTTGCTGACGCGCAACTACCAATGCCGACTCGGCGAGATCGATCTGGTCTGTGCCGAGGGCGAGACCCTGGTCTTTGTCGAGGTGCGTCAGCGCCGCTCCGAGGCCTTCGGGGGCGCTGCCGCAAGCATCACCGCACGCAAGCGCAGGCGACTCGTGGGTGCAGCCCGTCATTACCTGATGTGCCTGGGCAGACTGCCGGCGTGCCGCTTCGACGTCGTTCTGGTGACCGGTCGGCAGCCACGCATCGAATGGCTGCGCAGCGCTTTCGAGGCATGAAACAATATGACGGTAACAATGGTCATGTAGGGATGTAACTTAGACTTACTGGAGAGTTCATGCGTCGCGCCGCTCCTGCTGCCCCCCTCCTTCTGCTTGCTCTCGCCTCGGCCCTGAGTGGCTGCTTCCCGATCGTGGCGGGAGGTCTGGGTGCCGGCGTGATGATGGCCGATGACCGTCGCACCAGCGGCATCTACATCGAGGACGAACGCATCGAGTTGCGCGTTCAGGCGGACGCCTCGAGACTCGGTGACAAGGTCCACATCAACGCTGTGAGCTTCAATCGTCTGGTCCTCCTCACCGGCGAGGTGCCGGACGAGGCGACCAAGGCCAAGGTCGAGAAGATCGCGTCCGAGGTCGAGAACGTCAAACGGGTGCAGAACGAGATCGCCATCGGTCGCCCGAGCACGCTCGGCGAACGCAGCAACGACGTCTACCTCACCACACGCGTCAAGACCCGCTTCATCGCCGAGGCCGACAAGCGCTTCTCGGCCAACCACGTCAAGGTCTTCACCGAGTCGGCGGTGGTCTACCTGATGGGCCTGGTGAGCAAGGAGGAGGCTACCGCCGCCGCCGAGATCGCGGCCGGTACCTCGGGCGTCAAGCGGGTGGTCAAGGTCTTCGAGTACACGGACTGAACCGGCGCCATGTCGATGCTCTACCCCGATCTCTTCAAGTCGCTGGAGAAAGCTCGTTGGAGCATGGCCGACGATGTGCCGTGGCATGAGTTCGACGCCAGCCTGCTCAGTGACGAGCAGGCACAGACCGTGCGCTACAACGCCATCACCGAATGGGCGGCACTGCCGGCCACCGAGATGTTCCTGCGCGACAACCGTCACGATTCCGACTTCTCGGCCTTCATGAGCATCTGGTTCTACGAGGAACAGAAGCACTCGCTGGTGATGATGGAGTACCTCCGGCGCTTCCGGCCGGAGCTCGCGCCGACCGAGGACGAACTCCACGCGGTGCGCTTCGAGTTCGATCCGGCTCCACCCTACGAGACCCTGATGCTGCATTTCTGCGGCGAGATCCGCCTCACGCAGTGGTACCGGCGCGCCGCGGAGTGGCACACCGAACCGTTGATCAAGCACATCTACGACCTCCTGTCGCGCGACGAGGCGCGTCATGGCGGTGCCTATCTCAAGTTCATGCGGCGCGCCGTCGAGCGCGCCGGCGACGAGGCGCGCGCCGCCTTCGCCAAGATCGGCACCTTGATGGCGAGTCCGCGGCGCGCCGGCAAACCCTTGCATCCCACCAATCTGCACGTCAACGAGTCGCTGTTCCCGCGCGACACGGTGCAAAGCCGATTGCCTGACCCTGAGTGGCTCGAACGCTGGCTCGACGAGCAGATCCGCTTCGACGCGGAATGCGAGCGCCGCGTCACTGGCGGCATCCTGCGCAACCTGTCGAGCCTGTTCGATCAGACCTTTGAGACGGTGCAGGACCTCAACCGCTACCGCAAGTCACTCGCCGCGACCGCGACCGCCTGAACCGGCCGGCTCAGAACGGCACGTCGTCCTCGAAGGAGTCGTAGGGATCGCCGCCGGCAGCAGCCGGTGCCTTGCTCGCCGGCTTGGCGCCGCTGCGCGCCGGGACATCGCCCGCCTCCTCGCCACCCGCCCCTTCGCCGCCCGCCGCGCCGCCTCCCTCGCGGCCGCCGAGCATCTGCATCACGTCACCGCGGATCTCGGTGCTGTAGCGGTCGGCGCCGGTCTCCTTGTCTTGCCACTTGCGCGTCTGCAGCCGGCCCTCGATGTAGACCGAGCGGCCCTTGCGCAGGTACTCGCCGGCGATCTCGGCAAGCTTGTCGAACAGCACCACCGAGTGCCACTCGGTGGCCTCCTTGCGCTCCCCGCTGGCCTTGTCCTTCCACGAGTCGGTCGTGGCGATGCGCAGGTTGCAGACCGCCGAGCCGCTGGGCAGGTAGCGCACCTCGGGGTCGCGCCCGAGGTTGCCGAGGAGGATCACTTTGTTGACGGAAGCCATGTCTGTCTCCAGTTGGATTGCGATGGCGGGACTCAGCCGACGGGCTGCGAACCGGGTGTCTGTCGCGGCAGTGTGGCGGGCATGCCGAGCGCTGCGATGAGCCAGATACTAGTGACTGCCGAACAGAATGCGAATACGGCAGATGACCCATGGTGCTGGTACAGCCAGCCACCGATGGCACCGCCGAGGAAGGTACCGACGAACTGCAGGGTGGCGTACAGCCCGCTCGCCGAGCCGCGCGCGCCGGCAGGCGCGAAGCGCGAGATCATCGACGGCAGTTGCGCCTCGAGGATGTTGAAGGCGACGAAGTAGGCGAGCAGGGCACCGACCACCAGCGGGAGCCCGGCATCGGTGGCCAGGCCGAAGACCACCTGCGTGGCAAGCAGCAGCAGGATGCCACCGACCATCACCGCCTTGCCCTTGCCCCGCTTCTCGGCCAGTAGCAGCGCCGGGACCATCAGCACCACGGCTGCGACCATGGCCGCGAGGTAGACCTGCCAGTGGCGGTCCTCGCCGAGACCGGCGTCGCGCAGCATCAAGGGCACCACGACGAACAGGGCCATCAGCGTCAGGTGCAGCGCGAAGACCCCGACATTCAAGCGGTTGAGTGCGGGGATGCGGATGACCTCGGCAAAGGCCACCGGCACCGGCCCGCTGCGGTTGACGGCCGGCACCACCCGACCCACCGCCAGCAGCGCACCGGCGGCCAGCACGCCGGTGAGGGCGAAGATGCCCGGCACGCCGATGCCACGCTCGAGCAAGGGTCCGAGCGCCAGCGACCCGGCAAAAGTGAGCCCGATGGTGACGCCGATGAAGGCCATCGCCTTGCCGCGGTGACGGTCGTCGATGACGTCGGCGACGCAAGCCAGAACCACGCCCGAGATGGCACCGGCACCCTGCATGGCGCGACCGACGGTCACCCACCACAGGTCCGGTGCCCAGGCAGCCACCACGCTGCCGAGTGCGAACAAGGAGAGGCCGAAGTACAGCACCGGGCGCCTGCCGATGCGGTCGGAAACCCAGCCGAAGGGGATCTGCAGGGCACCCTGCGTGAGCCCGTAGATACCCATCGCCAGGCCCACATGGGCGTGGTCCTCGCCGCCCGGGAGGGTCTTGGCGTAGAGCGCGAACACCGGAAGGATGACGAACAGCCCGAACAGCCGCAGCGCCGAGATCGACGCCAACCAGCCGGTGGCGCGCAGCTCGGCCCGGCTCATGCGCGACGTCGTGTCAGCGAGGCCGGGAGCAGACGGGCGGTCGATGCCGGCGGAATCGCGTTCGGTATCCATGCTCGAGAGGTGAGGCGGCGGGGTCGGAGCAGATCCGCAAACACCGGAGCGCCTGGGCCGACGTGCGGTCAGGGGCTAATATTAGCAGTTTGGGTTCGGGCACCCCCCATGGACTTCATCCGCATCCGCGGCGCACGGACGCACAACCTCAAGAACGTCAGCCTCGACCTGCCGCGTGACCGGCTGATCGTGATCACCGGGCTCTCCGGGTCGGGCAAGTCGAGCCTGGCCTTCGACACGCTCTATGCCGAAGGCCAGCGGCGCTATGTCGAGAGCCTTTCGGCCTATGCCCGGCAGTTCCTGCAACTCATGGAGAAACCCGACGTCGATCTGATCGAGGGCCTCTCGCCGGCGATCTCCATCGAACAGAAGGCGACCAGCCACAACCCCCGATCGACGGTGGGGACGGTCACCGAGATCCATGACTACCTGCGCCTGCTGTTCGCCCGCATCGGCGAGCCTCGCTGTCCCGACCATGACCAGCCGCTGGCGGTGCAGACCGTGTCGCAGATGGTCGACCACGTGCTGGCACTGCCCGAGGACAGCCGGGTCATGGTGCTGTCCCCGGTCATCACCGACCGCAAGGGAGAGCAGGCCGACCTGTTCGAAGACCTGCGCGCGCAAGGCTTCGTACGGGTGCGGGTGGATGGCGAGGTGCACGATCTCGACGCCGTGCCGCGGCTCGACCGCAAGCGCAAGCACAGCATCGAGGTGGTGGTCGATCGGCTCAAGGTGCGTGACGAGGCCAGACAACGCCTCGCCGAATCTTTCGAGACCGCATTGCGGCTGTCCGATGGCCGCGCCGTGGCGCTCGAGATGGACTCCGGCCGCGAGCACCTGTTCAGCCAGAACTTCGCCTGCCCGGTGTGCGGCTACTCACTCGCCGAACTCGAACCGCGCCTGTTCTCGTTCAACAACCCGGTCGGCGCCTGTCCGCGCTGCGACGGGCTCGGTGTCGTCACCTTCTTCGATGCCAAGCGGGTGGTGGCCTTCCCGCAACTCTCGCTGGCCTCCGGGGCGATCAAGGGCTGGGACCGACGCAACCAGTTCTATTTCATGATGCTGCAGAGTCTGGCGCGCCACTACGGCTTCTCCACCGAGACGCCGTTCGAGGCCCTGGCCGAGGAGCACCAGCAGGTCATCCTCAACGGCTCCGGACGCCAGCCGGTCGCCTTCACCTACCTCGGAGAGCGCGGCAACACCTTCCTGCGCGAGCACAGCTTCGAGGGCATCATCCCCAACCTCGAGCGGCGCTACCGCGAGACCGATTCGACGCTGGTGCGCGAGGAACTGGCGCGCTACCTCAACAGCCAGCCCTGTCCGGCCTGCGAGGGCGCACGCATCCGCCGCGAGGCGCAGTTCGTGTTCGTCGGCGGCGAGACGCTGCACGCCATCTCGCGCAAGCCGCTGCACGACGCAGTACGTTTCTTCGACGATCTGGTACTGGCCGGACAACGCGCCTCGATCGCCGAGAAGGTGGTCAAGGAGATCCGCGCACGCTTGCAGTTCCTCATCAACGTCGGGCTCGACTACCTGTCCCTCGACCGTTCCGCCGACACACTGTCCGGTGGCGAGGCACAGCGCATCCGTCTCGCCAGCCAGATCGGCTCGGGCCTGACCGGCGTGATGTACGTGCTCGACGAGCCGAGCATCGGCCTCCACCAGCGCGACAACGACCGCCTGCTGGCCACCCTCAAACGCCTGCGCGATATCGGCAACACGGTCATCGTGGTCGAACACGACGAGGATGCGATCCGCGCCGCCGACCACGTCATCGACATGGGTCCGGGAGCCGGCGAGCATGGCGGTGAGATCGTGGCGCAAGGCACGGCAGAGGAAGTGACCGCTCACACTGGATCCCTCACCGGCGCCTTCCTCAGCGGCCGGCGACGCATCGAACTGCCGGGCGGGCGCATCGCTCCGGGAGCGCGCTGGTTGCGCGTGCTTGGCGCACGGGGCAACAACCTGCGGAGCGTCGACCTCGCCATCCCGGTCGGACTGCTGACCTGCGTCACTGGCGTCTCGGGCTCGGGCAAGTCGACCCTGATCAATGACACGCTGTACACCGCCATCGCACGCACCCTCTACGGCGGCAGCGGCGAGCCGGCGGCGCACGCCGCGATCGACGGCCTGCAGCACTTCGACAAGGTCATCTCGGTCGACCAGAGTCCGATCGGGCGCACGCCGCGCTCCAACCCCGCGACCTACACCGGGCTCTTCACGCCGATCCGCGAGCTGTATGCCGGCGTGCCCTTGTCACGCGAGCGTGGCTATGGACCCGGCCGCTTCAGCTTCAACGTCAAGGGCGGACGCTGCGAGGCCTGCCAGGGCGACGGCGTGATCAAGGTCGAGATGCACTTCCTGCCCGACGTCTACGTGCCCTGCGATGCGTGCCACGGCAAGCGCTACAACCGTGAGACGCTGGACGTGCGCTACCGTGAGCGCAACATCTCCGAAGTGCTGGAGATGACGGTGGAGCAGGCGCTGGCCTTCTTCGATGCGGTACCGGTGATCGCCCGCAAGCTGCGGACGCTGATGGACGTCGGGCTCGGCTACATCACGCTCGGACAGAGTGCGACGACCCTCTCCGGGGGGGAGGCGCAGCGGGTCAAACTGTCGCTCGAACTGAGCAAGCGCGACACCGGGCGTACCCTCTACATCCTCGACGAGCCGACCACCGGCCTGCACTTCCACGACATCGACCTGCTGCTCCGGGTGCTGCACCGGCTGCGCGAGCATGGCAACACGGTGGTGGTGATCGAGCACAACCTCGACGTCGTCAAGACCGCCGACTGGATCGTCGACCTTGGCCCGGAGGGCGGTGCCGGGGGCGGGCGGATCGTCGCCGCCGGCACCCCCGAAGAGGTCGCCGCAGCGCCGGAGAGCCACACCGGCCGCTATCTGGCGCCGGTGCTGGCGCGACACGCCGCAGGTCGGAGCACCTGATCCGAAGGGACGGCACGAGGAGCGTGGTGCAGAGGCGCGGACCTCGCGCGGAGGACCGGCTCGACCCTCAGGCGCCCCAGAGCCGCTCGCCGGCCATCAGATGCGCGAGGGTCTCGCGCTCGCGCACCACGCGCAGCGTCTGGCCGTCGACCATCACCTCGCAGGCGCGCGGCCGCGCGTTGTAGTTGCCGCTCATGCTCATGCCATAGGCGCCTGCCGAGAGGATCGCCAACAGGTCGCCCTCGGCCAGAGCGAGCCGCCGCCCGCGGGCGAGAAAGTCGCCTGACTCGCACACCGGCCCGACGACGTCCCATTCCCTGCCCTCGCCAGCGCGCGGCAGCACCGGCTCGACGCCATGCCAGGCCTCGTAGAGCGCCGGACGCATGAGGTCGTTCATGGCGGCGTCGACCACGGCAAAGCTCTTGTCCTCGCCCGGCTTGAGGTACTCCACCCGCGTCAGCAGTACGCCGGCGTTGCCGACCAGTGAACGGCCCGGTTCCAGCATCAGCGTCTCCGGGCGCCCGGCGAACTTGCGCGTCAGCGCACTGCAGTAGGTGTCGAGGTCGATCGGCGTCTCGTCGCGGTAGACGATGCCCACCCCACCGCCGAGGTCGATGTGCTCGAGCTCGATGCCTTCCCGGTTCAGGCGGTCGACCAGGGCGAGCACACGGTCCGCCGCTTCCAGCAGGGGTGCCGCCTCGGTGAGCTGGGAACCGATGTGGCAGTCGATGCCGACCACCTCGAGGAAGGCCATCTCCGCCGCGCGCCGATACAGCGCCAATGCCTCCCCATGGGCCACGCCGAACTTGTTCTCCTTGAGGCCGGTGGAGATGTAGGGATGGGTCTGCGCATCGACGTCCGGGTTGACGCGGAACGAGACCGGAGCCGCGACGGCATGCGCCTCGGCCACCTCGTGGATGCGCAGCATCTCTGCCTCGGACTCGATGTTGAAGCACTGGATGTCGGCCTCGAGGGCCTGCTCGATCTCGGCGCGGGTCTTGCCGACGCCGGAGAAGACGACCCTTCCCGGATCGCCACCGGCCGCCAACACACGCGCCAGTTCACCACCCGAGACGATGTCGAAACCGGCACCCAGACCGGCGAGCACCCCGAGCACCGCCAGATTGCCGTTGGCCTTGACCGCGTAGCAGATCTGGTGCGGGTGAGCGGCCAGCGCCTGGTGGTACGCCTCGAATGCCGCGATCAGCGCGCCGCGCGCGTAGACGAAGGTCGGCGTGCCGCAAGCCGCGGCGATGTCGGCCAGAGGCACGCCATCCGCGAGACGCCGGCCGCCGCGCAGCGGGAACCAGGTGTCGGGGCGCAGGACAGCGGCCATCAGCGATCGACACGCGCCGGCTGCGGGTCGCCTGGGGCAGTGGCAGGCGTGGACTGCGTGGCCGGCTGGGGTGTGGGCGGCTGCGCCGGGGGCGGCGCACGACGCGTCTTCTTCACTGGCTCCTGACCGGGCAGGTAGAGCGGACCACGGTAGCCGCAGGCGACCACCACCAGCCCCGCCAGCAAGCAGGCCAGCACGGGTACGAGCCGTCTCACGCCGCAGCCCGTGTCAGACCCGATGCGGGACGGGAACCGCCGACGCGCATCCGGCCGGCCGGCATTCCGGGCCTGCGCGGCTCTCTCCCGGAACACCTCGCTGCGGCCACGGCGTGCAACCGGCGGCGGCTTCCCCCATCATCTGCCCCTAGACCCGGTCCGGCTGGCGAACCGGGCCCATGCCCCAGCCCGCGATACCCACCATGTCCGACATCCCCGACGAATCGACCTTCCACGCCCTGGCCGACCAGACCTTCACTCGACTCGAGGACCAGCTCGAATCGGCCGGAGTCGACTACGAGACGGCTGGCGGCATCCTCACCATCGAGATGGACGACGGCAGCAAGCTCATCCTCAACCGCCAACCGCCGGTCCGCGAGATCTGGCTGGCGGCACGCAGCGGTGGATACCACTTCAGTCGTACCGACAACCGCTGGTTCTCGCGCCGCGATCAGGCCACGCTGGGCGAGATGCTGAGGCGATGCGTACTCGAACAGGGTGGCCCCGCACTCGACCTCGCCGACCTGTAGATCGACGCTGCAAGCGCTGGTCGCGCCCTCAGCCACGATCCTGCAGGTCACAGTTCGACCAGTTCGAACTCGTCCTTGCGTGCCCCGCATTCGGGACAGGTCCAGTTCGGTGGCACGTCCTCCCAGCGGGTGCCCGGTGCGATGCCCTCCTCGGGCACACCCTTGGCTTCGTCGTAGATCCAGCCGCAGATCACGCACATGTAGGTCTTCATCGGACTGCCTTTCTCCTGGGGAACCGGCCGGGGCCGGTGTCGGCCGAGGCGTATACACTCGCGGATTCTAACCTGTCGAGGCTCCGTCGCCCGCGGACGAGGCTTGCGCCGCATCCGCCCAACGCACCATGTCGCACCCTGCACCGCCTATCATCCTCTGCTTCGCCGCCACCGACCCGAGCGGCGGTGCCGGTCTCTCGGCCGATGTGTTGGCCATCTCGGCGATGGGCGGGCACGCTCTGCCGGTGGTCACCGCGGTCACCGTACAGGACACCCTCGGCGTCGAGGAGGTGCATCCGCTGGATGCGGAGTGGGTGGTCAGCCAGGCGCGGTGCGTGCTCGAGGACATGCCGGTCGCGGCATTCAAGATCGGTGTCATGGGGAGCGTCGAGACCGTCGCCGGCATCGCCGAGGTGGTCTCCGACTACCCGGATGTGCCGCTCATCGTCGACCCGGTGCTGGCCTCGGAAGGGGGCGACAGTCTTGCCGACGACCACGTCGTGATGGCGATCCGCGAGTTGCTGCTGCCGCAGACCACGGTGCTGACACCCAACGTGCTGGAAGCACGGCGACTCGCCAGCGAGGACGGCGACGAGGAAGACCTCGACCTCGACCAGTGCGCCGGTCGGCTCATCGGCATGGGCTGCGAGTTCGTGCTCATCACCGGCACCCACGAGTCCGGGCCGCAGGTCACCAACCGTCTGTACGGGAGTGAGGGTCTGATCCAGACGCTGCACTGGGACCGACTGCCGGGGAGCTACCACGGCTCCGGTTGCACGCTCGCGGCCTCCCTCGCTGCGGCCATGTCTGCGGGGCTTGAACTGCAGCAGGCCTGCCAGGATGCGCAGGCCTTCACCTGGAACACCTTGGCCCACGCTTTCCGTCCGGGCATGGGTCAGATGGTGCCAGACCGCATGTTCTGGGCACACGACCCGGAGGAGTCCGACGAGGCCGATGCCTGAGCCCACCGCCCCGTCGGGCCTCTATCTTCTGACACCAGAGCGTCTGCAGGGCATCCCGCTGCTGGCCGCGGTCGAGCAGACACTGGACGCGGGGGTACGTTGGCTGCAGTACCGCGACAAGAGCGGTGATGGCGCCATGCGCCGTGCGACCGCAGGAGCACTGGCGAGGCTGTGCCGGCGGTACGGCGCACGACTGGTGATCAACGACGACCTCGAGTTGGCGCTCTCGATCGACGGTGCCGGGCTGCATCTCGGGCGTGAAGACGGCGACCTCGCGGCAGCCCGGTCGCGGCTCGGCACCGGCCGTGTCCTGGGTGCCTCCTGCTACGGCGACCTGCAGCGCGCACGCGACGCCTTGGCAGCGGGTGCCTCCTACGTCGCCTTCGGCGCCATCCACGCATCCTCGAGCAAGCCGCAGGCCCCAGCCATCGGCAAAGCCGTACTGGCCGAGGCGCGCGCTGCCGGCGTCGGCCCGCGGGTAGCGATCGGCGGCATCACGCTGGAACGCGCGAGGGATACACTGGCAGCCGGGGCGGACGCGCTCGCCGTGATCGGCGACGTGTTCGACGCCGAGGACCCCGGCCAGCGGGTGCGTCGGTGGTGCGCCCTGCTCGACAGTCCGTCCACCCATCCGCCAACGACCACGCCATGAGCCGCAACGACACCCTCTTCGCCCGCTCCCAGACGCACATCCCGGGCGGCGTCAACTCGCCGGTCCGGGCCTTCCGCTCGGTCGGCGGAACGCCCCGTTTCTTCGAGCGCGGCCAGGGCCCACATGTGTGGGACGTGGATGGCAAGCGCTACATCGACTACATCGGTTCGTGGGGGCCGCTGATCCTCGGCCACGCGCACCCGGACATCGTCGAGGCGGTGTGCGCCACGGCGCGCAGCGGCATGAGTTACGGCGCGCCTACCGAGCGCGAGGCGGAGATGGCCGAGACCCTCTGCCGTCTGGTGCCGAGCCTGGAGATGGTGCGCCTGACCAGCAGCGGTACCGAGGCCTGCATGAGCGCCATCCGCCTGGCACGTGGCTTCACCGGCCGCAACCGCATCGTCAAGTTCGAGGGTTGTTACCACGGCCACGGCGACAGCCTGCTGGTGAAGGCGGGTTCGGGCATGCTGACCTTCGGCAACCCGGATTCGGCCGGTGTGCCGGCCGACCTCGCGGCACACACGCTGGTACTGCAGTACAACGACATCGAGGGTGTGCGGCAGGTGTTCGCCGAGATGGGCGACACCATCGCTGCCATCATCGTCGAACCGGTGGTCGGCAACATGAACCTGGTGGTACCGCAGGCGGGCTTTCTCGAGACGCTGCGCGAGGTCTGCACGCAGCACGGCACAGTGCTCATCTTCGACGAGGTGATGACCGGCTTCCGTGTGGCGCTCGGTGGCGCACAGGCGCTGTATGGCGTCGAGCCCGACCTCAGCACCTTTGGCAAGGTGGTCGGCGGCGGCATGCCTCTGGCCGTGTTCGGCGGCCGCGCCGACATCATGCGGCATCTGGCACCACTCGGCCCGGTCTATCAGGCCGGTACCCTGTCCGGGAACCCGGTGGCGGTGGCGGCCGGTCTGGTCCAGCTCCAGCACCTGCAGCAGCCCGGCTTCCACGACGCGCTCGCCAGCCAGACACGCAGACTGATCGAGGGGCTGGTCGCTGCCGCTCGCGATACCGGAGTCGAGTTCAGCGGCCAGTCGGTGGGCGGCATGTTCGGGCTGTACTTCAGCCCGACGGCACCGACCAGTTACCCGGAAGTGATGCGCTGCGACCGCGAACGCTTCAACCGCTTCTTCCACCTCATGCTCGACGCCGGCGTCTACCTGGCACCCAGCGCCTTCGAGGCCGGCTTCGTCTCGGCCGCGCACACCGACGCCGACATCGGGGAAACCGTGGCCGCAGCACGCAGCGCCTTTGCCGCTCTGACCTGAGCCCGGTATCGTGAGACACCGCGGCGGCGATCGGGCCCGGCGGACCGAGCGGAAAGAGGCGACGTTCGATCGCAGCCGCAGATACGAGGAGACTCCGATGCGCACACCCTGGAACGCCCTGGCACTCTCGACGCTCGCTGCGCTGCTGCTGTTCGCAGCGTCGCCCGCCCGCGCCGACGTGTACAGCATCGACCCGCAGCACACCTTTCCCAGCTTCGAGGTCAGTCACCTTGGCTTCTCGACGCAGCGAGGCCGCTTCAACCGGACCAGCGGCAGCATCCGCTACGACCGGTCGGCACAGACGCTCAGCGCCGAGATCCAGATCGACGCAGCGAGCGTCGATACCGGCCTCGACAAGCTGGAGGAGCACCTCAAGGGTCCGGATTTCTTCAACGTCGAGATGTTCCCCGAGATCGTGTTCAAGGGCAGCTCGGCGAGGTTCGACGGCCAGCGGCCGGTGGTTCTCAGCGGCGAGTTCACCCTGCTCGGCGTCACCCGGCCGCTCAACCTCACGCTCAACAACTTCCGCTGCGGCATGCACCCCAGGTTGCAGAAGGAGGTCTGCGGGGCGGACGCCAGCGGCATGATCCGGCGCTCGGACTTCGGCATGGACTATGGGCTGCCGGTGATCGGCGACCATGTCCGGCTGCTGATCCAGGTCGAGGCCCTGAAGGACTGAGGCAAGACCCTTTGCGGGGCTGAAAAGACCACTCGCGGCCGTATACTGCGCGGCTTTTCCGGCGCGGGCCGGCGCTTGGAGACGCGATGAGCAAGCCTCTGGTGGGTGTGGTGATGGGCAGCGACAGCGACTGGCCGGTGATGCAGCATGCCGTGGAGTCGCTCCAGGCCTTCGGCGTGCCGTACGAGGCCGAGGTGCTGTCGGCCCACCGCACCCCCGACCGCATGTTCGAATATGCAGCCTCCGCAGCCGGGCGCGGGCTCGCCTGCATCATCGCGGGTGCCGGCGGTGCGGCCCACCTGCCGGGCATGATCGCCGCGAAGACGCACCTGCCGGTGCTCGGCGTCCCGGTGAGCACCAAGGCGCTGGGTGGACTCGACTCGCTGCTGTCGATCGCGCAGATGCCCAGGGGTGTACCGGTGGCGACCTTTGCCGTGGGCGAGGCCGGGGCTGCCAACGCCGGATTGTTCGCGGTCGCCCTGCTGGCCCGTACCGACCCCGGACTCGCGAGCCGGCTCGAGGACTTCCGCCGTCAACAGACCGCCAAGGTCGAAGCGATGAAGCTGCCCGGAGCATGAGCGGCGGGGAGCCCATCCTGCCCGGCGCCATGTTGGGCGTGCTCGGCGGTGGCCAACTCGGCCGCATGTTCGTGCACGCGGCGCAATCGATGGGCTACCGTGTGACCGTGCTCGACCCCGACCCGGCGGCGCCTGCGGCAGCCGCTGCCGACCGCCACCTGTGTGCCGCCTACGATGATGCGGCAGCGCTCGACCAGCTGGCCGCCACCTGCCTCGCAGTCACCACCGAGTTCGAGAACGTCCCAGCCGAAGCCTTGCGAAAGCTGGCGCGGCAGACACGCGTCGCGCCTTCCGCCGAAGCTGTCGCCATCGCCCAGGACCGGATCCGCGAAAAGAACTTCTTTCGCGATGCAGGGCTCCAGGTGGTGCCCTTCGCGGTGCTGCTCAGCGCCGCAGACATCACGCCCGAGGCCTGCATGGACTGCCTGCCGGGTATCCTCAAGACCGCGCGTCTGGGCTACGACGGCAAGGGGCAGGCCGCTGTGACCTGCCTCGATGAGGTCCGCGCCGCGTTCGCCGGCCTTGGGAGCGTCGATTGCATCCTCGAGAAGCGTGTCGAACTGGCTTGCGAGGTGTCCGTGGTACTGGCGCGCAGTGACAACGGCACGGTGCGCTGCTTCCCGGTCGGTGAGAACCGCCATCGACACGGCATCCTCGACCTCACGGTGGTCCCGGCGCGGGTGTCGCAGGCGGTCAGCCGGACCGCCATCGCCATGGCCACACGGCTCGCCGGTGCGCTGGACTACGTGGGCACGCTGGGGGTCGAGATGTTCGTGCTGGCCGATGGCTCGGTGCTGGTCAACGAGATCGCGCCACGCCCGCACAACAGCGGCCACTACACCCAGGACGCGACCGTATCGAGCCAGTTCGACCAGCAGCTGCGAGCACTCTGCGGACTGCCTCTGGGCGACCCACGCCTCCTGAGCCCGGTCGCCATGCTCAACGTGATGGGCGAGATGTGGTCGGGCGGCACGCCCGACTGGGCCGCGGTGCTGGCACACGATGGCGCGCGTCTGCACCTGTACGGCAAATCCGGGGCACGCGCAGGGCGCAAGATGGGCCACATCAACGTGCTGGCTGACGACGCTGACGCGGCCGCCGCAAGCGCCGAGGCCTTGCGCCATGCGTTGGTCGGTGCCGCCGATGGCCGGGGCCCGGCGCGGTTGGCGGGTTGATGGACGGCCTCTGGGCCATCGCACTCGTCCTCGGTGCGCTCGAGGGCCTGACCGAGTTCCTGCCGGTGTCCTCGACCGGCCACCTGATCATCGCCGGCGAACTCCTGGGGTGGACCGACGACACCAGCAAGACCTTCAAGATCTTCATCCAGCTCGGCGCCATCCTCGCCATCTGCTGGATCTACCGACGTCGCCTGTTGCTCCTGCTGCGCGGCATCCGGCATGACCCGGTCGAGCAGCGGCTGGCACTGCATCTGGCCATCGCCTTCGTTCCGGCGGCAGTCCTCGGCGTGCTGCTGCACGGCAGCATCAAGGGCCTGCTGTTCGGTCCGCTGACGGTCGCCGCAGCACTCATCGTCGGTGGTGTGGCGATCCTCCTGATCGACCGTGGTGAGCGTGCGCCGACCACGCACAGCATCGATGGACTCCACCCGTGGCTCGCCCTCAAGCTCGGTCTGGCGCAGGCACTGGCCCTGTTCCCGGGGGTATCGCGCTCGGGAGCGACGATCATTGGCGGACTCTGGCTGGGGCTGTCGCGGCCGGCAGCGGCAGAGTTCTCCTTCTTTCTCGCCATCCCGACCATGTTCGCGGCCACCGGCTACGACCTCTACAAGAGCCGCGAACTGCTTCACGCCGACGACATCGGCCTGTTCGCCGTCGGCTTCGTGGCGGCTTTCGTGACCGGACTCATTGCGGTACGTGCCTTCGTGGCCTGGGTCTCGGCCCACAGCTTCGCGCCCTTTGGCTGGTATCGCATCGGCTTCGGCCTGCTGGTACTCGCGACCTGGTGGACCGGTACGGTGACATGGTCCACCGGCTGAGTCGCGAACAGCCGGGTGCAGTCACTTGATCCGTCTCGAACCCTACCGGCGGACACTGCGCGAGGCCGCTTTTCGACGTTCGCTCTATCCCTCGATCCTTGCCCGCCTGCCGCTCGGCATCGCCTCGCTGTCCCTGCTGCTGGCGATCCAGGCACAGACCGGCGACAACTTCCTCGCCGGACTGGTGAGCGGGCTCTACGTGCTGGGCATCGGCATCGCCGCCCCTCTGGTGGGACGCGGCATCGACCGTTTCGGCCCGCGGCCGCTGCTTCGCCTCAGCGGCCTGGTCTACCCGGCGGTCATGTTGCTCTTGGCATGGTCCGTGGGCTCTGGTCAGGCCGCCTGGCTGTGGATGGTGTTGGCCGTGGCCGGCGGCATGACCCTGCCGCAGATCACCGCCAACCTGCGCAGCGCGATCCCACAACTGCTGGCGGGCCGCGCCGAGCAACAGGTCGCATTCACCATCGACACCCTGGTCATCGAGGCCATGTTCCTCATCGGACCACCACTCGCCGGGCTGTTCCTCGCCATCGGCCAGCCCCTCGGGGCGACCCTGGCTGCCGGCGTCTGTGGCGGTGCCGGGGCGCTGTGGTTCCTGCGCAGCCCGGCCGTCGACACCTGGACGCCTCACCCCGGACGGGCCGAGGAGCGGTCGCTCCTTGGCGCCCTGCGCGACCCCGGACTGCGCGCCATCCTGGCCAGTTGCCTCGCCTACGCCCTGGGCTTCGGTCTGTTCGAAGCCGGCATCGCCACCTACTGCAAGCAACTCGGTGCGGCGCCGCACACCGGCGGGGTGCTGGGCCTGACGAGCATCACCAGCGCCGGCGCGGTACTGCTCTACGGCAGTCGCGAGTGGCAGACGCCGCTCGTCACCCACTACCGCATCGGCATGCTCGTCACCGGCGCCCTGCTGCTCCTGTGTGCCTTGGCGGACGACCTGCTGTCGCTCTACCTGCTGGCAGCGCTCGCCTCCACACCGATGGCGACCGTGCTCGCTGCGCAGAACATGCTGTTGGTCAAAGTGGCGCCTCCCGGTCGCGTCGCCGAGTGCTACACCTGGGTCGGCACCGCACTGCTGTTCGGCGTCTCGGGGGGACTCGCGGCTGGCGGCATGCTCAGCGGCCAGGACTCGGCCCCGCTGGCCATCGCAGCGGCCGGGTCGAGCGCGCTGCTTGCGGCGTTGGTCGCAGGCCGCACTGTGCGCCACCTTGGCGCCTAGGACCCCACCGTGCACCAACTTGGTGCACGGTGCAGGCGATGGCAGGGAGGTGGTCGCCGGGGCCACAAGGGGCTTGTGGCACAATATTCACCCACAGGTCCGGCGGCGGTGCGATGCCTTGGCCCTTGGCGCCGGCGATGACCCCGCCGTCTGGAACGATTTCTGCTTCACGTAGCGGGTTGCGGCAAGGTTGCGCAACCCCGATCCCCCTGAAGAACCCTCAAAGCGCTTAAGGAGCACAGCATGGCAGTCGCCAAGGTCATGAGCCTGATCAAGGAGAACGAGGTCCGTTTCGTCGACTTTCGTTTTACCGACACTCGCGGCAAGGAGCAGCACGTCGGCGTTCCGATCTCGGCCTTCTCCGAGGACAAATTTACCGAGGGCCACGCCTTCGACGGTTCGTCGATCGCTGGCTGGAAGGGCATCCAGGCATCCGACATGCTCCTGATGCCGGACGCGGATTCGGCCTTCATCGACCCCTTCATGGACGAGACCACGCTGGTGCTGACCTGCGACGTCGTCGAGCCGTCCGACGGCAAGGGCTACGACCGCGACCCGCGCTCGATCGCACGACGCGCCGAGGCTTACCTCAAGAGCAGCGGGATCGGCGACACCGCTTACTTCGGGCCCGAACCCGAGTTCTTCATCTTCGACAGTGCCGAGTGGAAGGTCGACATGTCGGGTGCCTACTGCAAGGTGTTCTCGGAAGAGGCCGCGTGGTCGACCGCCGACAAGTTCGAGGGCGGCAACCTCGGCCACCGCCCCGCGGTGAAGGGTGGCTACTTCCCGGTGCCGCCGGTCGACAGCCTCAACGACATCCGCGCCGCCATGTGCATCGCGCTCGAGGAGATCGGCATCCCGGTCGAGGTCCACCACCACGAGGTGGCGACCGCTGGCCAGTGCGAGATCGGAACCCGGTTTGCCAGCCTGGTCCAGCGCGCCGACTGGACCCAGATGCTCAAGTACGTGGTGCACAACACTGCGGCCGCCTACGGCAAGACCGCCACCTTCATGCCCAAACCGATCGTCGGTGACAACGGCTCCGGCATGCACGTGCACCAGTCGATCTGGAAGGGCGGCAAGAACCTGTTCGCCGGCAATGGCTATGCCGGACTGAGCGAGTTCGCGCTCTACTACATCGGCGGCATCATCAAGCACGCCAAGGCGCTCAACGCCATCACCAACCCCGGCACCAACAGCTACAAGCGTCTGGTTCCCGGCTTCGAGGCACCGGTCAAGCTGGCCTACTCGGCGCGCAACCGCTCGGCCTCGATCCGCATCCCCTATGTGCAGAGCGACAAGGCACGCCGCATCGAGGTGCGCTTCCCGGACCCGACCGCCAACCCGTATCTGGCCTTCTCCGCGCTGATGATGGCTGGACTCGATGGCGTCCAGAACAAGATCCACCCCGGCGAGGCCTCGGACAAGAACCTCTACGACCTGCCGCCGGAAGAGGATGCGAAGATCCCGACCGTCTGCTCGAGCCTCGAGCAGGCGCTCGAGGCACTCGATCAGGACCGCGATTTCCTGACCCGGGGCGGCGTCTTCAGCAACGAGATGATCGATGCCTACATCGAACTCAAGATGGAGGAGGTCACGCGGTTCCGCATGACCACCCACCCGGTCGAGTATGACATGTACTACAGCCTGTAAGGGCTCACCGCAGCCTGGGCCCTGCGGTGGCCCGGAGCATCGGCGAGGTGACGGAGGCGACGCGAGTCGCCTCTTTTTTTGTGCGCCTTCGACCGTAAGATGGGCAGATGAGGACCGCATCGCCGATCCCGGCAGTGCCGATCGACACCCGTCTCGCCGCGTGCCTGGGTGGCTTCACGCTCCTGCTCTGCTGCGGCGCAGGCGTCGCTGCCGGGGCGGATGCGGCGGGCCGTGCGGCAGTGGCGGCCCCGACCCAGCCGCTCTATCGATACCTGGACCCCCAAGGTCGCACCGTGTATGGCAACCGGCCACCAGCGGCTGGGGTGCAGTCACGGATGCTGCCCTACGCACCCTCGCCGCCCAAGCGTCCGGCGCCACCCGTCGCACCGCGCACGGCACAGCCGGACAGTACGCTGACGGCGCGCCCTCAGGCGCCGGCCACCAACGGTCCCAGCCAGCAGCAGGTTCTCCTGGAACAACTGACGCGACAGATCGAGGCACTGCAGATGGCACGCAGTGCACTAAAAGAGGGCGAAGCGGTCAGAAACGGGGATGAGCGCAATTACCAACGCTACCTCGACCGCGTCCAGAGCCTGCGCGATACGGTCACGCGGCAGGAAGGTGTGGTGGAGGCGTTGCAGGCTCAGTTGCGCCTTTTGGGCGGAGGTGGACTGGTCGAGTAGGGCCGCTCCCCCGACCGGCGACAGAGCGGGGCACCGGGGCCCGACCGGGCCCACCGCTGCCGGACTGCCGCGCCAGGCCGTGGGCCTGATTCTTGCTCACTGGCGTCTGACCTGACAGTGCCTGCCCCCAACATGACCATGGCACCCCCGAACTTCGCGCTCGACACACTGGTCACGGCCGTGCTCTTCGTCGACCCCGACCTGCGCATCGTCTACGCCAATGCTGCCGCAGAGAACCTGCTGCGGTCGAGCGCGCGCACCCTGGTCGGGCTGGCGCTGCCCAAACTGTTCCTCGACTGCACACGGATCAGACAGGTCGCCGACCGGGTGCTCGCCGAGAGTTGCCCGCACACCGAACACGAGCTGGTGTTCGCGCGCGCCGAGAACGAGGTGCCGGTGTCGCTCACCCTGAGCCCGATGCAGGGCCCGCTGGGTGCCTTCGCCATCGAGCTTAGGGCGCAGGACCAGCACCACCGGGTCGAACGCGAGGAGCGACAGCACAGCCTGCAAGAGGCAAACCGCGTACTGCTGCGCAATCTGGCACACGAGATCAAGAACCCGCTCGGCGGCATCCGCGGGGCAGCGCAGTTGCTGCAGCGCGAACTGCGCGATGCCGACCAGCGCGAATACACCGAGGTCATCATCGCCGAAGCGGACCGTCTGCAGTCGCTGATGGACCGACTCCTCACCCCGCATCGTCTGCCGCGCATCGAGTCGATCAGCATCCACGAGGTCCTCGAGCGCGTACGCGCCTTGCTGCTCGCCGACAGCACGGCCCTGCAGGGGGACGGCATCGAGGTCGTGCGGGACTACGACGTCAGCCTGCCGCAGTTGCTGGCCGACCGCGAGCAACTCATCCAGGTCTTCCTCAACATCGGCCGCAACGCCATGCAGGCACTTGCCGGCCGCGATCACCGCCGCATCACGCTGCGCACACGTGCCGCGCGGCAGGTGACCTTGGCCCGCCAGCGCCACCGCATCGCGCTCAAGGTGCAGGTCATCGACAACGGGCCGGGCATACCCGGCGACCTTTGCCAGCGCATCTTCTATCCCCTGGTGTCGGGGCGCGAGGACGGCAGCGGACTCGGTCTCTCGATCGCGCAGACCTACGTCCACCAGCACAATGGCTTGATCGACTGCGACAGCGTCCCCGGCCGCACCTGCTTCACCGTTCTTCTGCCCTTCAACCATCCACCCGCCAGAGCGCAGTGACCATGCCCAACAATTCTGTCTGGATCGTCGATGACGACCGCTCGATCCGCTGGGTGTTCGAGAAGGCGCTGCAACGCGAAGGCATCCCGTGCCGTCTGTTCGAAGCCGCGAACGATGCACTGGCCCTGTTGGGCAGCGAGCCGCCACGCGTGGTCGTCAGCGACATCCGCATGCCCGGCATCTCCGGCATCACACTGCTCGAGCGCATCCGTGCCGAACAGCCGCAGGTCCCGGTCATCATCATGACCGCCTACTCCGACCTCGAGAGTGCGGTCTCGGCGTTCCAGGGTGGCGCTTTCGAGTACCTGCCCAAGCCTTTCGATGTCGATGCCGCCGTCGAACTGATCCGCAAGGCGCTCGAGGAGAGCCGGCGCAATACCGAGGAGGCGGAGCCCGAAGAACCGGTTCCGGAGATGCTCGGTCAGGCCCCTGCCATGCAGGAGGTGTTCCGTGCCATCGGCCGGCTGTCGCAGTCACACGCCACCGTGCTCATCACCGGCGAGTCAGGTTCGGGCAAGGAGTTGGTGGCGCGCGCCCTGCACCGCCACAGCCCGCGGTCCGGCCGACCCTTCATCGCCATCAACACCGCTGCCATCCCGCGCGACCTCCTGGAGTCGGAGCTGTTCGGCCATGAGCGCGGCGCCTTCACGGGTGCCCAGAGCGCTCGACAGGGACGGTTCGAGCAGGCCGAGGGCGGCACCCTGTTCCTCGACGAGATCGGAGACATGCCGGCGGAACTGCAGACACGCCTGCTGCGCGTGCTCTCCGATGGCCACTTCTACCGCGTCGGTGGTTTGCAGCCGATCCGCTCCAACGTGCGCGTCATCGCCGCCACCCACCAGGACCTCGAGCAGCGCGTGCGCGACGGCCTGTTCCGTGAGGACCTCTACCACCGGCTCAACGTCATCCGACTGCGTCTGCCACCACTGCGCGAGCGCAACCAGGATGTTCCGCTGCTGGCCCGGCATTTCCTCCAGCACAGCGCACGCGAACTGGGGGTCGAGGCGAAGCGCCTGTCCGACAATGCCTTGCGCTACCTGAGTGGCCTGCCCTTCCCCGGCAATGTCCGGCAACTCGAGAACCTCTGTCACTGGCTCACGGTGATGGCACCCGGACAGACGGTGGAGATCGCCGACCTGCCGCCCGAACTGCGTGGCAATGGGGCAGCAGGAGCACCCGGGAGCAGCAGTGACTGGACCACGCAGCTCGATCGCCACGCTGACGAGTCGCTGCTGCGCGGTGAGCGCGGCATCATCGACCGTCTGACCCGGGATTTTGAGCGCACCCTGATCCTGCGCGCGCTCCAGCATACCGGTGGCCGCCGCGTCGAAGCGGCGCAGATCCTCGGACTTGGTCGCAACACCCTGACCCGCAAGGTGCAGGAACTCGGCATCGGCGAGACTGCCGACGACACGTAGCTCAGGTCAGCTGACAGCGACCCCGAGCGCCCTGCCGATCACCCAGGTGACCCCCGCAGCGGCAAGACCGATCGACAGCATGCGCAGCGCCGAGCGCAGCACCACTCCACCGGAGAAGAGTGCCACCGCGGCGCCCACCACCACCAGCGAGACCGAGGACACGCCGACCGCGCCCACCAGTGCAAGGTCCCCCGATGCCATGAGGAAAGGCAGCAGCGGCAGGACGGCACCGATGCAGAAGGAGAGGAAGGAGGCCACGGCGGCGCGCCACGGCGACGCAAGGCTGTCCGGGTCGAGACCGAGCTCCTCGCGAGCCAGTGTCGCCAACGCGCGGTCGGGGTCGGCGATCAGCGCATCGGCGGTGCGGTGCGCCTCCTCCCGGCTCATCCCGCGAGCCTCGAAGATGGTCGCCAATTCGCCAGCCTCCGCCTCGGGATACGCCTCGAGTTCGGCGCGTTCGAGCGCGATCTGGTTGTCGTGCAACTCGCGCTGCGCTCGCACCGAAACGTATTCCCCGGAGGCCATCGACAGGCTGCCGGCAAGCAGCCCAGCGAACCCGGCGAGCACCACCGCCTGGTCCCCGGCACCAGACCCGGCCATGCCGAACATCAGGCTCAGGTTGGAGACCAGGCCATCGTTGATGCCGAACACAGCGGCCCTCAGGTCGTTTCCGCCAGCCAAGGCGCGATGACGACGCTCGGCATCCTCGCCGTGGCCATGCGTGTATACCGACATGCCGCGCACCTTGAGCGCAGCCAGCAAGGGCCTCAAAGTGGATGGGCGGAGATACCGCAGCAGCAGCACCACCAGACGCGCCCGCAGCGAAGGCTGCCAGACCGGCGGCGCCACCCCGTACTCGGCGAGGCGCTGCGCCCAGAGGCCGGCCTGCCGGTCGGCCTCGCCGGCCAGTTCAAGGAACAGGTACTGCCGGGCGCTGCCCGACTCGGCGTCGGATACGTGGCGATAGAGCCAGGCCGACTGGCGCTCCTCGGCCCAGGACTCGAGCAGATGTCCGAGCTCGTGCCGACTCAGATGAGTTTCCAGAACATCCACCACGCCGGGTCGCTCTCGCGTCCCTTGAGGTAGGGGCTGTCGGGGAAGTTCTTGGCAAGGACGCGCAGCGCGTCGTCGCGCAGATCAGCCAGGCCCATCTCGTTGTAGGCCCGCACCATCAGCGCTAGAGCTTCCTGATTGGCCGGCGCCTGAGGATAGTTCTGCAGCGAGTACTGGGCGCGGTTGACCACTGCGACGAAAGCCCCGCGCTTGAAATAGTAGCGCGCCACATGCACCTCACCTGAAGCCAGCGCGTTGAGCAGGTAGGTCATCCGTGCCGAGCCATCCTCGGCGTACTTGCTCTCGGGGAAGCGCGCGACGAGTAGTTTGAAGGCCTCGAAGGACTCCCGTGCAGCCTTCGGATCGCGCTCGGTCGGGTCCTGGCTGCTGACCAGCCGGAACAGGCTCCGGTCATCGATGAAGTTGGCCAAGCCCTTGAGGTAGTAGGCGTAGTCGACGTTGGGGTGGTTGGGGTGCAGACGGATGAAGCGGTCTGCCGCAGCAAGCGTCTGCTCGGTCTCGCCCTTTTTGTAATAGACGTAGATGACCTCGAGCTGCGCCTGCTGCGCGTAACGCCCGAACGGATAGCGCGACTCGAGCGTCTCGAACAGCTTGGCGGCTTTGTCGTAGTTGCCGTCGGCCAGTTCGGCGCGAGCCTCGGTGTAGAACCTGGAGGCCGACCAACCCTTGGTCTTGTCGTCCTTGTCGCCCCCGCCGCAGGCAACGAGCAGGGCGGCCAAAGTGATTGCCAGTAGACTACGCTTCATGCGCGAGGCCTTGGAAGAGTCGGACGATTATAGCGAAAGCGAGGTTCCGTCCCAGCCAGAGACAGTGGCTGAGCCTTTGCGATTGCTGGTGCCGGCGGACGCCTCGGGTGAGCGCCTCGACCGTGTTCTCGCCCATCTGCTCCCCGATTACTCGCGCAACCGTCTGCAGGCCTGGATCGAAGAGGGCCGCGTCGCCGTCGATGGGTTCGCACACCCCGGCAAGCATCGCCTGTCCGGCGGCGAGAGGCTCGAGGTCCGTCCCGCCGCGACCATCCCAGCACTGGAAGACGCGGCGGAGGACCTGCCGTTGCAGGTGGTGCACGCGGACGCCGACCTCCTGGTGATCGACAAGCCCGCCGGACTGGTGGTGCATCCGGGCAGTGGTGTATCCCGCGGGACGCTGCTCAACGCCCTGCTGCATCACTTCCCCGAGACCGCCGGCGTGCCACGCGCAGGCATCGTCCACCGCCTCGACCGCGACACCAGTGGCCTGCTGGTGGTGGGTCGCACCCTGCGCGCGCAGACGCGGCTGGTCGAGGCGATGAAGGCGCGCGCCATCGGTCGCAGCTACATGGCGCTGGCCACCGGCCGGCTCGGGTCCAGCCAGTGGATCGACGCACCGGTCGGTCGCGACCCACGCCACCGCACCCGCATGGCAGTGACTCCTTCAGGCCGCGAGGCCCGTACCTTCATCCAGCCGGTCGAGGCGTTGCCGGGCGCCACCTTGCTCGACTGCCGGCTCGAGACCGGGCGCACGCACCAGATCCGCGTGCACTGTCGCCACATCGGCCACCCCTTGGTCGGCGACCCCGTCTACCTCACGCGCAAGCCGGCCTCGCCGCTGCTGGCCGGGTTTGCACGACAAGCGTTGCACGCCCGCAGACTCGAACTGCCACATCCAAAGGATGCCGCGATACGCTTCTGGGAGAGCCTCCCGCCGCCCGATCTCCGGGACCTGCTGCAGGCCCTGCGCGAAGACGCGGCCTGAGTGCGGGAAGGGTCGGGACACGTGGCAGCGAGGCACGACGCACGAGCGAAGGCCAGCGGCCGGCCGAACCCGTGGCCCGATGCCTGGCTGACCCCGGATTGGCCGGCACCGGCGAACGTGATGGCGCTCTGCTCGACCCGCCCCGGGGGCATGAGCGCAGGCCCATGGGCCGGTCTCAACCTCGCCGCGCACGTCGGCGACGACCCGTCCGCGGTGACGGGCAACCGCGCCAGACTGCGCGCTCACCTGCCAGCCGAACCGCTGTGGTTGACCCAGGTGCATGGCGTGAACGTGGTGGACCCCGCCGGATACGACCCGGCTGTGGGTCCGCAAGCCGACGCCGCGCGCACCCGCGCCATCGATACTCCCTGTGCGGTGCTCACCGCCGACTGTCTGCCGATCCTGCTGTGCGACCGCGGCACCGGACGCAGTTCAGGACCTTCGGCCGCGCGGCAGGCCGACACATCCCACCCGGTTGGCCTCGGCATCGGGGGGGGGCATGCAGCTTCCGCACAGGGCCTTGCCACCGAGGTGGCGGCGATCCATGCCGGCTGGCGTGGCCTGGCCGACGGCGTGCTGGAAGCCACTGCAGCGGCCATGCGGACCCGCCCACAGGACTGGCTGGCCTGGATCGGGCCCGGCATCGGACGCGATGCCTTCGAGTGCGGCGAAGAGGTGCTGGAAGCTTTCTGCAACCGTCATCCGGAGGCGCGCCAAGCCTTTCGGAAGGCTCCCGGTGCGCCCGGACGGTGGCTCGGCGATCTGCCGGCGATCGCCCGCCAGCGTCTGGTGGCACTGGGTATGCCAGCCGGGGCCATCTACGGCGGGACACTCTGCACGGTGAGCGACCCGGAGCGCTTCTACTCCTTCCGCCGCGACGGCGTGACCGGACGCATGGCCAGTCTGATCTGGCTCTCCAAGTGAGCGGGCAGCAGCCCTCGCGGCGGCCCACTCGACCCGGATGGCCAAGGGGACGCGGCGCGCACCCGCGCTACAATCACTCATGCCTTCCTTCGTAGCGACCCTGCAGGACACCGCACTGCAGGGGATCGTCATCGCCAGCCTGATCGCCGGTTCGCTCAGCGTGCTCGCCGCGACCAGCGTCGCGCGTCTGCTCAGCCCGCACTCGCTTCCGCTGCTGGTGAGTTACGCGGTCGGCGCACTGCTCGGTGCCGCTTTCCTCGAGGTTCTGCCGCACGCGGTCGAAGGTGCCGTGTCGCCATCCATCGTCATCGCCACCGTGCTCGCCGGCATCCTCGGTTTCTTCGTGCTCGAGAAACTGGTGCTCTGGCGCCACTGCCACCATGAGCATTGCGAAGCGCATGAACCCCCACGCCCGGCGGGAACGAGTGCTGGCGGACCCTTGCTGATGCTGGGCGACACCATGCACAACTTCATCGACGGTGTGATCATCGCCAGCGCCTTCCTCGCCGACCCTGCGCTCGGCATCGTCACCGCGCTGGCCATCATCGCCCACGAGATCCCGCAGGAGGCCGGCAACTATCTGGTGCTGCTGCACTCCGGCTACTCCCGCCGCGAGGCACTGCGATTCAACCTGGTCTCGAGCGTCGGAACTCTGCTGGGCGGGGTGCTGGGGTACTGGCTACTGGCGGAGCTCTCCGACGGACTGCCCTACCTTCTGGCCATCGCCGCCTCGAGCATGATCTACGTCGCCGTGGCAGACCTCATCCCGGGCCTGCACGAGCGGCGCGACATCGGCACCTCGGCGCGACAGGTCGCGCTCATCGCGCTCGGGCTCGGTACCGTCATCCTCGCCGGCCAGCTGGTCTAGCGTGCAAGGCGGTGTCTCCGCACGGCGACGCCGCTCTCTTCTCTGTCGGGTCGTGCCGATGTAGGCGATGATGGCGGCAGGCAACAGACCATAGAAAGCGAGACTCATCAGCGACCCCACCAGACTGGGCTCGGTGGCTGCGATGAGGACGGCGACGTACAGCCAGGCGATGAGGATGATGTGCACCGGAGCAGGATAGCCGAGCACCCCGACAGGCGCCTCGGCGGAGCCGGCCAGGGTGCGTTGACAGCTGATTTTGTGCAGTGCACAATTACCGACTTAGGGAGTGTGGCCTGCGCTTCGTGTATCGCTCGGGGCAAGGCGCGGAAGAGTCCTGCGGCTGACTCCGCCTGCGGTAGCCTTCCGCCATCGATACGAGGGGATCCGAATGAGTGAGAGGGACGCGGCCGGCGCGACGCAGCGACCGGCGGGCCAACCGGGCAACGCCGACACATTGCTCGAGCAGTTGCAGGATGCACAGTCGCGTTTCTTCCGCGACTTCATGGACAACGCCACCCCGAACCAGAGCGCCGACATGCTCGGCATCTACCGGTCGCTGATGGGACAACTGCTGCAGGACCCCCAGCAGTTGCTTCAGCACCAGGCCCGGTACACCAACGAACAGTTCCAGCTCTGGCTGCACTGGGTCACCCAGCAGGCAGGGCAGGAGAGCAGACCCTTCATCGAGCCCGACGGTGGCGACCGCCGTTTCGCTGCGCCCGAGTGGAGCGCCTATCCGGTGTTCGACTACCTCAAGCAGTCCTATCTGCTTGCGGCACGCTTCACCAGCGATATCGTCGAACAGTCGGCGCTGCATCCCGACACCAAGCGCCGAGTGAGCTTCTACACACGCCAGTTCATCGATGCGTGGTCGCCTGCCAACTTCTTCCACACCAACCCCGAAGCGCTGAAGGCGGCTCTGGACAGTAACGGCGAGACCCTGACCAACGGACTGCGCAACTTCCTGCGCGACGTCGAACAAGGTCGCATCTCGATGACCGACGAGTCGCGCTTCGAGGTCGGTCGCAACCTCGCCATCACGCCGGGCGCGGTGGTCTACCGCAACGAACTGTTCGAGCTACTTCAGTACGCGCCGACCACGCCCACCGTGGCCGAGCGCCCACTGCTGATCGTGCCGCCCTGCATCAACAAGTACTACATCCTCGACCTGCAGCCCGAGAACTCTTTCGTCCGCTATGCAGTGGATCAGGGCAACACCGTGTTCCTGGTGTCTTGGCGCAACACGCCCCCGGAACTCGGCAAGACGACCTGGGACGACTACATCGGCAAGGGCGTACTCCAGGCCATGGACTTGGTCCAGGACATCACCGGTGCCAAGCAGATGAACACCCTCGGTTTCTGCATCGGCGGTGCACTGCTCAGCTGCGCGCTGGCGGTGGAGCGGGCGAGGAAGAAGAACCGCGTCGCCAGCATGACCCTGCTCACCACCATGCTCGAGTACACCGACGTCGGCGAGATCGGCGTCTACCTCGACGAGAACTTCGTCAACAACCGCGAAGCGGAACTGAAGTCGGGCAAGATCATGGACGGACGCGAACTGGCCACCACCTTCGCCAGTCTGCGTGCCAATGACCTGGTCTGGTTCTTCGTCGTCAACAATTACCTCAAGGGCAAGACGCCGGACGCCTTCGACCTGCTGTACTGGAACAGCGACAGCACCAACCTCCCCGGCTGCATGTACGCCTGGTACCTGCGCAACACCTACTGGGAGGACAACCTGGTCAAACCGGGCAAGCTCGAGGTCTGCGGCACCCCGCTCGACCTCGGCAAGATCAAGCTGCCGACCTATATCCTTGCCACCCGCGAGGACCACATCGTGCCCTGGCATACCGCTTTCGGCAGCCTGCGCCACCTCAAGGGCGACCTGACCTTCGTGCTGGCCGCTTCGGGGCACATCGCCGGGGTCATCAACCCGGTCTCCAAGAACAAGCGCAACTACTGGATCGGCGGACCGCAGGACGGCAGTCCGCACGACTGGCTGAACGGCGCCGAGAGCCGTCCGGGCAGTTGGTGGAGCAACTGGGCCGAGTGGCTCGGTTCCCGCAGCGGGAAGCAGGTCCCGGCGCCGGTGAGTCTCGGTGACCCCGTCCACCCACCGATCGAGGCGGCGCCCGGCTCCTACGTGCGCGTGCGCATCGTCTGAGGCAGGGGGTCGAGCCCCGATCCGGATCGTAATCGGTCACAGCAACCCACGGCGTCGGCACAAAGGCGCCATCCCACTGGAGGAGCAGCATGCAGGATGTCGTCATCGTCGCCGCCGGCCGGACCGCAGTCGGCAAGTTCGGCGGAAGTCTCGCCAAGATCGCCGCACCGGAACTCGGCGCCATCGTCATCAAGGGTCTTCTGCAACGCTCCGGGCTGCAGCCGGAGCAGATCAGCGAGGTCATCCTCGGCCAGGTCCTGACGGCCGGCTCAGGCCAGAACCCGGCCCGTCAGGCGGTGATCAAGGCCGGTCTGCCGAACAGCATCCCCGGCACCACGCTCAACGTCGTCTGCGGTTCCGGGCTGCGTGCCACCCACCTTGCCGCGCAGGCCATCGCTCTGGGTGATGCCGACATCGTCATCGCCGGCGGCCAGGAGAACATGTCGGCCAGCCCGCATGTCCTTCCCGGCTCGCGTGACGGCTTCCGCATGGGTCCGGCCAAGCTCATCGACAGCATGGTCCACGACGGCCTGACCGATGCCTACGACGCCATCCACATGGGCGTGACCGCAGAGAACATCGCCCGCAAGTACTCGATCAGCCGCGAGGAACAGGACGCCTTCGCCCTTGCCAGCCAGCAGAAGGCAGCGGCGGCGCAGGACGCCGGGCGCTTCAAGGACGAGATCATCCCGGTGTCGATCCCGCAGAAGAAGGGTGACCCGGTGGTGTTCGACGCCGACGAGTACATCAACCGCAAGACCGACGCGGGGGCGCTGGCCGGCCTCAAGCCGGCCTTCGACAAGGAGGGCTCGGTGACTGCGGGCAACGCCTCCGGACTCAACGACGGTGCCGCTGCGGTGTTGATGATGTCGGCGACCCGCGCCAAGGAACTTGGCCTGCAACCGATCGCCCGCATCGCGGGTTATGGCCTGTCCGGGTGCGACCCCAAGATCATGGGCATGGGACCGGTCGCGTCGACCCGGCTGGCGCTGAAGAAGGCCGGATGGAGCCTGCAGGACCTCGACCTGATCGAGGCCAACGAGGCGTTCGCCGCTCAGGCCCTGGGTGTCGCCCGGGAACTGCAGTGGGACGCGAGCAAGGTCAATGTCAACGGCGGCGCCATCGCCCTCGGTCACCCGATCGGCGCCTCGGGCTGCCGCGTGCTGGTCACGCTGCTGCACGAGATGCAGCGCCGGGACGCCAAGAAGGGCCTTGCAACGCTTTGCATCGGTGGTGGCATGGGCGTCGCACTGGCCGTCGAGCGCTGAGCCCCGCCACCACTCACCCCGTTCAAGAACCAAGGAGATCCGCATGAGCCAGAGAATCGCTGTCGTCACCGGTGGCACGGGTGGCATCGGAACCGCAATCTGCAAGAGACTCGCCGCCGCCGGCCACAAGGTGTGGGCCGCCGACATCCTCGACGAGGCCAAGGGTGCCGAGTGGGTCGCCGCACGCAAGGCCGAGGGTTTCGACTTCGGCTACGTGCGTGCCGACGTCACCGACACCGAAGGCTGCGCCGCTGCGCTGGCCAAGGTCGGCCCGGTCGACATCCTGGTCAACAACGCCGGCATCACCCGCGATGCGGTGTTCAAGAAGCTCTCCAAGGTCGACTGGGACGCCGTGATGGGCACCAACCTCGACAGCGTCTTCAACATGACCAAGCCGGTCATCGACGGCATGCTGGAACGCGGCTGGGGCCGCATCATCAACATCTCCTCGATCAACGGCCAGAAGGGCCAGTTCGGTCAGACCAACTACTCCGCCGCCAAGGCCGGCATGCACGGATTCACCAAGGCGCTGGCGCAAGAGACGGCGAAGAAGGGCATCACCGTGAATACCATCAGCCCCGGCTACATCGGCACCGAGATGGTGATGGCCATCAAGGAAGAGATCCGCGACCAGATCATCGCCGGCATCCCGGTCGGCCGTCTGGGCAAGCCAGACGAGATCGCGGCACTAGTGACCTACCTGGCCTCGGAGGAGGCCGGCTTCATCACCGGTTCCAACGTCGCCATCAACGGTGGTCAGCACATGTTCTGAAGACTGTGCGGCAGTTCGGCGAGGGGGCGGCCGGAACGCCGCCCCTTTGCTTTTGCATCCGGCCTCTGGCGCGATGCGATCTTGGGGGGCTCCGCCCTCACATGCTAAAATCAAGGGCTTGCCGCGGCCTGTGCCGCGGAATCTTTTTGTCCGCCCGTATCCATGATCGAACGCCTCCTCAAGAAGATCTTTGGCAGCCGCAATGAACGGCTGGTCAAGCAGTATGGCCGTACGGTCCGCAGGATCAACGAGTTGGAACCGCAGATGCAGTCGCTGGACGACGCCGCGCTGCAAGCCATGACGGCCACCTTCCGTGAACGCGCAGCCGCCGGGGAGGCTCTGGATGCGCTGCTGCCCGAGGCTTTCGCGGTGGTGCGCGAGGCATCGCGGCGGGTGATGGGCATGCGCCACTTCGATGTCCAGCTGATCGGGGGCATGGTGCTGCATGACGGCCGCATCGCCGAGATGCGTACCGGCGAGGGCAAGACCCTCACCGCGACACTGGCCGTCTACCTCAACGCACTGTCCGGCAAGGGCGTGCACGTGGTGACCGTCAACGACTATCTGGCCGCACGCGACGCCGAGTGGATGGGCAAGCTCTACAACTGGCTCGGCATGAGTACCGGCGTCATCGTCAGCCAGCAGGACGCGAACACCAAGCAAGACGCCTATGCCGCCGACATCACCTACGGCACCAACAACGAGTTCGGCTTCGACTACCTGCGCGACAACATGGAGTACAGCCCGAGCGGTCGACGCCAGCGCGGGCTGTCCTTCGCCATCGTTGACGAGGTCGATTCCATCCTTATCGACGAGGCGCGCACACCGCTCATCATCTCCGGTGCGGCCGACGGCAACACCGGCCTGTACCAGGCGATCGACGCGCTCATCCCGGGCCTCACCCGCCAGGACAAGGAGGATGGTCCGGGCGACTTCAGCGTCGATGAGAAGCAGCACCAGGTGCTGCTGACCGAGGCGGGGCACGAGAAGGTCGAGGGCCTGCTCACCGGGGCCGGTCTGCTGCCCGAAGGAGCGAGCCTTTACGACCCGCACCACATCAGCCTGGTGCACCACTTCTATGCAGCGCTCAAGGCACATGCGCTCTACCATCGCGACCAGCACTATGTGGTGCAGGACGGCGAGGTCATCATCGTCGACGAGTTCACGGGAAGGCTGATGGCGGGCCGGCGCTGGTCCGAGGGACTGCATCAGGCAGTGGAGGCCAAGGAAGGGGTCGAGATCCAGCGCGAGAACCAGACGCTGGCCTCCATCACCTTCCAGAACTACTTCCGCATGTACGGCAAGCTGGCAGGGATGACCGGCACCGCCGATACCGAGGCCTACGAGTTCCAGCAGATCTATGGCCTGGAGACGGTCATCATCCCGACCCACCGCTCGATGGTGCGCAAGGACGAGCTCGACCAGGTCTACAAGAACGCTGCAGCAAAATACCGGGCTGTGATCCGTGACATCCGCGACTGCCACGAGCGCGGCCAGCCGGTCCTGGTGGGAACCACCAGCATCGAGAACAACGAACTGCTCTCGACCATGCTGCGCAAGGAGGGCCTGACGCACCAGGTGCTCAACGCCAAGCAGCACGCCGCTGAGGCGCAGGTCATCGCCGAAGCCGGGCGGCCGGGCGTCATCACCATCGCCACCAACATGGCGGGTCGCGGTACCGACATCGTGCTCGGCGGCAACCCGCGTGCCGACATCGCTGCCATCGAGAACGACGATACCCTTTCGGAGCACGAGAAGCGTGAGCGCATCGACACCATCGATGCCGACTGGCAGAAACGTCACGATGCCGTGCTCGCTGCCGGTGGGCTGCACATCATCGGCACCGAGCGCCATGAGTCGCGCCGCATCGACAACCAGTTGCGTGGCCGCTCCGGCCGTCAGGGAGATCCGGGTTCCAGCCGCTTCTACCTTTCGCTGGAGGATCCGCTGCTGCGCATCTTCGCCGCCGACCGGGTCGCCGCCATCATGGACCGACTCAACATCCCCGAGGACGAGCCGATCGAGCATCCTTGGGTGACGCGCTCCATCGAGAATGCCCAACGCAAGGTCGAATCGCGCAACTTCGATATCCGAAAGCATCTGCTCGAGTTCGACGACGTTGCCAATGACCAGCGCCGCGTCATCTACCAGCAGCGCAACGAGATCATGGAGGCAGAGGGTCTGCGCGACATGGTCAGCAATCTGCGCGAGGGCGTGGTGCGCAGCCTGGTCGCGCAGTTCATGCCCGAGGGCTCGGTGGAGGAACAGTGGGACCTGCCGGCGCTGGAACAGGCGATCGGGCGGCAGACCGGGCTCGAGGTGCCGGTGGCCTCCTGGCTGCAGGCAGAACCCGATCTCGATGATGCCGGTCTGGTGGCACGCATCGCCGGAATCGCGGCGGAAGCGTACGCCGAGAAGATCGCACCGGTCGACGCAGGATCGATCACCGACTTCGAACGCTCGATCATGCTGCAGACCATCGACGCGCGCTGGCGTGAGCATCTCGCCGCTCTCGACTACCTGCGCCAAGGCATCCATCTGCGCGGCTACGCGCAGCAGAACCCGAAGCAGGAGTACAAGCGCGAAGCCTTCCAGCTGTTCAGCGACCTGCTCGACACCATACAGTCGGAAGTGACGCAGACGCTGATGCTGTTCCGGGTGCGTCCGGCAGAGGAGGCCGCGCCGCCGCCCGTGGCACCGGTCGAGGTGCGCTCGGGCAGCGAGGACCTCGACGGGCACGGCTTGCCCCGCGTCGGCCGCAATGACCCTTGCCCTTGTGGCTCGGGCAAGAAGTACAAGGCTTGTCACGGCCGACTGAGCTGATCCGGCACCGCCCGAGGAGCCTCACATGCCCGTGCGCTACAAGACCCCCGAGCCCGGACAGTTGCATCGGGTACCGGGTGTACGGCTGGGGGTCGCCATGGCTGGCATCCGCAAGGCGGACCGTCGTGATCTGCTGCTGCTGGAACTGGCGCAGGGCTCTTCGGTGGCCGCGGTCTTCACCCGCAACCGCTTCTGCGCAGCACCGGTCACCGTGGCACGTGAGCACCTGGCCGCGGGTAGCGTGCGCGGGCTGGTGGTCAACACCGGTTGCGCCAACGCCGGGACCGGGGAGTCGGGCCTGATCCACGCCCGGCGCATGGCGGCCGCGGCCGCTGCCGCACTCGGCGTGGCTGGCACGGCCATACTGCCCTTCTCCACCGGAGTCATCCTCGAGCCCTTGCCGATCGAGCGCATCGAGGCCGGCCTGCCCGGTGCCGCGGCCGATCTGTGCGAGGACAACTGGCACGCCGCAGCGCATGCCATCATGACCACCGATACGGTAGCCAAGGCGGCATCGACGCGGGTCGAGATCGATGGAGTGCAGGTCACCGTCACCGGCATCGCCAAGGGTGCCGGGATGATCCGGCCGAACATGGCGACCATGCTCGGCTACGTCTGCACCGACGCCGTGGTCGGCGAGGACGCACTGCAGACCATGCTGACCCAGGCTGCCGATGTCTCCTTCAACAGCATCACCGTCGATGGTGATACCTCGACCAACGACTCGCTGGTACTGGCTGCCACCGGTCGTGCTGCCATGGCGCGTATCGACTCGGCCGATTCGCCAGCTGGCCAGTTGCTGTACGCCGCGATCGAAGGCGTCTGTATCGAACTCGCACAGGCCATCGTGCGCGATGGGGAGGGCGCGACCAAGTTCATCCGCATCGTCGTTGGTGGTGGTCATGACCGCGAGGAGTGCCGCAAGGTGGCCTTCGCGATCGGCCACTCACCGCTGGTCAAGACCGCGTTCTTTGCCAGTGACCCCAACCTCGGGCGCATCCTGGCGGCGATCGGCTACGCCGGCATCGAAGACCTCGACGTCGATCGCATCCGGGTCCACCTCGACGACATCCTGGTCGCCGAACAGGGCGGCCGCGCCGCGACCTATCGTGAGGAAGACGGCGCGCGCGTGATGCGACAGGAAGAGATCACCATCAAAGTGGATCTGGACCGCGGCGAGGCCTGCGCCACCGTCTGGACGTGTGACCTCAGCTACGACTACGTGCGCATCAACGCCGACTACCGGAGTTGAGGGTGACGGGCAGCACCGATGGCCTCGAGCCCCTGCTGCAGCGACTGGATCGCATCGCCGACGCGCTCGAGGGCCAGCGGCGCAAGACCGCCGTCGACTGGGACGAGTGCATCGCCTTTCGCTGGCGCGGCGGGCGCTGCGAGCCGGTGCGTCACCGCCACGTCATCCGCCTCGATGACCTGCACGGCATCGACGCCCAGAAGCGCCTCCTCGCCGGCAACACCGCCCGGTTCGTCGCCGGCCGACCGGCCAACCATGTCCTGCTCACGGGTGCCCGCGGCACCGGCAAGTCCTCACTGATCAAGGCGGTGCTGGAGCAGCACGCGAGCGAGGGCCTGCGGCTGATCGAGGTCGATCGTGAGGAGCTCGGACAGCTGCCGGACATCGTCGATCGCGTCGCCGGAAGCCCTCGGCGCTTCATCGTCTACTGCGATGACCTCGCCTTCGACGCCGACGAACCCGGCTACCGCGCACTCAAGGCGGTGCTAGACGGCTCCGTCGCAGCAACCGGGGAGCGCCTGCTGATCTACGCCACCTCCAACCGCAGGCATCTGATGCCGGAGTACCAGGACGACAATCTGCCGGCAGTGCGTGGCGGCGAGATCCACCCGCGCGAAGCGATCGAGGAGAGGGTATCGCTCTCCGAACGCTTCGGACTGTGGCTCAGCTTCCATGCCTTCGATCAGGACGAGTATCTGGCCATCGCCGCACACTGGCTGCGACAACTCGGCTGGCAGGGACAGGCTGAAGATTGGCAGGCCGAAGCACTGCGCTGGGCGCTGGCGCGCGGCGCACGCAACGGGCGGGTAGCGGCACAGTTCGCGCGCGACTTCTGTGGCCGGCACGGCTGACACACGGGCCGCCGTGGACGTCGTCTGCGGCGTGATCTGGTCGGACGACGGCCGCTATCTGCTGGCCCAGCGTCCGGAGGGCCGCATCTGGTCGGGGTGGTGGGAGTTCCCCGGCGGCAAGATGGAAGCCGGTGAATCCGCCGCTGCCGCCATCCGTCGCGAATCGCACGAGGAACTCGGCATCCAGGTCACGCGCGCAGACCCGTGGTTGCGGAGGGTCTTCGACTACCCCCACGCGAGGGTCCGGCTGCACTTCTTCCAGATCCGCACATGGTCGGGCGAGCCGGCCGGCCTCGAGGGCCAGAAGCTGCACTGGCAGTCGCCGGGTGAGCCCTGCACAGCGGCCCCGCTGTTGCCGGCCAACGCTCCGGTCCTGCGGGCGCTGGAGGCGCCACCCGTGCTGCCGGTGACGCCAGCGCCCGACGTGACGCACCGGCAGGCGCTGATGCGGGTCGCCTCGGGTCTGCCTCAGGTCCTCCATGGTCTGCCGGCAGACCGATGGCTACAGGTCCGGCGCGGCGACCTGACACCGGCGCAGTGGCGCGACTGGTGTGCGGTGTGCGCCGAGCACGGGGCGCTGCCGATCGCCAACCTGACACCCGAAGCTGCAGCGAGACTCGGCGCCGAGGCACTGCACCTCACCGCGGCGCGTCTGGCGACGATCGATGCGCGTCCGGATCTGCCTCTGGTCGGGGCCTCGGTGCACAGGCGAGCGGAGATCGAGCGCGCTGCATCGCTCGGACTCGACTACGTCATACTCGGCAGCGTGAACGCCAGCAGATCCCATCCGGGCATGACCGGACTCGGTTGGCCGGCCTGGGCCGAGACCGCCCGTTGGTCGAGCCTGCCGGTCTACGGCATCGGCGGACTGGGGCACGACGATCTGGATGTCGCTCGCGCACACGGTGCCTCCGGTGTCGCGATGATCGGCGCGGCCTGGGGTATGCGATGAGACATTGGCCTTGGCATCTCGCGCTCCTGCCACTTCTCGCCGCCTGCACGCCCTCGGTGGAGGATGCCGCGGCAGACGCCGAGACCTGCGGCGATCCGGTCGCGACCTGCGTTCTGGGCAACGGCATGTCGCTGCAGACTCGAGAGGCGCCCAAGGTGCTCGCACCGATCCGCGTCACCCTGCGCGACGTGCCGATACAGGTCACTGCGGTGCGCATCGAGGCGGGCATGGCCCAGATGGCGATGCCCCCGGTCAGCATCGAACTGCGCAACACAGCGCCGAGCGAGTGGAGCGGCGAACTCATTCTGCCCTTCTGCAGCCAGGGCCGCAGCGACTGGCTATGGACTCTGGTAACGCAGGTCGGCAGCGGCGAGCGGCGGACCTTGATCGCCATCCGGGTGCCGGGCTCCTGATGGCTTGGGGCGCCCCTATGGCGCCCGTTGCAGATGACGGATCGCGACGCCCGTTTGCGGGCACTTGCCCCTGACGCCATGCCATCATCCGGCGATGTCTCCCAGCAAACGCCCGCTAACGGTCCTCCAGGTCCTTCCCGCTCTGCGATCCGGCGGCGTCGAGCGCGGCACGCTCGATGTGGCACGCGCACTGGTCGCGGCCGGACACCGCTCTCTGGTGATGTCCGCCGGCGGGAGACTGGTGGAGCGACTGCTCGCCGAAGGCAGTGAGCACCTCAGACGAGACATCCGGCGCAAGTCACTGCTGACCCTGCGCCACGTCTGGCCGCTGCGTCGCCTGCTCGGCGCCGGTGACATCGACATCGTCCACGTGCGTTCCCGGTTGCCGGCGTGGATCGTATGGTTGGCATGGAAGAGCCTTCCGGTATCCCGGCGACCGCGTCTGGTCAGCACCGTGCATGGCCCGTACAGAGTCAACGGATACAGCAGCGTGATGACTTTCGGTGAGCGGGTCATCGCCATCAGCGAGACCATCCTCGACTACGTCCGGCGCCACTACCAGGTGCCCGAGGAGCGACTCCGACTCATCTACCGCGGCATCGACCCGCTGGAGTTCCCCTATGGCCACATCCCATCCCCGGAGTGGTTATCGCGATGGCAGCAGGACTTCCCGCAGCTGCGCGGCAGAAAGCTACTCGCCCTTCCGGCACGCATCACGCGATGGAAAGGACAGACCGATTTCCTGCAGCTCGTCGCGAGGCTCCTGGAAGCCGGAGAACCCGTACACGGGGTCATCATCGGTGATACACAGAAGGGGCGCGAACGCTTCCGGCGGGAACTGCAACAGCAACTCGAGTCACTGGGACTGAGTACGCACATCACCTTCATCGGCCACCGCAGTGACCTCGGGGAGGTCATGGCCATCAGCGACATCGTCTTTTCACTGGCACGCGAACCAGAGGCCTTCGGCCGCGTACCGGTCGAGGCGCTCTCGCTCGGCCGGCCGGTCATCGGCTATGACCACGGCGGCGTCGGGGAGTCGCTGCGTGCCATCTACCCTGCCGGATTGGTGCCAGTCGGCGACATCGACGCTGCTGTCGCCCGCACCCGCGATCTCCTCCGCGCCGCGCCACCCGTGCCGTCCAAGCAGCCCTTCACGCTGCAGCGCATGACCGATGCCACCCTGGCTGTCTACGAGGAATTGTGCGCTTCACCGCGCTGATGGGCTGCGAGACTCCGGAACACACTGGTCCGAGGGGTCAGGTCAGGAGGGGAGGTTCCGGGAACAAGCGGCCGCGGACTCAGTTCGCCGGCACCGCCACCAGTCGCCCGCCCTTCATCTCCGGCACCAGGATCCAGTCGCCGTCGGGGGTGGCGTCGATGTCGGCGGAGGCGGCAAAGCCTTCCTTCACCAGCATGGGCTTGGCTCCGGGTGCGGTGATGTCGAGACTCCACAATCTGCCGCCTTTCCAGTCGGAGATGAACAGCTTGGTGCCGGCCATGGCGATGCCGTCGCCACCGCCGAAACCATCCGCCACGGGTTCGATGAGGAAGTCTCGCAGCCGCACGCGATACAACTCGCCCGTGGCGAAGTCGACCACCAGAAGATAGCCCTTGACCACCGTCGACAGGCCGTTGGGGCTCTGCACGTGAGGACTGATGCTGCCATCGGCGATGAGGTGCACGCGGCCGTCCGGCGTGGCCCGGAACACCGCACCGCCACCGCCCTTCTGGATGTCTCCGCTGTCCGAGATGTAGAGGATGGTGTTCATATCGAACGCCAGGTCGTTGAGGAACTGCGGCCGTCGCGGGAACTGGTCCGGGGTGAGGAAAGGCTTCACCGTGCCATCCGGCTTGACCATCATCACGTGGTCCTTGTCCGCCACATAGAGGATGCCACCACGCTCCGCCAGACCCTTGGGGTCATTGAGTCCCGCGGCGTAGACACTGCGCACACCGTCCTTGATGCGGACGATGGCCCCGTCGCCATCCTTGCCGAACTCGCCGATCTCGCTGATGAAGAGCGTGCCGTCGCGCAAGACGAGCACCGACTCCGGGGTGCGCAGGTCGTTCATGGTGGCGGGCGCCGGATCGGCGGCGGCGACGGCGGATGCTGCAGCCAGAAAGCCGGCGAGGAGGGTTCGTGACATGAGGTGCATAAGGGCTCCGGATCTGCGGGATTGGACAGCCACTGGCAAGGGTTGCGCGGGCTGTGCTTGGTCGGCTTGCGGCCGGATCTAGTTCCCGGCTAATCGACCTGTTGCGGGTCGACATCGATGGCCCAACGCACGCTGCGGGCGGCCAGTTGCGCGAGCCGCGGCGCGAGCATGGCGAGCAGCGAGCGCAGCGCAGGGCGCTGCCGTGACTGCAGCATGAGTTGCCAGCGATGCTGTCCGGCAACCCTCTGCAAGGTCGCGGGCACCGCATCAAAGACCTGCACGGCCGACTGCAGGGAGCGCTGCCGGCCAGCACCGGCCAGGTCGCGGGCAGTGTGCGAGACGGCCTCGAGGAAGCGTTCGCAAGCTTCATCGCTGGCGGCCTCCGCGCGGATCATGGCGAGGTGTGCGAACGGCGGCAGCCCGGCCGCGCGGCGCTCGGCCAGCTGCCCGGCGGCGAATCCCTCGAAGTCCGCCCGCAGCAGCGCATCGAACAAGGGGTGTTCCGGGAGCCGGGTCTGGATCAGGACCTCTCCCGGGCTCTCGCCGCGTCCGGCGCGCCCGGCCACCTGGAGCAATTGCGCGAACAGTCGCTCGGGCGCCCGAAAATCGCTGGCATAGAGCGCAGCGTCGGCATCCACCACGCCGACCAGCGTGATGCCCGGAAAATCATGGCCCTTGCTCAGCATCTGGGTACCCACCAGGACATCGATGCGACGTGCCTCGATATCGGCCAGCAGTTGTGGCCAATCCTCGCGGCGGCGCACCGCATCACGGTCGACACGTGCGATGCGGGCACCCGGCAGCAGGTCGGCGAGCTGCGTCTCGATGCGCTGCGTGGCCTGCCCCACCGCTTGCAGGTCGAGATTGCCGCACGCAGGGCAGGCCTTGGGGATGACGTGCTCGGCACCGCAGTGATGACAGCGCAGTCGGCGTGGGCGACTGTGCAGCACAAGATGCGCGCTGCAACGTCGGCAGTCGGCCAGCCAACCACAGTTGCAGCGCAGGGTCGGCGCATAGCCGCGGCGGTTGATGAAGACCAGACTCTGCTCGCCGCGGGCTCGGCGCAGCCGCAGGGCCTCGAGCAGTCGCACGCTGATGCCAGGTGCAGCAAGTTGGCACCGCAGGTCGACCCGTTCCAGCCTGGGCAGGGCTGCGGCACGCGCCCGCTGCCGCAGAGTGACTCGCGCGATGGCCCCCGCTTCGGCGCGCGCCCAGGTCTCCAGCGACGGCGTCGCGCTGCCGAGCACCGCCGGCACCTCCCGCTGGCGGGCACGGTAGAGCGCAAGGTCGCGGGCATGGATGCGCGGTCCATCCTGCTGCTTGTAGCTGGCGTCATGTTCCTCATCGACGATGACGAGCGCCAATCCCGGCAGCGGCGCGAACACCGCCAGCCGGGTACCGACCACCACCTGAGCCTTTCCCTGCTGCGCCGCCAGCCAGGCAGCGAGCCGCTCGCCATCGGCCAGGGCACTGTGCTGAGCCACGGCCTGCACAGCGGGAAAGCACTCGCGAATGCGTGTCAGCATCTGCGGCACCAGGTTGATCTCGGGAACCAGGACCAGTGCCTGTCCACCGGCAGCCAGTACCTCGGCCAGCAGGCGCAGGTAGACCTCGGTCTTGCCGCTGCCGGTCACGCCATGCAACAGGGTGACCGAGAAGCCTGCGCCCAGGCCGGGTCGAAGAGCGTCGACAGCCGCCAACTGCTCGGCAGTGAGTTCCGGCCTTGGCCGAGACGAGACCGGCACGTCCTGGAAGCGCTTCGGGTCCCGCCAGCGCCGGGTCGCACGCAGCGCGGGTGGCAAAGCCGGCAGCAACACCTCACCGAGATTCGCGCAGTAGTACTCGGCCGCGAAACGGGCCAGTGCGAGGACCTCTTCCGGCACCGCCGGCGCGCGCCGGTCCACCTCCTCGATGGCCTTGAGCTGGGACAAGGGCCAGTCGCTGAGCAGATCGACCGCGAGCACGACTCCGGCCACCCGACGGCGGCCGAAGGGCACCACCACGCGTCTGCCGACATCGGATGCGGTCAGCAGATCGGCGGCAGGCGGGAGATAGTCGAAGGGGCCGGCCAGTGGAACATCGAGCGCCACCCGCACCACCCGGGGCGGTCCGTCTTGCACCCGAATGAGCCCCTCGGGGTCGGGCGCAGCCTCGCTCTCGACCGGGTGGCCGGACTGGAGTGGCGTCGGGGCCGCTCCCGCCGTCGCCTCTTCAGGCGGCAGCCGGCTGGGCGTGGTAGGGCCTGCTGAGGCTGTGGACGGCGTCGATGAGGGCAGCGACATGCTCCGGCGGAGTGTACTGGCTGATGCCGTGCCCGAGGTTGAAGACGTGACCCGGCCCGTGACCGAAGCTCGCCAGCAGGCGGCCTACCTCGGCACGGATCGCATCCGGCGGCGCAAACAGGGCGGACGGGTCGAAGTTGCCCTGCAGTGCGACCTTGTCACCGATGCGCGAACGGGCATCGCCAAGGTCCGTGGTCCAGTCCAGGCCCACCGCATCGCAGCCGGTCGCCGCGATCATCTCGAGCCATTGCCCGCCACCCTTGGTGAAGACGATGTTGGGGATGCGCGCACCCTCGTGTTCCTTGCGCAGTCCTGCCACGATCTGCGCCAGATAGCGCAAGGAGAACTCACGGTAGGCGTGGGTGGACAAGGTGCCGCCCCAGCTGTCAAAGACCATCACTGCCTGCGCGCCGGCCTCGATCTGGGCGTTGAGGAAGGCGGTGACCGCACGGGCGTTGATGTCGAGGATGTGGTGCAGCAGTTCGGGCCGCGACAGCATCAGGGTCTTGATGTTGCGGTAGTCCTCGCTGGCTCCGCCCTCGATCATGTAGCAGGCGAGTGTCCACGGGCTCCCGGCAAAGCCGATCAGCGGCACACGCCCGGCCAGACCCTTGCGGATCTGCGTCACTGCATCCAGCGCGTAGCGCAGCGTGTCGCCGGGGTCCGGAACGCAAAGCGCGCGGATGGCGGCCTCATCGCGCAGCGGTCGCTCGAACTTCGGGCCCTCGCCTTCGGCGAAGTACAGACCCAGACCCATGGCGTCGGGGATGACCAGGATGTCGGAGAAGAGGATGGAAGCGTCGAGGTCGTAGCGGTCGATCGGCTGCAGCGTGACCTCGGTGGCAAAGTCGGGGTTCTTGCACAAGCCGAGGAAGCTGCCGGCGCGCTTGCGGGTGGCGCAGTACTCCGGCAGATAGCGACCCGCCTGGCGCATCAGCCACAGGGGCGTGTAATCGGTGGGTTGGCGCAGAAGGGCGCGCAGGAAGGCGTCGTTCTTCAGCATGTGGCTGTTCCGCTTGCTCTTGTTCTGTATGGCGAGCCGAGCGTAACACGGAATTGACACCTTCCGGACCATGCCCGGCGCCCAGTCGGGGGCCTCGCGAGCCGGCCGCGGTCAGCGACCGGAGCTGGCAGGGGACGGGCTCGCCCCGGGTAGTCGACTCACCAGACCCCGAGATGCTCGAGGATGCCCTTGGCCGCCTCGCGGCCTTCCCAGACCGCAGTCACCACCAGGTCGGAGCCTCGCACCATGTCGCCGCCGGCGAACACCTTGGGGTTCGAGGTCTGGCCGGTCGGGCCGTGGCGGTTGAGCTTGATGCGGCCGTCGCTCTCGGTATCGATGCCGAACGGAGCCATCCACGGCGCCGGGCTGGGGCGGAAACCGAAGGCGATGATGACCTTGTCGGCGGGGATGATCGCCTCGCTGCCCGCCACCTCGACCGGAACGCGGCGTCCGCTGGCATCCGGAGGGCCGAGTTCGGTGGTGACCACCTTGACGCCTTCGACCTTGCCATCACCGACGATCGCCACCGGTTGGCGGTTGAACAGGAACTGCACACCCTCTTCGCGGGCATTCGCGACCTCGCGGCGGCTACCGGGCATGTTGGCCTCGTCGCGGCGGTAGGCGCAGGTGACACTGGCAGCGCCCTGGCGCACGGCACTGCGGTTGCAGTCCATGGCGGTATCGCCGCCGCCGAGCACCACCACACGCTGGCCCTTCATGTCGTGGAACACGTCACCCGGCTTGGCCCACGACTGGTTGCGGTTGACATTGGCGACCAGGTAGGGGAGCGCCTCGACCACGCCCGGCAGGTCCTCGCCGGGGAAACCGCCCCTCATGGACGTGTAGGTGCCCATGCCGAGGAAGACCGCATCGAACTCGTCGATGAGTCGCTGGAAGGGGATGTCACGGCCGACCTCGACGCCGAGCCGGAACTCGACACCCATACCCTCCATGACCTCGCGGCGGGTCTGCACGACGTGCTTCTCGAGCTTGAACTCGGGGATGCCGAAGGTGAGCAGGCCCCCGATCTGCGGGTAGCGGTCGAACACCACCGGCCTGACCCCGTTGCGCACCAGGATGTCGGCCGCCCCCAATCCCGCAGGACCGGCACCGATGACGGCGACACGCTTGTCGGTCGGCACCACGCCGCTCATGTCGGGACGCCAGCCCTGGGCGAAGGCGGTGTCGGTGATGTACTTCTCGATCTGGCCGATGGTCACGGCACCGAAGCCTTCCTCGAGCGTGCAGGCACCCTCGCACAGGCGGTCCTGCGGGCAGACCCGTCCACACATCTCGGGCAGCGAATTGGTCTGGTGCGACAACTCCGCCGCCTCGAACAGACGCCCCTCCTGGATCAGGGCGAGCCAATTGGGGATGTAGTTGTGCACCGGGCACTTCCACTCGCAGTACGGATTGCCGCAGGCCAGACAACGGCCAGCCTGCTCGCCCGCCTGCGCAGGGTCCATCGTGGCGTAGATCTCGCGGTAGTCCTTGATGCGGATGACCGGCTTGGCCTTCACGCCGTCGCGGCGCGGCTTGTCAAGGAACTGGAAGGGGTCGCGTTTCATGGATGATGCGTACTCCGTCTCAGGCGATCACGGCTTCTACGGCACGCGGCAGGTCTGCCACCAAGGTCTCCAGGGTCATGCGCCGGGGCTTGACCAGCCAGACCCGCTGCAGGGTGGCGTCCAGATCGGCGAGCAGCGCCTTGGCGCGGGCCGAGCCAGTGAAAGCGGCATGGCGTTCCATCTGCTTCTGCAGGAAGGCACGGTAGGCCGCACCTTCGGCGGCCAGGATGCGGTGCGTGTCGACCATCTCGCGGTTCACGCGCCCGGCGAACAACCCCGACTCGTCGTAGATGAACGCCATGCCACCGCTCATGCCGGCGCCAAAGTTGATCCCGGTGTCGCCAAGCACGACCACGCAGCCACCGGTCATGTACTCACAGCCGTGATCTCCGACCCCTTCCACCACGGCCGAGGCGCCGCTGTTGCGAACACCGAAACGCTCGCCGGCCAGGCCGGCAGCGAACAACTCTCCGGCCGTGGCGCCGTAGAGGCAGGTGTTGCCGATGATGATGTTGCGGTGGGCCTCGTAGCGCGCGCTCTTCGGCGGGAAGACGATGATGCGGCCACCGGCCATGCCCTTGCCGACGTAGTCATTGGCGTCGCCCTCGACCCGCAGCGTGAGGCCCGGCGCATTCCAGACGCCGAGACTCTGGCCGGCACTGCCCTCGAAGTCGACCGTGATGCAGTCGTCTGGAAGCCCGGATGAGCCCCACTTCCTGGCGATCTCGCCAGAGACACGGGCACCGATCGAGCGATTGAAGTTGCGGATGCCGTAGCGCAGGCTCACCCGTCGCCTGGCGGCGATCGCAGCCTGCGTGTCGAGCACCATCTGCTCGGCCAGCTCCCCCTTGTCGAAGGAAGGGTTGCGCGGCTGGATGCAGAAGCGTGGCTCGCTGTCGGGGATGTCGCCGTGGGACAGCAGTACGTCCAGCCTCAGACGCTGCTGACGCTCGGTCTCGCCCGGAAGCAGTTCCAGAAGGTCGGTACGGCCGATGAGTTCCTGCAGACTGCGCACACCGAGCTTGGCGAGCCACTCGCGGGTCTCCTCGGCGACGAATCGGAAGAAATTGACCACCATCTCCGGCAGGCCGATGAAGTGTTCCTTGCGCAGTGTGATGTTCTGCGTGGCAACACCAGTGGCGCAGTTGTTGAGATGACAGATGCGCAGGTACTTGCAACCGAGGGCGATCATGGGCGCGGTGCCGAAGCCGAAACTCTCGGCACCAAGGATGGCCGCCTTGACCACATCAAGGCCGGTCTTGAGTCCGCCATCGGTCTGCACCAGCACGCGGCCGCGCAAACCATTGGCACGCAACACCTGCTGCGCCTCGGAGAGGCCGAGCTCCCAGGGCGTGCCGGCGTACTTGACGCTGGTCAAGGGACTCGCGCCGGTGCCGCCATCGTAGCCAGAGATGGTGATGAGGTCGGCGTAGGCTTTGGCCACACCGGCCGCCACAGTGCCGACGCCCGGCTCCGCGACCAACTTCACCGAGACCAGGGCATCGGGACTCACCTGCTTGAGATCGAAGATGAGCTGGGCCAAGTCCTCGATCGAGTAGATGTCGTGGTGCGGCGGCGGCGAGATGAGGGGCGTACCCGGCTTGCAATGGCGGAGTCGGGCGATGGTGTCGCTCACCTTGTCGCCTGGCAGTTGCCCCCCCTCACCGGGCTTGGCGCCTTGGGCCACCTTGATCTGCAGGACCTCGGCGTTGACCAGATAGGTCGGGGTGACCCCGAAGCGACCGGATGCGACCTGCTTGATCTTGGATGTCTTGATGGTGCCGTAACGGGCCGGGTCTTCACCGCCCTCGCCCGAGTTGCTGCGGCCGCCGATGCGGTTCATCCCCTCGGCAAGCGCTTCGTGCGCCTCCGGCGACAGCGCGCCGAGCGACATGCCGGCCGAATAGAAACGCTTGAGGATGGACTCGACCGGTTCGATCTCGTCGATCGGCAGCGGCACATCGAGCGTCCTGACCCGCATCAGGTCACGGAACATCGCCACTGGGCGATGGTTCACCGTCTCCGCATACTGACGGTACAGGGCGTAGTCACCCTGCTTGACCGCTTTCTGCAATTGCTGAACCACATCAGGGTTGTAGGCGTGGAACTCCTCGCCGAACATGAACTTCAGGAGCCCCCCGGCGGTGAGCGGACGCTGAGGGTTGTGCGCTAACCTCGACAAAGCTTTAAGATCGTCTTCAAAGTCTTTGAAATTACTTCCAGAGATCCTCGATACGGTCCCCTTCAAGGCCAGCCCGACGACTTCTTCGTGCAGGCCGACGGCTTCGAACAACTGGGCGCCGCGGTAACTTGAGACCGCCGAGATGCCCATCTTTGAAAGTATCTTGTAAAGACCCTTGTCCATCCCCTTGCGATAATTGGATAAAGCCTTATCCAGGGGAAGCCTGACCTCGCCCGAACGCACGAATTCGGCGATCACCTGATAGGCCAGCCAGGGATAGACGGCGGTCGCGCCATAGCCGACCAGACAGGCGTAATGGTGAGGGTCGCGTACCGAGCCGGTCTCGGCGACGATGTTTGCGTTGCAGCGCTGACCAGCGTCGATCAGTGCGTGGTGCACCGCCCCTACAGCGAACAGCATCGGCACCGGAAGCAGGCCCTTGGGCACCTCACGGTCGGTGAGCACGACGATGACGCTGCCGGCACGTACCACCTCGACCGCCTGCGCCGCGACCGCGGCGACCGCTTCGCCAAGCGACTGCCGGGCAGGATCGTAGGCCAGCGGGATGCAAGCCGACCGGAAGGCCGGGTCGCTGAGTGTGGTCAGCGCGAGGAAGGCATCGCGCGACAGGATCGGCGACTCGACGCCGATGCGGTGGGCGTGGTCCGCAGTCTCCTCGAACAGGTTGCGCTCGGGACCGAAACAGGTGGCCAGGGACATCACCACCGCCTCGCGGATGGGGTCGATCGGCGGATTGGTCACCTGCGCGAACTGCTGCCGCAGATAGTCGAAGGGCGAACGCACCTTGCGCGACAACACCGCCATCGGCGTATCGTCGCCCATCGAACCGATCGCCTCGTTGCCATCCTCGGCGAGCACCCGGATGATCTGGTCGCGCTCCTCGAAGCTGACATTGAACAGCTTCTGCTCCACCAACAAGGCCTTGTGATCGAGTTGCGGCAGGCCTGAATCCTGCGCATCACCGAACTCGGCGCGTCGCGAGTGGCGATCCAGCCAGGCCCGGTAGGGGTGCCTCTTCTTCAGGCGGTCATCGATGTCCTCCGACATCAGCAGTTCGCCGGTCTGCAGGTCGGCAGCGATCATCTGGCCCGGCTTGACCCGGCCCTTGCGTACCACCTTGGCCGGATCGGCCTGCCAGACACCGATCTCGGAGGCGATGGTGAGCACGCGATCCTCCGTCAGCGCCCAGCGCGCGGGCCGCAGCCCATTGCGATCGAGTGTGCAGACGGCATAGCGCCCGTCGGTCAGGACGATGCCCGCCGGGCCGTCCCAGGGCTCCCCGTGCATCGAGTTGTACTCGTAGAAGGCGCGGATGTCGGGGTCCATCGCCTCGTTGTTCTGCCAGGCCGGTGGCACCAGCAGCCGCAGGCTGCGGAAGAGGTCGGAGCCGCCCATCACCAGCGCCTCGAGCATGTTGTCGAGCGCCATGGAGTCCGAACCGCTGGTCGATACCACCGGCCGCACGTCATGCATGTTCGGGATCAGCTCCGACTCGAACTTGACCTCGCGGGCACGCGACCAGTTGCGATTGCCGGCAACGGTGTTGATCTCGCCGTTGTGGGCGAGCATGCGGAACGGCTGGGCCAGGCGCCACTGCGGCCAGGTGTTGGTGGAGAAGCGCTGGTGGAAGACGATCAGGCTCGAGGCAAAGCGGGGGTCATTGAGATCCGGATAGAAGACCGGGAGGTTCTCGGGAAGGACCAGGCCCTTGTAGCTGATGACCCGGCTCGAAAGGGTCGGCTGGAAGTACACCGGATCGACCGGGAACAGCGCCTTCTCGGTGCGGCGGCGGGCGATGTAGAGCGCACGCTCGAAGCGCACCTCGTCGAGGGTCTCGGGCGCATTGACGAACACCTGTTCGAAATGCGGCAGGCTCTCCAGCGCATACTTGCCGCAGACCGAGGTGTCGATCGGCAACTTGCGGAAGCCGGCGACCTCGCAGCCCTGGGCTCGGAGCTCCTCACAAAGGGTGATGCGGGCACGACCAGCCCTGGACTCATCCTGCGAGAGAAAGACCAGGCCGGCGGCATACAGTGGAGAAAGGGAGATCCCGGCCTCGGCGGCGACGGCGCGCAGAAAGGCATCCGGTTTCTTGAACAGCAGCCCGCAGCCGTCGCCCGACAAACCGTCGGCGGCCACGGCGCCGCGGTGCGTCATGCAAGCCAGAGAGGAGATGGCGGTCTGCACCAACTGGTGCGCCGGCTGGTCGTCGATCTGCGCGATCAGTCCGAAGCCGCAACTGTCCTGCTCGAAATCCGGGCTGTAGAGGGTGCCTTTCAGCCAGTCCTGACGATCCATGCGCTAGCGCTTCCTGCATGCGAGACGAAAAAGCCCGCGCTTCGCGGGCGTAAGACCTTGCAGTTTAGGTCTGCGCGAGCGTTCGGGCAATCGGAAATGATGCACTGCGGCGGGGCGCTGAGCCCACCGGACGGGTCCGCGGTGGGTCCCCCTCAGATCTTGGGCAGGACGTCGCTACCGCCGAAGATGTGCGCATGGACATGGAACACTTCCTGCCCCCCACCCTTGCCGGTGTTGATCATGGTCCGGAAGCCGTCGCTCAGGCCTTGCTGCGGTGCAAGACGCGCGCCGAGCAGCAGCATGCGGCCGACCAGGTCGCTGTCGGCCGGTTCAAAGTGCGCCAAGGACTCGACATGACGCTTGGGGATGACCAGAAGATGGACCGGCGCGATCGGCCGGATGTCTCGGAAAGCCAGGAACTCCTCATCCTCGAAGACCTTGCTGGCCGGGATCTCGCCCCGAACGATCCTGCAGAAGATGCATGGGTCACCCATCTCTCGCGCTCCCGATCCGCCTCTCAAACCTGGATTCAGCTGTCACGGGCAGCTTTCTCGTCGTGGCCCGAGACCCCCTCGCGGCGCTCCAGTTCGCGCCGCACCGCTGCCGCATCGAGTTCAAGGTGGGCGAGCAGGACGAGGGTATGGAACCACAGGTCCGCGACCTCGCGCACGACGTGTCCGCGGTCGCCGTCCTTGGCTGCCATCACCGCCTCGGTGGCTTCCTCGCCGACCTTCTTGAGGATGGCGTCGAGCCCCTTGTGATGCAGCTTCGCGACGTAACTCGATTCCGGGTCGGCGCCCTTGCGCTCCGCGAGCAGGGAAGAAAGGCGGTCGAGGATGTCGGGCGGGTTCACGGGTAGATGTCCTTGGGGTCCTTCAGCACCGGCAGTGTCTCCACCCATTCGCCATCCTGAAGGGTGCGGAAGAAACAGCTGCGCCGCCCGGTGTGGCAAGCGATGCCACCCACCTGGTCGATGGCCAGGCGCACCACGTCGCCGTCGCAGTCGAGGCTGACGCTGCGCACCGTCTGCGTGTGGCCGGACTCCTCGCCTTTCTGCCAGGGCCTTCCGCGCGAACGCGAATAGTAGTGCGCAGTCCCTGTCTCCACGGTCTTGCACAAGGCATCCCGGTCCATCCAGGCCACCATCAGGATCTCGCCGGAAGCCGCGTCTTGGGCGATGGCCGGCACCAGACCGCTGGTGTCGAAGCGGACCGCATCGAGCCATGTCCCGGTACCGGTCACGCGCGCCCCCCGTCGAGGCTGCGTACCGGGATGCCGCGCTCGGCCATGCGCCGCTTGGCGTCGCCCACGGTGTGCTCGCCGTAGTGGAAGATGCTCGCCGCCAGTACCGCATCGGCGTGGCCGAGGGTGACGCCATCGGCCAGGTCGTCGAGGCCACCCACGCCACCCGAGGCGACCACCGGGACATCCACGGCGTCGGCCACTGCGCGCGTCAGCTCGAGGTCGAAGCCGCTGCGGGTGCCGTCACGGTCCATCGAGGTGAGGAGGATCTCGCCGGCACCCAGCGCCACCACCTTCTGCGCCCACTCCACTGCGTCAAGGCCGGTGGCATTGCGGCCGCCGTGGGTGTAGACGCCCCAGTGACCGTCCTCGCGTCTGGCATCGATGGCCACCACGATGCACTGGTTGCCGACCCGGTCCGCCGCCTCGTGTACCAGCATCGGATCGAGGATGGCAGCGGTGTTGATGCTCACCTTGTCGGCACCGGCATTGAGCAGCCGCCGCACGTCCTCGACCTTGCGCACGCCACCGCCCACCGTAAGCGGGATGAAGACCTGCTCGGCCACTGCGCGGATCACCGGCAGGATGAGGTCTCGCCCCTCGGAGCTGGCGGTGATGTCGAGAAAGGTCAGTTCGTCAGCGCCCTGCTGGTCGTAGCGGCGTGCCACCTCCACCGGGTCCCCGGCATCGCGCAGTCCGAGGAAATTGATGCCCTTGACCACGCGGCCAGCGTTGACGTCCAGACAAGGGATGATGCGCTTGGCAAGCATTCAGGCGCCCCGGGCAGACCAGAGACAGGCTCCCGAGCCCGTATAGGGGGTGGGCCGGACGCAGGCCGCCATTGTGCGCGTGGCCGCGCCGGGGGTCGACTCCGCGCAACTCACTCCGTAGCCGGCGCGCTGAGCGCGTCGGCCAGCGACTGCGCGGAAGCGAAGTCGAGCGTGCCCTGGTAGATGGCACGGCCAGTGATGGCGCCCATGATGCCTTCCGCCTCCACCGCACAGAGGGCACGCACGTCCTCGAGTCCGGTCACGCCCCCGCTTGCGATCACCGGCACCGTGAGTTCTCGGGCGAGCCTCACCGTCGCCTCGATGTTGACCCCGCTGAGCATGCCATCGCGGCCGATGTCGGTGTAGATCACCGCCTCGACCCCGTAGTCCTGGAACTTGCGCGCGAGGTCGAGCACATCGTGGCCGGTCATCTTCGACCAGCCGTCGATGGCGACCTTGCCGTCCTTGGCGTCGAGCCCGACCATCACGTGTCCGGGAAATGCAGAACAAGCGTCGGAAAGGAATCCCGGCGTCTTCACCGCTTGCGTACCGATGATGACGTAGCTGATGCCGTCGTCGAGATAGCGCTCGATGGTATCCAGGTCGCGGATGCCGCCCCCGAGCTGGATCGGGATCTCGTTGCCGACCGCAGCCACGATCGACTTGATGGCCGCCTCGTTCTTGGGCACGCCGGCGAAGGCGCCGTTGAGGTCGACCAGATGCAATCGCCGGGCGCCCTGCGCCACCCAGTGCGAGGCCATCGCCGCGGGATCTTCGGAGAACACGGTGGCATCGGCCATATCGCCCTGCCGGAGGCGGACACAGTGTCCGTCCTTGAGGTCGATGGCCGGGATCAGCAGCATGGGATGGACACGTTGGGGTCTGGCGGGGCAGGACGACGACGGAGCCGCGCCGGCGGCTCAGACGGATCGACCATCCCAGTTTACGAAGTTTCGCAGCAGGGTGAGCCCGGCGATCTGACTTTTCTCTGGATGGAATTGTGTGGCGAACAGGCTCCCGCATGCAACTGCGCAGCAAAAACGCGCGGGGTACTGGCTGCTTGCGGCGGCGAGGGCCGGATCTGCGGGCTCCACGTAGTAGCTGTGCACGAAGTAGAAGCGGCTTTCGTCCGGGATGTCTTGCCAGAGTGGATGGACGGACTCGCCTGTGGTGTGGGGCGTCGCCACCTGGCTGACGGTATTCCAGCCCATGTGCGGTACCTTCAATCGCTCGCCGCCGCTGTGCGCCGCTTGCGGTGGGGCGAAGCGCCGGACACGCCCGGCGAGGATGCCGAGCCCCGCGCAGTCGCCCTCCTCCGAGTGTTCGAACAGTGCCTGCAAGCCCAGACAGATGCCGAGGAAGGGCTTGCCGGCGATGGCCTCACGCAGCACCGGCACCAGACCGCGCGCCTTGAGTTCGCGCATGGCATCGGGCATCGCCCCCTGGCCGGGGAAGACGATGCGGTCGGCGGTGGCGATGGCCTCGCGGTCTGCAGTGACCTCGACGCGAGCAGCGGGCGCGACGTGCTCCAGCGCCTTGGCCACCGAGCGCAGGTTCCCCATCCCGTAGTCGACCACCGCGATGCGGCTGGGCATGCCGATCAGCCTTGCAGAGCGCCTTTGGTGGAGGGCACCACGCCTGCCGCTCGCGGATCGGGCGTGGTCGCCGCGCGCAGCGCCCGGGCGAAGGCCTTGAACACGGTCTCCGCCTGGTGGTGTGCATTCCGACCGCGCAGATTGTCGACGTGCAGGGTCGCCCCGGCATGATTGACAAAGCCCTGGAAGAACTCGTGGAAAAGGTCGACATCGAACTCACCGATGCGTGCGCGGCTGAACTCGACATGGAACTCGAGACCCGGCCGACCGGAGAGGTCGATCACCACCCTCGACAGCGCCTCATCCAGCGGAACATAGGCGTACCCGTAGCGGGTCAGCCCCTTCTTGTCACCGACCGCCTTGGCGAAGGCCTGCCCCAAGGTGATGCCCACATCCTCGACCGTGTGGTGGGCGTCGATGTGCAGGTCACCTCTGGCCTCGATGTCGAGGTCGATCAGCCCGTGGCGGACGATCTGCTCGAGCATGTGGTCGAGGAAGGGCAACCCGGTCTGGATCGAGCCCTTGCCACTGCCGTCGAGGTCGATGACGACGCGGATCTGCGTCTCGAGGGTGTTGCGGGTAGCTTCGGCGCGGCGCATGTGCGTCCCGGTGGGCGGTCGGGCCCGGTAAAAAGTGAGCGGATGATAGCATCTGCGGGTTTTCCGGCCTTCCGTCAGGTGCCCGGCGTGTGCGCCACCGGAACGCCGCACCGCCTATGATTCCCGGGCCGCATGGCCCGATCCACCCGAACCGCATCCACCCCACCGATGAGCCGCTACTGGAGCACCGTCGTCCACGGACTCACCCCCTACGTTCCGGGCGAGCAGCCGCGCATGGCCAGTCTGGTCAAGCTCAACACCAACGAGAACCCCTACGGACCGGGGCCCAAGGTGCTGGCGGCCATCGCTGCCGCCAACAACGATGACCTTCGGCTGTACCCCGACCCGACCGCCCTCGAGTTGCGGCGCGCCATCGCCGCGCACCACGGCACGGCGGTGGAGGAGGTGTTCGTCGGCAACGGCTCGGACGAGGTCCTCGCGCACACTTTTTGTGCGCTGCTGAAGCACGACAAGCCGCTCGCCTTCCCCGACATCTCGTACAGCTTCTACCCGGTGTACTGCCGGCTCTTCGGCATCACCCCGCAGACTGTGCCGCTGGCGGACGATTTCTCCATCCACGTGGATGACTACATCGGCGCCGACATCGGCGCGGCGATCTTCCCCAACCCCAACGCGCCGACCGGCATGGCGCTGCCGCTGGCAGAGATCGAGCGACTGGTCGCGGCGCGGCCGGACATCCCGGTGGTGGTGGACGAGGCCTATGTCGACTTTGGCACCGAGAGCGCGGTCGGTCTGGTGCACAAACACGGCAATGTTCTCGTCAGCCACACCCTCTCAAAGGGGCGCGGGCTGGCAGGGCTGCGCGTCGGCTATGCGATCGGGCAGGCGCCGCTCATCGAGGCGCTCACAAGGGTCAAGGACAGTTTCAACAGCTATCCGCTCGACCGTCTGGCACTGGCCGGCGCGATGGCCAGTTTCGCCGATGACGCATGGTTCGAGCAGACGCGGCGCAAGGTGATGGCCACGCGCGATGTGATGGTGCGCGGCCTGGAGGGGCTCGGTTTCGAGGTGCTACCGTCGGCGGCAAACTTCGTGTTCGCGCGGCATGGCACCGCCAACGCCGCCGAGATCAACGCCAAATTGCGCGAACAGGGCGTGATCGTGCGGCATTTCTCGCGACCGGAGCGGATCGCGAGTTTCCTGCGCATCACGGTGGGGACGGATGAGCAGACGGCGGCTCTGTTGGCGGCGTTGCGGGCTGTCGGCCTCGGTCGCGACTGACGGTTACCTCGCCTAACGCGTCGCGGGCCTCCTAGGGCAGAGTTTGCCCAGAAGACCCCAATCACCCACGGACCTAATTTACGGGAGGTCGACACGATGATCCGCGATCGTCCTTGCCGGGACGAGCGACCTGAGTATGAATACGCTGCTTACGTACCAAAATGACCCTGCTTTACCGCACTCCCAAAATCCAGCCCTCTAGCGAAGCCACCGTTTGCTCGTCGAAAGTCAGCGGAGGGGTAAAGCACGCGGCTAGCGCGTCACGGGCCGCCATCTCCGACATCCAGCGCGCCGTGGCGTACGCATCCTGCTCATCGGGTGTGCGGCTCTCGCGTGGGTAGCGGTTGCGAAAGATTGACGGATATACCTCTGTGATCACGGCCTTCCCGACGGGTGGCATCCAGCCATCGAAAGGCCAGAAATGCACGGCGCTGCCAAGTTGCTCGCGCAGCCAAAGCAACCATGGGATCCCAGCGTGCGTGGACTTACCCACCGTGCCCTGGCCATCCAACCTAAACACGCTCTTGGCCGATGAAGTCCATTTCTCGGTCAGCCGGAACTCATCGGAGTTTCCGACGCGCTGCCCAGGGGCCGGTGCGTGGCCACGCCGGTGAAGATCGCCATCTCGTACGAAGTCTACGTAGACATAGTCCTGGTGCGTTGGCCAGTGGTGCGCAAAATCAGTCAGGAACTCGGGCCAACTCTTCAGGCCGTACCGATCAAAGTAACTCACCGGAAACGAGAAGCCGTGGTCGATGCCAACCAAGAGGTGCTTGCCACTGCCGATCTCGTCACGGAGCCGCTCAGCGATCTCGCGTCGGGTCCAGTTCACGCGCTTGCCGTTGTTCGGAGGCGTTGGGCTGTGCCAGCGCTCGGGCGCAGAGCCGTTCGGATGCATGGCATACACTTGCAAGCTGGCGAGGCGGGACCGCGCCGTCTCCGCTCCCGAATAGTCAATGCCGACGTAAAGATCGAATTGCATGGCACTCACTCCTCAGGGTCAAAATTCAGTCGGCGTTGACACGGGACACTAGCAGTTCGCCCCCAGGTTGGGGCGCCATGCATCATCAGCCCGGACCATGCTCAGATGACCTACAACACATTCGCTGAATTGCTGTCTGTTCCGGGCCACACAACGGTGCTCGGCTTCGATTTCGAGGGACTCTTCGAAGAGCTTGCCAAGCGCAGCGAAGCCGACGTCGCGGTCGTCTCTACGGAAGATGGCTTTTCGCCGTTGGGCAGGTCCAGAGATTTCTTTGAGCGGGACCTCCAACTCCCGTACCACGAGACCATCCGTCCCCTTGCGGACTGGAACCTTTCCGAGAACAGCCGCGTCACGTTGGTGGCAATTCCAAGCAAAAATCCCGAGGGGTACCTGCGCGGGATTATTTTGGCGCCGGGCAACAACGCGGCGAGCTACAAGAGATTCGCTGGACCCGAGCACGGGGGTCCGGGCCGAAGCTACTACTACAACGTCGCCTACGAAGCCATCTCGTTCGCCTGTCGGCATTGGGGGGCACGGAAGATCGCCATCTCCCATCTGTCCGGTAGTGGACGCTTCCACGAAGATATGGCCACCTGTCAGGCGGAGGCTTTGGCGCACTTTTGCGATGCGGAGCCCTCTGCGGCACCTGAATCGTTCGTCTTCTGCGGATGCTGCATCACGCTCGATCATCTCAATGGCATCCGCCGTTTGAATCCAGAAACCGGCCGCACATGGCACAGGCCGATTCGGGTAGAGATGGAGATCATTTCAGACGCAACACTGCTCCATCTCGACTGGAGCGGAGCGGCATAGAACGCTAGGCTGATTTGGCATACTTGAATGGCCACATTGAGCCATTCAGTCGCAGAGCGCCATCAACTCAAGGGATAACGCCCGTGCCAGTCAAGATCCGAAATGCGTACTACATCAAGCTCGGCCGGGGTGGCTGCTGGGAGACGGATTCGATATCGAACAGGCGCTTGCGATTCGGGTGGACGCAGCAGACCACAGAAGACATCAACGCTCGAGATTGGCCCAAAATTGAACGCCAGCTCATAGAAGCCAATCCCGGCAATCCCGGGGTGGCCGCCGCCGACCTCAACGCGCTGCATCGCATAGTCGAGTCGACGCCTGACGACATCTGGATTACGTTTCATTTGGCCAAACTTTGGTGGACCCGCCTCGCGGAGGGGGCCGTCGAGGAAGACCTGACCTCCAAGTTTCGGAACACAACTGAGGGAGGGTGGAGCGATCGCGCTGCCAATGGTCGACTTTTGGTGGTCAATGAGTTGCCTGGCAAGATCGCCAAGCTTCAGGGTTTCCGGAATACCGTATGTTCGGTTAATGCTCAAGACCACCTGGCACGGCTTCTTGCAGGGGAGGTGAGCCCTCTGGCGCACGACATCACTGAGGCCTCGGAAAAGCTGAGCACTCTCCTGCAGGTTGCTATCACCGAGCTTCACTGGAAAGACTACGAAACGCTTGTCGATCTCGTGTTCCTGCATTCAGGCTGGGAGCGGATCAGCGTACTCGGGCAACAGGCAAAGGCCTACGACTTAGAGTTGCGGGAGTCTCTCACTAACGATCGGTACGTCGTTCAAGTCAAGTCCCGAGCCTCCAGGGCAGATTTGATGGAAACCGTGGAGCAGTTCTCTTCAGACGACTACCGGCGGATCTTCTTCGTTGTGCACTCGCCGACCGCCGATCTTCAAGCGTCCAGAGACATACCTAAGCATGTTGAGATAGTGCCACCCGCAAAACTTGCCGAGTTGGCGCTCGAGGCTGGATTGACCGGCTGGATTCGATCGAAGATCAGCTAGCGAACCGCCGGTTGAACAACGCTGCAACTGGAACAACGACTCTCTGAGCGCGCCCGACGGGGTAACGAGGCCACAGCCTCATCACTCCAAACAAAGCGGCCACCCGAAGGTGGCCATCTCGCTGACATCGGGCACGCTTAGCGGGCGGCGATGTACATGGTGACTTCGAAGCCGAAACGAAGGTCAGCAGCAGCTGGCTTGGTCCACACGGTCAATCTCCTTGAGTACGTTTTGGGTAACCAGAGCGATGTCGTCATCGCATGGATTGACGATCGCCCATACCAACCCGGTACGCATCGCGGGTGTGCGTGACCGAGGCTAATGAAATCACGTAACACGGGTACCCGCCCTGTCAGGCGGCCACCACGTCCTGAAGCGTCGTGAGGACCGGAGCGAGGGTGGGAGGGCGCAGCGCGCCGAGGCGCGAGGCCTAGGAAGCAAACGGCCCGCACACTGGCGGGCCGCGTTGTCTGGTGCGTTGCGAAGGATTCGAACCTTCCACCTCAGGATTAAGACGACCCGCGGCTAAAGAGTCCGCCAAGCCCGAGTTCTCCGCGGCTCAGGCCTTGACCCGGTACTCCGCACTCCTCGCGTGTGCCTGCAAGCCCTCCCCGTGCGCGAGGATGCTCGCGGCGCGACCCAGCACCTGCGCGCCGGCCTCGGAGATCTCCAGGATGCTCGTCCGCTTCTGGAAGTCGTAGACACCGAGCGGGCTGGAGAAGCGCGCCGAGCGCATGGTCGGCAGCACGTGGTTGGGTCCGGCGCAGTAGTCGCCAAGGGCCTCGACCGAGTAGTGGCCGAGGAACATCGCGCCGGCATGGCGGATCTTCGGCACCAGCGCGCGCGGGTCTCGCGTGCAGATCTCGAGGTGCTCCGGCGCGATGTGGCTGGCGATGTCGCAGGCCTCATCGAGGTCCCGCACCAGCACCAGCGCGCCGCGATTGGCCAGCGAGGTGCGGATGGTCTCGGCGCGTGGCATGGTCGGCAGCAGCGTTTCGATGCTGTTGAGCACGCGTTCGATGAAGTTGGAGTCCGTACACAGCAGGATGGACTGCGCCAGCTCATCATGCTCGGCTTGCGCAAAGAGGTCCATCGCCACCCAGTCCGGGTTGCCATGGCCGTCAGAGATGATCAGCACCTCCGAGGGGCCGGCCACCATGTCGATGCCAACGGTGCCGAACACGCGACGCTTGGCCGAGGCCAC